>Ga0335078_10015197_pt1 | contig 11426 bp, 10 predicted proteins | sample Lox_Sample_32_FD_206711 | JGI IMG/M metagenome (GOLD analysis project Ga0335078, IMG submission 206711) | Soil microbial communities from Loxahatchee National Wildlife Refuge, Florida, United States - Lox_Sample_3.2 | ecosystem: Environmental > Terrestrial > Soil > Wetlands | place: USA...
TGGTTACTCGGGATATTTCGCCGACCCGGATGGCTTCGCCTGGGAGGTCGCCTGGAATCCCTACTTCAAGATGGCCGAGGATGGCGCAATTCAAATTCCTGACTAAGATCCCGCCTCTCAACGGCCATTACTTCACCGACTCCTCCAGCCACTTCAGGTAATCCGGCAGCCCATCCTCAATCGCCAAGGACAAGCACTCGGGCACGTCATACGGATGCAATTCTTTCAGCGCGTCACACAGTTCGTCTAAGGCCGAACCCTTCGTCTTGATCAGTAGCAGCCATTCCTCTGCTTCCTGAATCTTGTCCTTCCAGCGAAAAATCGAGGTGATTTTTGGCACGATATTGACGCACGCCGCCAGCTTGCGATGCACCAGCTCTTCGGCGATCCTGCGCGCCTGGTCGAGCGAGCCGGCCGTACTTAGCACGAGCTTGTTGTCGGTCATATAGAATCAGCCTGCATTCGATTGCCAGAGTAGTGGAAAATTTCCCGGGATGCCAGCTTCCTTTCCCGCTTCTCGCGCTTCCAAGCGCGCGATCGCCGGCGTTCCCGGCGATCACTCGGAGCAGAGCATGGCCACACAAATCAAATTCGGCACTTCCGGCTGGCGGGCGATTGTAGCGGAGGAGTTCACTTTTGCCAACGTACGCCGCGCCGTCAGCGGCATCGCCCGCTACGTCACTTCACAAAAACCCTCCGGCGCGCGCGTGATTGTTGGCCGCGATCCGCGCTTTCTGGGTGAAACTTTCTGCTCGATCGCGGCGGAAATTCTTTCCGCCCACGGCATCACGCCGCTCATGATCGCCGAACCCGCTCCCACCCCCGCCATTTCCTATGCCGTCATTCACAACAAAACCGAGGGCGCCATCAACTTCACCGCCTCGCACAATCCACCCGAATACAACGGAATCAAGTTCTCTACGCCGGACGGCGCGCCCGCACTGCCCGAGGTCACTCAGCGCATCGAAAGCGAAATCTCCGCGCTCGACTCGGGCCAGGCTTCGCCGCAAAGCCGCGGCAAGCCTGCCCTGCAGTCGCTCGATCCTCGCACCACTTATCTTTCCCGGCTGCGCGAAATCATTGATCTGCCCGCGATCAAAAAAGCCGGCTTGCGCGTCGTCTTCGATCCGCTGTGGGGCGCGGCGCGTGGATATCCGGACTCCCTTCTGCGCGAAACCGGCATCGAAGCCGCGACGGTTCACGACTATCGCGACGTTCTCTTCGGCGGCCACGCCCCCGAGCCCGATGATCATTTACTGGAAGATTTGCGCGGCAGAATGCGCCAGGTCAAGGCTCACATCGGCATCGCCACCGACGGCGACGCCGACCGCTTCGGCATCGTGGACGAAGACGGCACGTTCCTGCAGCCCAACTACATCATCGCGCTACTTTTCGACTACCTCGTGGAATCTCGCGGCTGGAAAAACGGCGTGGGCAAGTCCGTTGCCACCACCAACATGATCAACGCGCTCGCCGCCCACCACAAAATCGAGCTGCACGAAACCCCGGTGGGATTCAAATACATCGGCGAGCTTATCAAGCAGGACAAAATCGTCATTGGTGGCGAAGAAAGCGCCGGGCTTTCGATTCGACATCATGTTCCGGAAAAAGACGGCATTCTCGCCGGCCTGCTCTGCTGCGAGGCGGTCGCGCGCCGCGGCAAATCGCTGGGCGCGCAATTGCAGGAGCTATTTGCCGAAGTTGGTTCGTTTTACCCGCAGCGGGAAAACTTCCGCTTGACGCAAGAGGTGAAAGAGAAGTTCACTATAAAACTAAAGCAGGAACCTAAAGATTTCTTTGGCCGAAAAATTAAAGAGGTAGTCCGCACCGACGGACTCAAACTGGTGTGCGATGACGGCTCGTGGGTTTGTTATCGCTTGTCCGGAACTGAGCCCGTAGTGCGCGTGTACGCGGAGGCCGCCAGTCGCGCAGGTCTGCAGGAATTGAGCGCGGCGGCGAAACGATGGATCTTCGAATAGAGCAAACAGCTTCGTGCCGCAACGCCCTGCCAGCCGTTGCCCTCTATGCCCAGCGAGCGGAAATCCTCGCCGCTCGCTTCGCGTGCCGCCTGCAGCCGTTTGGCCGCTGCCTGTATGGCATTCGGCGCCGTCTGGCCACTGCGGGCATTTCCTTATTTACGGCATGGCTGTTCGTGCATGTGATGTTCGGCGCCAACGGCCTGGTAGTCTATCGCCAGAAAAAATCCGAATATCTGACGCTGCAAAAGGAAATCATCAGCCTTCAGGCCGAAAACGAGAGCTACACCACGCAAATCAAAGCGCTGCAGACCGACCCGCAGGCCATCGAGAAAGAAGCGCGCGAGCAACTGCACTACGCCCGCCCCGGAGAGGTGGTCTATGTAGCGCCTCCGCCGCCACCTCGCCGTTCGACCGACACAGCCCGGAAATAAATCCGCTCCCGAAGAATCCCGACCGATCTAAGAAATCGCTCATCCCGCCGCCTCCTCCCGTCCGCTGTGGTATATTGGCCCAATTCCTGGTCATAGAAACTGCCGGCAGGCACGCTTGCAGCGGAAGCCCGGCAGCTTGGTTGCCTGAAGCTGCGGCCTTGGCCGCAAACGAAATCGCAAAAGCAAGAGCTCAACATGAAAGCTGAGGAGATTGCGAATGAGAAAACTGCTGGCGCTTACTAGTGTGCTTTTCTTCTTCCTTTCCATGGTCGCGGTTGCCTCTGCCAGTGACGAGATGGGCAAAGCCGAAACTGTGAAAGGTTGGGTCAGTGACTCCAAATGCGGCGCCAAGGGCGCAAATCCCGGTGCCGAGGCCTGCACCAAGAAGTGCCTCGATGCCGGTGCGCAAATGGTTTTGGTGACCGACAAAGACAAGAAGGTGCTGACCGTGGAAAATCCCGATGCCTTGAAGGATCACATCGGCCATCATGTCGCCGTGACCGGCCACGTGAAGGGAGATTCCATCCACGTGGAAAGCGCTGAGATGCTGTAGCACGCCCACAGCAACTCAGCTCAATTCAGATTTCAACGCATAATTAAAGGCGGCCTTTCGGCCGCCTTTTCTTTGCAAGATGCTGTTGCTACCGCACCACGCCTTCCAGCGGCGAACTCGCTGTCGCATACAATTTCTTGGTCATCCGCCCAGCCAGATAGGCTTGCCGCCCCGCCACCACCGCATGTTTCATCGCTTCGGCCATCAGCACCGGGTCCTGCGCGTTCGCGATTCCCGTATTCATCAAAACCGCATCCGCTCCCAGCTCCAGGGCAATCGTCGCGTCCGACGCCGTTCCTACGCCTGCGTCTAGAATCAGCGGCACACCCGTGATCACTTCGCGCAGAATCCGAATATTCGCCGCATTCTGAATTCCCAGTCCGCTTCCGATAGGCGCGCCCAGCGGCATCACCGCGCCCGCCCCGGCATCGAGCAGACGTTTGGCGAACACCACATCATCCGAAGTGTAGGGCAGCACCGTAAATCCTTCCTTGACCAGCACTCGCGTCGCTTCCAGCGTGGCCTGCACGTCCGGATACAGCGTCGCCTGGTCGCCAATCACTTCCAGTTTCACCCAATCCGAAAGCCCAACCTCGCGACCCAGCCGCGCCGCCCGCACCGCCTCATCCGCGGTGTAGCATCCCGCCGTGTTCGGCAACAGGAAGTATTTTTTTGCATCAATGTAGTCCAGCAGCGACTCCTTGCTGCGGTCAAGATTCACCCGCCGCACCGCCACCGTGACCATCTCCGCTCCGCTGGCCTCGAGCGCGCGCGCCGTCTCCTGGTGCGACTTGTATTTCCCCGTCCCGACAATCAGGCGCGAGCGAAACTCTCGGCCCGCAATGATCAGTGCATCAGACATGTGGCTATTGTAATGAAAAAATCCAGGCAGAGCTGTGCCCCGTCTGTCATTCTGCGCGATGGCGAGTTGCCCCCGCAAAACCAGCTGGAAGTGAAGAATCCCGGAATCGCCTGAACCCCCTTATTTTTCGGGCTTCAGGGGCCACCGGCCATGCTATCCTTGTAACCCGCGATCCGGCCACTGGGACTTGGGGCCGCTCAATTGGCTGGAGCGCCCACGCTCTCCCGGAAGGAAATCATGATGAACACCCGTTCAGCTACCACGCTGTTCTTGCTTGCAGCATTTGCTCTTTCGGCCTTCGCGCAAAACAGTTCCAATGCGCAGCCGGCTTCGGGACAAACCACTTCCTCACAGGTCGTCAGCGCCACCGGCAAAGAGCCGCTGCAGACCAGCCACACCGATTTCTGGGACGGCGACGAACCCGGCATCGCCTGGCTCGTGCTCCACCCCTTCGCCAGTAAGCAATACGTTCGCCGCCATCTGGCGGCGGTTCAGGACCGCGTCACCGAGCTCGATGAGCTCACCGCCTCCAACGCCAAGATGGTCAAGGACGTGGATACCCGCGCCCAGCAGGGCATTCAGCTCGCTTCCGCCAAGGCCAGCGAAGCCGACCAGCACGCGCTCGATGCCGCCAACAAAGCCTCGCTGGCGCAGCAGACCGCCGCCTCCGCCACCAACCGCGTCGGCAACGTAGAAACCGTCGTCGGCGGACTGGATAAGTACAAGTCTGAAACCCAAACCGTCATTCGCTTCCGTCCTGGACAGACGGTGCTGAGCAAGCAAGCCAAAGACGCTCTCGATGACATGGCGACCAAGCTCAAAGATCAGCGCGGATACGTCATCGAGATCCAGGGCTTCGCTTCCGGCGTCGGCCAGAACGCAATCGCCGCCTCCCGCAAGATGGCCGATTCCGTCGAGCGCTATCTCGTGCTCAACCACGAGATTCCCGCCTACCGCATTTACGTGATGGGGATGGGTAACGCCCCCAGCACAGCCGACGATGGAACCCGGCGCGTCCGCAATCGTGTCGAAGTCAGCTTCCTCAAGAACGACGTGGACCAGCTCGCCACCTCTGCCGCGCCCGAAAAATAAAATACCTTGCCGGATGCCCCAGGTCTCGTGCAGTTCGGGACCTGGGCATGGCTTCCTCAGCGCTGCCTGATCTGGTCAACCTCTCTGCCAGGTCTTTTCTCTAACTCCCGACCCACCAACTGTCCGGCTCTCTCGCCGCATCGAACGGCTGGTGCCAGTTGTACCGAAAACGCCCAGGCTTCAGGTCAAATTAACTATTGCGCTATTGTTGACTTTTGTCGCTGGCATCGTGGACATCGTCGGCTACATCACGGTGTACCACATGTTCGTCGCGCACATGACCGGCACTACCGTGAAGCTCGGCACCAAGCTTGCTATTGCAGCCTGGCCCGATGCAGCTAAGTCAGCTACCGTACTGCTGAGCTTCGTGCTGGGCGCGATCGCCGGCCGCGCGGTTATCGAAGCTGGCAACCGGCGCAAACTGAGAACGGTCGCCTCGGTTACGTTGCTTGCCGAAGCCGCGCTGATACTTACATTTTTGTTATTACATGCATTCCTGCCCGAGCTGTGGCAACGGCCGGAGCCGCCGCTTCAGATCGTTTGTCTGTCGCTGGCCCTGCTGGCTGCCGCCATGGGACTGCAGACCGCAACCCTCACCCGCATCGGACCGCTTACCATCCATACCACTTTTGTCACCGGCATGTTGAACAAGCTGGCCCAGGCCATATCCGAATGGTCTTTTTGGTTCCACGATGAATGGCGAAAGGGAGCGCGGTTTTTCCAGATTTGGCGGCAGTCAAAGCGGAACTCTGCCTTCCAAAACGCCGTTCTCATGTCGGCGATCTGGTTCAGTTATCTGGTAGGCTCGGTTGCCGGCACTTGGATGAGTTCACGCTGGAGCGCGCGCGCCCTGTGCCTCCCGATTGCCGCGCTGGTTCTCGCCGCTTTGGTTGACCAGCTCCACCCGCTTTCCATCGAAGAAGAGAAAGAAGAGATCTAGGTCAGACCAGCGTGCCGGAAGAAACGCGAATTGAGGATTAGTGAGGAAGGCCGACCTCGGCCAAAAGCTTTGCATATCGAGGGTCCGACTTGATACTGTCGAGTTTCGAATCAACCCCAACCACTGCCATATACCATGATCGCGCTTCGTACGCTTTGTCTAGCTCGGCGAAAGCTCGATCTTTATCTCCCAGTCCGGCGTAAATCATGGCGTAATAATATGGTTCGACCCAGTGTTTCTTGGCGCGGGCATCGAGTTCTGCGAGCATCTCTTGTGCGGTTTTGCGGTCTCCCTTGAGCGCCTCAGCCCAGCCGAGTGAGGCAACCGCCTCTGTGAAATCCGGCTCCGCTTTGTAAGCTTGTTGGATCGCTCGAATCGCCTCGTCGAGCTGACCCTTCGCAGCATAGCTCCACCCCAACACGTCTCCGGCAATCGAGACGAATCCCGTGCTTGAGAACTGTTGGATGGTCTGACGTTCCTGCTGAATGGCATTGTCGTAACGGTGGGCGTAGTAGTAGGTTTGCCCCAAAACGTGATTCTGTTCGGCCGAAATAGGATCGAGCTTCAGACCTTCAGCGTTTTGCGCTATGCCTTCGTCGTATCGCTTCAAATCCGCGAGGCACCAGCCGTACATCGCGTGAATCTCGGCATCGTTCGGATCGAGTTCGACTGCGTGCTGAAACTCCTGGAGCGCCCGAGCCTGATTGTAATTGTAGAAATGGTCCGTGTACGCCAGCCAGCCTTCCGCGTCGCCTAGTGTCGGGTCAAGTTCGAAAGCCTTCTTCGCTGCCGCTTCAGCTTCAGGCATGACCTCTTGCGGTGGCGCGTACCAGTCTTCGATAACGGCGTAGTTGTACGCGATTGTCGAATAGGCGAGAGCGTAATTGCGGTCCAGCGCAACCGCCTGTCGAAGATAAGTCATTCCCCGCTTGAGGCTGTCGGGTGTGAATTGATGCGTGTAATACAGCCCTTTCAGGAAAGCGTCGTAAGCCTCTGTATTTTCGGTGGAATGGGCAAGCAGGCGACCCTGTTGTTCTCCCGTGAGACGCAACCGCAACGCGTGGGCGATTTGTTGCGACATATTGTCTTCGAGAGAAAAAATATTGGACACCTCTTCCCGGTAATGGCTGCCCCAGAGTTCGGCATCGTCGCTCGTATCGACGAGATTCGTGTTCACTTCGAGCGTGTCTCCGACTTTCGCGACGCTGCCTTCGAGAACGCTCGAAACGTCCAGCTCGCGGCCGACTTGCCGCGGGTCCACGTGACGCCCTTTGTAAGTGTAGACGGAATCCGACGCCATCACGCGAAGCCCGTTCAACTGCGAGAGGCTTGCCGTCACCGTGCTTGCGATCCCGTCTCCCAGATATTCGAGGTTTGGGTCTCCGCTGGCGTTGGCGAACGGAAGCACGGCAATGGACCGGATTGGATGACTGCTGCTCGCGCCCCTCAGCTTGCTTCGCAATCCGCCAAGGTCGAGCGCGAAGGCTATTGCAATGATGACAATGATCCCTGCGGCAAATCCTCCCCAGAGCCATCGCTGACTCATTCGCAGTTGTGCAGCATGTATTTGGCCGGATCCGATTTCGTGCCGCACGTTCAGGTCTACATTCACCGCGCCCGATGACTGAAACGGGGCAAGGGCGGGAGAGGAACCAGGTGCTGCCGACGCTTGCGCCTCAATTTGAGAGGCGCTCTCCTGCGCAACCGCCAGTGTCTCGGAGGTCGCTGCTCTAGCTCTTCCCATCTCGTTATCCCGCTTTAGTCGTTGCAAATCGGTTCGCATCTCTGAGGCGTGCTGATAGCGCAGATTGCGATCTTTCTCCAATGCTTTATTGATGATGCGTTCGAGTTCGACCGGTATGTCTTGATTCAGCCGTACCACAGCCGCCGGGGCACGGTTCACAATGGCTTCACAGATCATCGCCGAACTTTCTCCGTGAAACGGCAAATTGCCTGTCGCCATCTCGTACAACACTGAACCAAAAGAGAACAAATCGGTCCGGGCATCTAGCTCTCTCGCCCGCACCTGCTCCGGCGACATATAAGCTACCGTTCCCACCATCGTGCCGGGACTGGTCAGATGCTCGGCTTCCACAGAAACCGTTTGCGTGTTAAGAAACCCAGTCTTGCTCGAAGAACTGCCTGCCACACTGACCTTCGCAAGTCCAAAGTCCAGAATCTTGGCGTGCCCTCTTTTCGTGACCAAGATGTTGGCGGGCTTGATGTCTCGGTGGACGATGCCTGCGGTGTGAGCGGCATCGAGGGCGTCGGCTATCTCGATGCCTAGCGCCAGCACCGTCTCGATCTCCATCGGCTTCCCCCCGATTCGGTGCTTCAAGGTCAGCCCGTCCAAGAACTCCATCACGATGAACGGCTGACCATCCTGCTGTCTGATTTCGTGGATCGTGCAGATGTTCGGATGGTTGAGCGCGGACGCTGCACGCGCCTCTCGTCGGAACCTTTCGAGCACCTGGGAGTTACGGGCAACGTCTTCCGGCAGGAATTTCAGGGCGACGAATCGACCAAGCTCGGTGTCCTCAGCCTTGTAAACCACACCCATCCCCCCACCGCCCAGCTTTTCGACGATGCGATAGTGCGAGATGGTCTGGCCAATCACGGGGAAAGGACCGTTCCGTGAGCAGCCATACTAAAAGGCCAAACTGAGGCGGGTCAATACATCGCAAGCAATGACGCCAATTAACGGGATCATGCAAGGACCAATGCTAGCCCGGCACATGAGTGCCACGAGGATCTCCCACCTTCTCCGCCTCCGCATATATCTCTTCGATCTGCTCCCGAAACCTCTCCTCCACCACCCGCCGCCGCAATTTGAAGCTCGCCGTCAGCGCGCCGTTCTCCAGCGAAAACTCCTCCGCTACCAGCAGTACTCGTTTCAGCTTCTCAAACTGTGAAAGCTTTTGGTTCAAGTCCCCAACCACCCCTTCATACAGAGCGCGCACCTGCCCATGCGCCACCAGCTCTGAGCGCGAACCGCATGTCAGACGGTTGGCCAGCGCCCACTGCTCCAGCAGCGCGAAATTTGGCGCAATCAGCGCCATGGCAAACTTGCGTTTGTCTCCCACTACAATCGCCTCGGCGATCAGCGGATTATGTTTCAACGAGTTCTCAATCGGCTGCGGCGCAATAAACTTTCCTCCTGAAGTCTTGATCAAGTCCTTCTTGCGGTCGGTGATCGAGAGAAATCCATCCTCATCCACATTGCCGATGTCGCCAGTCTTGAACCAGCCGTCCACAAACGCCTCGCGCGTTTGCTGCGGCTTGTTCCAATAGCCATGGAAAACCGAAGGCCCGCGCACCAGCACTTCGCCATCCTCGGCAATGCGCACCTCAACATTCGAAAGCGGCTTGCCCACTGTTCCCAGCTTGTGCGCCAGCGGCGTGTTCACCGCAATCACCGGCGACGTCTCCGTCAGACCGTAGCCTTCGTGAATCCGGATGCCAATGTCCGCGTACCATGCCGCCAGGTCCCATCCCAGCGGCGCGCCTCCGGAAATGAAAAGTTCCACCCGCCCGCCCATCGCCGCCCGCACCTTGGAATAAACCAGGCGATTCGCCAGCTTCCAAAAAAATGACTTCGGCGTCTCCCCGGCAAGAATCTCCGAGCGATGCGCTCTCCCCTGTGCCAGTGCCCGGCGATAGATCGCATTCTTCGGAAATCCCGCTGCCTTCACATCCACCTGCGCATGAATCTTTTCATAGACCCGTGGCACGCCCACGAAGACCGTTGGCTTGATCTCCAGCAGCGCCTGCGGAAGTTGGTCGAGAAACGGAACGTAAGCCAACGCCACGCCCAGACGCAGCATGGCGAAATCCACGTGGCGCGCCGTGACGTGGGAGAGCGGCAGAAATGAAACGCTGACGTCCCCGCCCTTGACCGGAAAACCGTGCAGCGAGCAGGAGAGATTCGCGGCCAGGTTACCATGGGTCAGCATGGCGCCCTTGGGCACGCCCGTTGTTCCCGAGGTGTAGATAATGGTGGCGAGGTCTTCCGGCCGGATCGCGCGCGCCCGCGAATCGAATTCCGGGTCGCGACCGCCCGGCCCGTTCCGCATCAGCTCCCGCATTGAAGTTGATTGGCCCAGCTCCGTTGCATCCATCACTGCGATGCGCTCCACCCGCGTCCGGCTGCGAACCTTGAGTATTTTCTGGAGCTGCTTTTCGGAGGAAACAAACACCGCCCGCGCGCCCGAGTCCTGCAGCAAATCGGCGGCCTGCTCGGCAATCAATGTGGGATAAATCGGCACCACGACCGCGCCGATCAGCAGGCAGGCAAAATCAGCGATCGTCCACTCCGGCCGGTTCTCGCTCATGATTGCGACCCGGTCGCCGGGTCCGATGCTCCATTGTTCGAGCCCGCACGCCACGCCGAGAACCTTGCGGTACAACTCCGCCGCCGAAATCGAGACCCAGCGCCCCTGCGCACGGTGCATCATGACCACGCGCTGGTCGCGCTCAACCACCGCAAAGAAAATGTCGTTCAGGGTCTCCGGAATCATCTGCGGGAGACTGTACTTGGTTTGCAGGTGGTTAGGCAATCCACGCGTTGGCTCGCGCTCGACGCTGCCCACGATAATTTTCGCGACTTTGCTCGACGCGGCTCGCCGGTACGCCGCGTGCGACGCTCTTGCCGTGATATGATGTTTTGGCGGGGTGGAGCAGTCTGGTAGCTCGTTGGGCTCATAACCCAAAGGTCGGTGGTTCAAATCCACCCCCCGCAACCAACCTTTTCAATCATTTGTCTCGGTGAAGTTGGTCTCGCAGATCAGCCTTCCACCAAGACTTCCACAGAAATTCGACGGTCGCGACTTTCGGGCTTGAACGCCGGTCTGGGATCGTGGCATATTGAAAATGGCTTCGCAATCGGAGCCGATTGGTCTCCAAAGTTCCGCAAAATTCACCTTCGAGCGATTCACCGGCTTATGTTGAGCACGGTGGGTTGCGGTGGAGCCTGGATGGAACTTTCGAGACCGATCTCTGCTCTCCTCACTGAAAAAGAGACCTCCCAGTTACTTGCGCGGTCCATCAGTTCCCTCCGCCGTGCCCGCAAAAATGGCTGTGGGCCCGCGTTCGTACGCATCGGGCGATCTATTCGCTACCGACAAGCAGACTGACCTGCCCTCGAAAAACTCAACCAGCTAGAATTGGGACCTCACGTTGCGGCGGGTAGCGACGAAGGAGGACCGTGGCCATGAAGAAAGGGCGATTTAGCGAGGAACAGATCGTAGGAATCCTGAAGGAGCACGAGGCGGGGCGGAAGGTGGCGGAGTTGGCCCGGGAGCACGGCATCAGCGAAGCCACGTTGTACGGCTGGAAGAGCAAGTATGGCGGGATGGAAGTGGGCGAAGCGCAGCGGTTGAGAAGCCTGGAAGAGGAGAACCGCCGCCTGAAGCATCTAGTGGCGGATCTCAGCCTGGACAAAGAGGCGCTGAAGGCGATCGTGCGAAAAAACGGGTGGGGCTTGCCGGCGTGAGGAAGGACGTGGCCATCGCGATGGAGCAGTTCCGCATGAGCGAGCGCCGAGCCTGCAAGCTGGTGGACTTGGATCGCA
>Ga0335078_10015198_pt1 | contig 11425 bp, 9 predicted proteins | sample Lox_Sample_32_FD_206711 | JGI IMG/M metagenome (GOLD analysis project Ga0335078, IMG submission 206711) | Soil microbial communities from Loxahatchee National Wildlife Refuge, Florida, United States - Lox_Sample_3.2 | ecosystem: Environmental > Terrestrial > Soil > Wetlands | place: USA: Florida...
CGGATTTTCTGGCCCGCCGTCGACCCGCCAAATTGCGAGGCCAAATCGAAGTGCTTGCGAACCGAAAAGACGTAAAAACCGCGTTCGGCCAGCTTCTGGCGGGCTTCCCCCTCGGATTGGGCTGTTTCCATTTGCTGGAAAATTCGGCCCGTGGTGTCTCCAACTTTACAGACAAATTCAGCCATTGCTTTGTTATCGGCGACCTTACCGTGTCGTGCGGCTCAGCCTAGCATACCGCTTCCGAGCCGACGCTGAGGGCGCGAAAACGCCCGATGAATAGGATGTGACAACTCCAAGAACCCCGTATGAGAACCCGAAACGGCCCTGTGATACATTCCGCTTGCTCTCTCATCTCCGAGGATGGCCATGGAACCCATCTCGCACTTCTTCTACTCCGATCGCCTAAAACTGCAGTTCTGGGATTACGGACAGGACGGCAAGCCGTCGCTCGTACTCGTGCACGGCGGACTGGACCATGCGCGTAACTGGGACTGGGTCGCGCGAACTTTGCGCGAGCATTACCACGTCTACGCCCTCGACCTGCGCGGCCACGGCAATAGCGCCTGGGCGCCGGGCGCAATGTACAGCATCGCCGAGCACGTGCTCGATCTCTCCGCCCTGCTCGACATCATCGACGATTTTCCGCTCCGCCTGATCGGTCATTCGCTGGGAGGGGGAATCGTCCTTCATTACTGTGGCGTTTACCCGGAGCGCGCCCGTAAGGCCGTTTCCATCGAGGGCCTCGGTTTCCCGCCTGAGAGCCGCGTCCACGGCCCCGCTTCCGAACGGACGCGTGAATGGATCGAATCGGTTCGAAGCACGGAAAAGCGCCAACCCAAAACCTATCCAAGTCTCGCGGCCGCGGTTGCTCGGATGAAACAGGCCAACCCGCATCTTTCCGACGAAGTCGCTCGCCACCTCACGCTTCATGGAACCAATTGGGAGGCGGACGGATCGCTGGTCTGGAAATTCGACAATTACGCGCGCCTTTTCCCTCCCTACGGGCACCGCATCGAAGACACGGTCGAAATCTACGGACGCATCCGTTGCCCCGTGCTCTTCTTTTGGGGCGTCGAAAGTTTTCTGCCCGTGCCCCGCACGGATCCACGCAAAGAGGCGATCCGTAATTGTCGCCTTGTTAGAGTCGAGGGAGCGGGCCACTGGTTGCATCACGACCGGCTGGATTTATTTCTCGAAGAGGCAGCGGCGTTCCTGCGAGATTGATGGCGATTCACCGCGGAAATCCAGGCTCGACTTGCGAAAGCTGTCAGGAAGACTGCGCGAACCCGATCAGTGAATCTCACCCGCGAGCGATTCTTCGTCCACGATTGCGACGCCCGGCGGCGGCTGAAAATGAAATGTCACTTCGGGAATGGGAATGTTCTCTTCCCAATCGCCGAAACGAAATTCGGTTTCTGCGTTTCCCGCCTGTTGGATCACGACGCGGACGAGCCGCGCTTCGGAATCGGTTTCGAGCAGCACATCTTTGAGCGCCGGATCCGAATCGCGCGGACTACAGCGCAAAAGGGTGTCGTCTGGCGCTAAGGGCTTCTCCTCCGCGCCCGTCTGCTCACCTGGGCCTAACACCTCGAGCTGGCGGCAGATTTCTGAAAGATTCGCTTTGCCGGCGAGCAATGCCAGGGGCGTGCGCCAGTCCGAACTTTCCTTCATTTTGGCGCGGCTCGCAGTCTGGTCTTGCGGGACATAAAACCAGGCATTTGTCCCGTCCACGAGAAACATTTTTTCCTGCGGAGATTTGTAGTCCCAGCGCATCCGGCCGGGATGCGAAAAATAGACCGTCCCCGATTCTGCCACCACGCCGCCGCTGCCGTCGCTATACTTCTCGAAAAATACAGCCTTCAAGGTTTTCGCGCCGCGATACCGGTTTTCCAGCGCCCGCCGGATGGAGTTTACTTCTGCCTGTGCGGCAACAGCCGCAACGATCACGACAAAGAAGATTCGCTGAAGCATTTTGTCAGCTCGTAGTTTACGCCAACCACACATGCGTTGATCCTCGGCTTTGTCCCGCCAGTACAGCGCGAAGCTTGGCACGAGAACCTTGGACGTGCTGCACGTGGCGAGCGCGCCCGCTTTTCGACCCCGTGTCTTCCTACACGTTCGATCTGCGGCAGCGCAGCCTCGCGGCGGCACGGAAGCTGCGGGTCCTCCCGGCGTGATTGGATTAGACCGCTCTGCTTCTCAGAACGCTGCCCGGCGCCCCTGTGCGCCGCAGACTTAGTGCGAGGCCAGTCACGCCGATAATCAGGCCGGCCACCATGACGATACCAATCACACACAGCGTGACATAAGAAACTCCGGCCACATGCAGAAAAACGAACCAGCGATCCCAGCCCAGGCCGAGCTTGTGCGACTGCCCCGCTCTCAAATACTTGAGAAAAATCTGTATTTGCCCGGCGAGCGAGTAGCTGAAGCGGTAGTGCCAATGGGTATCGTAATAATGCCCCCGTGCAGGAGCTTGGTCTTCGAGGAAACTCGTCGCCAAGGTGATGCACTGAACTACCGCTCCGACAGCCAAAAGGCCAACGGCCAGTTTTTTCACCAAGCGTGGCGCCGCCTCCAGCGCCGGTCCTAGTCCGATACAAAATAGCGCGATCGAGGGGACGAGATATCGAGGTCCGGCACAGTATCCGCCCTCCCAGTGAGCGTACTGCGCAAAGAGGATCGAGTAAGCCGCCGGAAAAAGTGTCGCCACAGTAGCGATGCCGCGCTCCATCCTCCACAGCCGCCGCAGTCCGGCTGCGGCAAGAATTATAGGCGGAGCAAAAATGAATACCGATTTGCCTGGAGACAACAGCAGCCCGTACAGACCCGTCGCGATCGGCGTATCAAAGCTGTTGTCAATCCCGCTGCCCGGCACTGGCTTGGGATAGCCGAATTCGAATGCGCTGCCAAATAGCGCTGTGTTACGGGAAAGTAGTGCAAGCACGCCGACGGCCGAGGTCATGCATAGAACGAGCGCCGCCCGCCATCCTGCTTTTCGATCCCGCGCAAGGATCGCAACGGCAAAAACCCCAATCGCCAGAACGTTGGTCGGCCGCACCCAAACAGCCAGCCCAAGGACCACGCCCGCGATCCCGGCGATCCGCAAATCCACTAGGCTTTTGGAGCGGCGTCCGAACATCAAAAGGGCGACGCCCATGAAAATCGCCGCAGACAGTGGCTCTGAAAACAGCCATCCTGAATACGCGAAGACCGGGGTCGCGATGCCAAGCAGTGCCGTTGCTAGGAAACTCGGCCCGACAGGGATACCAAGCCCGGTCAGTAGCAGGAAAAAGAACATCACCGTAAGCGCCGAAAATGTTGCGCTGCTAAGGCAAGAGGAAAACCAAACCACAAAATCTCTGTCCGCGCTCGGAACACCCGGCAGCCGCATCAATACATACTGCCCGAAGGCATACCAAGGCATGCAAAGCACGGCCTGCCCCGGCGGGTACGCGGCCCGTGGCTCGCCTTGCAGATCGAATCGGCCGTAGAAATTGTGAAGCTGCACGGCTTGCGGGATGGCTGTCGATCCCCGCAGCACCAAACTTTCAGTCATGTACAGCGTGTTGTATTCGTCCGCCGTGCGAACTCGGCCTGTCGACGTCAGCATGTAGAAAAATTGGAACACGACGAAAATGAACAGTGCGATGCGAACGGGTGCGGCAGAGGACGAGAGGTTCTGGCCCGCTTCCAATTGAAGCGGCGCTATCTCCTCGACATCATGAGGCGCTCCTGTGAGGGTAGCCATTGAAGCCTGCTTGAAATTGTAAGCTGGAGAGTGAAAACGCCGATCGCTGAGTGCCCAACATGCAAAGGCTTACGCACAGGTGCAGGAAAAACAGTCAAGAACCGCTGAGCGTCAGTCGTCGCCGATGGGTTGTACCGTGGTGGGGCAGCCCGCGGTTGTCGCGGTGATGACGCCAGCTTGCCCGCGGATGACGCCGGTTGCATCCACGCAGAAGTAGATTGTGCCCGTTGGGAACCCGAACGGGCTCGCCGTCACGGCGAACATATCGCTATAACCCGCTGTCGAGCAACCTGTGGGTGTTGTGCCCAACTGATCGGCCCCTGTCTGCCATGCAAACTGGTAGCCGGACTTCTGGCCGGTGCCTAGGACATCGTCGATCATGCCCGCCGCGTCGCACGTGACGGGAGGACTAGCGGGAGGCGCCAGCACGCTCAAATTCGGTGGATATCCGTCGCCATAAGTATTGCTGTAGGCGGTGGCCGCGCTATCCAAAGTGCGAAGAGAAGCTGCGGCTGACGATTGATTCGCCGCGATTTTTGCGTGGATCAGGCTCGGGACTGCGATGGCCGCTATGATCAGAATGATCGCTACGACGATGAGTAACTCGATTAGCGAGAAGCCTTTCTTTTTTGTTGGGGTTCTCATCGTAGTGATCTCGGTGAGAGAATTCGGGAGGAAGCGTGACCTTCCTCCCGGATCTCAGGTTAGGTTACTGACCGATCGGGGTGTCTCCCGTGGTCGGGCAGCCCGTCGTTGCTGCGCTGATGGCCGTGTTGCTCTGGTAGATCACGTTGTTCGCGTCCACGCAGTAGTACTCGGTACCGGTGCTCGAGCTGGCCGGAGTAGCCGTCACGGCGAACATGTCCGAGTAGCCCGCTGCCGTGCAGCCGGTTGCCGCCGTGCCGAGTTGCGAAGCTCCGACCTGCCACGTGAAGTAGTAGCCCGACTTCGCATTCGTGGTCGTGGTCGCGCTCGCCAGAACGGTGTCAATCAGGCCTGCCGTGTTGCAGCTCGCCGGAGGCGTGGCCGGAGGACCCATCACTGCCAAGCTGCCCGGATAGCCGTCCTGATAGGTGCTCTGATACATGGCTGAAGCGCTCGCCAAAGTACGGAGAGACGCTGCCGCCGAGGACTGGTTCGCCGCGATACGGGCGCGAATCAGGTTGGGAATTGCGATGGCCGCGATGATCAAAATGATCGCCACGACGATCAGCAACTCGATCAGCGAGAAACCCTTCTGTTGCTTTCTCATTTTGTGCCTTTCTCCTTGAAGTCACTAACTTAGAATCTCGAATACTCCCCTGGCGGGGTACAGCCCATAAACGAGCACGGTGTGTACCACCGGCACGAAGGCAGTTAACTCTTGGGATACAACGGAGTATAACCTGCGAATTCAATGAGATGGGGGTGGCGAAAACGCGGTTGCCCAAACCCGCACCGAACCCCGCATCGAACACATTGGAAAACTGACATTTTTCGCCTATCGAAGTGACATCCGGTGGTCCCCAAGAACAGCCTTGAGCGGCCAGCCGGTCAGCAAGCAAAACGCTAAACCCCATATTTCTTCGCGTAATGCCGAAAGGAACGATAGGACATCCCCAGCATGCTGGCGGCCTGTGTTCGCACCCCGCCCGACCGCTCCAGGGCGGCGAGCAGATAGGAACGCTCGAGTTTCTGGACGTGCTCCTCGAGATTGATCCCGTCGGCCGGCAGGACCGCGCCATTGCCATTGTGCCGGGCGGGCGATGCGATCAGTTGTTGCGCGTGCATCCGGATCCGGTCGGGCAGCGATTCCGCGGAGATTCGATGCGCGGTTTCAAGGGCGACGGCGCGCTCGATCGTATTTTCCAGCTCGCGAACGTTTCCAGGCCAATCGTAGACTTCCAGCAAGCGCATCGCTTCCGCATCGATGCCCTCGACATTCTTGCTCATCGACTTCACAAGCCTTCCCAGAAACTCGCGCGCCAGCAGAGGAATGTCTTCACGGCGCTCGCGCAGCGGCGGCAATTGAATGGGAATCACGCTGAGCCGGTAGTACAAATCCTCGCGGAAGCGTTCCTCGGCGATTTCTTTTTCTAAATTCTTGTTGGTTGCGGCGATCACCCGCACATCCACGTCAATTTCTTCGGTGCTGCCGACGGGACGGACTTTTCCTTCCTGCAGGACACGGTAAAGCTTCACCTGCATCGTGACGCTCATGTTTCCAATTTCATCCATGAAGAGCGTTCCGCCATGCGCCGCATGAAACAGCCCGCGCCGGTTTTCGTTCGCGCCGGTGAACGCTCCCTTCACATACCCGAACAATTCCGATTCCAGCAGTGTTTCGGGAAAAGCGCCGCAGTTGATGGTGATGAACGGCGCCTTTGATCGCGTGCTGTTCTCGTGGATGGCGCGCGCGACAAGTTCCTTTCCGGTGCCGCTCTCGCCCGTAATCAAGACGCGGCTCGGCTGTGGTGCCACGTTGACGATTAGGTCGAAGATGGCGCGCATTTTCGGGCTGGTGCCGATCATGTTGTCGAGACCCGTCACGCGCCGCAATTCCCGCCGCAAATAACCGGCTTCTTTTTTCAGCGCCAGTGTCTCCGCCACCTGCTGAATAGCCGGGCGCAGCTCATCCAGCAACCGGTCGCCCTTGATTACGTAACGGTCTGCGCCGAAATTGACGGCGTCGATTGCGGTGTCGATCGTCGGGACGCCTGTGATCAAAATGAACACACTGTGCGGCGATACCTCCCGGCAATACCGCAGCAGGTCCACTCCGTCCATATCCGGCATGCAGATGTCTGAGACGACGATGTCGAACATGCGCGAGGATAGCTGCCGCTTGGCGGCCTCCCCGCTCGTGGCAATATCGACTTTGTGTCCCTCCTTGCGAAAGCTGATCTCCAGCAATTCGCAAATGGACCGCTCGTCATCGACAATGAGCAGGTGCGCCATCTAAGTTCTCGGTCCCCCCGCCATTACGGCCCTGGCATCCGCTCCTCCGCCTTGCGCACCCGGATTTTGCCCGCCTGCGTTGCGGGCGCTCGTGGCGCGCGGCAGTTCGACCACAAACTCCGCACCGTGGCCCGGCTGCGTATCGACGTGTACGCGCCCCTTGTGCGCCTGAAGGATTTGATAAACGATCGCCAGACCCAAGCCCGTTCCGCCGCTGAACCCCGATTGAAATGGCTCGAACATGCGGACCGCCGAGCTGGGATCAAACCCCAAACCCGTATCGCGAATCGAAATTCGGATAAAGTCACCTTCCGCGGTGGCGCCGATCGAAAGCACGCCTCCATCGGGCATGGCGCGCAAGGCGTTGTTGCAGAGGTTCCAGAAAACTTGCTTTACCGCGTCGCGATCCGCCCGGGCGCGTAGATGTTTTTGAGCGAACGCCCGCTCGAAGCGGACCTTGCCGGAACGCGCCGCATTCCGTTCCAGCACCAGAATCATCTCTTCGAGCAGCGGCACCACATCGACGTCGGTGAACGAGTACGATTTGTCCCGCGAATAATCGAGAAATTCGGTGATGATTTGGTTCAGCCGCTGCGACTCACGGCTCACGATCTGCACCAGCCTTTTGTCGTCGTCTTCCAGGGGGGCCAGTCGCGCCAGTTCCTTGAGCGCGCCTGTCATTGCCGTCAACGGCTGGCGGATTTCGTGCGCAATCGCCGCGGAGAGCCGGCCCAGCGCCGCCATGCGCTCCTTGGTGAACACTTCGTGTTCGAGCCTTTTCAGCTCGGTCAAATCCTGAAAATTGAAGACGAACCCCGTCTTCTCATCCTGCCCCGTGCGCAGAGGCGAAATCGAGAGGCCGAGATAGCGAGTGGCGCCCGCCGGAGTCTTGAATTCGACCTCTTTGCGTAATGCCAGCGGTGTGCCGTCCGCGTCGAGCTCCACAGGCCAAAAACCCGGAAACACGTCCGCAAGGTTGTGGCCGCGGAGCAAACCGAAGCCCTGCCCCGTGATGTCCGCTCCGGCGCGGTTCAGCAGCAGAATGCGGCCGTCGAGATCCGTTGTCAGCAAACCGCCGCGCATGGATTCGATAATGTCGCGATTGAACGCTTGAAGGTCGCGTAGGGCCTCGTTCTTTTGTTGCAGCTCCATTCCTTTGGTGTGAATCGTTTGGGTCAGGAGGCTGCCCAGATACGCGACCGCGAAAAATGCGAATAAGTTGACGCCCAGCCACGATTCCAGCGAGTGCGCACTGGGCGTGGACGGCGTCGTCCGCGGCAAAACGCCGTAGTACGTAAGCTCGACCACGCACCCGACCAGCACAAAACTGAAGCCCGCGATGAGGAAAGCTCCGCGCCGCGAGAAGAGAATGCTGCCCATCAGAATTGCCAGAAGGTAGAGGGAAACGAAGTAGCTGTCCTGCGCGCCGCTGGAGTACACCACGCCCGTGATGATCAAAAGATCGAGGACAAGCTGAAGGGGAGCATGCCAGCGGGCCTCCGGCAGCCACTTCCGCAGCATCACGTCCAGCGCCGCGAGAATGTACCAGAAAGCTGCCAGAAGTATCAGCGTGCGCACCGGTAGCGGAATCGGTGTCCACTGGCCGACCACTACGATCACGCCGATCAGAACCGTGATGATCAAAAAGCGGACGCGGCCCAGCCAGGGGAGCCATTCATTTACGCTGGGCGAAGCTGCCATTTTTGGTTTCGCTCGAGGTTTCCTGTTGCTTTAGTGCTCTCTGCCTGGAAGCACGGCAGGCGCCCGAAACGCTTCCGAGCGCCTGCGACCCCAGCAGAACTGTTTCTAGTGATTCGCCAGTTTCGCGATCAACGAGAACAGCGGCATATACATCGAGATCACTACGCCGCCGACGACCAGGCCTAAAACGACGATCATGATCGGCTCGATGGCCGTCAGCATGTCCTTCACCGCGGCGTCCACTTCGTCTTCGTAAAAGTCCGCAATCTTCTGTAGCATCGCATCCATGGCGCCCGTCTGTTCGCCGACGCCGATCATCTGCGTCACCATGCCAGGGAAAACGTCCGTCTCCTTGAGCGGATCGACGAGCGAGCGTCCCGCTTCGACCGCCTTGCGCGTCTCCTTGATGGCGTTTTCCACTACGGCATTGCCCGACGTTCGCGCGGTAATATCGAGGCCTTCGAGGATGGGAACGCCGCTGGAAATCAGTGTTCCCAGCGTCCGCGTGAATCGAGCCACGGCGATCTTGCGTAGGACCATGCCCACCACGGGAGCCTTGAGCAGCAAGGTGTCAAGAACCAAGCGTCCTTGCGGAGTGCCGTACCAGAATTTGACGGCCAGTCCGAATGCAACTAAGAACACCAGGGCGAGAAAACCGTAGATGCTGCCAACGAAGTGGCTCAACGCAATGACGATTCGCGTGGGGAGCGGTAGATCGACGTCCATGCCATTGAACAAATCGACGAATACCGGCACGACTTTCCACAGCAGCAGCGTGATCACCGATGCCGCGATGCCTAACACCGCCACGGGATAAATCATCGCGGACTTCACCGCGCGGGCCAGTTTGACGTTCTTCTCAATGTAGGTCGAAAGGCGCTGCAGAATCGTGTCGAGAATACCGCCCGTCTCGCCCGCTTCCACCATGTTGTAGTACAGCGGATCGAAGACTTTCTCGTGCTGCTTCATCGAGGCCGAAAGAGTCGAGCCGCCTTCGACGGACGCGCGCACGGTGCTCAGAATTTTCTGAAAGGTCTTGTTCTCCTGCTGGCCGGCTAGAATTTCGAGACACTGCACCAGCGGCAGCCCCGCATCGATCATCACCGAGAATTGGCGCGTAAAAACGGCCAGCTCTTTGGCGTCCACGCCGCCGCCGAACGTGGGGATGTTGAACTCTTTCCCCTTCTCGGACAGCTTGCTGACGTTGATCTGCTCGCGCCGGAGCGCCGCAGCCAACTGCGCCTTGTTCTCCGCCTGGCGCTCGCCTGTGACCGTCGCGCCCGTGCGATTCGTTCCGCGATATGTAAAGACCGGCATAGTGTGTTACCCCCTTCGTTTACCGCCGGACGGGAGTCCGGCTGCCGCCTGCAGGCGGCGAAGTCACCCCTCTGTTAATTAAATCTTGCAACTCGTCTGGATTCGAGGATCGTGAAAGCGCCGTTTCCAAACTGATCAACTTCTGAAAATACGAATTCGCCAAACTTTGATTGAACGTCTGCATACCCGTCGCGCCCGTTCCCGTCTGCATGGCCGAATAGATCTGGTGAATTTTGTCTTCGCGGATCAGGTTTCGGATCGCGGCGTTGGGAATCAGAATTTCCATCACCATGGCGCGTCCGCGTCCGTCTATACGCGGCAATAGCGCCTGGCAGAGAATTCCTTCCAGCACCATCGAGAGTTGCGCGCGAACCTGCGGCTGCTGGTGCGCCGGAAAAACGTCGACGATACGGTTGATCGTGGAGATGGCCGAGTTCGTATGCAGCGTGGCGAAAGTCAAGTGGCCGGTTTCCGCGATTCGCAGCGCCGACTCGATCGTTTCGAGGTCGCGCATTTCGCCGATCAGCACCACGTCCGGGTCTTCGCGCAGCGCGGCCCGCAGCGAATTCGCGAACGAATGCGTGTCGGAGTGCACTTCGCGCTGGTTCACCAGGCACTTTTTGTGATTGTGCAAAAACTCGATCGGGTCTTCGATCGTGATCATGTGCTCTTCACGCTCGTTGTTGATCTTGTCGAGCATGGCGGCGAGCGTCGTCGATTTGCCGGACCCCGTCGGGCCGGTCACCAGCACAAGCCCGCGTGGCTTGTCGCACAGCGATTTCACGACCGGCGGCAATCCCAGCGCGTCGAATCCTTTGATTTCCCACGGAATTGTTCGGAAGACGGCGGCCACGGCGCCCCGCTGGTGAAAAATGTTGCCGCGAAAGCGCGCCAGGCTTTTTAACCCAAACGAAAAGTCCAGCTCAAGATTTTCTTCCAGCCGGTGCTTCTGCACGTCCGTCAACACGCTGTACGCCAGCGCTTTCGTATCCGCCGCCGTCAGCGGAGGCATATCTAGCGGGCGCAGTTTTCCATGCACGCGGACGCGCGGCGGGCTGTTGGTTGAAAGGTGCAGGTCGCTTCCCCCCATCTCGATCATTTTTTTCAGCAGCTCGCTTAATGTGATCCCCGCCATGCCCCCTCCGCTTTACAGCACCGTCTCGCGCAGAACTTCTTCCATGGTCGTCTGCCCCGCGGCGACCTTGATCAACCCGCTGCGCCGCAGCGTGATCATTCCCATTTCCAGCGCTTTTTTCTTCAGTTCGAGCGCCGACGCGCCCACCAGAATCAGCTCGCGCAATTCGTCGCTGATCTCCATCACTTCGTACAACCCGACGCGCCCCTTGTACCCCGTGTTATTGCAAGTGGCGCAGCCCTTGCCGTGATAGACCGTGGTCTTGGTCGACTCGTCTGCCGTATATCCCGCCTCGATTAGCGCCGGCGGTTGAATCTGCAGCGGCTCCTTGCACTGCACGCAAATTCGGCGGACCAAGCGCTGCGCGCAAATCAGGTTCACGGAAGTCGCTACAAGGAACGGCTCGATGCCCATGTTCATCAACCGGCTGATAGTCGAAGGTGCGTCGTTCGTGTGCAGCGTCGAAAGCACCAGGTGGCCGGTGAGCGCCGCCTTCACGCCGATTTCGGCGGTCTCAAAGTCTCGAATCTCCCCGACCAGAATGATGTTCGGGTCTTGCCGCAAAAACGCGCGCAGCGCCGACG
>Ga0335078_10015199_pt1 | contig 11424 bp, 12 predicted proteins | sample Lox_Sample_32_FD_206711 | JGI IMG/M metagenome (GOLD analysis project Ga0335078, IMG submission 206711) | Soil microbial communities from Loxahatchee National Wildlife Refuge, Florida, United States - Lox_Sample_3.2 | ecosystem: Environmental > Terrestrial > Soil > Wetlands | place: USA...
GGGGGTGGTCCCTGGTCGCCGTCGAACGGGTCGGTCCGACCGGGAGCGTCGTCGCGGTCGACCCCCGACCGATCGCCCCGGCGGACGGCCTCGAGGTCGTCCGCGGCCGGGTCGGCGACCCCCGCCTACTCGAACGGCTCGGGCCCCGACCGTACAACGTGGTTCTTTCGGACATGTCCCCGTCGATCAGCGGGGCGTACGCGACCGACCACGCTCGGTCGGTCGACCTCGTCCGCGCGGCGGCGCAGCTCGCGGTGCGCGTGCTCGCCCCGAGGGGCGCGTTCGTCGCGAAGGTCTTTGCCGGAGACATGGTCGATGACCTCGAGGCCGAGCTGGCCCCGCGCTTTGCGAACGTGTTGCGTACCAAGCCGCCCGCATCGCGCGCGCCGTCCTCGGAACTGTATCTGGTCGCACGCGGGTTCCACCCGACGGCGCCCCCGACGGCTCCGCCTCCGGGCGCGGGCGAGCCTCGCCCGGATTCCGATATATAGGACCGTCGATTAGCGCGTTTCCCCGATTTTGAGGCCTGGTTACTCGTGATCCGTTTCGGACCCGCGGGGATCCCACTCTCCTGCAAAGGGCGTACGCTCCGGGACGGGATCGCGGACGTGCACCACCTTGGCCTCACCGCGATGGAGGTCCAGTTCATCAAAGTGAATCCGCTCACTCGTGCCGCGCTCGACGAGGAGGTCGGAAAGCTCGCACGCGACCTACCGCTCCAGCTCGTCGTCAGCGTCGGCCCCTCGGACCATCAGGGCGGTGTGCCGAGCATCGCCGCCATGACCTCGCCGATCAAGCGACGCGACTCCGTGACGACGCTCACGTGGAGCCTTGCGAAGGACTACCCGGACCTCCAGCAGACCCGCGCCCTCGCCAAGGCGCTCGATACCGACCTCACGCTGCATGCGCCGTACTATGTGGACTTCTTCGGCTCGTCGGACGCGCGCGAGCAGTCGACCCGACAGATCCAGTGGTCCGGCGTGCTCGCTCAAGGGCTCGGGGCCCGGCTGACCGTGACCCACCTCGGGTTCTACGGCCCAGGGGACCGCGCCGATTCGATCCAGCAGCTCACGGAGATCGTCTCGGACCTCGCGGAGTGGATCACGAAGTTCTCGAAGGGCACCGTGCGGCTCGCGATCGAGCCGAGCGGCCACCCGGACGTCTTCGGCTCGCGGGAGGAGGTCCTCGAGCTCGTTCATCGGGTGAAGGGCACCGTACCGGTGCTCAACCTGCCGCACCTGGCCGCGCGCGAGCGGACGAGCTTCGAGGAAGCGGAGCAGCTCGACCCGGTCGTGAAGGAGTTCGTGCGCGCGACCGACGGGCCGCTCTACCTCAACTTCTCCGGGGTCGAGTTCTACGGTCCGGGGGAGTTCCGCCTCACGCCGATCAAACGGGGCCTCGTTCGGTTCGACCCGCTCGCGGAGATCCTCGCCGAGCGGGACTACGATGTGACGGTGATCTCGAGCTCGCCGCTGCTCGAGCACGACGCGATGTACATGAAGCTCCTCTACGAACGGGCCCTCACCCGCCGGTGGTCGAAGCTCCACGCTCCACCGGCCCCTCGGCCCGCGCCGAAGCCGCCGTCGACCCCGCCGCTCGCACCCCCCCGAAGTCTCGGCCCTCCTCGACCGCGCGAACTCGGCCGTCTCGGCCCGCCGGTCGGCGGCCGCCGGCTCCTTCCTCCCGAAAGCGCCCGACGGAGGTTCGCCGTGGCGGACACCGGCGTCGATAACGGCTCCACCTTCGTGCGCTCGCAGCGGTACATCGGCGAGCGGGTCACCGCGAGCCTCGAGAGGATCGACCCGCGCGCGATCGCGCGCGCCGTCGAGATCCTCGTCAAGGCTCCCCAGATCTTCGTCTACGGCGCCGGACGCAGCGGGATCATCGGCCGCGCCTTCGCGATGCGTCTCGTCCAGGCCGGGCTCCGCGCCTACGTCATCGGGGAGAGCGTGACCCCGATCGTCCGGACCGGAGATGCAGTGTTCATCCTCTCCGGGCAGGGCGAAAGCTACTCGTCGATCCAGACCGCGAACATCGTCCGGCGCGAAGGCGCCGAGCTGATCGTCCTCACGTCGAAGCCCGGGTCGAAGATCGCGCATACCGCGACCCACCTGTTGATGCTCGAGTTCGAGGACGACGACGAACGGGCTCGGTTCGCGCCGCTCGGTACGCTCTTCGAAGAGGCGAGCCTCCGGCTCACCGACGGTCTCATCGCGGAGCTGCTGCGCGTGCGCGGGGAGACCGAGACCTCGATGCGGCGACGGCATGCGATCATGGTCTAGCGCCGGTCGCTCGGCCCAAACGTTAAGGACCAGCCGCCCTCCCCCACGAACGTGCCCCGGGGTCCCGAACCCAACAACGCGACGCTCGTCCCCGTACCCTCGCGGTTCTTCGTGACGAGCGGCAAGGGGATCAACAAGACCAGCGAGCTCAACGCGTTCGACCTCGCCCTCCTCCAGGCCGGGATCGGCGAACAGAATCTCGTGAACGTCTCTTCCGTCCTCCCGATCGGGATCCGCCAGACGGACCGCGTGAAGATCGCCCGCGGCGCGATCACGCACTGCGTCCTTGCCCGGCACGCGGGAGCCGAGGGCGAGGTGATCAGTGCGGGGATCGCCTACGGGTTCCGCAGCGACGGAGAGGGCGGCTATGTCGCCGAAGGGCATCTCCACGGGACGCAGAAGTCGCTCAAGGAGTTCCTCAAGTGGCGCATGCAGGAGATCGCCCACTTCCGCGGCGTCGAGCTCCGGCGGATCCACTACCGCACCGAAGAGCTCTCGATCCCGATGGACCATTACGGCGTGTGCATCGCCGCGTGCGTCTTTCTGCCGTGACGTCGGCCCCGCCGGGGTGCTAGAGCAGCTTTCGGAAGAGGAGCTTATCCTCGAGGCTCCCCTCGATCGCCAGCTTGCGGGTGACGATCGCCTTCATCGGCCCGATCTCCTTCTTGACCAGGGCATCGAACGTTCCCGCGTCCGTCGTGATGCGGACGTCGGCGTGGGCCGCCGGACCGGTCCGAAGGTTCCGGAGCCGGCCCTCGGCGAGGTCGACCGCGTACGTCCCCTCGTCCGTGAGGCGGATCTGGATCGACCGCGAGATCCCGTCAAGCTCCTGGGCGACCGCCGGATTCTTCTCGGCGTGACGGTTGAACCGCTCGACCACGGACGCGAGCGTCTCTTCGACCGTCATGCATCGAACCCGTCGAGCGTGCGAGCCGGACGGTGCGGCATAACCCTTTGCATCGTCTGCCACGAGCTCCGCACCCACGACGGCACCTCGGCGCCGTTCGCGAGGTGCGCACGGACGAATCGGATCGTCCGCGGGTCGGATGGGTAGCCGCTCCCGAGCTCGTCACCCAGACGGTGGCGCAGCCGCGCGAGCGCGCGATCGCGCCGCACCTTCGCGACGATCGAGGCGGCCCCCACCACAGGAAAATCTCGGTCGGCGTGATGGCGGGCGATCACCCGACTTGCACCCCCTGAAAGTCGCGCGACCGTGCGCGCGAACCGCCGCTCGTTCGGGTCGCACGCATCGACGTACGCCACGTCGGGTCGGTGCTCCCGGATCAAGCGTGCGAACGCTTCCGCTTCGAGCACGTTGAGGTGGGCCTTCTGCACGGCGCGGTCGACCGTCCGCGGAGCCAGGACCACGACGTCCCGGGCTCCGACCGAGCCGAGCGCGGAGAAGATGCGCTCCCGCGCGAGCGGGCTCAGGGCCTTCGAGTCCCGCGCCCCCGTCGCGACCAGGTCGTCGAGCCGGTCGGCGGAGAGGCAGAACGCGCCGACGACGAGGGGTCCGACGAGGCTTCCCCGGCCCGCTTCGTCCAGGCCCAGGATCCGCTCCGCGACCGTGGAACGCCTCCGACGGTCCGAGGCCCCCGGGGAGATTAAGTCGGCGCGCTCCTACGGAGGGCCATGACGATCGACGGCCTCTCGGTCCCGATCCCGACGCTGTTCACCGACGACGGCGCGGTCGACCACGGACGGAACGCCCGTTTTGCCCGAGACCTCTCCGAGGCCCACGTCGACCACCTGTTCGTCCTTGGTTCCCTCGGGGAGTTTCCGTCGATCACGGCGACCGAGCGCGGCCCGCTGCTCGAAGTGGTCATCGGGAGCGCGGGCGGCAAATCCGATGTCTGGGCCGGCTGTGGCGCCCCCTCGACCGCACAGGCGGTCGCGTTTGCCGAGGAAGCGGAGGGGATCGGCGCTGCCGCTCTCGTCGCGGTCCCGCCGTACTACCTTCACCCTTCGCTCGCCGCTATCGATCACTACTATCGAACGCTGAGGAAAGCGGTCTCCGTACCGCTGCTCGCGTACAACATCCCGTCCCTCGTCGGGTACGCGCTTCCGCCGGCGCTCGTCCACCGGCTCGCACGGGACGGTGTCCTCGCCGGTATCAAGGACACCGCGGGCTCGATCGAGAGCGTGCGGTCGTTCCTCACGGACGCCCCGGAGGGATTCGCGGTATTCCCGGGCGACGACGCGCTCGCGTCGATGGCGATCGGTCTCGGAGCGAAGGGCGCGGTGATGGGGGTCGCGAACATCGTACCGAAGCTCTGTGTCGAACTGGTGGCGGCCGCGCGGCGGGCCGACACCGCCCGTGCGCAGGAGCTCCAGCCGATCGTCGACCGAGTGGTCGAGGTCATTCACGCGGGACCGTTCCCGTCGACCGACAAGTTCCTCGTGAACCTCCTGCGAGGCTCGGACGTCGGGTATCGGGCGCCATTCGAACCGTTGACCGCTGAGGAGCAGACCGCCGTGCTGGCAAAGCTCGAGCCGGTGAAGCCTCTGCTCGCCCCGTTCCTGGGGAAGTAACCGTGCGCGCCCTCGTCGTTCGCCCTCCCGCGGCGGGCGTCGCGCTCGAGGACGTACCGGCTCCGCCCCTGGTCCCGGGCGGCGTTCGGGTCGACGTGATCGAATGCGGAGTCTGCGGCACCGACCACGACATCGTCGATGGGAAGTACGGCCGGACTCCCGACGGGGCAACGTACCTGATCCTCGGGCACGAGAACCTCGGTCGGGTCCGCGACGTGGCACCAGGGGTCACCGGATTTCGGCCGGGAGACCTCGTTGTCGCTACGGTGCGGCGGGGCTGTGGCCGATGCCGGTTCTGCCGCACGAATCGTTCGGACTTCTGTGAGACGGGGGGGTTCACCGAGCGCGGCATCGGCGGAGCCCACGGCTACATGGCCGACCAGTACGTCGACGTCCCCGAGTACCTGGTCGTGGTCCCGCCGGCGCTCGAGCGGGTCGCCGTGCTGCTCGAGCCGATGAGCGTGGTCGAGAAGGCGATCTTCCAGGGGCAGCGGGTGCTCGACCGCAAGGAGCCGACGCCCGGCGACCCGAAGACGGGGACCCCCACGGCCCTGGTGGCGGGCACGGGGGCGATCGGAATGCTGGCGGCGTTCGTCCTCCGGGTGCGCGGCTATGACGTCGTCGGGATCGACCGTCACGACGATTCGACGCTCGCCGCCCAGCTCCTCGCCCGCGTCGGGGCGTCCCACATCAACGTCGCCAGCGGATTCTCGAGCCTTGGGGATCGCCGGTTCGACCTCGTCGTCGAGGCGACCGGTTCCGTCTCCCTGGATTTCACGCTCGTGGACCGTCTCGGAGCGAACGGCGTCCTCGTGCTCACGGGGATCCCGGACGCCGCGACCCCGCCCAGCAGCGTGGCCGGCGGGGCCCTCTTCCGGGACGTGGTGCTGGGCAACCAGGCGATCGTGGGTTCGGTGAACGCGAACCGCACCTACTTCGAGAGCGGGCTTCGGGACCTCACCGTGTTCGAGCAGCGCTGGCCGGGAGCGGTGGGCCAGATGATCTCCGCGCGGCGGCCGATCGACGAGTTCGCCGATGTCTTCGGGAACCGGAGCCGGGGCACGGTGAAGACCGTCCTTTCGGTGGGAACGGGCGCTCCGGTTCGCTGAAAAGGTCATATACGCAACCCCGGTCGGAGCGGACCTCTCGGAGGGCTCGTGGGGATCTGGCAGGGCCGGTCGCGACGCAAGCGGACGGGCGGACGCCTCCGGCCGATCCGGAAGAAGCGGCGATTTGAGATCGGGCGCGAGCAGCAACACGCCACCCTCGGCGGCGGCACCGTGAAGCGCTACCGTGTGCGCGGGGGGAACCTCAAGCTGCGGATCCTGACCACCCAGACGATCAACGTCTTTGACCCCGCGACGAAGAAGATGCAGCAGACGAAGGTCATCACCGTCCGGGAGAATCCGTCGAACCCCAACTACGTGCAGCGCAACATCATCACGAAGGGTGCGATCCTCGAGACCGAACTGGGTCTCGTCCGCGTCCGCTCCCGACCGGGTCAGGACGGCGTCCTGAACGGGGTGCGGGTCGCGAGCCCGGCTTCGAGCTAGCGGCGCCGGCACCGGCGATGCCCGACCACTTCTACGTCTACCCCGCCTACCTCGGGCGAGGGCTGAGCCGAGCGAGCGGGCGCCGCGTGCCCGAGACCGAGACGTTCACCGAGCTCACCGCGGAGGAGATCGTGGACGCGGCGAAACGGCTCGGCTTCAAGGCGGAGGTCGAGGCCGACAAGCAGTACCCGCGTCGGTCGTTCGAATACGCGGGCCGCGTGAAGGTCGCGAAGAAAGGGCCGACGACGAAGGCCCGGTTCCTCCGTCAGCTCTCCGCGGAGCTTCGCAAGCAGCGGACCGCCGCCGGACGGAAGTGACCCGTGGAGGAGCCGGGCACCGTCTATTTCACGGGGACCGCCGGCGCCGGGAAGACCACGCTCGTCCGGGCGTTCGCCGAGTGGATGCGCTCCGCTGGGTATTCGTCGACGATCGTGAACCTGGACCCCGGCAGCGACGCGTCCGAGAGCGAGTCGGACGTCGACATCCGAGAGTGGGTCCGGCTCGCCGACCTGCAGGACGAGTACGGCCTCGGGCCGAACGGCGCGCAGGTCGCCGCCGCCGACATGATCGCGCTCAAGATCTTCGAAGTGAAGCAGGCGGTCCAGGAAGAGAACTCCGATTACGTGCTCGTCGACACGCCCGGGCAGATCGAGCTGTTCGCCTTCCGCGAAGCGTCGCGGGCGATCGTGGACGCCCTCAGCGGGGACCGGTCGGTGATCGCCTTCCTCTACGACCCGGTGCTCGCTCGGACCGCGGCCGGGTTCGTCTCGCTGCTCATGCTCGGTGCCACGGTCGAGTTCCGGTTCCGTCTCCCGATGGTCAACATCCTCGCGAAGTCGGACGTCCTGACCCCGGAACAGTTGCGCGAGGTGATGGGGTGGTCGGACGAACCGGGCGAGCTCCTGGACGCGATCGGTCGCGACACTCCGACCCCTTCGGTGCAGCTCTCGACCGAGCTCTTCCGAGCCATCGAGACGATGTCGCCGCTCGTGGGCCTCGTCCCGACGTCCGCCAAGGACTCACGCGGTCTCGAGGAGCTGTACCATTCGTTCCAGCGCGTCTTCGCGGGCGGCGAAGACCTCGAGCCGTCGCACGCGCCCAGCAACGAATGACCCGCTAGCCTTCGGTAAAGAAGAGTCCCATTCCCGCCGAAGCGGACTCCTCCTCGTCCTTGAACTTCCGATAGAGGGTCTCCGCGTCCGCGGGGGGAATGCGCGTGCCGATCGGCCCGAGGAGCTCCTCGGCGCGGTGGACCGCGTCCGCGGCCCCTTCGATGAGCACGTACGAGGAACCGGACGGTCCTCCCATCGTCGCCGCGTCCCGGACCGTCTGGCTCTGACGGGAGACCCGGTCGTCTTTGAGAGCGGCGTCGAGCTCGGTGCGCTTCGTCCCCGGTACCGAGAACAGGGTCCACGTCATGGTGCCGGCGACCCGGCTCGGCTATATGGGCGTTTTCGACCTCTCTCGGACATGTACGCGTCGACCACCGAGGCCCCCGTTCTGTTGCTCGGCTCGGCCCACGTCGTCGACCTCAGTGAGCCGTTGCGGAGGATCCTCTCGGAGCGCGTCCTCGACTCGGTCGCGGTCGAGCTCGATGCGGAGCGGGCGCAGTCGTTGATGTCGGACGAGCCGCGTCGGGGTGGGTCGGGGTCCGCGCCGCTCTTCGCTCGGCTCTGGGGGGTCGTCCAGCGACGCCTGGGCACCGAGATCGGGGCGGGCGTCCCCGGGGCGGAGATGAAGCTGGCGATCCAGGTGGCCCAGGAGCGGGGACTGCCCGTCTTCCTGATCGACGACCCGATCCGGGTCACCCTGACGAACCTCGTCCGGACGATGCCGTTCAAAGAGCGGGTCATGCTTCTCGCGAGCGCGGCGATCGGGCTGGTCCTCCCGTCCCGGGTCGTCGTTCGGGAGATGGACCGATACGCGGACTCTCCGCAAGAGTATACCGCGGAGCTCCGGCGGGTCAGCCCCACCACCGCGCGTGTCCTGCTCGACGACCGGAACGAGCACATGGCGGACCGGCTCGTGACGCTCCGCCAGCAGGGACATGCACGGATGGCGGTCGTGGTCGGGGACGCTCACCTCGATGGCCTCCGCGCCGCGCTCGGCCGGCGGGGACTGCCGAGCGAGGTGGTACGGTTCTCCGAGCTCCGGGCCTCTACAGGACCGTCACCCGGTTCTTCGTAGCGTCGTCGACCGCGTGCTCGAACGCCTCGGCCAGGCCCGCGACCTCGGTCGCGGTGTGCTCGGCGAGGCGTCCGACGTCCGAGAGCTCCGAGACGGGAGGCATCACCGGAAGGCTCCCGAGCACGGGGATGCCGTATTCCTGGGCCACGCGGGCGACCCGGCTCGGCCCGAACAGCTCGATCCGCTCGTGGCAGTGAGGACAGTCGATGAACGCCATGTTCTCCACCACCCCGAGGAGAGGGACATGGAGGTCGCGGGCCATGTTCATCGCCTTCTTCACGATGAGCGCGGCCAGGTCCTGAGGCGTCAGGACGAAGACCATTCCGTCGATCGGGATCGTCTGGAACACGGTGAGAGGGACGTCGCTCGTCCCCGGCGGCATGTCGATGAGCAGGTAGTCGAGATTCCCCCAGTGCACGCTGCCGAAGAACTGGGTGATGAGACGGGTCACGAGCGGGCCCCGCCAGATGACCGGGGTCTGCTCGTCCTCGACCATGAACTGCGAGGAGACAACCGGGATCCCCGTCGAACTGACCGCCGGCTCGATCCCTTCACCGCGATCGACCAGCGGGCCCGTGAGGCCCAGCAACTTCGGGATCGACGGACCGGTGATGTCGGCGTCCAGTATCCCGACGCGTTGACCGCGACGATTCAGCTCCGCCGCGAGCAGCGCGGTCACCGACGACTTGCCGACGCCGCCCTTCCCGCTCCCGACCGCGACCACATGCCGGAGGCCGCCCTTGTCCATCCGCTGGAGCATCCCGCGCGCCGGCGGCCGCGCGGCCGGCGGCGGGGTCGGCGGATGCGCCGGTCCACCTTCGGCGGTCACACCGCTTCGAACGGGGGTGTGGATATATAACGGCCGCACGTGCGCGACGCCGCTCCGGGGAAAATCGCATGACGATCGGCCGGTCGGCGGAGTTGGACGAGCTGTTCCGCCCCGCATCGGTCGCCGTCGTGGGTGCGTCGAACAAGCCCGGGAAGGTCGGCACGAGCCTCTTCCGCAACATCCTCGAGGCCGGATTCAAAGGCGTCGTGTACCCGGTGAACCCTTCCTCGAAGAGCGTCTCCGGAGTCCGTTGCTACGCGGACATCGATGACCTGCCCGAGACCCCGGATCTCGGGGTCGTCATCGTGCCGGCACCCGGAGTGCCGGACGTCGTCGAGCAGCTCGGGAAGGCGGGCGCGCGCGGGGTCGTGATCATCTCGGCCGGCTTTCGCGAGGTCGGCGCCTCTGGCGCCCCCCTCGAGGCGGAAGTGGTCGCCCGGGCGGCGGAGTACCGCATGTCGGTCGTCGGCCCGAACTGCTTCGGGGTGATCAACACCGCCCCGGACGTAAGTCTCAACGCTACCTTCAGCGAGAACCTTCCGCCGCGGGGCAATATCGCGTTCGTGTCGCAGAGCGGGGCGCTCTGTGCCGGGATCCTCGCGTACGGAACGACCGAGCGGATCGGGTTTTCGCGATTCGTCTCCGTCGGGAACCGGGCGGGGGTCGACGAGAACGACCTCCTGCACTCGCTCGGAACGGACGACGCGACCAAGGTGATCCTGCTGTATGTCGAAAGCCTCGCGGATGGGCGTCGCTTCCTCGAAGCCGCGCGCGAGGTCACCGAACACAAACCCGTGCTCGTGATCAAGAGCGGACGGACCCCGGCCGGAGAGCGCGCGGCGAAGAGCCACACCGGTTCGCTCGCTCAGTCCGGCCGCGACCAGCTCTACGACTCGCTCTTCGACCAGGCGGGTGTCCAGAGGATCGAGACCCTCGGAGAGCTCTTCCGGACCGCCAAGATCTTCTCCTCCGGACTGAAGCTCGAGGGACCCCGCCTGATGATCCTCACCAATTCGGGAGGTCCGGGGATCGTTGCGGCCGACGCGGCCGTGCGCCATGGCCTCGAGCTGCCGCTCCCCTCCGCGGCCGTTCACGACGAGCTCGCCCGCCGGCTCTCCACGTCCGCTTCGATCGCGAACCCGCTCGACATGACCGCCGACGGCGGCCCCGAGCAGTACCGGGAGACGCTCAAAGTGCTTCTCGAGGGCACCGCGATGAACGGAGCGCTCGTCATCGCGACCCCGACCTCGACCATGACCGGCGAGGCGGTCGCGCAAGCGATCATCGCGGCGAAGGGGCAGACCCCGAAACCGATCGCGGCCTGCCTGTTCGGCGTCAATGACCTCTCCCGCGAAGTGAGCATGCTCGAAGAGAACGGGGTCCCGGCGTTCACGTTCCCCGAGGAGGCCGTCCAGGGCCTGGGCGCGCTCGCACGATACCACGCATGGTCCGTCCGACCCCGCACGGAGGTACGGGCCTTTGCGGTCGACCACACGGCGGCCCGCGCGGCGGTCGAACGCGCACGCCAGTCGGGGGCGACGGTCCTCCCCGAGTACGCGGCCCGATCTCTTCTCACCGCGTACGGGATCCGGTTTCCCGCCGTGGAGCTGGTCACTACCCTCGACCAGGCGGTCGCCTCGGCGGAGGCGATCGGCTACCCGGTCGTCCTGAAGGTCGTCTCTCCCGATATCTCCCATAAGACGGACGTCGGAGGCGTCGCGGTCGGGATCCGCGACTCCGCGTCCCTGCGGACCACGTGGGAAGCGATGCACCAGGCACTGAGCGCCAAGGCGCCCCAGGCGCGCATCGCCGGGTTCGAGGTCGAGTCGCAGGTCGAGGACGGCAAGGAGGTGCTCATCGGCGTCCAGCGGGACCCGCACTTCGGGCCGATCGTCGTCTTCGGCCTCGGCGGGATCTACGTCGAAGTGCTCCGGGACGTCACGTTCCGCCTCGCGCCCGTCCGTCCGCTCTCGGCCCGGCACATGGTCGAGTCCGTGAAGGCCTTCCCGCTCCTGAAAGGGGTCCGTGGGGAACCGCCCGG
>Ga0335078_10015200_pt1 | contig 11424 bp, 8 predicted proteins | sample Lox_Sample_32_FD_206711 | JGI IMG/M metagenome (GOLD analysis project Ga0335078, IMG submission 206711) | Soil microbial communities from Loxahatchee National Wildlife Refuge, Florida, United States - Lox_Sample_3.2 | ecosystem: Environmental > Terrestrial > Soil > Wetlands | place: USA: Florida...
GGTGAGCTCGCGCTTCAGCTCGTCCCAGATCGCGCCGAGGGAATGGGCGAGCGCGGGATGGCCGAGCACGCTCTCCTGGGCGCGGCGAAGCAGCGCGCGGTAATCCTCCGAGGCGCGGAAGCGCCCGATCCCCGCCGCCGTCCAGTCCTCCAGCCTTCGGCGCTCGTCGCTGCCGGGCGTGCGTGCCGCGCCCATCCATTTCTGCGCGCCTTTCACCACGCCCTCGCCGATCTTGCGGTCGAAATAGGCCGGGAAGAACCGGCCGGTGCGCTCGCCTACCTTGGCGATGATCGGCTCCTCGAGGCTCTCGAGCGAGGGCTCGGCGATCTCCAGCAGCGCGTCGAGGATCTCCATGTGCTTGCCGGCCTTGACCATCGTCTCGATGACGGCGTCGATCGTCGGCACCAGGTCGAGGCGTTGCAGCCCGCCCTGGGCGGCGTCGCGCAGGAACCGGCGCAGCTCGGCGTCGTCGGCGCGGCTCAGCAGGATCGGCATGATGGCGACCAGGCGGTCGGCGAAGAATGCCGCGGCGGCCGGCGTGGCCAGCCACTGCGCGAGCTGCGCCGCTCGGTTGCCGCGCCGAAGCCGCTCGATCAGCAGGTCGGGATCGAGGAACTGGTCGCGCACGAAGGCGGCGAGCGAGCGGCCGATCTCGTCCTTGCGGGCGGGGATGAGAGCGGTGTGCGGGATCGGCAGGCCGAGCGGGTGGCGGAAGAGGGCGGCGACCGCGAACCAGTCGGCAAGGCCGCCGACGATCGCCGCCTCCGCCGCAGCGGCGATCAGGCGGACCCAGAAGGAAGGCGCGGCGTCGAGGCGGGTGGCGATGAAGACCAGCACCGCCAGCAGCAGCAGCCCGGTGGCGCGCAGCTTGCTGCGGCGCAGGCCGCGCCGCCGGCTCTCGAGATCGCGCATGGCGGGCGCTTGCGGCATGGGCGGGCGCGCACTCCTGGGATCGGTCCGTCTCCCTGGCGATAGCAGATCGGGACGGATCGCAACAGGAGGTGCAGCGGCCGAAGGCCGCGCGCCGAAATGGCGGTGCTATTCCTGGGGCTCGACCCAGACGTCGCTTTTCTTGATCTGCTCGATGAGGCGCAGCGGATCGAACTTGCGGTAGGCGGCAGGAAGCTCGAAGAGGGGCGCCGGCTGCGGCCCTTCCGTCAGGTTGGCGAGCTGCAGGCCGGTCCCCGAGCTGTCTCTGAGCCGCATCAGGAAGCCGAGCCGGACGTCGATCCAGCCGTCGCTGCGGCGACCCTGGGGCGAGGTGATCGCGTATCGGAGCGCCGCGCGCCCCTCGACCGGATCCGGCCCGATGCGCGCGCAGCGCCAGGCGCCCTCCTCGGCGGCGCCGGCGATCCGCGCCATCGCCTGCCAGGTCCGGCAGGGATCGCCGGGCTCGAGCGGGACGAGGAGCTGCGCCAGCCGGCTCGATTGCTTGGCGTCCATATAGATACGCTGGCCCGGCCGCACGAAATAGGCGGCGTCCTGATCGCAATCCACCAGGAAGAAGCCGCCGGGAACATCGGCGGTCTCGATCCGGACGCGATGACCGGAGACGAAGACCTTGCCGTTGAGGCTGACGGGCTGTCCGGCGGTGTCGAGATTGACCAGGTCGGCGGAGAATTCCTGCGCCTTGGCACAAGTGCCGGCGGTAGCGAGCCCGGCCACCAGGCCGAGCATGAGAAGAAGCCTGGCGACGCTGAATGCCCCCTGCATCGGACCGTCATTTCCCCCTGCGATCGAGCGGACAAACGATTGGCGCCGACCGAGCCTTCCGGGCCCGATCGGCGCCAACCTCACGGCAATCAGACGACTGCCATCAGATGATGGCAGCCGCCCGACAATGACCTAGAGCCAACGTCGGTGATGCTCGTCCCAGCGATGGTGGTTGTACGGCGAGTCGTCGCGATGATCGAAGTCGAAGAAGTCGAAGAGATCGCCGATCGCCGGCATGTTGGCCGGGATGTAGGCGTTGTCATGCCGTGCCTGCGGGTTCGGGAGGTTGTCCCGGCTCCGCGAGGTGACCGGCTTCAGGCCCCAGTTGCGCTCGATGAACTTGAGGAGCGAGACGTGGTCCCCGTAGGTGTGCACCACCTTGCCCCCGGTCGAGAAGGGCGAGATGACGATGAGCGGGATGCGCGGGCCGTCGCCGAAGAAGTCGGTCGGCTGGATGAAGCCCGAATCCCAGTAGCCGCCCGCCTCGTCCCAGGTGATGAACACCGCGGTCTCGGCCTTCAGATGCGGATTGGCATCGAGGGCATCGAGGACGTTCTGCACATAGGCCTCGAACAGGTCGATCTTGGAGCTCTGCGGATGACCGTCGAGCAGGCCGTCAGGCTTGCCGAAGGAGACCGCCGGCAGCGTGTTGTTGGCGATGTCCGTCAGCAGATCCTCGGTGTCCTTGATATGCGTCGTCCGCACCGTCGAATCGGCCATGATCGAGGTCGCGTACTCGAAGGGATTGCAGATCTGGCAGTACGCCACGCCGAGGGCGTGCACCGGATCGGCAACCGCCGCCGCCGTGAGGTTCGGATTGGCCGCATTGGCCGCCACCGCCACGTTGGAGAGCGCGACGGCGTCGTTGTAGGCGCCGCCGAAGTAGGCCCAGCTGATCTTCTTGTCGATCAGCGAGTCGCCGATCGTGCGAACAGTCTGCGGCGGAACCGTGCTGCCATGGGCGAGCGCGCCGTTCGGCAGGTAGCCGGGGTTGACGTTGTTGACCATGTAGTAGTGGTTGGTCTGGCAGTTCGGCTTGGCCGCGTAGGGCAGGCCCTCGATGTAGCTCACCACCGGACCGACGCCGGGCTGGAACACGTCCGAGCAATTGGTGAAATTGCCGTCGACCGTGTACTGGTTGACCGTTCCCGCCTTCGGGTTGGGATTGGCGATGGTCGTGGCCGCGGGCGTCACCGGATTGCCGGCGCCGTCGCTCCAGTAGACGGCGTCGCCGGTGCCCAGCATGACGTGGTTGGCCGCCGTGCCGCCCAGCACGGACTGGTGGAAGTTGTCGCTGAGGGTGAACTGATCCGCCCAGCTCTTCAGGAGCGAGGCCTGCTCCTGCTCGGCATCGAGGAAGCCCATCTCGTTGCCGACGCTCTTGTTGCTGGCGGAGTAGGTCACCATCACGAACGGGAAGAGGTCGTTCAGGCAGCCGGTGGGGTTGGACTTGGTCGCGTTGGCGAGGCTGCAGTCCTGCTGCTGCCAAGCCTGGTAGAAGCGATGCGTCATGTCGCCGGTGTAGTCGTCATCGCTGAGGTTCGGTCCCTGCAGGATGAAGGGGCCGTTCGGCAGAGTACCGGCGCCGGGCACGCGGGTGTCGAGGACCCCCTGGGCGAGGCCGGTCGCTCCCGTCGTGAGAAGGGAGACGTCGGTCGCCTCGATGTCGGTCTCGACGCTCGCCTCGGCGATGGTCTTGAACGGCGGCGCGGTGTCGCTCGTCGCCTGCGGTGCCCCGTTGGTATTGGGCTGCGGCATCAGGTTGCCGGGCCCGTAGGCCGTCTTCGCGCCGTTCGGCGGGCCGATGTAGAAGTTCGGCTGCGGCGCCACCGCGAACTGCTGCGCCAGCGCGAAGTTCGGGCCCGGCGAGCCATCGAGGTTGACGATGCCTTTGGACAGCATATTGGAAACCGTCTGGCCCTTGCCCTTCGGCTTGTAGACGCCGAAGGTGTGATCGAAGCCGCGGTTCTCGCCGATCAGCACGATGACGTGCTTGATCGGGCTCTGGGTCTTGAACGAATCCGCCGGGTCGGCGGGCGATGAACTCGCTGTGGTGCTGACGGCGGCATTGCCGACGGCAAGCAAGGCGACCAGTGACACGCCGACGGCGGTCCGCAGGCGCCAGTTAGGCTGAACAACCTTCCGCATTTTGGTTTCCCCTCCAGGGTTTGAGTAACGCGCTGGAGGCTAGAGAGCGTTCATGACAACGGCGTCACGTCTCTGTCTCAGATTGAAGAAGCTTTGATGTCAGTGCGCGCGAAGCTGTGTGCTTTTTGGCACGAAGGACTGTTGATAACTCAAGGACTGAGAGTCCTGCCGGCCTGCAGCAGCTGCCGCAAGGCCGCGTAGTGCGCGTCGTGGACGGTCGGATTGAAAAACGACCACGGCTCCGCGCTTCGGAGGAGTGCCGGCGCGGCCGCCGCCATCATTTTACGATAACTGTTGTATTCTTTTTCGGCAGAGTCGAAGTCGCCGGCGATCGCGGCGCCCTCGACTCGGCGCAGGTCGAGCACTAGCTGCTTCAGCACGCTGCGCGCCAGCGCGCGCTCCTGCAGCCCGCCGGTCACGGTGGTGTCCTTGCGCTCGGGAAACTGCTCGGTCAGCTCGCGCAGCTCGGCGCCCACCGTGTCGACCGCGAGGCGGATGATCGGCAGGTCCTTCGCCGGGATCGCGGTGGCGAGCACGCTGGCGAGATCGTCGATCTCCTTCAGCTCCGCGCCGACGCCGTCATTTTCGAAAGCTTTCTGCCCGTCGCCGACCGCGGTCAGATAGGCGACCAGGTCCTTCCGGTCCTGCGCGGAGAGGCCGAGATCGAAGACGCGATCGAAATGCGCCACCACCTGGTCATAGGTGTCATAGCGCCCGTCATGGAAATAGGGTGCGTTGAAGTCGGCATTGAGCAGCGTCTTGGTCTTGAACAGGCCACCCGAGCCGACGTCGTGCCGCTGATGGTCGACGAAGGCGGCCGATGGCATGTGGCAGGTGGCGCAGCTCATGCCGGGGTCGTGGGGGAAGGGCTTGGCGAAGAGGCGCTCGCCGCGGCGCTCCGCCTCGCTGGAGCGCTGGGTCAGCCGGCCGCCCGGTCCCAGGCTCGGATTGGGCAGGAAGTCGATGTCCTGGATATAGGCCACCATGGCATCGAGAATCGCTGGCGCCGGCTCCGGGCCGGCGAACTCGCTGACGATCACGGTGTGGACGAAGTCGCGCAGCGAGGCCATCCGCCCGTCATGCCCGTAGGGCGCGAGATAGCGGGCGCCGCGCAGACTAGGGATGGTGACGGGATCGAGCGCTCCGTCATCCGCGCGCGGATTGAAGAGGGCGCCGGTGGTGTCGAAATTGCCCGGTCGCGTCGAGAGGCCAGGGATATAGAGCTTCGAATTCGAGGCGCCGTTCATGTGGCAGCTGGCGCAGCTGATGCCCGCGCGGCGCGCGGTATCGCCGAGGATGAGCGGCGAATTGAAGGCGAGATCGCCGAGCTTCACCAGGTAGGACTTGGCGCCGCCGCTCGATTCCGAATGGAAGACCTCGCGCGGTTGGTCGAGGGTGTCCTCGTTGAGCTCCGATCCCGCAGGGAGCACCGACTGATCGCTGTGGACCGGGAAGGAGCCGGCAGGGGGCGCGGCCGTCAGCAGCAGAAGGACAGCGCCAAGGACAAGCGCCGCCGCGAACCGCGTCGTCATTTCAGGCCTCTCCCGCAGGTCACTGGGTGGTCGTGTCGGACCGCCCGGTTCAGGGTCGAACCGATGGAGTCCGATGGATACTCCCCCGGGCCCTCGGCGGGCCCGCGGCGATTTAACCGCGCGAGTTTTGCTCTTTTATGGCAGGTGCGGGGCGCGACTCGCTGACCGGCCTTATCGGCGATGGGCCGGGGTGCTAGAAGGGCGCCGGTCGACAACAGCCCTCCCCGAGTCGATCCGTCCGATCGACGCCCTGGGCCATCCGAGAGGCCGATCTTCGGTGCGCGAAAAGGAGCTCCGCCTGGCGCTGGTCTGCTTCGGCGGGGTGTCGCTCGCCGTCTACATGCACGGCATCAGCAAGGAGGTGCTGAAGCTGGTGCGGGCCTCCAGCGCCCTCCACGCCATCACCGACCGGACGGCTCGCGCGCAAGCCGCCTTCTTCGACCGCGCCGATCCCGGTGACCCCGAATTCGACACCGAGGCGATCTATTTCGAGCTGCTGCGGGAGATCGGTCGCAAGGTCGAGCTGCGCGTCATCGTCGACATCATCGCCGGCGCCTCGGCGGGCGGCATCAATGGCGCCATGCTGGCGCGCGCGCTCAGCCACGATCTGCCGATGGGCAAGCTCAGGGATCTCTGGCTGGAGAACGCCGACGTGGCCGAGCTCCTCGATCGCAAGGCGCGCGCCCGGCGGTGGAGCAAGTGGTTCGTGAAGCCCTTCCTCTGGGTGATGACGGCGACCGGCATGCTGGAGCGCATCGAGGACCGCGAGGCGCGAGAGAAGCTCTCGCTCTTCGTGCGCTCGCGCTGGTTCAAGCCGCCGCTCGACGGGCCGCGCATGGCCGCGCTCATGTACGATGCCGTCGCCAGCATGGGATCGCCAGGGGACCCGCGCGCCTCGCTGCTGCCGTCAGGCCAGCAGCTCGAGCTTTTCATCACGCTCACCGACCACTACGGCTTCCAGCAGCTGATCCAGATCCACGATCCGCCGCTGATCCACGAGCGCGAGCACCGCCACGTGCTGCGCTTCGGCTATCGGCGCTGGCCCAGCGGCGAGGTCGAGAGCGACTTCACCCTCGCCGAGGCGCCGGCGCTCGCCTTTGCCGCCCGCGCGACCTCGTCCTTTCCCGGCGTCTTCCCGCCCGCCCAGATCGCCGAGATCGACGGGCTGATGGCACGACGCGGCATCCGCTGGCCGAATCGCGCCCGATTTATCGAGCGCAACTTCCATCGCTATGTGCAGGCCAGCATCGATCCCACCACCATCTCCTTCGTCGACGGCAGCGTGCTCAACAACAAGCCGTTCCGCGAGGCGCTGCTGGCGATCCGCGGCCGGCCGGCCTTCCGCGAGGTCGATCGCCATCTCGTCTATATCGAGCCCGATCCGGCGCCCGCGCTCAATCCGGTGGCGCGCAGCCGGCCCGGCTTCTTCGCGATGCTGAAAGGCGCGCTTTCCGACATCCCCCGCAACGAGCCGATCGCCGACGAGCTCACCTGGATCAACGCCTTCAACGAGCGCGTCCGGCGGCTGAAAGGGATCATCGAGGCGGCGCGGCCGCAGATCACCCGCCACGTGGCGGAGGCGATCGACCTGCCGACCGGGCAGCCGCTGGCCGGCGACCAGGTGCGGCAGTGGCGCGAGCAGATGAATGCCAAGGCGGCGCGAGAGGCCGGCTTCGCCTATGAGGGCTATGTGCGGCTGAAGCTGGCGGCGGTGCGCGCCTTCGTCAGCCAGCTGATCGCGGGGCTGCGCGGCGTCCCGCCGGAGGCGCCGCTGGCGCGCGCCATCGGCGAGATCGTCGACGCCTGGGCCGAGCAGGCGGGCATCGTCTATGACGGTCCCCACGATGGCGCGCTCCACCGCGAGGGAGAGGCCGCGGCCTCTGGCGCGCCCGGCTGGGTGCGCTTCCTGCTCGCCTTCGATGTCGATTTCCGCAAGCGGCGGCTGCACTTCCTGGTGCAGGGCCAGAACCGCCTCTATCAGATGCTGGACGATCCCCGTCTCCAAGGGCTCGCCGCCGCCGCCGTCGATCGGCTGAAGCGCGATTTCTACCACTGCCTCGACGAGCTCCGTCGCAAGGAGCAGCCGGACTTCTTCAGCGCCGAGACCCGCGATCTCGCCGAGGCGATCTTCGCCACCGCGCCGACGCCCGGCCAGGCGCGCCAGCTGCGCGGATTCGCCCAGAGCTTCGTCGAGCACAACGGCGAGCGCATCGGCGCGCTGGTGGAGCGGCTCGGCCGCGAGATCCGCCTCGACGCCAGCACCGGCGACATCGACGCGCTCCTGGCGCAGATCGAGACCGGCCAGTGGCCGCCGGCGGCGCGGCGCGAGATTCTCGTCAATTATCTCGGCTTCCCGTTCTGGGACATACTGACCTTCTCGGTAACCACCTGGCGCGATGCTGGCGAGTTCGACGAGGTCTCCGTCGACCGGATCAGCCCGGTGGATGTGCGGACGCTGCGCGAGTTCGGCACCGCCGAGACGCTGCGCGGCCTGGGCTTCGCGCATTTCGCGGCGTTCCTCTCGCGCACATATCGGGAGAACGACTACCTGATCGGCCGTCTGCACGGCGTCGATCGCCTGATCGACATCGTCTGCAATTCCGCCGGCATCGATCCGGCCGCCGACGCGAGCGGGATTCCCGCTTTGAAGCGGCGCGCCTACGGAATGATACTCGATGCGGAGGCGAGGCACCTTCCGCAGAGCGCCACGCTCATCGAGCGGCTGCGCCACGCCGTCGCCAGCATCGGCACCGGGCCGAAATAGGGCTCAGAAGGATTCCTTGTAGGGACGCAGATCGAGCTCCAGCGTCCAGGCGGAGCGCGGCTGGCGGTGGAGATGCCAGTAGACCTCGGCGATGGCGTCGAGGTCGAGCAGCCCGTCCTCGCCGCGCTGGCGCACGATCTCTGGCACGCGGGTGCGCAGCCGGTCGCCGTCGATGCCGCCGTCGATGATCACATGGGCCACATGCAGGCCCTGCTGTCCGAACTCCCGCGCCATGCTCTGGGCGACCATGCGCAGCCCGGCCTTCGCCGCGGCGAAGCCGGTGAAGCCGGGCCGGCCGCGCAGGCTGCCGGTGGCGCCGGAGAAGATGAGGGTGCCTCGTCGCAACGGCACCAGGCGCCGCGCCGTCTCCCGGCCGACCAGGAAGCCGCCAAAGCAGCCGGTGCGCCAGAACTGCTCGAACTGCTCGGCGGTCATGTCGCGGAACTCGATCCGCTGATTGCCGCCCGCATTGAACACGATGAGGTCCACGGGGTCGCGGCCGGCGCCCGGCGCCATCGCCCGGTCGAACAGCCTGACGACCTCCTCCTCGCGCGCGGTATCGGTGAGCACGGGCTCGGCGCTGCCGCCATTGGCCTTGATGGCGCGGGCGACCTTCTCGATCTTCTCTTCCGTCCGTCCGGCGATCAGCACGTGATAGCCCTCGGCGGCGAAGCGCCGGCAGAGCGCGGCGCCGAGCCCGCGCTCGGCGCCCACGCCGACGACGACGGCGGTGCGGGCGCTCACGGCGCGGCTCCATTTCGGCGCGGCACCACCAGGTTGCCGACATGGATCTGCACCGCCTCGCCGTTCTGGTTCACCGTCGTGGTGCGGAGCTTGACGAGCCCTTGGTCCGGCCGCGATTTCGAGGGCCTGACCTCCAGCACCTCGATGTCGAGGTGGAGCTCGTCGCCGGGCCGCACCGGTCGCGGCCAGCGGAACTCGTCGAAGCCGGCGCCGATGATGCCGCCGGCAGGCTTGAACTCGCTCTCCACCAGCAGCCGCATGGTGACCGCCGCGGTGTGCCAGCCGCTGGCGGCGAGCCCCTGGAACATGCTGTGCCGGGCGGCCGCTTCGTCGACATGGAAGGGCTGCGGGTCGAACTCCGCGGCGAAGCTCTTGATGCGGTCGGTCTCGACCGTCATCCGGCCGGAGCCGAATCTCTGCCCGGCCGCGAAATCCTCGAGATACATCCCGCTCATTCCCATGGTTTCCCGCGCGAGACCAAGGCGGCCGGCACGCACGAGGCGACGCCGTCGAACCCGCCACCGGCCGCCACGGCGAAGGCGGCAAGTGACGCGCCCCGAAAGACAAAATAGGGCGCCACGCTCATGCCGAACAGGCCGTAGGCCGGCCCGATTGCGCGCGGACAAGCGGATCTCGCTTCGAGCAAATGCGGGTCGCTATCGAAAAACGATAGCCAAGCCGCGGCCGCGAGACCGACGACTTCGCGGAGCGCTGCGGCAATTGCAGTGCCGATCCATGCCGTCCGCAGCAGCCTTTCCCGCTGTCCCGCGCCGATATTGGTTGCGACCATCGCCACCAGTGGTGCGCTAAGGTCGAAAACGAGCGACACCAGCGGATATTCCAGCCGCGCGCCGAAACCTGCTCGCAGGATCTGGCGGCGCGGGCGGTCAGGAGAGCGCCTCGATCGCCAGCGCGATGCCCTGTCCGCCGCCGATGCAGGCGGTGACGATGCCGCGCTTCAGCCCGTCGCGGCGCATCGAGTGGATGAGGCGGGTGGTCAGCACCGCGCCGGTGGCGCCGATCGGATGGCCGTGCGCGATGGCGCCGCCCTCCACGTTGACGATATCGGGCGGCAGGCCAAGCTCCTGCGTCACCACGATGGCGATGGCGGCAAAGGCCTCGTTGATCTCGACCCGCTCCACGCTGCCGATCTCCCAGCGGGCGCGCGCCAGCGCTTGGCGCACCGCCGGAATGGGGCCGAGGCCGAACATGCCCGGCTCGACGGCGGCGATGCCATAGGAGACGAGGCGCGCCACCGGCTCGAGCCCGCGCGTCGCCGCCCAGCCCTCCTCCGCCAGCACCATCGCGGCGGCGCCGCTGTTGATGCCCGGCGCGTTGCCGGCGGTGATCGTGCCGTCCTTGCGGAAGGCCGGCTTCAGCGCTGCCAGCGCCTCGAGACTGGTATCCGGCCGATTGTGCTCGTCTTTCGCGAAGAGGATCGAGCCCTTGCGGCCCGGCACCTCGACGGGAACGATCTCGGCGGCGAACTTGCCGTCCTTCTGCGCGGCGGCGAAGCGCTGCTGCGAGCGCAGCGCCCAGCGGTCCTGCGCCTCGCGGCTCACCTGGAACTCGCGCACGAGATCCTCGGTGTGCCAGCCGGAGGGCTGGTCGGAGAAAGCGTCGTAGAGCCCGTCGTGCTGCATGGTGTCGTAGAGCTGCCCGTCGCCCATGCGATAGCCCCAGCGGGCGCGGGGCAGCGCAAAGGGGGCCAGATCCATGTTCTCCATGCCGCCCGCCACCGCGACGTCGAGCGCGCCCAGCAGGATCTCCTGCGCCGCCGATACCACGGCCTGGGCACCCGAGCCGCAGACGCGGTTGACGGTCATCGCCGGCACCTGCACCGGAAGGCCGGCGCGGATCGCCGCCTGGCGCGCCGGGTTCATCTTGGCGCCGGCCTGGATGACCTGGCCCATCGCCGCCGTGCCGATCTCGTCCGGCCGCAGCTTCGCGCGCTCGACGGCGGCCTTGATCGCGGCGGCGCCAAGCTGCGGAGCCGCGACCTCCTTGAGGGTGCCGCCGAAAGTGCCGATGGCGGTGCGGACCGGAGCGGAGATGACGACGGAGCGTGACGCGGCCATGGAGACCTCCTGGATCCGGCGCCGAAGCAGCGGATCGATTGACGTCAGCGTATATGCGCCCATATAGATGCATATGCACGTGTGTCAATACGCGAGGTTGTGAGGATGTCGCCGGAGGCCGGCTCGAGGCCGGAAATCTGCAATTGCCTGGCGCTCCGCCAGGCGGCGCGGCATGTCACGCAGTTCTACGATCAGTTTCTGAGACCGACGGGACTGCGCGCCAGCCAGTTCTCGATCCTCGTGCAGCTCAGGCGTGACGGACCGATGACAATCAATGCGCTGGCGGCGGCGCTGCTGCTGGATCGCACGACATTGGGCCGGAACCTGCTGCCGCTGCAGCGTGCGGGGCTGATCGCCGTGCGGCGCGGCAAGACCGACCGCCGCAGCCGGGAGGTAAGTCTCACATCCGACGGCGTCGAGCGGAAGCGCGCCGGCATCAAGCGGT
>Ga0335078_10015201_pt1 | contig 11424 bp, 9 predicted proteins | sample Lox_Sample_32_FD_206711 | JGI IMG/M metagenome (GOLD analysis project Ga0335078, IMG submission 206711) | Soil microbial communities from Loxahatchee National Wildlife Refuge, Florida, United States - Lox_Sample_3.2 | ecosystem: Environmental > Terrestrial > Soil > Wetlands | place: USA: Florida...
TGAGTCATGCTGCCAATGGCGAATAACGCCGGCTCGGGCATTTCATGGCGCATCAGCTCGAGGGCGTGAAGAGCGGCAGAGGCGTTGTTTTCCGGAATGTCGACCAGAACAACGTCTGGGTTTGCGCTTTGAATCCGACGCATGATCGGGTCGGATGCAGCCACCGGGAAGTTCGCGCAACTATGGACGGTCCGGGCCACGGTAGTCCCGTCCACTAATACCTGCAGGACGGCACGTTGTTCGCTATCGTGTGCAACCACTACCACCGCGAGTTCAGCCATGGCCCCGTAAGTCTCCTACAATTCTAACTTCAGGCGCTCCCACTACTGCTTGCCATTTTTCGGCGCGGAGCCCTTTTTGCCGTCAAATTTATCTTGATCCAGGAAGTGCTCCGGATCCTTCGGTCCGCCCGGTGGCAGGCTCGTGGGCGAAACCCGGCGCACGGTACAAAGCACCATCAGTTCTGATTTGTTCTTCTGCAAGTTTCGGCTCTTGAACAAATTGCCGAGGATCGGGATATCGCCCAACCCGGGAATTTTGTCGGCTAAATCAGTCACGCGGTTGTCGAGAAGGCCGGCGATCACGAAACTCTGACCATCCTGCAGTTCAAACTCAGTTTCTGCCTTGCGGGTACTCAAGGCAGGCACGGTAAAGCCAGATATGGTTAACGCGTTCGCGAAATCGAGCGTGCTGACTTCGGGCGCGACTTTCAGATGAATGTTGCCGTTCGGCATGATCACCGGAGTGAAGTTCAGCTTCACGCCAAAGTCTTTAAAAGCAATTGTCACCGCTGCAAAACCCTGACCCGGCTGAACAATGGGGAATGGGAACTGGCCTCCGGCAAGGAAACTGGCTTCTTTTCCATTGACTGCGATTAGATTCGGCTCGGCGAGGATTTGCAGAAGGCTCTTTTGCTGCAATGCTTCGACCACTGCGCCAAAATTGATGTCGGTGCGGAACAGGAATAGATTGAGTGGATTCGTAACGTTAATTAGAGGCGGCGTGGGTGCGGTCGAAACCCCTACGGTTCCGCCCGCCGTAGCGGTCGTCGTCGAGGTTGTCGTTGAGATGGTTGAGCCACCAAATTGACCGGTACTCACGACGCCGGTTGTGTTTCCGGTGCTGGGAGTGAAAAAATTCGATCCGAGCTGCAGTGCGGCTGTACGATCCACTTCCGCAAATTTTACTTGTAAGAGAACTTCCTGAGATCCCACCGGACCAAAGGTCAAGACGTTGATGACACTCTTGGAATACGCGTCGGCGATTTGGCCCGCGCGTTTGGCGACGTCTTCCGTCGATACGTGTCCGGAAAGCACAACCGAGGAACGAGAAGGAGTGACGGTGATTTGCTCATCGGGAAAGACCCGGTGCTCCTCCTCGATGAGGGCGCTAACGTCGACGTCGACGCGAAGGTCAAAACTGCGGGAGCGCTCCAGTTCGTCCCAGATCAGGAGCGATACCTCACCGGCCGAGCGACCGTGTACGAGAATCTGGGTCGGAGTGACGACCGTGGGGTCCGCAATCGCCGGATCGGTAACAGAGACTCGCTTAATACGCTCCGTGGTGTTGATCAAAATCGACTTCCCGACCATCACGCGGAGGGGTGCGCCACCAGTGTTTTCAGCCGTAGGAGCCTGGGCACTCGCTGAAGGTCCTGGATTCGCCTGCTCCGCAGGTTGCTGTTGCGAGATTGTGCTGGTAGGAACACAAAGCAATGCGATAAGCAGAAGGAGGAAAATGCTCAGGCGATTGTGATTCCCCATCTCTAGGTTCTACCCCCACGGCAGCAGATCGACATTAGTCTGGTCCTCAAGCGAACGGTCGCTAGAAACTGACGGTTTCTTCTTTATTGCCCTTGTAAATTTCAACCTTGAACGGAGCTTGTGTGGGTACCGGTGCTGGAGCCGCGGTGTGCTTTACGTGAATATGCGACGGGACGACTGCGGTCGACACCGGGGGAGTAGTGATCTTATAAAGCATGTCAGCTCGGGCTGCCGCCAATTCCTGTTGCTTCGTGTCCAGCGGATTGCGGAGAGCAAGCTGGATCCTGCCTTGATTGCTGGCCAGGGTCAGCTTCTGAGCATCGTCCGGGGAAACCAGCAGAGTAATCACCGAGGTCACGATGGGATCGCCGCCGGCATTACGTTCAAGCTTCTGACCGTTCGCCAGTACCGCAACGTTTTCCAAAACAGTCGTGGTTTGAGGTTGACCGGAACCTTGCGGCTCACCAGTAAGCAGCACGTCGACGCGAGTGCCCGGCAAGACAAAACCCGAAACCGAACTGGTGTCGTTCACGCGAACGGAAAGAGCTCGCATGCCCGGGGGAATTAAAGCCGGCAGGCCGTACCCTGCATTTTCGCCAGCGAGCTTGTTAGTGAGGATGAACTCACCGCGGGAGATGGGCAGGATCACGCCCCGGCCGATGAGCTTATCTTTGCGATGAAAAACTCCCTGGGGCAGTTCACTCGAGGGGAAGTGGACATACTTGAGGTCCTTGTCCTCGATTTTCGTACCAACCTGTAGGTCGTCGGCCGCCACGAGAATGTCCTCACCCGGAACGACCCTGGCCTGACCACCTTGCAGGTTTCGATAAACCACAAAGCTGACGAAAGCGCCCATAGCTAAGGCAATGAAGCCCATCATCAGGAGCCGGTTCCGATTCATCGCAATTCCTCAAAAATGGTTTTCGGGCACTTTAAAGACCGCGGCGACTTCCTCCGCGCACAGCTTTCAAAGGCTGCATTACTGCGCGATCGAACTTGCGACCGATGAAAAGACGTTGTTAGCGTTGCCGCCGATGAGACGGATGGTGCCCACGACAATCACCAGGATTACAGCCAACATCACCGCGTACTCGGCTATGTCCTGACCCTCATCGCGGTCTCTGAGCTGGCGAACAATTTCTTTCAGGTTCATTTGCATCTCCCTTTTTCGGCACACCCTCGACCAACTCCGTTCCACTCGGGGTCGGGGCAGTCTGGCTGAAATGCCTGCACGTTGCAAATCAATAACTTGCGAAGGGGAAGGACGTACCTTTCAAACTCCCTCCGCCTATGATACTCCGAGGTGTGCTGCTCAAGTGACAAATTCTTGCAACAAGTATGCCCTATATCAATACTCCAAAGTAACGTTGGCCCTAAAAATCCTACTGGAATTGCACTTCGAATCTCGGCCCCGTCGTTGCCTTTATGAGCTAGCGCGGTTCCGGGATTCGAGTCAGAATTGTCGCCTGTTTATCTGAAAAGGCGGTTTTCCACCCAGGGGAACGGGTCAGAACCGCAACCAAGGGCGCATCCGAGGGCAAAACGACGGTTCGAATTTTCCAGTCCTCCAACTGCGAATCCCAGGATTTGCCTCGAACGTAGTAAGCCGAGGCAAAGCCATTTAGAAAATCATCGCCATAGACGTCGGCTCGCCCGTCAATGAAAACCTTGTATTCCGGATAAAGTTCCCAGATGAAGTAACCACCCCAGTTGTAATGGTTCAGCAAAGGGGCCGGAGGTTTGGCGGCTCGAATGAAAGCGGTCGCAGCCGCTGGAAAGTCGTTTGCGACAGCTTCGTGTTGCTGGCCGATCACATGACGGATCCAGAAAACGGAAAACACAACGAAGCCCGCCAGAAGAGAGGTGTTAAGCACTAGCTTTGTTCGAGTGAGCGGGGTTGGATTATTGAACAGCCGACCATACAGTGCCCGAAATTTTTCATCGAGCAGACTGCATAAGACAGGGGCTGCAACTAAAACAAAGATTGGGATGTGCCGGACGGACCGTAAAGCCGCGAAAGTTGTTGCGACCACCAAGAGAATTTGGCGGACGGACAATTGTTTCGGTGAAATCGCCGGGATTGTCAACAGGGCGAGAAGCATTAGCAACATCGCGATGTATCGGCCTTCGTGGAAATTCGGCGACTGCCATTCACCGATGTAGGCCATCATGGATGGCGAATGTAGAGTCTCGAACGGGTAGCGGTACAAAGCTGTTCCGTAGGGATTCAGAGGAATCACTGCTAAAGAAAGCAGTGTGACAGTCGCCAGGCTTTTCAGACGCGCCGTGCTTGCCGGCAGGCGCTGGATCAGCGCGAGATCGAGAGTGTCTCCAACTAGAAACAGCAGGAGAAAGGCGATTCCCACTGCGTACCCGGCGTGGAGGTTCACCCAAAGTAGAGTCAGGAGTGGGATCCACCACAAAAGCCTTGCGCGGTCGTACGAACGCTCAAGGATTAGTAAAAGCAGACTTGCGAGAACTAGAGTAAAAATTTGCGGGCGGACACCCCAGCTGGGGACGGAAGCAATCGCTGCCCAAACCGTCATCAAGCCGTCGATGTAAGGTTTTCCGGGACAGCGAATGAACACCAAAAGATAAGCGACTGTGATGAGAATAGAGAAGGTGGCGATCAACCCCGCCCAGCCTGTCAGTTTGTAGAGCCCATAGATCAGGATTTGCGAAAGCCACTCGTGATCGATCCAGGGCTGGCCGAGCCTGGTAAACGAGAACGGATCGGAAAGCAAGAGGTGATGGTTTTGAAGAATTAATTGCCCCGTGCGCAAATGCCACCAAAGGTCGGGATCTGTAGCATTGCGGATGCCCAGCACGAATATGCCGAGAAAGCACACAGCCGCAAACACTCGACGGGTTTCGAGGAAATTCCTCACGATGCGAAGATCATACCCTCGGGATTGTGGGCGCGAGGTGCTCAGATGATAGGGGAAGCGGATTAGTACCCAAGCCCGAAGCACCTTGGTTACCGGGAGAGATTCGCCCGGTAACCAAAGCTCGCATGGATAGGTGAAGAGTCTCTACGCGGCTTTTTTATTTTCAGCCGTGGCTTGTGTCTGCATGTTGTCGTTGATGATTTTTCCGACTTCGAACATTGAGATTCGATTTTTTCCAGCAAGTACCTTGAGTTTTTCGTCGGCAACGATCTCGCGGCGGTTCTTGGGATCTTGCAGATCGTGCTCCTTGACATGAGCCCAGAGGCGTTTCACCGCCTCGGCGCGACTGAGGGGTTCTGAGGTTCCCACCACTTCCGCCAACCTGGCCGAGGGTTTCAGCTTTTGGTTGAGTGCATTATTTGCCATTCGCTAGCCTCCTTTGGTTATGGATGTCAGAGGAAGCAGACGGGTTTGGTACCACAGCGATCCTACGGAGTATTCCCTAGTGCTTCTAAGGTCGAGGCGCGCAGAACAGCTCATTTTGAGCTGTTCTGCTGCAGGCGCGCCTTGATTACTGAGGCGGGGCGGGCGGAGGCAGTTCGATCCGGAATGGTCCGTCCTTGTCATCCACAACCTTGTAATCACTGGGAACTGAAAATTGAGATGGATCGGGTTCCGCCGTAGTGACATTTGTGAACTGAGTCTTCAACTCCCCGGCCCACGGATCATTGTGCTTCGTCATGACGGTCGCCTTCAATTCCGGGGAGTACCAGCGCTCGGAGGTCACGACGATCGGTTGTTCGTTGCCCATCTTTCCGCTCGGGATCGTGGTCGAAATCCGGGTTCCTGTGGCATGAATCCCGTCGATGGTTTGATCGCCTAGATTTTCTGTCGCTGGTGCAAGCCCATCGGAATCGGAACCATTTTTGTTAACGACGACGCGGTTGAAGAACACGTCCGAACCTGCGCTACCCATTTTTTGATAAATCGTCACCGGTCCACCTTTTGCTAAAGCGGCGCCCGGAGGCAAATCACCTGGGGGCGGAGGAGCGTCTGGGCGAAGAGTCGGCATGCGGTGAGCTACTTTCCGTTCCGGTTCCAGCATGTATCGCACTCCCGCAACCGGATCGATGATCGTGATGAGTTTGGTGTCGCTCTTTTGCGAGGCTGCGCTCATCAAGTTGAGGCCCGACTCACGGCGGATCCGGCCTTCGCTGTCGCGGCAAAGGGTTGAGTTGTCGGTCGTATGAATCCGATTTCCGTCGGCGAATGTCTGCGTGTGCTCCGTCGAAACGGTCGCGCAAAACGGAGCGCCTTTGACGGGGGTTGCATCCTGCCCGTCAAAACTTGCCAGGAACGGCACTTTTGGCGGAAGGGGCGCCATGCCGGCAACGGCCATCTCAGGTCCGGCATCAGGTGGCCTTTGCGCATACACGGTTGCGGTGAAAATGATAACTGCGGCGATCAGGAGATTACTTGTTTTCATCGTGGGTCCTTTTAAAGTCAGGTTTCACTGTTCGATTCGAATACCACGGGCGATTCCGTCCGCCCCGACCAATACATCAGCGTTGACCATTGCGTTGCCGGTCGCTGGTCCAAACCTCGCAACATAAGAAGGAAGTTGGACACGGATCATTTCGAGCCGATCCGGGCAGATGAGTTCATCGCAGTACAACAGGCTCTGAAATTCAGCCGGAAGAGCCCCAGCCGGAGCGGCCAGAGCTACCGTGGACGACGCATTCTTCTCTCGCGCGGGCGGGGATGTTCTTCTCCTGTGCGCTTGTTTCGCTGCAATTACGCTTGTCTTGGTAACAAAAGGTGCTGATGGAACCACCCTGATAGGCGCAGCGAAAACGGATGGATGCCTTCTGTTCAGCAGGAAAGGAACGGCGATCACCAGCAGGAGCGTGGCAAAGCCAAAGCACCAAGCCAAAGTTGGAAACAAACGGGTATTCCTCGGACCCTTGCTGCTTAGTTTGAGCTGGTGTTGGCGATATACGGAAAGAACCACTCCATCGAGCGAAGCCGAAGGTTCGGGCAGGGAGTCTCGTAGGACACGAAGATTTTGTTGAAGTTCCCTCTGTTCGTCAGTAAATTTGGCGCAAAGAGAGCATGTCGAGATGTGATCCGTGAGCGCCGGACTTAAAACAACCGGTTTCGACGCTTCTTCCCATAGAGATCGGAAATGTTGGCAGGTCATATCAAACATCCCTCGGGTCCGGCATTTTGAATCTGAGTTTGGGAGTCCTTCATCGGTCTGAGCTTTGCGGCGAGCAGAGCATGAGCCCGGTTTAAACGTGACCGGACCGTGCCCAGAGCGCAGTCCAGGCGCGCGGAAGCTTCTGCATAGGAAAGCTCACAAAGATCGCATAAAACAACCACCTGGCGATAATGATCGGGAAGGGAAGCAATCGCGACTTGCACACGACTGACGATCTGATCTCGCATAATCCGTGACGGTAGTTCCTCAGCTTGCGACACCAAGTTGGCTGAGAGACTTTCAAGCTCGCGATCGGTGGACAGGACCTGGTTACGCGAGCCGTGCCGTTCGATGCGCCGTACGAAATTCCGTGCGATACCGAAAGCAAATGCTCCCACGTCCCCGCGATCTTCACGAAATTTTCGACCCTCTTTCAGCAATGCTACGAACACATCTTGCGTAACTTCTTCCGCTAAGGACTTGGAACTTGTCATGTAAAAGGCGTAACGGAAAATGTTGCGTTTCAGCCGCTCGTAAAGAATGAGGAATGCGGTTTCTTCTCCACCCAAGGCCATGTGAAGAAGTTCGGCTTCCGAGCGAGTGTCGAGGTTCTCCCGTTCCACTGTGTCCTTTATTAATTTGACGCGCTGTGTCGCCCTGTAAGTATTCACCCCAGCGCTGTGAATAGTTCCAGGAAGTTCCAGAGCGGGCGTACGTGGTCCCTGGTAGATTGATTGACATGTGCAAAAGTTTTCACTCTTGGGACATTTGCTATAGCCGTAAGTACCTGTAAAATAAGGGTCGCTCTCCCTTCGGTATTTGGTATTCAGGCTGCGTATAGTTTCCCATCTCCCCGAGGTTCAAGTAGGACTCCCTCTGTGAATTGGCCTTCCCAAAATTCAAAGCCTGGAGTGTCTGCGAATGCGCGTCAAGACTACGTTTTGTGTTTTTGTCGTGGTTGCTGGGTTGATGCTTACCGGTTGCGGTAGCAACGGTACCAGCCAAAATCCCTCAAACCCGACTCCGTCGGTCACCTTGTCTTCGATCACGATTACGCCATCCATCACATCGTTGAATGTGGGCGCGACGCAACAACTCACCGCGACCGGAAAATACAGTGATGGCAGCTCGAAGAACGTCACGGCGAGCGTGACGTGGACTTCCTCAAGCACAAGCTTGGCGACGGTGAGCAGCGGCGGGCTGGTTACCGCCGTGAAGAACGGCAATGTCAACATCAACGCGACGCTTAATTCCATCTCCAGTTCGTTGAAGCTTACGATTTCAGCCGGCGTTCAAGCCACGCCTGCGCTTAGCGCGATTACGATTACGCCGGGAATAACATCTTTAGGTATCGGCACAACGCAGCAACTGACGGCTACCGGCAAATACACTGACGGCAGCTCAAAAGATCTCACCTCCAGTGTGCAATGGACTTCGTCCAGTACTGGATCGGCGACGGTCAGCAACGGCGGTTTGGTGACGGGTGTAAAGAGCGGCAGCATTACGATCACCGCAAGCGAAAGCAAAATCTCTGGGACACTGAAGTTCTCCATCGTTCCAGTGCTCGAATCAATCATGGTGAGCCCGATGGGTCCCGGAATCGTAGTGGGGAGCAAACAGCCCTTCACGGCAACCGGTTCGTTTAACGATGGCAGCACGCAGGACATTACGGCTTCGACGACTTGGAGTTCTTCGAATAACAACATGGCAAGCGTCGCGGCAGGTCAGGCAACTGGTGTAGCAGTCGGAACAGTCACAGTGACCGCTGCGATGAACGGCGTCAGCGGAACTGCTGCCCTCAACGTTGTCAACAAGGTGTATGCGAAGTTCGCGGGACCTTACGCATTCAGCATGGTCACGGCTGACAGCCGCGGCCCGGCGTTTTTCAACGGAAGCGTGATAGCCGACGCGAGCGGAAACATTACCGGCGTGGAAGATTCGAACACCGCGTCGGGAGTAGACTCGGATGTGGCGATTACCGGCACCTATACGATCTATCCCGACGGCCGTGGCACGATGGTCTTCAATGCGAACGCATGCCACCCGAACGGCATTACCCTGCGCTTTGTCTTGGCCTCTGGAGGCACGACTGGCGGCCTTATCGAGTTTGACGGCAAAGGGGTAATGAAGGGAAGTCTGACTCAGCAAAACTCGAGCTCTTTCAGTGCTGCTTCCATGAACGGAACCTATGTGTTCCGCGCAATCGGAATTGATTCCGGCACAGTTGCACCGAACACCTCTGGCAACCCGCAGCCTTTGGCCGAAGTCGGAATTTTCACCACCGATGGAAATGGCAACCTCACAACCGGAAACGAAGATGTCAACGACTTTGGATCCTTCACTCCTTTCATCCAACTCAACGCTGCAACCTACTCGGTCGACAGCACCACTGGCCGAGGAACTCTGCAGATGATCACTTCGTCGGGTACAAGCAACTTTGCCTTCTACATGGTGGATGCGAACCATCTAAATCTCATCGAGATTGATGGTGGTGCGTCGGCTACAGCGCTGGCAGGCGTCGCGGAACTTCAGACGGCGCAGACTTACTCGGCGGCTAATCTGAGCGGAAGCTATTCCTTCCTGCTTGATCGTCCGGCGGTCACAGTCAGTGGCTCGAATTTCACTTTTGCGGATTACGAACAGATCGGGTTCTACAGTTTCGATGGCAGCGGAAATGTAGTTGGAACGCGCGACTGGGAGAGCATCAATGGAACGGCGGCGGTCACCGCAAATGGACACGGAACCATGGCGACCAATCTCGCCGGTGCCAGCGGCGGCAACCAGGACAACCGCTCCTATGCGTTCTATATGGTTTCGCCTTCGAGGATTTACCTGATTCAGACTGGAACCCAGCCAACGATCGCTGCGGTAACTCCGGAAGCTGGAGAAGCGGATCTGCAAATCGGCGCACCGTACAGCGAAGCAACGCTGAAAGGGCCTTATGTGCTGGAATCGTATGACCTGTCCGCAGACTCGACCGTGATCATGTTGATCGAGTACAACGGCGTCGGTGGAATCGTCGGAATTGCCGATGCAGCTCAAGTGGGCTTGGTAAAGAGCGCCGAGATCGGACCGGCCCAATTCAATATTCAGCCCAAGGGTTCAGGATTCATTCAGGTGACGATTTCATACGGTTCATCGAACGTGATGACATACGACTTCTTCCTCACCTCGAACCAACAGGCATGGGCAGGCGGAGCAAATCCGCCGCTGGATGGAAGCTTGCAGTTGCAGTAACGAGCCGAACAGCTCGAATGGGGCGGACTGCCAAGTCCGCCCCGCCTCCCGTATGCTGGCGCTCTGCCGGGAATTTTTACGGTCCGGTGAAGACAAAAGCGGCGCCTTGTTTAGTACCTCCGCTCACAGTCCACCCTGCGGCACCGATCACAGCATTGTTTCCATCGATTCCCAGGCGGTCGCCAAAGAAGTCGTTGCTGGCAGCGCCTCCGGGATTCAGTTCCGCGGTTTGCGTCATGTCGACCCAACCCGTAGGCGGTTCCGTATATTCGTAGACCGCGCCCTGTCCGGTGTAACCGCTTACGCTTTGTGCTGGAGCCCCAACGAGAATGGTGTCGTTGCTGATGGCCACGGCGCGTCCGAAGAAGCCGTAAGAAACTCCGTCTGAAGAAGTCAGCTTGGCGGTTTGAGTCATGTCGGCCCACCCGGTCGTGGGTGCAACAAAGACGTAGGCTGCGCCCTGCTGGTGGTGCTTCCCGATCGCGGCAGCAGGAGCACCAGCAGCAATAGTGTTCCCGGAGACACCGACGAAGTTACCGAGGCGATCGCCCGCAAGGCCGTCCGATGCCGTAAGCTTTCCCGTCTGCGTCATACTGACCCAACCGGTGGTGGGCTCGACGAAGACATAGGCCGCGCCCGCTGATGAGGTGCTGTCCTTCGACGGCGCTCCCGCGACGACAGTGCTTCCGTTGATCGCCACCGAATAACCTAGCTTATCGCCGGCGATTCCGTCGGAAGCGGTCAGCTTGGCGGTTTCGGTCATGTTCGTCCAACCAGAGGAAGGTTCAACGAAAACATAGGCGGCACCCTGTTGATTGCGGCCGCTAATCGCTGCGTTCTGGGCCCCAGCCACAATCGTATTTCCGCTCATCGAAATGGAACGACCAAGTTCGGCGCCGGAGTGAGCATCGGAGGCGGTGAGTTTGGCAGTTTGTCCCATCTTGCTGGGCCACCCGGTCGCAGGTTCAACGTAGACGTACACTGATCCAGTATTGGTATTTTCGCTGTGGGCACCGACCACCACAGTATTACCGCTGACACCAACAGCGAATCCAAAGCCGCTCCCTTTGATGCCTCCTGCTTCGAACAGTTGGGTGGTTTGAGTGGCATTCACCCAGCCGCTGGGTGGCTCGACGAAGACATATGCGGTCCCGAAAGAGCCAACTACTGCGGTGTTGCCGCTGATTGCGACAGAGAGGCCTACTTCAGCGCCCGACTTGTCGCTCGAGGAGGTCAGTTCGGCAGCTTGGATAAACGGATCGATTGTGATCGGGTAACAGGCGTTCGCTACATCGGCCTTGAGGAGCAGTTCGTGATTGCTCGCCTCAAGCGAGAC
>Ga0335078_10015202_pt1 | contig 11424 bp, 5 predicted proteins | sample Lox_Sample_32_FD_206711 | JGI IMG/M metagenome (GOLD analysis project Ga0335078, IMG submission 206711) | Soil microbial communities from Loxahatchee National Wildlife Refuge, Florida, United States - Lox_Sample_3.2 | ecosystem: Environmental > Terrestrial > Soil > Wetlands | place: USA: Florida...
CCGGAAGGGAATTTCTGCGGATCAGCCACGATGTTGCCCTGGGCATCGCGACTCAGCTGCCAGCAGTCGTCGATGTTGACGTATTGATAGCCGGCGGCCTGCATGCCGCTGTTTACCATTGCATCCGCCATCTCCCGGATCAGTTTTTCATTGACCTCGCAGCCGAACTTATTCCAGCTGTTCCAACCCATGGGCGGCGTGGGAGCGAGATTCCCCAGTGGATTGTTGTCCGCCGGCTGCGCAGCCATGCAGGGGGTGGAGGAAGTCGCCAAAAGGAGTATCGTGACCGCCAGATATCTGCGAAGGTTCATCGGTTCAACTCTCATTCTCGCGAGGAATTATTTTCGTTCTGTTTATTTTGCGTCGAGTCTAGTGTTTCGAACTATTGGTTTGTTGCTCCGCCGCCGCAGCTTGTTCCAGCTCGCCGAGAAATCCTCGCAGCAAGTCGATTTGGGGAAACCGCTGTAATGCCCGTTCCAGTGTAGTCACAGCCGCGCGCCGGTTATTCATAGCGATGTAATCCTGAGCCAGCAGAGTATAGAGGTTCGGATCGTAGGGAGCCCTTTCGATGCCTTTCTCCAAGCAAAGCGCGGCCTCGGGAAATTTGTGGTTTTTGAAACGCCAGCTTCCCAATTGCTCGAAATCCCAGGCAGCAGTAGAGCCCTGCGCAATCGCGCGGTCAAGGTACCTCATGGCAACTTGCTCCTGTTCCGGAGTTTTCTGTTGCAGCGATCGCGCCGCCAGTGCCTCCAGGACATTTACGTTGTTCGGTTCGGAGCTTTCAAGTTGTTTTCCTACCTCAAAGTAGCGCGGGACGTACTCGCGATGCTCGACCCCCAGCTGACCGTAAGCTTGCAGCAGTGTGAGAAGTGGGGGAGTGATATCGAGTTGGCCGGGGATGGCGTCGAGATGAACCAGGTCCGGCAGCGACCGCGTCGTCAATTGGAACGTGGCGTCCGGGAAGGGCTCGTCCGGCATCGCGATGATGCGATGGTTGGTAAGGCTGGCGTGGGAGATCTGCGTAACCTCGCGCTTGGGCATGTGACAGGCGATACAGCTATCGGTTGCGTTGGCGGCCTGCCGTGTCGCGAGCGGAAGAGCACAGCTGGTCTCGCTATGGCAGCTCAAGCATTTGCCCTTGTAGTAAGCGGCTGCCTCATCAGGTGCGGGTTGGATATGCGGGTCGTGGCAGGTTATGCAGCTTAGTTTCCCCGCGCTGCTGCGATAACACTGGCTGAGTGTCATGGAGAAATAGTGCTGGACGTGGTCTGAGTCTGGGGGAGACTCACGCGTCGGAGGAGCCATGAGGATTGCAAGCGTGTGGTCCAGCGGCTGGCCAGGCCGGAAATCTTGAAAGCTCTTGCCCGGCTGCAGCACTCGCGCGTCTCCGTTCTGATGGCACGCCATGCAGATATTATCCGCAAGCCACGGGGTGAGCTTGGCTGGATTCACAATCGATAGCGCACTTGTGTTCGAGGTACCTTGCCGCTTCTCGCGGAGGTGGGCTGATCCCGGTCCGTGGCACGTCTCGCAGCCGATTGCCAGCTCGTCGAATGGCGGATTTCGAAATTGTCCCGCAGCGCCGGCCACCGGATTTGGCCGCGCGCTGTGGCAAACAATGCACGCTGCATCAATCGGCCGGCTGAAACCGCGATCGGCTTCCTCGTACCCAGGCGACAGGGCCCAGGTGTGGGTTTTCTCGTAAAAGGTTAAGGGAGCCTCGAAAAGGTGGTCGCCGCGGCGGATGATTCCACCCAGGGCGTTCGCCCCTGCTCCCATGATCCACTCCACTCTCTCGGTTTCCCGGAATACATCCTTTCCATCATCACCTGTCTCCCATTCGCTCTGGTAAAGCTGGCCCTGCCGCACCGAGACGCTGAAACGGCGGTTCGTCTTTGCGTCGAAAATGGTCGCCGTGCCCGGCAGTTTTGCCAGAATCGCCGGTGTTACCGCCGACATAGACCCGCCCATCTGAGTTTGAGAAAACGAATCGTAGATTGCGCGGTGACACGGCGCACAGGCTTTCGAGCCGACAAAAGCTTCGGCGATGGAAGTTCTCGAAGAGCCAGCCTTCCGGTTGGTCGATGGTCGGCTTTGGGTGGAAGCGAATACTGACTGAATCAGGAGAACTCCGACGACAAACAACGCGTTGATTTGGCTGGTGCTTGCCCGGAAACAACGGGAACTGCCAGCCGGGTTCAGATCCCAGACTTCCGATCTTGAACGATTGTAGCTAGAGCTCCTCATGGATCCCGGCTTCCCCCGGAGAATCAACCTTCTAACGTCCGCCGACGAGGGGTCAAGAAAAAAAGTCACGAAATCAAGAAAATTTTCTTGACAAGAGATGGCGCTCGGCGCTACTAGTGAAGCGCATTTGAGATTTGCATTGGCGGCAACCAGAAATGTGGGGTGTCGTTAATGGGGTCGCGTTTTCTCTCTGCCGCTTTTGTGTCGTATTTGCAATGAGATAGCTGAGGTTTCAGGGATAAACTGTCACCGTGTTCGAAGTGGGTCTACCCAGACTCTCGCCGCCGGTGGAACCGCCAGGAGTTGAGCCGCTGCTTGTGTTGAAGGAGGAGCTAAATGCAAGATCGACTGAGGCTTCTTGCCGTCGCAGTGCTGGTTTTGGGCTTGAGTGTCGGGGTCGCCTTTGGACAGGCGATTACCGGCGTCGTGATTGGAACCATCGAAGACCCCTCGGGGGCGGTCGTGGCCGGGGCTCAAGTCAACCTGAAGAATGCAGACACGGGTGTGACCTACAACACGACCTCCGGGTCAGAGGGCTTCTACACCTTGTCGAACCTGCCGCCTGGCAGATACGAGGTCACCATTCACAGCAAAGGGTTCAAGACCGAGCTTTCCTCCGGCAATGTGGTTAACGTGGGCAAGACCACACGGGTTGATTTCAAGCTCTCCACCGGCGCACAAACCGAGACCGTTGAGGTGTCCGGTCTGCCTCCGGTCGTCGAGAGTACGACCTCCGACATTGGAGCTGTGATCGACAACAAGCAGATCAATAACCTGCCGGTGAATGGACGCATCTTCCAGACTCTCGTGTTCCTGCTTCCTGGAACAACTCCTCAAGCCTGGGGCGACCAGGACGAGAATCCCGCGGCGTCCGGGTCGACTCTGACCGGAGGACCCGGCAACGGAACCTACGCGTCGGTCAACGGCTTCTTCTTCGCGGGAAATAATTTCATGGTGGACGGCGTTCATGACAACGAACCGGCCAACGACTACCTGGTCATCAACATTCCTTTCGCCGGTATTCAGGAGATGACGGTGGAGACGAGCAACCCAACCGCCGAATACGGCACATTCGGCGGCGCCGTCATCAATCTCTCGACGAAATCCGGCTCCAATACATTCCACGGGCAAGGTTTCGATTACATCCGGAGCGACTCGTTCAACGCCAAGGACTCCTTTGCGCTGGTGAAGGCGCCTTACCATGCCAACCAGTTCGGAGCCGCGATTGGCGGCCCGATCATCAAGGACAAGCTGTTCTTTTTTGGGGATTTTCAATACCTGACACAGCACTCCGGCCAGACCTACACGTTGAACGTTCCCACCTCAGCAATGCGCACCGGAGATCTGTCGGGTCTGGTGTCGGGCGGCGCGGGCCCGATCACCAATGCCAGCGCCTGCCAGATTCTGGCCACCGCCAACGGACTTCCAGGAGTACCTTGCACCGCCAGTTCTGCGGTCACTGTCCCCGGAACTTTTGACACGGTTCCAGCGGCGGACATCAATCCCATTTCGGCTGGGGTTTTGAATCCCGCCATCATTCCCATGCCGAACAACAGCAGCGCCAGCAACGCTATTTTCAACACCGTGAACAAAGAGACGGTTCCGCAGTTCGATGCACGGGTTGATTACGCTTATTCCGACCACGACCGCTTTTTCGGCCGCGAATCCTATCTGCATCGCGATTACAACTCTCCCGCTCCCGGCACGCAGTTCATGATGGGCAGCAACCCAAATGCCACAAACGACAACCACAGCGCGGTGCTGGCGTGGGATCACATTTTCTCCGGCACCATGACGAATGAGTTCCGGCTCGGGTTCAACCGCTACGTGACCAGCGATTTTGTCGATTCCTACGGGATAGATGAGAACAACAAGTTGGGAATTCTCAACGGTAATCTCGCCGGCGTGGCAGCGACGAGTGGCATTGCTGAGTTTAATTTCCAGAATATCAACCTTAGTCCCACCGGCGATCCCGGCCCAATTCCCAATGGTTTGGGAAGGCTCGCCAACATCTATGAATATTCTGATGGCCTGAGTAAGGTTTGGGGGCGACAAACTCTCAAGTTTGGAACCGACATCCAGCACATTCAGGGTGGAGTGGCTAATCCCCAGAACAATCCCCGCGGGTGCTTTAACTTCAACGGCGAATACACGGGAAATGCTTTTGCTGATTTTCTGGTCGGTGCTCCCGGCGGCGGTGGCTGTCCGGGTGGCGGAGCCATGGAGCGTGATCTCTTCATCGATCTGCCGCACGTACGCTTCAATTTTCTTGGCTTCTACGCACAGGATGACATTCGCGTCAATCAGCAGCTCACCTTGAACGTTGGTCTCCGCTATGACATTTACACAACTCCGGTAAGCATCAACAACACGCAGAGCAACTTCCTCACCTCTGGACCGGACGCGGGCCTGATTCAACTCGCAACTTCCAGCAACCGCGCTCCCAACGTCAACACGGCCTACGGAAACGTTGAGCCCCGCATCGGTCTCGCTTACTCCCCCGATAACGGAAAAACCGCATTCCGGGCCGCGTTCGGCATCAGCTACTTCCCCGATAACTTCGGCGCCGACTCCGGCACCCTGGAGCGGAACTATCCTGAACTTCTTCAGGAGAATTTCCTCGCATTCAACGAACCGACGACCGGATGTACGCTCGGAAGCACGCCGGAGTTTACGAGTTGCGGATCACTGGTTCTCGCCAACGGTCTGCCCGGAACTACCGCTTCGGCGAACTCCTCGTTCTATCCCCTGTTGGTCTCACCCTCCTCGGCGGGCGGCGTGCCGTGCCTGACCGGGTTCGGCACTAGCGTGACCACACCTGCGGGTTTTGTGTGCCCGCCCGCTGGATCTGCGGTATTCGAGATTGAGAAGAATTTCAAACCGGATGAGGCCTATTCGTGGAACATCAGCGTGCAGCGTGCGCTGACCCACGATATGTCGCTACAAGTCGCCTACGTCGGCAATAAGGGGATGAATCTTTTCCATGATTACCAACTGAACCAGTGCTATCCGCCGGAAGGTGGATTGGCGGCTGGCACTGGCAGCACTCCCTTCACGAATTATCCGGCTTGCCTGCCGTTCCCCGGCATTGTTCCCTCGGGTCCGGCAGCGGGATCGTTGATTCTGTCGGGCATTCACGCTCGCAACAGCAACGGTGAATCCCGCTACAATTCATTGCAGGTCGCGCTGCAAAAGAGAACCTCCAACGGACTGACCCTGCAAGCGTCCTACACCTTCTCCAAGTTGCTCGATAACGTCGACAACCCCATCAGCGCCTACGATACCTCCCTGCAGCTGGTAGGCGCCGGCTGGAAAAACGGCAACTATCCCCAGAACTTCACGCTCAGCTACGTCTACGACCTGCCGTTCGGAAAAGGGCGCCGCTATCTTGCCGGATCCTCAGGCGCTGTGAATGAAGTTGTTTCGGGATGGCAAGTCAGCGGGGTTACCACCTTCCGCGCCGGCGGAGCTCTCTTGATCAACGCGCCGGGCAATCTGCTGCCCCCCGGAGCCGATCAGGAAGTTGCCAACTTCCTGTGCGCTGGACAATCGATGAATAACCCGCACACCAAAGCGGAATGGTTTGACACCAGTTGTTTCGGCCAGCCCGCGGTCGGAACCATTGGCACAGCGCGAACCGGGAATGTCTACGGGCCCAGCTTCCAGCAGTGGGACTTCTCGGTAAACAAGGCGATACCCATCGCCGAAAGCATGGAGTTCCGAATAGAAGCTAACTTCTTCAACCTTTTCAATAAGGTGAATTACAACAACCCGGACACCAACGTTCAAGATGGGAACTTTGGTGTGATCACCAGCGACAACCAGCAACCCAGGCAAATTCAATTTGGCCTGAAATTCTTATTCTGAACATTGCCAGGCGAAAACCAGGCGTCCGTATCGGTCTCTCTGACTTGCGGACGCCTGTCTCTGACTGTAATGTGTCTTTACTTCAAATTGCTCGGGGGGATTAAGTACAGATCAGCATGGAAGGCGCATCCTTCAAGCCATTAAACTCCGGTGAACAACTCGGAAGCCCAGATTTTCTGGAGGAACATCAGATCCAGTCGGGAGTAGAAGATGTTCTGGCGGCGGCCCAGGTCGTCGACATGCATACTCATCTCTTTGCTCCTGCGTTTGGCAAGCTGGGATTGTGGGGCATCGACGAACTGATCACATACCACTACCTCGAAGCGGAATTCTTTCGCTCCTCGGATATGACCCCCGAGCATTATTGGTCCCTGGGAAAACAGGCTCGTTCTGATGCCATCTGGCGAGCGCTATTCGTGGAAAACACTCCCGTCTCGGAGGCTACGCGAGGAGTAGTCGCTGTTCTCAAAGCCTTTGACCTGCCGACCGAGGGTTCCGATTTAACCGAGGCACGAGACTTTTTCAGATCTCAAAGTGCGGACGCGCACGTGCGAAAAGTATTCCAAATGGCGGGAGTGCGCGTGGTAGTAATGACCAACGACCCGCTCGATCCCGAAGAATCATCCATGTGGATGAACGGCATCCGGCCCGATCAGCAGTTTCAGCCGGTTTTGCGCCTCGACCGGATTCTGCGCGAATGGTCCGACCCCTGGGCGCTGATGACAAAGCTCGGTTATGCAGTTGACAATCAGGCGTCGGGCCGGTCAATTTCCGAGATCCGCCGTTTCCTCTCCGACTGGTACGGGCGCATGCAGCCGGTGTATATGGCGGTCTCGCTGCCGGACACGTTTCAGTTTCCCGAAGACGGCCCTCGTGGCCGGATCCTCCGCGAAGCGGTGTTGCCCACATGCCGCGAGTTCAACGTTCCATTGTCTCTCATGATTGGTGTGCGTCGGCAGGTCAATCCCAGGCTTCGCTTGGGTGGCGATGCGGTTGGCAGAGCGGATCTGCGCTCCCTGGAGAATCTATGCCGGGAATATCCGGACAACCGGTTCCTGGTGAGCATACTCAGCCGGGAGAATCAGCACGAACTTTGCGTTTACGCCCGCAAGTTCAGCAATCTTATGCCTTTCGGCTGCTGGTGGTTCTTGAACAATCCTTCCATCGTCGAGGAGATTACCCGCGAACGGATCGAACTGCTGGGGACGAGTTTCATTCCGCAACATTCTGACGCCCGGGTTCTGGAACAGGTCATCTACAAGTGGCGCAACACACGCGCCACTCTTGCTCCCATTCTTGCGGAGACCTATCGATTAGTTGTCCGTGACGGCCGACGCGTCACCCGGGACGATATTCAGCGAGACGTTCGGCGACTCTTCTGCTCGAATTTCGAATCGTGGACAAGCCGCAGCAGGGTTGGAGAAATGCGCTGAACCCTGATTCTCCGGCGGGCAGGATCACTGACGAATCCTGCGCACGGACTACTCGACTAGACTATTCCCGAGTTCTCGTATGGTCGCCGGCCTGGGCCACGAGGGAAAGGAACTCATGTTCACGAGGAACGCGGCACGACGATATTTTATGAAGACGGCCGGCGCGGGCGTCGTCGGCGCTGCACTGGGCGCCGTCGGGCAGCGAGCCATCGCGAAGACGGTCTCAGCGATTGCCGGCGAATACGACGTGAGGTCCTTCGGAGCCAAGGGCGACGGTAAAACACTCGACACGCCAGCCATTAACCAGGCGATTACTGCAGCCGCGGCGGCCGGCGGCGGTACGGTACGCTTCACTGCCGGCACCTACCTTTGCTACTCGATTCACCTCAAGAGCAAGGTGGATCTATATCTTGGTCCCGGGGCGGCAATCCTGGCCGCAGACGCTCCTGCCCCGGGCGTCAGCGGATATGATCCCCCCGAGGCCAACGATTGGGATAAATATCAGGACTTCGGCCACAGCCACTGGCACAACAGCTTGATTTGGGGTGAGAACATCGAAGGCGTCTCCATCCTCGGGCCCGGTCTGATCTGGGGCAAAGGCTTGAGCCGAGGCGCGGGAGATACGGCACTCGCCGCGGGCGTGGGCAACAAGTCGATTAGCCTGAAAAACTGTCACAACGTGACTTTGCGCGATTTTTCTGTGCTGCACGGCGGGCACTTCGCGATTCTGGCGACCGGCGCAGATAACCTCACCATCGACAATCTGAGAATCGATACCAACCGTGACGGAATGGACATCGACTGCTGCCGCAACGTGCGGGTTTCGAATTGCAGCGTGAATTCGCCTTGGGACGATGGAATTTGCCTCAAGAGTTCCTACGGCCTGGGCATGGCGCGTTCCACGGACCACGTCACCATCACCAATTGCTACGTTACGGGTGGCTACGAAGAAGGCACTCTGCTCGACGCAACCTACAGGCGCATTGGCCCTGACTACAAAGCGTCGCGCAACGGGCGCATCAAGTTCGGAACTGAGTCCAACGGCGGTTTCCGCAACGTTACCATCTCCAACTGCGTGATCGACGATTGCCGGGGAATAGCACTGGAAACGGTGGACGGCGGGTTACTCGAGGACGTCGCGATCACCAACATCACCATGCGCGACATCGTCGATGTGCCTTTATTCCTCCGCCTCGGCCGGCGGATGCGCGGTCCTGACGGCGTTCCGGTGGGTGAACTGCGGCGGGTGAATATCAGCGATATTGTCATCTCCAATTGCGCTTCCCGCCAGGCCTCGATTATCAGCGGCATTCCCGGCCACTCCATCCAAGATATAAAGCTGAGCAATATGCTCGTCCTGCACCAGGGCGGAGGCACAAAGGAAGACGCTGCGATCGAGCCTCCCGAGGTTGAAACCGGCTACCCGGATCCCAACCGCTTCGGCCCTATGCCGGCCCATGGTTTCTTCATTCGCCATGTAAAAAACATCGAGATGCGCGATGTGGAAGTCAGCTATATAAGGGATGACTTGCGTCCGGGGATTCTGCTTGAAGACGTGCAGGGCGCGGACTTCGTTCACGTCAAGGTTCAACACGCCACCGGCGTGCCAACCTTTGCGCTTAGAAATGTAGAGGACTTCAGCGTCTATCAGAGCAGGCCGGTACCCGACACACATCTTGAAAAGGCGGAGCAACAGACGCTCTGATCTGCGGAAGGCTCGAGGGATCTCAAATGAAGACATGGTCCGCTTTGCTGCTGCTACTGGGTTCTGCTCTCTGCCTGACGGTAGAATCCGCAGCTCAATCGAGTTACGACTTGCGCTCGCCTGACGGCCGGATCGAAATCAGAATCCGCACTGCCGGACAGATTCGGTACGACGTCGTACTCAAGGGCCGGGCGGTGTTGGAGAATTCCACGCTTTCTCTGGATGTGGAGCATCGCCAGCTAGGCGTGCAGCCCAAGGTGATCGAGGCCAGGCAGCGTTCTTACGACCAGATCGTCAAGCCTGTGGTCCGCCAGAAATTCGCCGAGATTCGGGACCACTTCAATGAACTTCGGCTGAACCTGGAGGGCGGATATACCGTGGCCTTCCGCGCCTACAACGAGGGCGCGGCCTACCGTTTTGAAACCTCAATACCGCAAGAGAGAGTCAAGATTTACGGAGAGGAATCGAACTTTAACTTTCCCCGCGATCCGGTTGTCTACTATCCACAGGAAGACAGTTTTTTTTCGCACAACGAGCGCCGATATGTGCCTCAACACTTAAGCGAAATTGCGCCGGCTTTTCTGGCTACGCTGCCGGCGGTCGTGGACGTCGGAGACGGCTCTAAAGTTGCCATCGCGGAATCCGACGTGGATGATTACCCCGGTCTTTGGCTCAGGGGTACAGGCGGCAATGGCCTAGCGGCAACATTTCCTCCTTACCCGTTGAAGGAAAGCTTGTCGAAAGATCGTGATTACAAAGTAGTCGAAAGCGCTGATTACATCGCAGTCACCGCCGGAAGCCGAGCGTTTCCGTGGCGGATCATTGGCGTTGCCGACCGAGATGGCGACCTGCTCACCAACCAAATCGTCTACCTTCTGGAAAAATCGTCACAACTGGAGGACACTTCCTGGATCAAGCCCGGCAAAGTGGCCTGGGATTGGTGGAATGCAAACAACCTCTACGGCGTGGACTTTAAGGCCGGCATCAACACTCAGAGCTACGAATACTACATCGATTTCGCGGCAAAATATGGCATTCCCTACATCATTCTCGATGAAGGCTGGTACAAACTCGGTAACCTGTTAGAGGTTGTTCCCGAAGTCAACATGGACGAACTCACTGCCTACGCTAAGCGGAAAAATGTCGGGATCATTCTATGGGTGGTGTGGAAGACGTTGGACGACCAGCTCATTCCTGCCCTTGACCAGTTCGAAAAATGGGGCGTGAAAGGGATCAAAGTGGACTTCATGCAGCGTAGCGATCAGCTTTTGATCGACTACTTCTACAAAGTCTGCCGCGAAGCCGCCAAGCGCAAGCTGCTGGTCGATTTTCATGGAGACCAGAAGCCTGCGAGCATGACGCGCACCTGGCCCAATCTGATCAGCGCTGAAGGAGTACGCGGCATGGAGTGGAGCAAGTGGAGCTCGGAGTCCGAACCGAAACACAATGTGACCCTTCCTTTTACGCGGATGTTTCTCGGTCCAATGGACTACACGCCGGGCGCCCTGCGAAACGCGACCAGGACGACTTTTGCACCCATCTTCAATCAACCGATGGCCCTCGGAACGCGCTGCCAGCAGTTGGCGATGTACGTGGTCTTCGAGAGCCCTCTGCAGATGCTCTCTGATAGCCCGTCAAACTATATGCGGGAACCGGAGATCATGGACTTTCTGGGCCCTGTTCCAACCGAGTGGGACGAGACCAGGGTGCTGGACGCGCGCATCGCCGAGTACGTCGTAGTAGCGAGAAGAAACGGCCGGGACTGGTACGTGGGAGCGATGACCGATTGGACGGCACGAGATCTGCAAGTGGATTTTGCGTTTTTACCTGAGGGAAACTTCACCATGGAGGCCTACCAGGACGGCGTGAACGCGGATCGCTACGCCAGCGATTATAAGAAAACAACCGCCCAGGTGAATCGCACCACGAAGTTGACGCTACGATTGGCGAGCGGAGGAGGGTGGGCGGCCAGGATCCATCCGTAGATCTTGATTCAGGCTACTGGTTGACGCCACTCGCCAGAAACCCGCCGTCAACCACCAGAATCGATCCGGTTACAAACGAGGCCGCATCCGACGCCAGATAGACCGCCGCTCCCACCAATTCCCGGGCTTCGCCGAATCTTCCCATGGGAGTGCGGACCAGAAATTCACGGCCGCGTTCGGTGTTGTC
>Ga0335078_10015204_pt1 | contig 11422 bp, 8 predicted proteins | sample Lox_Sample_32_FD_206711 | JGI IMG/M metagenome (GOLD analysis project Ga0335078, IMG submission 206711) | Soil microbial communities from Loxahatchee National Wildlife Refuge, Florida, United States - Lox_Sample_3.2 | ecosystem: Environmental > Terrestrial > Soil > Wetlands | place: USA: Florida...
CGATCTTCCAGCGCAGGCGGGCGAGGCGAGCGAGCCGCCCGGGCTTGGTCGAGGCGGGCAGGTTGGAGATCCAGTAGTCGGTCGGCTCGGGCTTGCCCTTGGGCCATTCGGCGATCAGCCATTCCTCCCGGGGCGGAATCTCTTCGGTCTTGCCCCAGCGGCCGTTGCCGTCGTGCCCACGCCAGTGATGCGCGGCGCGGACGCGCACGAACATGAATCGCGACTTGAGGTACGTGCCGTTGGGCCCGTCGCGAAACGTGACGGTCTTGAGCCGCTTTTCCCCGAGCCGGGCGATCAGCGTGCCGATCGACTCGGGCTCGCGGTCCGGCCTCGGATGGATGCTTCTGCGGCCCGGTCCTGTGCGTGGCTCGGGCGAGATGAACTTCGTCTCTGCGCTGAACACGGTCGTCTCCGGCGAGACAGACAGCACATATTGAAGGCCCTCGCTGTGGAGCCTGTCGCGCAGCTCGGTGTTATCGCCGTAGGCACTGTCGCCTAACACCGGCGCTTTGCGGACCTTCCAGCCTGAGGCGCGCACCGCCAAGTCGACGCCCAGCACGGGCTTGGTCTTGAACACGATCTCCTCGGGGATCTTCGCCTCCTTGCGCCGCTCGTCGTCGTTGCACCACTCCTCGGGCAGATACAACGCCCACCCCAACGGCACCGTGCCCCGGCTACCGACGGCATGCAGCGACACCCCGATTTGACAGTTGCCGATCTTCCCCAACGTCCCCGAGTACTGACGCTTGACACCAGGCGAGTGCTTGCCGTCCTTCGGAAACCCCGTGTCATCCAGCACCCACGCCTCAACATCGATCGCCGGCGCTACCCGCTCCACTGTCGCTTTAATGACCAGCACCGGGTCCCACGGACTGTCGGCCAAGAACTGCTGCATCGACTGATAGTCAGCCTCCCCGCCCAGCCGCGCGACGATCGGCTCAATCGACTTGCGCGCACCCTCCTCAAGCAGCCCACGCACGTACAGCCCGCCGTTGACGACCTGCACCGGATGGCCCATCGCCTCCGCCAACACCTCAGCCGTGAACGCCTCAGCCCGTTCCCGCACCGCCGACGGCGGATCGATCTGCTCACCCACATCAGATTTCGCTTCTGCCACCACGCCCATCATGCCCTCCCCGCGTCGGTAACACCAACGAGAGAAGGATTCGCCGCCACACTAGCGAAATCCTACCCAACGGCTAACAAAGTACTACTAGGCCAGGACTAGGCCTTGGACTAGGCCCGGCTGTTGTGATTGCTCCTCGAGGAGGTGCCGATTGTGAACCGCTCGACGACGAGGACGAGCAGCCGGGCGGGTTGGAAAGGGGGAATCCGCGGTCGACGAGGCCTCGCATGGCGAGCTCGGAGAGTCGGTTCATGGTTGGGGAGGGTTGTGCTGCCGAGGGATCTGCGGGCCGTCGGGGTGCCACGGGGGCGTCAGGATGTGGAGGGGACGATCAGGGCTCGGTCATACCCGGGCGGCGGCTGGACGACGTTGATGAAGCTCATCATCTCGGCGTCCTCGTGCGAGGAGATGTGGCAGTGGAACATGATCTTGCCGGTGAAGTCGGTGAAGTGGATGCGGATCACGACCTTGCCCGGTACTCCGTTTTTCGTGAATGGCGTCTTGGCGGAAAGATCGACGATGTCCTGCTCGCCGGTGTACGGTTGGGGGACCCCGTTGATCGACATGACCTGGAAGTGGTCGGTGTGGGTGTGGAAGACGTGCACCTCGCCGCTGACGTTGTAGATCGTCCACTGCTCCACAGTCCCGAGGATCGCCGGGTCGGAGAACACCGACTTGTTAGGGTCGAACTGCTTGCCGTTGATGTACATCACCGTCCCCGCGGCGTTCTCGCTGAGCGTCACGGTGCGATCTGGCGCCGGCCGAGCCACCCGCGCCTATGCACAGGTGGGGTACCAACGAGCCGTCCAGCGCTTCTGGATCCCGGTTGGCAAAGCGATGCCAACGGTGGCTCCGGTCGTGTCGGTGTTGGTGATCGGTGAACGCCCGGCTGGAATCGAACTCGCACGCGCGGCTCTGTCGTCCGCGGCTTCACCAGTCGGCCATCGGGCGTTGATGGGCTGTGGCTCGGGACGGCGGATGTGGCGCCGTCCCCTACTGGGCCCGGCCGGTAGGGATGTCGATCTCCTGCACGACCCCGTTGATCACGGTCTGATTCGGCGGGCCGCCGATCGAGCTGAGATCCGGCGCCGTGGTGTAGGCGAGGATGAACGCCGTGTTCCGCGGCGTGATCAGGAACTCGTGGCCGTCCGCGGTCAGCCCGTTGCCGGCGTTGACTGTCGCGATCGGTCGGAAGTGATCGTCGTACGTGTAGTCGGTGCCGCTGGCCAGGCCCCGAGCCCGGTCCCCTGCCACCAGGTCAGGACTCGCCGCCCGCTGTAGCTCTGCGTCCGGAAGTCCGTGGCGGTGAGGCCCTGCGGAATCGCGTGGAACCACACCACGTGGCCGCGGCGATCGATGATCTCCGGTCCGTTGGCGTACTGGGCGGCGTGCCCGTGGGGGAGATGAAGACGTCGTCATCACCCAACCTATGCAGCGAGGTCAGCACCGTCACCGGCGGCGGCGCCGTTGGGGCGGCTGCCGTGGCCGAGGCGCCGACCAGAGCGGACACGGCGCTGAGCAGAAGCGCCGCGGCACGGCGAGCGCCCGCCGCGGGCGGCGGCCGCGGGGCTTGTATCGGTTGGACACGGCAGTTCCTCTCGCTCGTTTGGTCTCGAGTACGAGCACCGATCGACCTGCGCCTCGCGCGCCGGGCGGCACTCGTGTTCACGGGGGCGCGTGCACGACTTCGGGCCCCGCCGGCCGCGGTTCGCGCCCGCGCTCGTTGTGGCTGAGGGGTCACTCGCTGCTACATCGCGTCGCGGCGGCGCGGCCGCGGACGATCCCGGCGGGGGTGGCGCCCGGTGACTCAAGCGTGGTCCCCTGCAACCGGCGAGTAATCTACATAAGCTAGATGCAATTTATCGACTTGTGCGATGCCGTCAAGTCGCTGTGCCGTGCCCGGGGGTCGAGCGGACCGCCGGCCGGCCGGCCGGCCGGCCGCCGCGCTTGTCGCTCGACGGCGTAGCGATTAGAAGCCGACGCGATGCGGAAGAATGCGAGACTAACTCCATCTATTCAATTGAGAAGAGAGACTGCTCTTGAGGTTGACGCTGTCGTCGTCGGTGCTTCTGGGCGAGAGATCGGTGCGCCGCATAGCTTTCCGGCGGCCGGGAGCGGATGCGGCATGACTGTGGTGGCCCGTCATGTCTCGCAGCTCCGGGCGCTCGAGGCGGAGGCGATCTTCGTGATCCGCGAGGTGATGGCGGAGCTCAGGCGGCCGGTCCTGTTGTTCAGCGGTGGCAAGGACTCGATCGTGTTGCTGCGGCTGGCCGAGAAGGCGTTCCGGCCGCTGCCGCTGCCGTTCCCGGTGCTGCACGTGGACACGGGCCACAACTTTCCCGAGGTGATCGCGTTTCGCGACCGGCGCGTCGCTGAGGGTGGGCATCGGTTGATCGTCGCGTCGGTGCAGGAGTCGATCGACCGGGGCCGCGCCCGCGAGGAGACGCCCGGCGGCTCGCGCAACCGTCTGCAGACGGTCACGCTGCTCGACGCGCTCGAGCACCACGGCTTCGACGCGGCGTTCGGAGGGGCCAGGCGCGACGAGGAGCGGGCGCGAGCCAAGGAGCGCGTTCTGTCCTTCCGCGACGAGTTCGGCCAATGGGAGCCCCGCGCGCAGCGCGCAGAGCCGTGGACGCTGTACAACGGGCGCATCCGCGACGGCGAGCAGATCCGTGTCTTCCCCTTGAGCAACTGGACCGAGCTCGATGTGTGGCGCTACATCGAGGCGGAGGACCTCGAGCTCCCGTCGATCTATTTCGCGCACAGGCGGCGGGTGATCCCGCGCGACGGCGTGCTGCTCGCCGAATCGGAGTGGGTGTTGCCGCGGGCGGGCGAGCAGGTGGAGGAGACGATGGTCCGCTACCGGACGGTCGGCGACCTCACGGTCACGGGCGCGGTGCGCTCGGAGGCAACCGACATCGCGTCGGTGATCGCAGAGACGGCGGTGGCGACGGTGTCCGAGCGCGGCGAGACGCGGGCGGACGATCGCGTCTCGGAGGCCGCGATGGAGGACCGCAAGCGCGAGGGCTACTTCTGATGGCGGTCGCCGAGATGACGCAGCAGCGTGACCTTCTGCGCCTGGCGACGGCCGGGTCGGTCGACGACGGCAAGAGCACGCTGATCGGCCGCCTGCTGCTCGACACCGGGGCGCTGCCGACCGACCACCTCGCCGACGTGTCCGCCGACGGGGCCGAGCCCGACCTGGCCGCCGTGACCGACGGGCTGCGCGCCGAGCGCGAGCAGGGGATCACGATCGACGTCGCCTATCGGTTCTTCTGCACCGAGAAGCGCTCGTTCATCCTCGCCGACACGCCGGGCCACGAGCGCTACACGCGCAACATGTTCACCGGGGCGTCCACCGCGCAGGTCGCCGTCGTCCTGATCGACGCCCGCCACGGCGTGCTGCGACAGACGCGCCGGCACATGCACATCTCGGCGCTGCTGGGGATCGAGCACATCGTCGTGTGCGTGAACAAGATGGACCTCGTCAACTGGGAGCACCGGCGCTTCTCCGAGATCGAGGCCGACGTGCGCGACCTCGGGCGCCGCCTCGGAGTCCCGGAGCTCGTCGTGGTGCCGATGAGCGCGCTGCGCGGCGACAACGTGGCGATGCCCTCGCGCCACACCCCGTACTACGCCGGCCTGACGCTGCTCGAGTATCTCGAAGAGGTCGACGTCCAGGCCGATCGCGACCTTTGGCGGCTGCGCTTGCCGGTGCAGTGGGTGGGCCGTCCGCAGGACGGCGGCGCGCGGCTGTACGCCGGCCGGATCGTGGCGGGAACGCTCCGGGAGGGGGACGAGGTCGTCGTGCTGCCGGCGGGCGCCACCTCCCGGGTCACGAGTGTCGATACGCTGGGCGACGGCCCGCAGGAGGGGGTACCGCCGCTGTCGGTGTCGTTCACGCTGGCGGACCAGCTCGACGTCGGCCGCGGCGACATGCTCGTGGGCCCGGACGATCAGCCCGCGGTCGCGCGCGAGCTCGACTGCACGATCTGCTGGATGAGCGAGGATCCGCTGCATGTCGGACGGCGCTACGCGCTCAAGCACACGACACGGACCGTCCGCGCGACCGTGCTCGAGATCGTCGAGCGCACCGATCCGGAGACGCTCGAGCGCCACTTGGAGCCGATCGCGTTGGCGCTCAACGACATCGGGCAGATCAAACTGCGCACGAGCGCCCCGGTGTTCGCCGATTCCTATACGGAGAACCGTGACACCGGCGCGTTCATCCTGATCGACGAGGACAGCAACGACACGGTGGGCGCCGGCACGATCCGCACGGCGCGCGCGGTCGAGATCGGGCGCGGCGTCCGGCGTGACGTGACCTGGCATCCGTCCGCGCTGGACCGCGACGATCGCTGGCTGGCGATTGACCAGCGCGGCGCCACCGTCCTGCTGACCGGGCTCTCGGCCTCGGGCAAGTCGACGATCGCGGTGGCGCTCGAGCGCCGGATCGTCGAGAGCGGGCAGTCCGCGTACCTCCTCGATGGCGACAATGTCAGGCACGGGCTCTCGGAGGATCTCGGGTTCACCGCCGCCGACCGCACCGAGCACATCCGCCGGGTCGGGCAAGTGGCCCGGCTGATGGCCGACGCCGGCACGGTCGCCGTGCTGTCGCTGATCTCCCCTCTGGCCGCGGATCGCGACCATCTGCGCGCGGCTCACCGTGAGGCGAACCTTCCGTTCATCGAGGTGTTCGTCGACACGCCCCTGGAGGAGTGCGAGCGGCGCGATCCGAAGGGCCTGTACGCCAAGGCGCGGGCCGGCGAGATCAAGGGCTTCACCGGGATCGACGCGCCCTACGAGCCGCCGGCGCATCCCGAACTGCGCATCGACACGACCGCCACCGACGTGCACGACGCCGTGGCGCAGATCGTCGAGATGCTCCGAGCGCGTCCGAACGTTCTCGCCAAGGGCGCCGCGATGCGGATCTCGACCAAGGCCGACTACGCTGTGCGCGCCGCGATCGAACTCGCCGCCTCAGGCGGCGAGGAATCGATTACGGCCGGGCGGATCGCCCGCGCGCAGGGCATCCCGCTGCGATTCCTGGAGCACATCCTCTCCGAACTGCGCACCGGCGATCTCGTGCGCGGCGAGCGCGGCGCCGAGCTCGGCTACCGCCTCGCGCGCGACGCCGGCGAGATCACGATCGCCGACATCATCCGAGCGGTCGAGGGTCCGCTGGCCGCGGTTCGCGGCGCCCGGCCCGAGGACGCCGCGTATCCCGGCGCTGCCGCCCAGCTGCCCCGCGTCTGGATCGCGGTACGCAAGAACCTCCGCGAGGTCGTCGAACACGTCACTGTGGCCGATGTCGCGAACCAGACGCTGCCAGACTCCTTGGCGGAACTCGCCAGCGATCCAGAGGCCTGGATCACGCGGCCGACGCAAAGACGATCGGGGTGAACGTGCGTCCGATGCTCTCCTACTTCGTGTGCGCGACGCCACGAAGTGGCAGCACACTGCTGTGCCATCTGCTTGATGAGACCGGAATCGCCGGACATCCCGAGGAGTACTTCGAGGCCCTGCGCCACTCGGGGCGGCCGCGCCGCCCCCACGAGTACTTCGATCCCGAGCGGCATGCGAACATCATCGAACGGCTCGCCTTCCGCGAGATGCCGGACTCCGATCCCCGCCCGAACCCGCTCTGGGAGCCGGCGACGTATGAGCGCTACGTCGACTGGGCGATCGAGCAGGGTACGACGCCGAACGGCGTGTTTGGCGCGAAGCTGATGTGGGGCTACCTCGGCGACTTCGCCACCCTGCTGCGCCGGATCGAGGGCCTGGCGGGCCTGCCGGTGCCCGAGCTGCTGGCCCACGTCTTCCCGGGCCTGCGCTACATCCAGATCACCCGCAAGGACAAGTTCCGCCAGGCGATCTCGCTGTGGAAGGCCGTCCAGACGCAGGCGTGGCGGCACGGCAACGACGGCGCCGACGCTACTCCCGCCGAGCCACAGTTCTCCTTCCGCGCGATCAACTATCTCGTGCGCCTGCTCACCGCCCACGACGCCTCCTGGGACGCCTACTTCCTCGGCCTCGGCGTCGAGCCGCTGAAGATCACCTACGAAGACCTCGCTGAGGACCCCGAGCCGGTGCTACGCAACATCCTCGCCCACCTCGGGATCCCGGTCCCGGCCGACCTCCCAATCTCAGCGCCCCGACTGCAAATCCAGTCCGACGCGCTCTCCGAGGAGTGGCTCGCCCGCGTGCACCAGCACCTCTCGGCGCTCGAGTCGCCCGACGCGCTTCCGGCCTACCACGCGGCCATCACCGACTGACGCACCGAGCACCCACGGCGAGTGCTGCGTCCGCCGACAGGCCCAAATTGGGCGGTCTCCGCGAGGCAATAACATAAAGACAATGCTTTTACTTGACATTATCGGAGCCAGTGTTAGCTTCTTGGGCTATGCGATGTCGCAGGCCGGGGTGACCCGATCCCTCACAAACGACTGACGATGCATCGTCAGTCGTTGCGGTTCGCCGCCTGAGCCGCGGCCTTGGAAATACGCTGGGCATCGGCATCGGGCTGCCTTGCAGGCGTTTCTTCGCGGAGGGGTGAGATCAGTCCACGACGTGCACGTTCTCGAGGAAGATATGTGGTTGCAGCAGACACAGGACGACATCGCCCATCGCCTCGATCGTGGCGAGCGGCTCGCTGACATCGAGGCCAAGCTGGGTGACCTCGAGGCCGACCTGAACGACGACGAGCGCGCCGCCCTGTGGCTGTTCGCCTAGTCCTACCGGCCGAACGCACGCCACGCCGGCCGGCAGAGCCTGGCGGGGATCGAGCGATGAGTGCCCCGACTCAGGGACTTGACGTACTCGTCCGCGCGGACCTCGCGCGATACGCGCACGACCAAGCCCGCGAGAACCGCGGCCGGCGCAACGGAGTTGGAACCAAACGGGTCGCGTTGACAGCCAGATCCGCGACCGGAACGTGGACCAGCCGCGTTCGCGATGAGCTCCCGGCCAGCCGTGGCCAGCGGCCACGGCCATCGTCAGCGGGCTGAACACATCGATGCTGACTACGGCAGCCATCGCGTGCGGCTCTCCCGCTCGCTGGCAAAGCATCCGACAAGGATTTGCCTCGCTCCTCCGTTTTGCACCCGCATCCGACTGCCGGACGGCTGAGACATTGAGGCGCACACAGTCCAGCCGGAGGCTCACCCCGCCACGACCGCGGCGCCGAACCGCTCCCTGCGCTCCTCAGGAAGCCGGTCCAGGTGTGCAGCAAGGATCGACGTCCGCACGAACGCCCCACGTCTGCCGGCGTCGGCCTGGCGCGGCGTGTCGCGTGAGGCCTCGCCTTCTCGTGCTGCTGAACGGCGTCCTCACGTACCCCCTTCCGGATCTGGCCCCGGGTCAGCCGACGACGGATCGACGGGGCGGTCCGGATCGCATGGGTAGGAACTACGTAGGCTACTTAGTAGATTAAGTTACTCGACATGCACTTAATGGCGGATGCGATCACCCCTTTGGCCCGACGAGAATCGCAAGGGATGCACCTTCACTCACTCCGTGAAGAGGTCACGATGGGTCGCAGCAGGGGGAAGGTTTGATGGCTTCCGGGCCGCCTCGTGACGTCGCGCCTTGCGCTTCTGAGCCGCTGCGGTCGGTCTGTCTGGATCGCTCGCCAAGCGGAAGCGCACCCCAGGCGTCGTTGGGGTCAGGCACGGATCAGATGTTGGTGCTCCTCGCTCGCGAGCGGCTCGAGCATCAGTTCGCGCCTGGCCTGCGCCAGTTGGCCGAGAGGGTCGCGTATGGAGCGCTTGGGTTGCTGTTCCCGCATTTCGCGACGACCGATCGTGTTTCGGGCAGCGACCTCGCGGACGAGCTCGCGACGCTGGGGGAGCTGCTCGAGCAAGCTCTGAGAGGCCCTGACTCCGCCGCGGAAGATGATGCCGCTGCAAACGCGGTCGTCGCGCATCTGTTCTCCCGGCTTGGTGTGATCCGTGAGGAGTTGTTGCTGGACGCCCGCGCGATCTACGAGGGCGATCCGGCGGCACGGAGCGTCGATGAGGTGATCCTCGCCTATCCGGGGTTTCTGGCAATCGCTACGTACCGGATCGCGCACGAGCTTCACGGTCGCGCGCCGTTGTTCGCGCGCTTACTGACGGAGGTTGCGCATCGCGCGACCGGGATCGACATCCATCCCGGTGCGCGGATCGGCGGGTCGTTCGCGATCGACCACGGGACGGGGATCGTGATCGGCGAGACGGCTGTGCTCGGCGCGCGCGTCAGGCTCTACCAGGGTGTGACCTTGGGCGCTGCACGCGTCAACAAGCGCTTGGAGCGCGTCAAGCGCCACCCGACAATCGGTGACGGCGTCGTGATCTACGCCAACGCCACGATCCTCGGCGGCGAGACCGTGATCGGTCATGGCAGCCGGATCGGCGGCAACGTGTGGCTGACGCGCAGCGTGCCGCCTTACTCGGTGGTGATGCCGACCGTGCGTGTGGAGCGCCGCGTCGGTGACTCGAGTCCTGCCGATGATCTCATCGAATTCAACATCTGACCACGGCGCCGGCCTGATTCGGCGCAGACCACGGAGACGAAACATGCGGTTCAACACGATCCTCGAGACGATCGGCGATACGCCTCACATTCGCATCAACCGGCTGTTCAATGAACGCGTCGAGGTGTGGATGAAGGCCGAGCGGACCAACCCGGGGGGCAGTATCAAGGATCGGATCGGGTTGTCGATGATCGAGGACGCCGAGCGCCGCGGGCTGCTTGGGCCCGACAGCCTGATCGTCGAACCGACTTCGGGTAACACGGGTGTGGGGCTGGCGATCGTCGCGGCTGTGAAGGGCTATCGGCTGCTGCTCGTGATGCCGGAATCGATGTCGATCGAGCGCCGGCGGCTGTTTGCCGTGTACGGCGCGGATCTGGAGCTGACGCCCCGTGAGCTGGGGATGAAGGGCGCAATCGAGCGGGCCGCGGCGATCGTCGCGCACACCCCGGGCGCGTGGATGCCGCAGCAGTTTGAGAACGAGGCGAACGTCGAGGTTCACCGCCGCCAGACGGCGACCGAGATCCTGCGCGATTTTCCCGACGGGGTCGACTTCTTGATCACCGGGGTCGGGACCGGCGGGCACATCAGCGGCGTCTCAGAGGTGCTCAAGGAGCACTTCCCGCGGCTGCGGACGTTCGCTGTGGAACCGGAGAAGTCGCCGGTGATCAGCGGCGGCGCGCCGGCACCTCATCGCCTGCAGGGGATCGGCGCCGGGTTCGTGCCGCACAACCTGCATCTGGACACGGTCGACGGCGTGATTGCGGTCAGCGAGGAGGACGCGTTCGCGTACGCGGTGCGGGTCGCGCGCGAGGAGGGGATCTTCGTCGGACCGTCCTCGGGCGCAGCGCTCGCGGCGGTCGCGCAAAAGCTGCCCGAGATCCCCGATGGCAGCGTGATCCTGACCTTCTCGTATGACACCGGGGAGCGGTACTTCTCGGTCGAAGGGCTGTTCGACGCCGACGGGCGGTCGGTCCGCGCTGCGGACGACAGCAGCCGGCGGGTCGCGAAGGCGGCGGCGTAGGTCGGCAGGCAAGGCATGCTCGAAGCACAGTCATGAGCGGGTCCTGAGCAGTTGACCCGCGGACAGATTCAGATCTGAAAGGAAAGACGATGGCTACGACTGCAGAACCTCATCTGGCGCTTGGCGATGTTGCCGCGCGTCAGCTCGCAAACGCGCAGAAGACAGCGCCGACGATGCTGTCGATCTCGCCCCGGTGGCTCGTTCACCTGCTGCCGTGGGTCGGGGTCGAGGCCGGTATCTACCGCCTCAACAAGGTCAGAGACGAATCGAGGGTGTTGACGGCGTGCTCGCAGCGCGAGGACCAGCGCGAGCTGCCCGAGACGTTCGTCGACTACGAGGAGGCGCCCCGCGAGTACTACCTGAGCTCGGTGACGACGGTCGTCGACGTCCACACCCGCGTCTCGGACCTCTACAGCCACCCGTACGACCAGATCAAGGAGCAGTTGCGGCTCGCGATCGAGACGATCAAGGAGCGCCAGGAGTCAGAGCTGCTGCACAACCCCGACTACGGGATCCTGAACAACATCGCGCCCGCTCAGAAGATCAAGACGCTCGGCGGTCCGCCGACGCCCGATGATCTCGACGAGCTGATCACGCGGGTGTGGAAGGAGCCGGCGTTCTTCCTCGCCCACCCGCGCGCGATCGCCGCGTTCGGGCGCGAAGCGACCCGCCGCGGCGTCCCACCAGCGACCGTGAGCCTGTTCGGGTCGCCGGTGGTCACGTGGCGCGGGATCCCGCTCGTGCCGAGCAACAAGCTGCAGGT
>Ga0335078_10015205_pt1 | contig 11422 bp, 3 predicted proteins | sample Lox_Sample_32_FD_206711 | JGI IMG/M metagenome (GOLD analysis project Ga0335078, IMG submission 206711) | Soil microbial communities from Loxahatchee National Wildlife Refuge, Florida, United States - Lox_Sample_3.2 | ecosystem: Environmental > Terrestrial > Soil > Wetlands | place: USA: Florida...
ATTTTATGCTCAAGGAAATCTACGAGCAGCCGCGCGCCATCATGGATACTATAAGGGGCAGGATCTCGCAGGAAACCGGAATTATCCATCTTGATGAGATCGGCCTCTCGTCTGATCAGATTAAAAAGCTTAATAAAATATTCATCGTTGCCTGCGGAACTTCGTGGCACGCCGGGCTGGTGGGTAAGTACATGTTCGAGGAGCTTGCCCGGATCACGACTGAGGTGGATATCGCATCGGAGTTCCGCTACCGAAGCCCGCTAGTCGGTAAGGAAGACCTGCTTATCGCCATTACTCAGTCAGGAGAAACTGCGGACACGCTTGCGGCGATGCGTGAAGCGAAAAAACGCGGGGCGACCGTTTTAACCATTTGTAATGTGGTGGGGTCAACGGCGAGCCGGGAGGCCAAAGGAGTGATCTACACCCACGCCGGTCCAGAGATCGGGGTGGCATCCACCAAGGCCTTTACCGCCCAGTTGACGGCGCTCTATCTTTTCGGGCTTTACCTCGGCGGTTTGCGCGGCAGTCTTTCTTCGGATGAAGTGAAAAAATATCTCACAGATCTTATTCACGTCCCTTCACTGGTTGAGCGTAGTCTTGAGACAGATGAAAGCATCGCGGTGATCGCCAAGCACTATTTCAAGGCATCTGATTTTCTTTATCTTGGCCGGGGACCAAACTTTCCGGTGGCGCTTGAGGGTGCGCTTAAGCTGAAGGAAATTTCCTATATCCACGCCGAAGGCTATCCAGCGGGAGAGATGAAGCATGGACCGATTGCTCTAATCGACGAAAACCTTCCTGTCGTGGTACTCGCCGGGCAGAACAGCGTCTACGAAAAAATCCTGGGGAATATTGAGGAAGTGAAAGCACGGGGTGGTATTGTAATCGCGATCACGACCGAAGGTGACAAGGAAATAACGAAAAAGGTACACCACTCCATATCCATTCCGGATACCAATCAGTTGCTTATGCCGATTCTGATGGCTGTTCCACTCCAACTCCTCGCGTATCACATCGCCGTGCTGCGCGGCGCTGACGTAGACCAGCCAAGGAACCTGGCGAAAAGCGTTACCGTGGAGTAAGTAATCCATAGTTATCAAAAGAAAAAAAGAAAACAAATTATGTTGAAAGATGAAACACATTGTGATTTTATTCCCTCTGTGTCTCTGGGCCTCAGCGCCACAAGGATTTTTAAAAGGGGTATTGAACGGTGAAAGTACACAAAAAGACACATACCTGTGGGGAGCTCAAAAAAAAGGATGTGGGAGCTATAGTGACACTGATGGGATGGGTGCATACAAGACGGGACCATGGTGGCCTTGTGTTTGTGGACCTCAGGGACCGCGGAGGGATTACTCAGGTTGTCTTGAATCCGGAAACATCGTCTGAATCCCACGAACTAGCGCACGATATCAGGAGCGAATATGTGCTTGCTGTTACTGGGACGGTTTCGCTGCGTCCCGGCAACACTGTAAATGAAAAACTTCCGACCGGTGAAATCGAAGTTGTGGTGAGCGATCTCCGGATCCTGAACACCGCTAAAACCCTACCGTTCATGATCGAGGACCAGACCGATGTGGCCGAGATGCTGAGGCTCAAATATCGCTATCTGGACCTTCGGCGGCCGAGCCTCCAGAAAACGCTTATAACACGCCACGTGATTACACAAATCGTACGACGCATTCTTGACGGCAACGGATTTATCGACATTGAAACGCCGTTCCTCACGAAGAGCACTCCTGAGGGGGCGCGTGACTATCTCGTCCCGAGCAGGGTGAATCCCGGCATGTTCTTCGCACTTCCCCAGTCTCCTCAGCTTTTTAAGCAGATCCTCATGGTGGCGGGTTTCGAACGCTACTACCAGATTGTAAAATGCTTTCGTGATGAGGACCTGCGTGCCGACCGTCAGCCCGAGTTCACCCAGATCGACCTCGAAATGTCTTTTGTCGACGAAGACGACATCATCGCACTTATGGAGCAGCTGCTGGTGGAGGTCGTGAAGGAAGTAAAAGGCTTCGATATATCAATGCCTTTTCCAAGGCTTTCGTTCCATGAGGCAATGGATCGTTACGGATCGGATAAGCCGGATACGCGCTTTGGGCTAGAACTCAAGGACATTTCCGATATCGCAACAGCGTCGGACTTCAAGGTGTTTCTCCAGGCCGTGGACCTCGGCGGCAAGGTGAAGGGTTTTGCTGCTCCCGGCATGGCAAGCCTCTCGCGCAAGGAAATGGACGATCTGACGAACGAAGCGAAGGTTTTCGGAGCAAAGGGGTTGGCCTGGATCAAGGTGACTGCACTGGGCTTTGAATCTCCGATCGTGAAGTTTTTCAAGGACGGGCAGGTCAAGTCCATTGCCGAGCGACTCGAAGCAAGCCCGGGTGACCTCATGATGTTCATCGCCGACAGCCCTAAGGTTGTGTCGGACACGCTCGGCTATTTGCGACTGCTCATGGGCAGACGATTGAAACTCATCGATGACAGCAAATTGAACTTCCTCTGGGTCACCGATTTCCCGCTGGTGGAATGGAATGCGGATGAGAAGCGCTACGATGCCATGCACCATCCCTTTACCGCGCCGAAGGATGAGGACCTAGAATTCATGACGACTGATCCACTCAAGATCAAGGCCAAGGCCTATGACATTGTTCTGAATGGGTCGGAGATTGGCGGAGGCAGCATCCGCATCCACCGGTCCGACGTGCAGTCACAGATGTTCAATTTGCTGAATATCGCAGAGGACGAAGCCCGAAAGAAATTCGGTTTCCTTCTCGAGGCTCTCGAGTACGGCGCCCCGCCACACGGCGGCTTGGCCTTCGGCCTGGACCGGATCACAGCGATATTGACGGGAGCCCAGTCCATCCGCGACGTTATTGCATTTCCGAAGACGCAGAAGGCCGTCTGCGTCATGACCGAGGCGCCTTCGCGTGTGTCTCCGGCGCAGCTCCGAGAGCTGTCGATCAAACTGGATATTGTGGAATAAGCAATACAAAAAGCGTATAAGGGGAACACAATCGGCAAGCCTGAGAGTTAGCCTCCTTGTTTTTCCTGCTTTTTGGCCCATGCTTTATGCAAAATATGAAGTGCAAAAATTGTGGCAAGAAAATTGATCTTCGGATCGGCTGACGAGCCGTAACATTTCGCTGCACGGCGTGCGGCAAGGAATTCTCGATCAAAGAATATATTCAAGAAATCGACGACGAGATGTGGGAAAAAATATCACGCAGACCCTGCAATAGAGCATAGGTCCATCGGTACTGGAATCACATTGTCTCGAAAATAGATAGAAGGCGGTCTGGGCGAAATGGATGGACTTTCCTTCGAAAGTATTTCCTTTGTAATATGAAGCTGGTCTGAGCTCTTGGCCGTAAGGCAGAAGGAATGCATTATCCCAGTTTCTCGATCAACGCCCTCACCGTAACGAAAAGATCTCCCACGATAGGATGAACTCGCGGAGCAGGCCGGTTCAGCTTCATCAGCGGCGCATAAGGGTCCTTATTGAAACAAAGGATCTCGGCACGAGTTCCCACATAGTCTATATGCTGAGGCGCTCCTGAGATGCCCAGGGCGATAATGAGTTTCGGGTTCACGCGGATGCCGGTCTGGCCTATCTGCGCATCAAGCGGGAGGAGCTTTAAGTCCTGAGTGACTTTTCGCGTTGCACCGAACATCGGCGCGAGACCCCGTACTTCCAGCATTTTTTTGAGCTCCTGCGCCAGTTCAAATCCTGCGCGGTCCCTGATGCCATACCCGAGGTCAATGATTATGTCGGCTAGCGACAGCGTGGGCAGTGCCGCAGAGGGGAGAGGCATAAGCCACTCCTTTTCGAGAGGATAATCCAGGACAACAGCGGTTAAATCTCTCCGCATCTTCGGGGCACCAAATTCGGCATCCCGGGGAATGGTCATGAATGCCATTTCTTCTCCCAGACGCTCTTTTCTGATGAGCCTGTTGTCATAGACGGCTATTGAAAGTGTTATGGATCGGTCCCCCTGTTGAACAATCGACCTGATGTCCCCATAAACATAAACATGCTTTCCTGCAGAAGATAGTTGACCGGCAACAACGCCGAAAGCATCGAGCCAGTAGGCACTTCCCACAACTACCGGCTTATGAGATGATTTGGTGATGATGCGAAGCAGTTCCTCCTTTCCATCGATAGACAGCATACTGTCTGTGGTGTCGAGGCAAAAAGCGCGGTCAGCCCCATTCACGTGCGCCAGACCAAGCAGTGCGGGCCAGAACGCCCTTGGGGCGGCTATGACGGCATTCATCGACCTGTTGAAACCATCAGCAATTTCCCTGCCCGCCCGAAGGATCGCGAAATTGGCGTTCTGCTCGAACGGATCGAGAATTGCCCAAATCGCGTGGTCGTCAGACAACCTACCCCGGACCATTTCTCCGTGATATTCCTCCACCTGCTCCGAACGGGCCTGGGCAGCATAGTTATCGAGATATTCCGCAGCAGCCTGTACCGTGGTAATTTTTACAGTCGCAGTAGCGACTTCCGCAGGACGCTCGAATAGCGGCGCGCTTGCCACGGCGGCTTGAGCAGGAAGATTGATCACCACGATGTGCGCGAATGTCGCTGCCACGGTCGTCTTAATATCCTGCGCAGACGAGGCAGCAGTAATCTCGGAGATGCTGAGTACGGCCGGTGGAGCAATGCGCTCTAGACCCAATCCATCAGGACGGGCCAAAAAACGCGTTTTCCGGTAATGTGTTCTCGAGAGCGCGCCAGCGAGATAAGCACCAGTACCCTGCTCGCCATTCAGGCAGGCGGATCCTATGGTAATAATGTCATATTGGTTCACGATTTCGAGAGTACGCACCGCGCTTGCGATCTCTGCAAGAGTAGCATACTCGCGGTTTAGCCGGAGGAGGCGGTCTCCAGCGCCGGCCGTTGAACGAAGGAGTTGTTCCCGCCCGGCGTCGCCCACAAGAAGCGCATCAACGATGACTTTTTTATTGCTTTCCGCTTTGAGTGAAAGAGCTTGAGTGAAACCGGAAAAATCGAAAGGATCAATGATGTCGATGATCTCCGTGATTAAACCCTGCTTCAGTCTCGGCCTCGGTGATAGATCGGCAACGGGCCGAAGAATGCAGAGTATGTTGAGGTGAGCCTTGAGAGTGGTTTCCGCTCTTGCGACCGGTTTAACCTGCGATGACGCCTGGTCAAGAGCTGCATCCGCTGCGCGCACTTCGGCAAGATCAATATTCTCCCTTATCTGGTCCAATGCTTGTTCAATACGGTCCTTGATTGCCTCTAGGCGGGCGATCGTGCGTTCAGCTGCGCGTTCTCCTGCGATAAGCAAAGAGGGAACATACCCAGGATCAGACTGATCGAGAAGTGTTCTTCGTCGATCGAGCCATTCCAACCTGTAATAAATGCACTCGAGTCGCAGAACTTCGCCCGCCATTTCCGCGAGGGGGAATAAGGCTGGCTGGAGCATGGCATCGGACCATGATGCATCTCCGAGCAGGCCGCCCGTTTCTTTCACGAATGTCCGGAGCTCATTTTTCCATTCAGCAAGTATCTGAGCATTTTTGTCTCCCGATTGGGCGATCAGCTTGGGCCATGTCTGTGCCAAGACGATCAGGTCTCGAAGGATTAGGAAGCGCTGAACCTCGTTCGTGCCTTCGTAGATGGTAAGAATGCGTGCGTCACGCCTCGCTTTTTCGAGAAGGAAACGTTCGGTCTGTCCTTGAGGGCCGAAAGCATATTCGACGAGCGAGAGGAGTTCGTGTATGTCCTCCGAACATGCGTATTTGGCAATGGCCGACTCCATGCGAACCGATTCGTGAGGGCGGTCAAAGAGGCCAATGAGATAGAAGGCAAGAGACTCGCTCCCGAAAAGGATTGCGGCGGCTTCTCCGAGCAGCTTATCTCGATCAGGTGAAGGAGTGAGCTGCGTGCGCGCTTCATCAAGTAGCTTATGCATGAGCGCCCCGGAGACAACGGCTAGGCCACAGCGCCCCACATTCAGTGTTTCGAGTGCATTGACCTGTCCGTGGCCCTCGTACCCGATGACGGCTTCACGCGGGACGCGGACATTGTCGATCGAGATCTCGTTTGTGGGCGAACCGCGCTGACCCATCTTCTTTTCATCGGCCCCGACCTTGAGCCCTTCGCTGTGGCGGTCCACGAGGAAGCCCGTTACCCCCTCTTCCGTTATCGCAAAGAGGCAGAACTGGGTGGCAATGCTGCCGTTGGTGATCCACATTTTGGCGCCGGTCAGACGGTAAAATTCATATACCGATCCAGTTCCAGACAACCGGGGCTGGCCGATGTCGTGAAACTCGCATACGCCTCCCTTGTACAGGAAATAACGGATGCCCTTGTCCGTGGCGTAGTCATACCGGTCGTATCGGATCAGTGAGGATTGTTCGTCGGGTGTGCTGTATGCAAAGCCTTGATTTGTGAACAAGATTCGGTCCGCATCGATCATGTACCGGATGCTTTTTACATCTGCTTCGTCGGCAAGGAAAGAATATCTTCCATCGTCAAGCTGGGTGAGCTTCGCGACTGAGAGTCTCGCCATTGTCTTGACGCCGCCGGAATCAGACCCCGCCGTGGGTTCGGTCAAGGCGAAGGCGCTTATGCCGCCGTGTCCGAGATAGCGCAGAAAGAGTTTATGGCATCGCTCCCGGCGGGGGAGTTCATCGAGCGCGGCACGTACGTCGGGCATGATATATTCGAACAACTCCGCCGCATGTTTGAGGCCGGTCATGAACCCGTTGAAATCCCCGCGTTGTCCGGCAATGCTGGCGCTGTAAAAGGCTCGCAGGAAATTGGCGCTCAGATACTTGACCACACGTGTATGGCGGATGCGTTTATCAACGAGTTTCATGATTGCTTCAAACTCTTTTCTGATCCAAGAAGGATCAGGGGAGGAAAAGGACTTGATGACTCCCGCGAGCCGCGCGCTGATTTCGCCCAATTGTCGGGAGTCATGTGCAAGTGGCGCGAGCTCTTCGCTCACGCGAGGCAGCTCGTCTTCCAGGCCAAGGAGGATCGGCGTGGTGCCGATGCTTGTGCTAGCCATGATGAGAAGGTTGATTGCCGCGTCTCCGAAAGTGCCTGCAGCTGAATTCAGGATATAATATTCGGCTTTATGCCAGCCGAGTCCGCTCTCGGCTTGCGGAATATAGGTCGCAAGCCATTTGTGCTCTTTTATTGCCGCGATAACCTCGTCGGGTATGCGGTGGTCCCGCTCAATTGCCCGCTCTATGGAGAGGCCCCCAAAAATTTTATCGCGACAGTTTTTCTTAAACCAGTCGGTAAGCACAAGCCACTGCGCCCGCAAGCGGGGATCGTGCAGCTGAATTTCAGGGACAAAACGGGGGGAGCGGTCAAAGACATTCTTCAGAAAGCTGCCTGAAGCATGAGGAACTCCCGGGGACGTGCAGAAGGCTTCGTAGTCACTTTCGAGCGCGACTGCGGGACAGGCCGGTTCAGCAGGGAACAGGGCTGACGGCGATACGCGACCGCGTCCAACTGACAATTGAGCTTGTCGGAGCACCGTTTCCGTCTGTCCTAGTAGCACTTCTACCGCGGCTACTTCGGCTTCACTGCTAGCGCCGCTCTCGAGTTCACGTTCAACTCTATCGAGCACGATGTGGACGCCCATAGCGAGCGCCCTGGCTTGCCCGGCTAGCATGGGATTCGCGCCTTGTCGCAGATCAATGCATCGGGATTCGATTTCTTCAAGCTGCTTTGCAAGTCTTTCGAGCGGCTCTCCCTGAACAGTCATCGATAAATTAGGCTGGAATCTAGAGCCGTCTCTGCCGCGTAGAAGGAACAGGGCATGCAAAGAAGCAGCTGCTCCGTAACCGGGAGAGAGGAACCGGAACAGCGCGCTGTCGCGGTAGAATCTTGAGAGCAGATCATCCTCGGAATAGGCAAAACCGCCGAATACTTGGCCGGCATCGTAGCCCAGGCTACCGGGCTCAGGGCTAAAAGCAGTGGCGGCGAGGGTTGAAGATAGAAGATCGATGTTTAAGTCCGGACTCTTGAGTTCGCCGTAAGAATCAAAGAGCGTCTTTAGTAGCAAACGCCATGCCTCGATCCTGCTGATCATGGCTTTTACCGCGCCGAATTTGGCAATGCCATCACGACCTTCCGCATCTAGCATCTGTCCCGGGAACTGAATACGGCCTGTCGCGTGTTCCACGGCTCTTCGCGAAAGATAATCAGCTGCTCCAAGCGCAATGGCAAGATAGAAAAAAGCATCGGGGACACCATTATTGTCACAGACGATAATGTCTTTTTTTATTACGCTGCAATCCAACGTAACATCGGAAAGCGAAGCTGCTCTGAAGCCGATTGCCGGCGTACTCGTGATCGTAACACCCGTTGAGGAGAGTGGTATGACGTTTCCCCTCCCTCCCGCGATGAGAAGGAGCGTATGGCATGCTGCAAGTGGAACTAGATGTAGCGTGCCCTGGATCCGGACACTATCACTGCTCTCATTTATTACGAGAGGATCGGCTGCCACGGCACAGATCCCGGAATTAAGCAAGATGCCTGCCGATTTCAGCGTTGTGATCGCTGCAAACTGGTGTGCGGCAATCAGCCCGAGTGCCGGGCTGATTGCTGAGATTGCCCTGACCGCCTCGTGGGGAGAGTCGATGTGCTCCGCAATGAACGTATGCAGTGTTGCGGCCCCTCCTGTTGTTATTGGTTCTTCCTCCCATTGCTTGACCACTCGGTCCGGAAAAAGGAACGATACCTCTTCATAAGATATGTTCCCGACGCTTTGTTGCGCCTTAGCGGTTGTCCATGGATGCTCAATATTGTGCTGCCCTGTCCAAGTTAGGAGGCGTTGTTCCAACGTTCGGCAGCTGTAGAAGGTGTGGAACAGCCTTCCTTCCATTAGTCGTAATTCGATGGCGGCTTTGTCCGATTGGATGAGCTGGAATAACTCATCTCTTCCGTCATTCGAGAGCAATTCTGCCAGTTTCTCGAGCTTTCCGGTAAGCCGTTTTCCCAGCGTGAGAGGCCAGGCTTTTCTACCTTTATCTGCGGAGGAAGGGAGACTCTTTACAGCATCCATGAACGCCGACGTTGCATTGAAAGCCGACCAGCATGCGATCCTGATTTTGTCATTCAAATACCAGACTTTTTCATCGAGTTCCTGTATATTTGCATATTCAATCCGGGAAGGGCGGGAACCCGGAGAAATATCCCTCAGCGAATGCAATAGGTGCGATATGGCTCCGCTCTCGGGCCGGAAAATGAGTTTGTGGTCAGTGTGTCTTCCCCAAAGCGTGCGGTCTGGCTCGGTGCGCCAGCACGTTTCACACTTGATGCAATTTTCGTAGTTCACCGTTACCTTGCCGCGTCCCATAAGCGGAGCATCATAAAGATAAACGCGGGCAGGGCAAACCCACCAGAGGGCTGTCTTTGACATTTCCTGTTGCCCTGCAACGGAGTTTGGCCACAGCGTCTTTATATGGGACAGGGAACCCACGCGGTAGGTGTTGGTAGCCAGCTTTACTTCTAGAGTTTCACGAAGTTTAACATCATCGAGGTTCCGCGCCTTTTTCTGAGATTTGATGTAGGCCATAACCGGTCCAGCAAGAAATTTATCCACCGGCGTTTTAAGCACGTAAAAGCGAAAAGCATCCCAAATGGCTGTCCCAAGGGCAATTAGAAAGAGTGAGACACCGAAGATGGGGAGGATGATGAGATCGCTCAGTTTCATGCCGCGCACGACGATTAGCAAGGCTTTTGAGAATTTCTTATCCATTGTCTGGCCGTCATTTGAATAGACCAATTCGAGCGCGCGTAGAACCGAGGGCGAGAGGCGTCTGATAAATGAGCTTACGGGCCAGGGCAACTCCGAAGGATCGATTGTCCTGTTGTTGATGTAAAGCAAGATGCCGAGCTTCGGATCCGGGTCGGGTGTTTTCTTGAAGATGTTGGCAATCCAATGCCCAACTGTTGCTAGGTTGAATAAAGATGTCATGATCGGCTTCCAGAGTCTGAGCGCGTTGATCATCCGTAGGTTGTCCGAGAGAGATTCTCTGAGCCCACGCCAGGAAACAATGTGGTCTCTGAGGAACCGTCCTGTCTGAATATAACTTCCGCTCGACAGGAAATGCGTTGATCCGCATACTATGTCGACTGTCCTGCCAAAAAGAGCGGAGGAACTGCCGAAATACTTCGGCCAAGTTGATAGGTACCGGGAATTTTTGCCGTACACACTGGCTTGGAGCGGTACAAGATATTCCTGCCCGAGATTTTTCGCATCCGGTGTACGGCCGCGGTCCAGTATGGCTTTCACGGCTCGAGCGAAGTAAAGACCAGTTGCCGATGCGGGGCCTGTGAAATTCGGAAACGGGAGGTCAATGCCTATTCCGGCGGCGGCCCCGCCCACGGCAAGTCCGTCATCAACCAGGATAGGCCGTTCAGTCCATCCGCCGCCCCTGATGAGTTTAGCACCGTAGGCGGATAGTTCCGTGTCCCCAACAAGTTGCTTGATATATGGAAGGCCCCTCACCCACTCGAAAAGTCTGTCGTGATCGCCGTTATAATGCTTTTTTAAATTGTCCAGCGGAATAACATATCCCAGAGACAGGCTGTCCCGGTTCGTATACAGGAACCCGCCGATATTCAGTCTCGTCGTCCTTCCGGCGATTAAAGCATTCCGAATGAGTAGCTCATAGGCGCAACCTTCACCGGGTTTCAGGCTGAATCGACTTTCGATGTCCGAAGGCTTAAGCGAGAGCACTGCCTTCACACCTTGGAGATAGTGAGGTTCTGGAACACGTTCGAGTTGTTCCGACCGGACCAGATGCGACGCGTCTCCCTCGGCGATGAAAACAATGTCCGAATAGAGCGGCCCGCGGTTTGTCTGGACCCCGACGACTCTCCGGCTTTTTCGAAGAAGCGAGATAACCGTTGTATCGGTTATATGAACTGCGCCTTTCATTCGGGCAAGGTGCGTGTAGTAGGGGTCATAGACTGGTCTAAGCACAGTGTAGCAGTTTTTAAACACCTCGGGGTTCTTGAGCTCCAGGCCAACGACATCAAGGCCGTTGTGCATGAGAGTCCCGCGTCGGCTTACCTGACGTTCAAAGGGGGCCGATTCAACTGCCTCGCGGCCGAAACAGTCTTTTTCAGCCAAGCTTTCGGTAAAGTAAACGCATCCCGACCAGTTCTCGGCGCCTGCATATACGCCTGCCTCGAGCATTGCAACGGATATGCCCGCATTGGCGAGGACGCCGGCGGCGGTAACACCTGCAGGACCGGCGCCGACAATAACGACATCGAATTTATACTGGCTCATCAGTTCTCCTGTAAAAGAGAGAAGAATTTATGGGATATGAAGTTATGATGAGGAAGGTTTGCTTAGCGTTCTTGCCAAATTATAGCAAATATTCGTACAGTAAGGTAACAACTGAGGGAGAAATAATT
>Ga0335078_10015206_pt1 | contig 11422 bp, 15 predicted proteins | sample Lox_Sample_32_FD_206711 | JGI IMG/M metagenome (GOLD analysis project Ga0335078, IMG submission 206711) | Soil microbial communities from Loxahatchee National Wildlife Refuge, Florida, United States - Lox_Sample_3.2 | ecosystem: Environmental > Terrestrial > Soil > Wetlands | place: USA...
TCTGAAGAACCGGGAAAACGGAAAAAACAAAAGAAGCAACAAAAGAAAGCGGTCGAATCCGCGTCTCCCCGTTTCTACATGATCGCCCTCATAGTCGTTGTCGCCGGTCTCGGCGTTCTTTTTGCGTACACTTCAGCAACCTACAGTTACGTCAACGCTTCCGGGAACCCGCTCGTCATGAACCAGGACTGGAAAGAAGCCCTTCTCTGGATGGGCAACAACACGCCTGATCCTGGGGTTGACTATTACACCATCTACAATCCGAAAACCTTCACGTATCCCAACGACTCTTATGGCGTTATGTCCTGGTGGGACTACGGACACATGATAACCTATATCGCAAAACGCATACCGAACGCAAACCCGTTCCAGGCCGGCGTCAGCGGCCCGGATGGCGCCGCAGCATTCTTCATGACAACAAACGAATCGACGGCAGATACGATTCTCAACCACGACGGGACAAAATATGTTGTCACGGATATCGAGATGGATACTGGCAAGTTCTGGGCAATGGCTACCTGGTTTAACACAACAGTTGCCTCTGCGCCTTACCAGATGACTGTTCTCATTCCGGGGCAGGGGGCTTCCGGAGGATACCAGTCGGCACTCCTCAACGAAGGTCCGTACTACCAGACCATGATCTCGCGGCTCCATAACTTTGACGGATCAATGGCAACGCCAACCGACGCCTATTATGTCGAATATGCCGACCAGAGCGTAACTCAGGTCCCATACCCGGTTCTGTCCAACGCGGCCGCAATGAATGTCTCGGCGGCTACCGCCAGGGCTGCGCAATACAACATGAACCCACAGGCAGGGTACCATGCTGCCGTCCTCAGCGCTTCCGTTGTCTCTCCGACCGTTGACGTTCCTGCCCTGCAGCACTACCGTCTCATCTATGAGTCTCCGACGAGCGAGTATACGACCAACACGACCGACGTAAAGTACGTCAAGATCTTCGAGTATGTCGAAGGGGCCCACATCAAGGGATCCGGCATTATCGATGTCCCCGTTGTTACCAATACAGGACGGAACTTCACCTACCGACAACAGAGCGTTAACGGTGAATTCATCGTACCTTACGCAACCTCGGGCAGCACTTACGGGGTTACGGCAACCGGCAAGTATCAGATCGAAGGTGGCGGGATGACCTTTGATGTTCCGGAATCAGCCGTAGAACAGGGATTATCAATAAACTAATATTTTTCCAATGATAGAGACCGTGCCCAAGTTCACGCATAGACTGCCATAACGTTTCTATAGTACCATTAACGCAATTGTCTAGTATGCCTGCAGAGGAAATTTCCCTTGGCATGCGGGTGAGATACCCCCGGACCGGGACCACGGGAGCAGTGGTCCGGGTAGAACTGGTGGCAGGGAATCAGTTTGCCGAACTGGACAGTACGCACCTTTTGTACAGGATCGATCAGCTCATCCCTGCGGAACAGACAGGAAAAGCCGCGTCCAAAATATCCGAAGATGCAAAAGAAACTATCCGCCGTGAGCGGGAATATGCAGCCGGCAGTGAATATCAGGACGCCCTGAAAAATATCGATCAGAGCTGCGAAGGTGGAGGATAACTCTCTCGTCACCGGGATGAAGAGAGCAAATCTCTCTTTTTTTTATATCGGTTGAAAAGGAAATCCGGAAATGCGGCCATTTCCGGGTTATGTATAAGTATGCCTATTAGATATAGGATAAGGAGGTTCGATTTCATTTGCATGATGTGACAATCCCCAGTGTAAATATCGGGGTAGTGGGCCATGTGGACCACGGGAAAACCACGCTCGTGAATGCGCTCACCGGTACCTGGACGGACCGGCACAGCGAAGAAGTGCGGCGTGGTATCTCCATCCGTCTGGGTTATGCGGATGCAACGTTCTACAAGTGTTCGCATTGCGAAGATGCAGATGCCTACTCGACAAACCCGGTCTGCCCGGTCTGTGGTGAGAAAGGTGAGCCATTCCGTTCAATCTCCTTTGTCGATGCGCCAGGTCACGAAACGCTGATGGCAACCATGCTTTCGGGCTCGGCACTGATGGACGGCGCGATGCTTGTCATATCAACCACGGAAAAATGCCCGCAGCCCCAGACAAAAGAGCACCTGATGGCGCTGGGGTTAGTCGGCATCAAGAAAATTGTTATTGTCCAGAACAAGATCGACGTTGTATCGCAAAAAGAGGCAATGGAAAACTACCAGCAGATCAAGGCCTTTGTTAAGGGCACCGTTGCTGAAAATGCGCCTATCATTCCGGTTTCCGCCCAGAAAGGGATCAATATTGGTGCGCTTGTCCAGGCCCTGGACACAACTATTCCGGAACCTGTCCGCGATCCCTCTGCAGAACCGGTGATGCTCGTCGCCCGTTCCTTTGACATCAACAAACCCGGCTGCAACTGGAAGGAAGTGAAAGGAGGCGTCGTCGGAGGGTCTCTTATCCGGGGCATCCTCCGCGATGGCGATCCGATCGAAATCCGTCCGGGCAGGCAGACCCAGGTCGAGAACCGTATCAAGTGGATCCCGATAATCACGGAAGTAACCTCAATAAACGCCGGTACAAAAACAGTCAAAGAGGCTGCACCGGGAGGGCTTCTCGGGTTGGGGACAAAACTGGATCCCGCGCTCACCAAAAGTGACGCTCTTGCCGGCCAGGTAGTCGGCCATGTCGGGAAACTCCCGCCGGTCTGGGATAAGATCAAGTGCCACGTCACTCTTATGGAACGCGTTGTTGGTTCGACAAGCGAGCTGGTCATCGAACCCCTGAAATTCAACGAACCGCTCATGCTCTCCGTGGGAACTGCGGTCACCGTAGGGGTTGTCACCAGCACCAAGAAAGACACAGTTGAAGTTCAGCTGAAGCGCCCGGTCTGCGCTGAGCAGGGAGCCCGGATCGCTATCAGCCGGCAGGTGGGAGCACGCTGGCGATTAATCGGGATGGGTGTTCTGGCCGAGTGAAAGTTCTCCTGGACGCCAACGCCCTCATGATGCCGGCGGAGTTCAGGATTGATCTTTTTAGTGAGATCCGGGAACTGGTCGGCACCTTTGAACCGGTAGTGCTGCCCGGGATAGTAAAAGAATTGACAGGGTTGGCCCGGGCACGGGGAACCGAAGGGGCGGCTGCCCGTCTCGGACTCGCACTCGCCAGCCAGTGTACCCTGGTAGATTTGGAGGAAAATCTTCCGAACGTCGATGGACAGGTGATTGCATGGGCAACCGTGAACGGTGCACTGGTGGTTACCAATGATCGCCGGGTCCGGGAAACCCTGCTCGCGCGGGGGATCGGGGTTATATCCATGAGAAAACAGAAGAAACTGGAATTATTGCGAAGGTAGAGGCGGGTTATGTATTACAAAATGACACTGGAAGACAAAGTCAGGGTGCCCCCCAACCGGTTGGGTGAAAAACTGGATAAGGTCATCCTCGAAGTCCTTCAGGATCAACTGGAAGGAAGCATCGACAAGGAACTGGGAGTATTCATCGCGGTTACCCGGGTAGAGTACGTCGGCGAAGGAGAGATCGTTCCCGGGGACGGGGGCGTATACTATGACGTCAAATTTGAAGGGCTCGTGCTCCGGCTTGTTCTCCAAGAAGTCATCGAAGGTATCGTGGTGGAAACCACCAGTTTCGGGGCCTTCGTGAGCCTGGGTCCGATTGACGCCATGCTGCATGTCAGCCAGATATCCGACGAGTACATCAATTTTGACGAGAAAAACTCCCGTCTCATCTGCCAGGACTCAAAACGCTATATCGGAGTTGGAGATACCGTAAGGGTCCGGGTTGTCACGCTTTCCCTGAACGAACGCGAACCCCGGGACAGCAAGATCGGTCTCACCATGCGCCAGGCAGGCCTTGGCACGTCGCTGTGGCTGGAAGAGGAGATCGAGAAGGAAAAGGAGAGAGCGGCGGGCGGTGCTCCAAAGGAGAAAGCAGAGAAGCCCAAGGGAAAGAGGAAAGAACATGCCGCCGATGAATAAGAAGAAACAGGGAAAAGTCTGCCGTGATTGCCACCGGGTTGTGGATGGCGAGAGCTGCGTAGTCTGCGGAACTTCAAATTTAAGCGACGACTGGTCCGGCTATCTCGTAATCATTGACCCTGAAAATTCAGACGTTGCAAAACGGATGAACATCAAGCTGCCCGGACGTTATGCGCTGAAGGTCCGCTGAATGCTCGTGCTCCCCCCCGGATCGCGCAGGCTCTTTAAAGATCCTTTTGGAACCCTCCACCGGAATTTGGACACCGTGCTCCCTGAACTTTCAGGCCGCACGATCTTTTCCGTCGGGGACGTTGTAACCCATTCCCTCCAGCAGCACGGGATAACACCGTCCGTTGCGGTCATTGACGGGCATACCATGCGTTCTCCCTGCGACAAACTACCGGTTATCTCCGGTGAATGTATCCCCGTAAAAAATCCAGCCGGAACGATTACCGACGAACTAGTTGCGGCGCTCGCCTACGCCATCGATCACGCCCCGGCAACCATATTGATCGACGGCGAAGAAGACCTCGCCGTGATCCCGCTCGTGATAGCGGCTCCCTTAAATTCGGTCGTGCTTTACGGCCAGCCGCATGCCGGCGTAGTCCTCCGGGTAATCGATAAAGAGGCGAAAACTGCCTCGCAGGCACTTCTCGGAAAGTTCACCCGGATCGAAACCTGAAAAAAACCATATATGACTTATTCCAATTTTCGGAGACGCCCCCATGTCTTCGCGAACGGGCTCGGGTTTTAAATAACACGCTTTCCAATAATTACAGGATATCGATGGACTTTAAAATCGAGAGCGATAAAAGAAATGAACTTTTGTCACGGAGAGAGATTCAGTTCACTCTCACGTACGACGGTGCGACGCCCTCCCGCATGCAGATCATCGGAAAGCTGTGCGCCCTCCTCAATGCAAAGGAGCCGCTGGTAGTTCTGGACACCCTGAAAAGCACGTTCGGGAAGACGATGCTCACCGGCAAAGCGCGCATCTACGACACCGAAGAGGCAAAGAAGAAAACAGAACGGGCCTACCTCTCTGCACGCGGAATGCCCAAGGCCAAGGAAGAAGGGGCAGCATAATCATGGCAGCACCGAAGAAAAAAACGACGAAAGGACCAGCCCGTAGTGCGTTTTTCAAAGTGGAAGGGGATAAGGTATCCACATCCAAAAAATACTGCCCCCGGTGTGGCCCCGGTGTTATGATGGCAGATCATAAAGACCGGGTCGCCTGTGGAAAGTGCGGATATACCGAGTTTAAAAAATAAACGCTGATGCCTGAATTTGGGCAGATACTGGGCATTGAGGGAACAGCATGGAACCTCAGTGCTGCTCTTTTTGATCGTGATCTTGTTGCCCTGTGTTCCCGTCCGTATTCTCCGGCGCATGGGGGGATCCACCCGCGTGAAGCGGCCCAGCACCATGCAGCAACCATGAAAGAGGTTATCGGAGAAATTCTAAAGAAACCCGAGGAGATCACGGGGGTCGCATTCTCCCAGGGACCCGGTCTTGGCCCCTGCCTGAGAACCGTTGCCACAGCGGCCCGCTCGCTCTCCATTGCCCTTAACGTCCCCCTTATTGGTGTGAACCACTGCGTCGCCCATGTCGAGATTGGATGCTGGGCGACGGGATGCACGGACCCCATTGTGCTCTATGCCAGCGGCGCAAATACCCAGGTCATCGGTTATCTCAACGGGCGATACCGGATCTTTGGTGAAACGCTGGATATCGGTATCGGGAACGCCCTGGATAAGTTTGCCCGGGCAAAGAACCTCCCGCATCCGGGAGGGCCTTTGATTGAAACCCAAGCCCAGTCGGGGAAGTATTTTGAGCTTCCGTACACCGTCAAGGGGATGGACCTCGCGTTTTCCGGGCTGGTCTCGGCAGCAAAAGATTCCCGCCAACCCCTCCCCGACGTATGCTGCAGCCTGCAGGAAACCGCTTTTGCGATGTGCGTAGAAGTCACCGAGCGGGCACTTTCCCTTACCGGCAAAGATGAAGTGCTCCTCGTCGGAGGAGTCGGAGCAAACCAGCGTCTTCAGGATATGTTGAGGATCATGTGTGAAGAGCGGGGAGCGCACTTCTCGGTGCCCGAGCGGAAATATCTCGGTGATAATGGCGCCATGATCGCGTATACCGGGAAGCTGATGCTCGAAAGCGGTTCGTCCCTTGCCATCGAACATTCACAGGTTAACCCTTCCTTCCGATCTGACGAGGTTGAGGTAACGTGGAAATGCGGAGCGAAAACCCCCGTTCGGGAACAGGATGCAGGAAATATCCGGAAGAGAGGGGCCGAAGCAATCGTCCGTCTAGAGAGCAGCTATGCAATAAAACAGCGGGTTCCGAAACGGTACAGGACTCCCGCCCTTGACCGGAAACTGATAACCGAACGTACGCGGGCTGAGGCAAGGCTTCTCAATACCGCACGCAGAGGCGGGGTCCCCACCCCCATAATGATCGATATAACGAACGATTCCATTGTAATGGAAAAAATTACCGGGATACTGCTCACCCAGGCTCTTACCGAAGCGAACTGCGAAGAGGCAGGGCGTATGGTGGGCCGCCTCCATGCGATCGGCATCATGCACGGCGACCTTACTACCGGGAATATTATCCTAAGGGAGCGGGATAGAAGAGGTGTGCTAATCGATTTTGGCCTTTCGCAGGTTACTTCTGAAATCGAACAGCGGGGAGTTGATGTCCACGTTATGTTCCAGACTCTGAAAAGCACCAACCCTGATGGCGCCGCTAAGTTCAGGGCCGCTTTTTGCAAAGGATACGAAGAAACCTTTCCCGGGGCACCGGAAGTTCTGGAACGGGAAGAGGAAATAGAATTGAGGGGACGGTACCTGTGACCCATACCCTTACCGTAGTCACGAGCAATGAACACAAAGCGCGGGAAGTAGCAGCGTTCTTTGGCAATACCGTCAAAATCGGGCATGTAACCCTCGAAATCCCTGAAATCCGGTCCAGTGATGTCAGCGAAATTGCGTGCGAAAAAGCAAGATACGCCTACGCAAAGCTTGGCAGGCCCCTGGTGGTTGACGATACGGAGTTTTCGATCGATGCACTCAAAGGTTTTCCAGGAACATACGCGGCATATGTTCTTTCGACGCTGGGATATTCCGGGATCCTTCGGCTCATGGACCAAGAGCCCGAGCGCAACGCCCATTTCACTACAGCGATCGCATACGCGGACAAAACGGGTGTTTACCCGTTCACCGGAACAATAGACGGGACGATTACCGATGCCCCCCGCGGAATGGAAGGCTTTGGGTATGACCCGATTTTTGAAGTGGGTGGAAAAACCTTAGCCGAAATACCACTTGAAGAAAAAAGCGCAGTCTCCCACCGCGCCCGCGCACTCCGTAAATTTCATGACTGGTACATCGAAAGAATCCAAACCGAATCGAGTGTTGATACAAACCGTTAAAAGATCAAAGGACATTGTTATAAGGGCAGACAGGAGTATCTATCAATGGCAAAATTTCCAGAAGCCGAAGCCCGGTTGCTCAATGTGAAAATCTGTATGCACTGCAATGCACGCAATGCAATTCGCGCAACGACGTGCCGAAAGTGCGGATACAAGAACCTTCGCCCGAAAAACAAGGAACGAAAAGCGTAACCTGATTTTTGTCAATATATCCGGTCTTTTTTGTGGTTTTTGCCACGATGTCCTTGTTTTATGCTGAATAATACGTGACACGCTTTCCTTTCTGGGCGTATTCCCCCGCAAAAGTCTCTAGATTGCGCTTATAGCCAATCCGGTCGACAAAACCAAGCTTGCGGAGGTTTTCCCGGACCCGCATTACATCCTGCTCGTCAGCCCAGTCTTTTGTATAAACATATATAACACGCCGGCTGTCCCTGGAGTCCGGGTTCGGTTTGGCAGTACTGACCTTGGTCGAAATTCCAAGTTCATGGGCAACCGTAGCATCACGGATTTTCTTCCACGAGGCATCAGCAGTTTCCGGATCCTGGAAGATCAGCCATTTCCCGGCATGTTCGTCCTCGATTGCTTCCGGTGCACTCCCCGGTGCGTCCTGAACAATCCAGTACATCTGCGTAGTCTTGGACGGGACAACCCCTTCACCATCACTGAGCATCCGGTAAATGGTCGGGACGTCGCCGAACCGCCCGAGCAGCGCCTGGGCGAGCTGAGGGTATTCGTCCGTGAACTGGCCGATAGTATCAGCAAGATCCTGGGTGAAATCGACTTCTCCTTCGACCAAGGCGTAGAGATATTTTCCCTGCGCCTGGAGTCGCCGGGTGAGCAGGTGATCGAAGATGCCATATGCCACATCGGCCAGGGCCTCGGAGTCGACTTCGTCCATGTTGTACCCATCCGGTGTTTTGCCGAAAAATAGTTTCTGATTTGGGATTGGCAGTTCTATGGTTCTTATGGAACGCACCCCCTTTTCTCGGACCATTAACCGGATCCTCCTGTCATTTTCGAATGGTTTATGGGAGACCGGATTCAAATGTACGACTTATGGAATGGAAAAGGGACTGGGGGCTGACCGCACGGGTCTTTCTGACGGGATTCCTGCTGTTCATCCTCTACCTCGTATTTATGACGATCCTCGTGGTATTCCTGCCCGGGGTCAGCATATGGTTTATCGTCGGACTGGCATTTGTCATGGCAGGCATCCAGTATTTCTTTTCAGACAAGCTTGTCCTCTGGAGCACCCATGCACGAATCGTCACGGAAGAAGAATACCCGGAGCTTTACCAGGTCGTCTCGAAGTTAAGCCATGAGGCGGATCTTCCCATGCCGCAGGTTGCTATCATGCAGAGCCCGGTTCCCAATGCATTTGCCACGGGCCGGAGCCCGCGCCATGCGGTGGTGTGCTGCACCGACTCCATTATGCGCCTTCTTTCCCGGGACGAACTCGAAGCGGTCCTCGCCCACGAACTTTCTCATGTAAAGAACCGGGATATCCTCACCATGACGATGGCGAGTTTTGTCGCCATGATCGCTTCTATGATCATGCAGAGTTTCTTCTTTTCTGCGCTCTTCGGAGGAAACAGCCGGGATAATGGTGCGGGGTGGATCCTGGTCTGGATTGCCTCAATCATCGTATACGCCATAAGCACCCTCCTTATGCTGGCACTCTCCCGGTACCGGGAATTTGCCGCTGACCGGGGAAGTGCCCTTATCACAAGAAACCCGAGGGCCCTTATCTCCGCCTTAAGTAAAATCAGCGGAAGAATGGACGCCGTCCCACCCCAGGCAAAGGCGAAGGTAGAAGCCGCAAACGCGTTCTTTATCATTCCGGCGCTTTCCGGCAACACCCTTATGGAACTCTTTTCGACCCATCCGCCCATTGAGAAAAGGATAGCTGCGCTCGAAAGGATAGAAGTCGAGCTCCGTATCTCCTGAATTTTTTAAATCACACACGGGAATTTCCGATTTTTTATTTTCGGAAAAACCCGGAACCTTTTCCTGCGAGGCAAGCCTTAATACGCCCACGGTCAAAATTGTAGAGCGCAGTGCATCGATGGTCTAGAGGTATGACTTAGGCCTTCCAAGCCTATAGCCCGGGTTCGATTCCCGGTCGATGCATGAGGGCTCGTGGTCTAGTTGGCTATGACGTCGCCTTCACACGGCGAAGATCTCGTGTTCGAATCACGACGGGCCCATGAGCCGGTTTTTCCCGATTCTTCTGTTGCAGCCGGTTGTCTTCCCGGATACACCTGCCATGAACTGAGTTCGTATCAGGGCAAATCTTTGCAGAATCCTTTTCGCACCAGAAGGCGGAATTCGCAAATCCTCTGAATTCCTTTATCTTTCCAGTGGAAACAAAGGGGTATACATAGAGTCCGGCATATTCCCTATAGTCTCCCATATGTATCGTACTGCTGGTAATTCAGCCAACGACAGGGCCCCATCTTGGGTATCATATGGAAAGCTGGGCACGGCCGGGAATTCCGGCACATGCCTTGCTGCAAAAAATAAAAACGGTAACAGTTATGCGTTTTTCATTTTGGCTTTGGCGACGAATCCGTCTTTGCCAATGTAATACATGAAGCCCTTTTCCTTGGCAATCTTTTCAGTACCGACTTTCTTCTTCTTGCCGGTCTTGTTGTGCTTCATCGGGGCTGCCCAGACGTACCCGTCCTTACCAATGAAGTACAGGAATCCCTTTTCGCGCTGGATCTTTTCCTTTCCAATTTTCTGTCCCATTTAAACACCTCAAAACCACATTTGGGTTTTGATAATGAGAGTGCCCCCTGATAATATAAAAGGTTTCCGTCGAAAGCACGTCGAAATATGGAATTCGGACATTTTAACACTGGTATTTTCGGTTTTGTGGCGCACATTTACCTCCGTTTTGATAGGCCGTATAAACGCTCCTTTTTCTAAAAAAACCATTTATAGGGCCACGTTAGAGGTTTTACCATCGGATAATCTGTTGCGGGAAATGTCCAGCAAGCGCGAATCTCCTGCCCGGCGTCGCGCATCGGTACACGGGGTGCGCCGGAACGTTCGGGAATCCCCCGGTTTCAGGGTTTTACTGCTTCGACCTCGAGCCGCATCATCTTTACGTGGATAGCGCCACTGGCATCTGGAGGGTAAAGGTCAAGGAACTGGTCGGTAATATCCCGTATGAATGACTCCTGCCTGTCTTCCGGTATACGTTCAAGATATGGCATCCACGTCGTTCTGAACCAACCTGAGAATCCTTCCGGGTCCGGGTATGCCATATCTTTTTGGATCAGCTCCACCCGAACCGGACAAAGTCCTGCCGCCACCAGCCACGGGCAGTACTCGGCCGGGGAATAGAAGCCGTAGTGGAAAGAGAAATTTGAGAAGTATTCGTTCCATCGGGATTGGGCAAGAAGTTTATCAAGGGCCTCAAAAACCTGGGCAGCGTTTCCCTTTCCACCCATCTGAACTACCATCCGACCGCCGCTCCGGAGTGCCCGGGAGATTCCTGCGACAACCGGCCCGTGGTCGTTTACCCAGTGAAGAGCCGCATTGGAGAAGACCACGTCAAATTCTGAAGAAAACAGCAGTGCCCTGGCATCGCCCTCCATAAAGGATAGGTTAGGATATCGGTTTCCGGGAAACATATTAGATGCAAACTGGATCATATCAGATGAACTGTCGATGCCCACGACCGTTCCCAGGGGGACCCGTTCGGCAATCGCTGCGGTCACTACACCATCCCCGCACCCGATATCAAGCACCCGTTCGCTCCCTTCCAGGGCGATTTTTCCGATAAGCTCTTCAGCCCATTGTTTCTGTGCAGGAGACCTTCTGGCGTAGTCAGCAGGATTCCACAGATATTCTTTCCCTGGCAGCTTTTTTTCCATGGATGTAATCACCCAAAGCGAGAGATCTTTCTCTTACTAGTTCACTTCGTTGCCTTTTATGAGAAATATCAGTGTATAAAACGTGCAGGTTTATGGTTCTCAACCTCTCATTATATCTGGAATTCCC
>Ga0335078_10015207_pt1 | contig 11422 bp, 10 predicted proteins | sample Lox_Sample_32_FD_206711 | JGI IMG/M metagenome (GOLD analysis project Ga0335078, IMG submission 206711) | Soil microbial communities from Loxahatchee National Wildlife Refuge, Florida, United States - Lox_Sample_3.2 | ecosystem: Environmental > Terrestrial > Soil > Wetlands | place: USA...
TCTCGTCCCGTAGCCTAAGTCTGATCGCGTAACAGCTCGGCCAGCCTGGCTTCTTCCGCCGACGTCAGATTCGCGCTTTCCTGCGCGGGCGCGTTTCGCCGCCGCCGGCGGCTAATGACGACGAGCATGGCTGCCCCGAACAGCACGGTCGCCGGCGGCGCCCCCCATAAAGCCAGCGTGTGCCACGACAGCCGCGGCTTGAGCAGCACGAATTCGCCGTACCGGGCCACGAGAAAATCCACCACCTGGGCATTGGTGTCGCCGGCTTTGAGACGCTCGCGCACGATCACGCGCAAGTCATGAGCGAGCGGCGCTTCGGAATCGTCGATAGATTGATTTTGACAAACCAGGCAGCGCAATTCCTTCGATAAAGTGCGCGCACGCGCTTCCAATGCGGGATCGGCCAGCATTTCACTTGATTCAACTGCCCGAAGTGGAAGCACAGCCAGGAGCGAAAAGGCGAGCGTCAATAACAAGCCGACCGCGACTGCTTTCGATTGGCGCATGCTGATAGTCCGCTTCATGACAGCGTTCACTTCGCCGACTGCAGAGCCGCACCGGCTTTTGCCGAGCGCGGCGCGCCGACCCGCCCCGCCGAACCGGACGGGCAGCGCATAGGAAGAGGCCAACAGCGCCTTAATTTCATCTGCCCGCTCCCTGGGGGGGCTTGCGCTGTGCGTAATCGTCTTTCCAATGTCCGGCCTTTTTCAAGGCGTCGGCAACTTCCTTTGGCATGTAGGTCTCGTCATGCTTGGCGAGTATGGTATCTGCATTGAACAAACCTGCGCCGTCGAGCGCACCCTCAGCCACCACACCCTGTCCCTCGCGGAATAGGTCCGGCAGCACGCCCTGATATGCGACTGGTATGTCGCGGTTGCCGTCGGTCACGGTGAAGCGGACCCTGAGATCGTTGCCGTGAAAGAGACTTCCCGCTTTTACCAATCCGCCGAGCCGGATTCGCGTACCGGCCGCGATGTGCCTTGCCTCGATGTCGCTCGGCGAATTGAAGAAGACGATCGAATCTCTGAAAGCATTAAGCATGAGGGCAACCGCAATCGCGAGCACGCCGAGACCGGCGCTGATCAAAGAAAGGCGTCGCTGCTTGCGCGTCATGGCCGCCGTCGCCGTTCGAGCATGTTCGGCCCTTCAACCGTCAAGGCCGAGCCCCTTAACCAGCTCATCGATGCGTCTTAGATCCTCCGGATGGTCGGCGAGCGCGCGCCGTGCATCAGCGGCCGCGCTTCGGGCTTTGTCGCGATCCCCCAGAACCGTGTAAGCGCGGACAAGGCGGAGCCAACCGTCGACATCGGCACCGTTGTCGCGCAAGCGATCGGCCAAGCGCGCAACCATGCCGCTGATCATTTCACGACGGGCCTGCTCACTCATGTTAGCGGCAGCGGCAACATCGCTTGCGGTCGGACCTGCCTCGCCCTCGCCTGGAGGGGCGCCGGTCACGCGCGCCAGCGCCCCGCGCACAAAGCTCGCCCAAGCTGCGCCGGATGGAGCATCCGCCAGTAACGACCGCCAAATCGCAGCCGCGTCCTTAGCCCTGCCGTCTTGTTCGGCGGCAAGGCCGAGAAAGTAACGCGCCTTGGATTCATGCGGATCGAGGGCTACCGCACGCTCGAACGCTGCGCGGGCATCTGCGGTTACGATCCCGTCGGCGGCGGCAGCTTCTGCCTCGCCGAGATCCGCTTGGCGCGTCGCACTTTCGCCGTTGAGCAACAACGATCTTTTGCGCGCTTGTACCGCGTCATCAAAGCGGCCAAGCCGCAGATAAACCGGCGCGATCAACTCCCAGCCTGTACCATCGCTGGGATTTTGCGCCAAACGCGCTTCGACTTGACTGACAAGGCCTGAGATTGATTGTTGCCCTTCCCGGGTTTGGATCCGCGCGAAGGCCGATTCTCCGGGAATATTCGGCGATCCGAGTGCGACATAAAGTCCAGGCGCGACCAGCGCCAAAACGATCGCCGCGATCACTATCGCGGCGCGACGCTGCCTCGCGATTCGCAATTTGTCCGGGGGCGGAGCATTTGCCGTCGATGCATTCGCGGCTGCGAGAAGCCGGCGAGACACCTCAAGCCGAGCAGCCTCGGCTTCGCTCTCGCCGATCAGGCCGCTGGCGCGGTCGCGGTCGATTTCCTGCAATTGATCTTTGTAAACGAGGAGGTCACTGCCGCCGACAATATTTCGATACCCGCGGACGAGCGGCCAGGACACGGCGAAAATCGCCGCCGCCGTCATGAACGCAAAAACAATCCACAGAACCATGATCCCTGTCCGCACATTCACAGAGAAAGCGCAATGGAGGCGTCCGCCGGGTCGGACGCGCAATTACATCATCACGGCCCCATTGCGGCCGCAATGGGAGCAACGGCGCGGCAATTGAGCGCTGTTCGTTCGTTCGTTCAAGGATGGGCCCGATATGCGGTCCCGTTGAATTCCGACGGCCCAAACCGTCCCGATGCGGGGCATTTAGCTCGGTCAGCATCGCCCGCTATGCGCGGGCCCGTTCGGGCTCGCCCGACTGGTGCGTCGCCATTTCCGCGGCCTTGGCCAAGAGGGCGGCATAATCCGCGCCGAATACGATCCGGCAAAATTTCACAGCTGCCTGCATTTGCGATTGCCGGAACGGTCTATCGGCGTCACTCGCGTGACGGAGTGAATCGAGCAGTATTTTAGCGCCGGCCTCCAGGTAATGCTGCAGTTCTGAGTGGCCGTGCATACTGACGTCGCCGACGCCGAGCTCGTCGGCATATTCGCGGCAGGCGTTGACGAGGTCGAGCTGGATTTCCGCGTCGCTCACCTCATTCGCTTCGAGCACGGAACCCGGGGCAATGTCCTTGGCTCCGCGTGGGCGCAGGATGCGGCGAACGCGCGCCGGAGCGGTGTCAATTGCCGCCTCTAATACATTCGCCAGCTCGCCGCGGATCGCCGAGAACCTGCCGCTCCATTGCGAATCGCTCGAAAAGCTTAGCTCTGCGCCTACTCCACGCACTGCCGCACAGACCGCGCGCACTAGCGGGGCCACCTGACGACGCACTTTGAGCCCGTTCTTTAAGTCACTGATCATGCATTCGAGATCGCCGAGCACGATATTGACAGCGACGGCAAAAGGAGTCTCAGCAACGCGCGTCTCGTCGCTGCTTGCCGCTGCGCGCGTGGCAATGCGAATGAGCTGCCACGGCTCAGTCAAACGGCCGACCACCAGAACGAGACCGTAGAGGAAGATATCGTCTTTGTTGGCGGGAGTGCCTCCGCCTGCCCTCTGCACGGTCGCGCCGGTCAGCAATGCCTTGACCAAATCAACTTGATCGCGCTCGAACGCGGGCATGATCGTCGGCAGCCGTTGCGCAACGGTCGGCAGTACGTCGCGGCAGGCGAGAATCTTGGCAACGGTCGCGATAGTTTCCACCGCGCGCGGTGAGCCGATCTGCACGGCGAGACGCCGCCGCACGCTCTCGTCATTTTGGACGCTGGCGACAACTTCCGAGATGCGAAGCATCGCGCGATCATGCAAGGCTCGGATCAACTGTTCCGCTTTAAGGCGGTCATCTTCAAACAACGCCCGGTTGACATCGGCGACCACGGCTTTGGTCTCGGCGGCTATGAGATAGCGACCAATCCACTCCCAGATCGGCACCAGCGAGGCGCGCGCGATACGTCCGATCCGCTTGTGATCGGCAGCGTCGTTGATCAGGAATGGTTCAAGCGGCGCGAAGAAAAGGCGAGCGGCGTCGCCTATGCGCGGCACCTTCTGCCCTGCGGCACGAATTGTTCGCCGCAACTCCTGGAGGATTAATTCGCTGCCCGCGACGTCCTGGCCACGAAGCAGATCGCGCTCCAACTCGACAATCAGCATGGCGCGAGCTTCCGGCTTCAACGTCCGCAGGTAGTCGCGTAGCTGCTCGACGGCTTGCCCCTCGCTCGCCATAAAACCCCATGCGCTTGCACGGCATTATCGCCGTTGTAGTCGTTTGGCGCTTAAGAAGGAGTTACGCCGGAAGCGCGCAAACGCGAGGCTGGCTCGGGCCGTCGGCCCCGGGCGGGCGAGTTTTGCTCGATCAGCCCACGATCGCCCACGTCCCGTCGGGGACTTCCGGCACGCGGCGCCGTGCTCAGTCTGCGCGGTGCCGTCGATGTACACGGTGTGCGTGTATTCACGGCGGCGACACCGTTTTCTAGGTAGAAGGGACCGGGCACCACATTGCCGTAGCGACCGGTATCCGGGTTGCGCCAAGCGACCGGCGCGCCTGAGGGGCTCGTTTCCAGTGCTTGGAGATCCGCGACATCGGCGCGCTTCTCATCCTCGTCGTCCAGCGCTACGCCAGCGTGACCGCCCAAAAGAACGCCGAATCCTGCCCCGATCGTCCCGCCGACGCGGCTGGTAGTCGCGCTACTTGCATTACCCAAAAGACCGCTGGTGGAGGCGCCAAATGCAGCCCCACCCGTGCAGCCGGGCAGCACTATGCCTGCACCGTTCAATCGCTAGAGCACAATCAAGTTTGCCGCAAAACACGGCGCTCAAATTGTCTCGTGCTTAAGCTTACCGACGGCATTGCGACCGCACGCGAGGGAACGCGCTCAGCCGCCGGGGAGCGCAAGTTCGGCGCGTAATCCACCGATCGGCGAGGTATCAAGCGTCAAGACGCCCTTATATAGGCTTGCGAGTTCCACGACGATGGAGAGACCGAGTCCGGACCCAGGTTTGCTCTCGTCCAATCTTTGACCGCGAAGCGCCACTTGCTCGCGTTCCGCAGGGGACAGCCCGGGCCCGTCGTCATCGACGATGACGCGCACTTTCAACTTGCCGTCGGCCGCTGCATCCTCAGTCACAACCTCAACAGCAACCCGTGATCGCGCCCACTTACAGGCATTATCAACGAGATTGCCGACCATCTCTTCGAGATCTTGCTGTTCCCCGCGAAAGCGCGCCCGCGGCGGCACGTCGACGGCGATCGCGATTTCGCGATCGCGATGGAGCTTTTCCATTGTGCGCGCGAGTGCAGTCACGACCGGCGGAACGTCGACGAGCGTGCCGAGGACGATCGGGCGGGCCGCGAGCCGCGCACGCTCCAACTGGCGCACCATCTGATCGCGCATGATGTCGGCTTGCTCGATTACTTTTTGCGCCAAGGGATCACTCGCACGAGCGGCCGCCTCGTTGACAATCACGGACAATGGCGTTTTCAGCGCATGCGCCAGGTTTCCGGCGTGAGTGCGCGCGCGTTCGACGATTTCGTGGTTGGCCTCGATCAGGGCATTGGTTTCGCGCGCGAGCGGCGCAATTTCGAGGGGAAATTCGCCTTCCAGTCGTTCAGCCCGCCCTGAGCGGATGGCGGCAAGGCTCTCGGAAATGCGCTTGAGCGGGGCAAGGCCGAAACGGACTTGCAGTGCCGTGGTCATAACGAGCGCGAGCGCTAGCCCGGCGAAAATGGCGCCGATCGTGCGGTCGAAACTGCTCATATCCTCGTCAATATCGGTGGCTTCGCCGGCCACAGAGATCAGATAACGGCCGTCCTCACCAAGATCTATCGTGCGCTGAACGAGCCGTAAGCGAGCCTCCTCTGGACCGGATACATAACCCTTGAGATACCCGCCCGAAGCGACGGCCTGTGCGTCGTTTTCAGGCAATCGCGCAAGGTTCGAATCCCACAGCGAGCGTGAGGAATGCACCTCCGGCTTGGCGCCGTCGAGGCGCGTCACCTGCCAGTACCAGCCCGAGAGTGGCAACTCGAACAACGGCTCGCCAATCGATTGCGGAAATTTGTCGGTGCCTTCTTCGGGCGAGGCGACATCGGCGACCAAGGTACGCAGATACACATCGAGCCGACGATCAAACGCACGCTCGACGGCATGGCGGTAGAGCGACGACAAAACCACGCCGGTGATAATGAGAATGACGACTGTCAAGCCGGCCGCCCAAAAGAAAAGGCGAAAGGCGAGAGAGTTAGCGCGCATCGGGTGTCAGCAGATACCCGAGACCGCGTACCGTCTGGATCACGTCGACCCCGAGCTTTTTGCGAATGCGGCCAACGAACACCTCGATGGTATTAGAGTCGCGGTCGAAGTCTTGATCGTAAAGATGTTCAACCAACTCGGTACGCGACACCACGCGGCCGGTGTGATGCATCAGATAGGAAAGAAGCCGGTACTCATGTGAAGTAAGCTTCACCGGATTGCCTTCCACGGCGACCCGACCGGTGCGGGTGTCGAGACGTACCGGCCCGCAAGTGAATTCGCTCTTGGCATGGCCAGCAGACCGACGCAGCAATGCCCGCACCCGAGCCAGCACCTCTTCCAGATGGAACGGCTTGGCGACGTAATCATCAGCGCCGGCATCGAAACCCTGCACCTTGTCGCTCCAGCGATCCCGTGCGGTAAGGATCAATACCGGCATCGCACGGCCGGCGCGTCGCCATGCTTCGAGAACCGAGATACCATCTATTTTCGGCAAGCCGAGGTCGAGGATGACGGCGTCATAGGGCTCGCTTTCACCGAGATAATGGCCTTCTTCGCCGTCAAATGCGCGGTCGACCACATAGCCGGCATCAGTCAGGGCGGTGGCAAGTTGACGATTGAGATCCGGATCGTCTTCGACGACAAGAAGGCGCAAGATTGGCTCCGCTTTAGCGCTCGCCGAGCGTGCCCTTTACGGCGTCCACCGCTACCTGCGTTACTTTGCCGTCGTGCGCAAGTACTGTCAGCATGTACGCGAGCCCCTCAGGGCGACGGCAAAGTCGCGCGCGCACCAGGGTGCCTGGCACAATGGTCCGCACGGCGCGCATCGCCGCGGCAAGCCGAATGACGGACCCGCTCTCGACGAGCGCACGCCGCTCCTTTTGGTTCAGACAGGCGTACGGAATTTCGCCGCCGATATGCGTCGGCCGCAACACCTCCTCGGCGCTCACAGAGACCAGCGTTACCGCGAGGATCAGTAACGTTGCTGCAACAGCGCGGGTACCCATCTCGGCCTCCCGAGCGCTAAGGCGCCAGGTCAATCCGATACTCGCTTGATACACGTGCGAGGCGCGGCCATTGGGGCGGCCTCACACAGTCAATTCCAGGAGCTTTCTATCATGCTCTAGGCGGATTGCGGTGAACAAGGCCTGAACGGCCGCGCCGGCGACGCCGAGATCAATCTAGCCCAGCGTCGGCGAGATGGACGGGGCCGTGCAGCGGGCGCTCTTCAACCGCAAGCAGGCACCCGAGGGCAATGGCGAGAAACACGGCCGCAGCCAAAAACACGAAGCGAAACGCGACGGCAAATTCGGCGGTCCCAGCGCCGAGGCTTTGCAGGCTCGAAGATCCGACCGGCTCGCCTGAGCTGCCCAGCACGATCGCACCGAACACCGCGACGATAATCGCCCCGCCAAGAAGCCGAAAAAAATTCAACGTACCGGTCGCCGTGCCCAGCTGATGCGGCTTGACCGCGTTCTGCATCACAATCGTGCTGGTTGGATACATTGGCCCGACGGCGGCCCCGAGCACTAGGAGCAGCAAAGTAAACGAGCCGAGAGACAGCCGTGCAGAACTGATGGCCAGGACACCAAGCGCGACAATTGCCACGACCAGCCCTATCATCGGCACCCGCATGTAATGCGTGAGGCGGCTGATGAGCCGCCCTGTCAGCAATGAGCCAAGGGTGGCGCCTCCCATGAAACCGATAAGTGCAACGCCCGAGACGCTCGCCGAAGCACCGAGCGTCAGTTGACAATAGAGCGGTGTGTAGATGGTGACGCCGATGATCGTCCCGATGCTGAAAAAGGCCGCGCAGGTGATGGCGCTGGTTACCCGACCGCGGAGGATGCTCAGGGGAATAAACGGCTCACGCGCGGTAAGAAGCCGGCCTGCGAATAACGTCCAAAGTGCGATGGAGACCGCGAACAGGGAGAGGATCTGCCATGCCATCCACGGGTAGTGAGTGCCCCCCCAATCGAGCGCCAACAACATGGCAATCGCCGCGCCAATCATCAGCGACACGCCGAAAACATCAAGACGGTGGGGCCGGTCATGTCGAGGCAGACTTCGTAACGCGCGCGCGGTCATTGCCATTGCGATCCCGCCAAGCGGCAGGTTGATCCAAAAAATGAAGGACCAATGCAGGTGATCCGTCAGTACTCCGCCGAGAACTGGTCCGAGAATACTGGCCATCATGAACATGACCGAGGTGTAACTCTGAGCCATCGGACGTTCGCGCGGCGAAAGAAGATCGGCAATAATCGTCTGCGCCAACGGGATTAGACCACCGCCGCCGAAACCCTGAAGACCGCGTCCGATAACGAGCAGCCAAAGGCTTGGCGCCACCGCGCATGCGAGCGAGCCGACAATGAATACCCCGATTGCCAGGAGAATGATCGTTCGGCGCCCGTGAATATCGGAAAGTTTGCCAAACAGCGGCGTCGCTGCGGTCGCGGCTAGGAGATAAGCGGTCACCACCCAAGACAGATCGTCGACATCCATCAAGCTTTTGCCGATTGCAGGCAAGGCGGGCGCGACGATAGTCTGCTCGAGCGCTGAGAGAAACATCGCCAAAATAATGCCGGCCAGGATGCGGTGCACGACGGCGCGATCCGGCGGTAAACGAATCCGATCACCGGCCAGGGACGCGGTGCCGATCCGGGCCGCAAACAAATCCGACGGAGGTGCCGCGGTCTTTTCAAGATACGCTGACCGCAACTCGCTTCGGTCCTTGAGAGGACCGCGCTCGGCGTCGTCGGCTGCGATTTCGCGAGGCATGGTCTCTTAATCTCGAGGCACGCGCACTTTCTCTGCGGACGCACACTTGGCGACCGCTATCGGCAAAGGCAACTGCTTTTCCCGCAGACCTGCGCTGTGCACGACCAATCTCGGCGTGATTGATAAGTTCAAGGGGGGGAACCGCCTACTTTCGCCGTCTTGCGGTTCTCGGCAATTTCAGCGGCCAGCTGACGATGTAATCTTCGAGTTCATCGTCGGCTACGCGCGTCTCGCTTGCTCTCACACGGCCGCGCACAGAGACGCCCGCCGCATGTACGGATTCCGGGTCGCCGGAGACCAACGGATGCCACCAATAGAGATCTTTGCCCTCCGCCAAGAGTACATAGGCGCATGAAGGTGGAAGCCAGGTAATGGTCTTGAGGCTTTGCGGAGTTAGCCGCACGCAATCCTCAACCTTTTCCAGTCGATTCGGGTAGTCGCGGCAGCGGCACGTCTTGTTATCGAGAAGTCGGCAGCCGACATCCGTATAATAGGTACGGTCGGAACCCTCTTCTTCGAGCTTATTCAGGCAGCATCGGCCACAGCCGTCGCAAAGGCTCTCCCATTCCGAATCCGTCATTTCTTCCAACGACTTGGACCGCCAGAACGGTACTTCGCCGGAACGGGGATCCGCCGTCATCTGTCATTATCCGGATTCGCTGCCATCATCTGCGAGGATGATGTTAGGCTCAATTTGTCCCAAAACTCCATTCACACTGTCGCGGACATGTCATTGGCGCGCGCTGCCGCCTCAGCTAAATCGTGATTCAAATGGAATGTACCTCATTTCCGGGAGTGGCCTGAGGTGACCGAACCGGCTCCTGTTCCCGATCGCGATTGGCGCCGCAGGCTTAAAGTGCTCCTGCTCGACCTCGACGCCAGGATCGACTTCGCCGTCTTCCGAGCCGGGAAGTGGGCGCGCGATCTGTACGAGGGTTTTACTGCCTTTATGGACCGGTTCCACGTCGCTGGATGGCGCCGCTGGACTCTTATCGAGCCGCTCTCGGAGGTGGCCACGTGGGGCGCCGCCGGCGTGCTGCTCATGCTGGCGCTGGCCATTCCCGCGTTCCGCGAGACTTCGGATGAGGACTGGCTCAAGCGCTCGGAACTGGCGGTGACATTTCTCGACCGATACGGGAATGAAATCGGTAACCGCGGCATAAAGCACAATGATTCGGTTCCGCTCGAGGAAATGCCCGACCATCTTATAAAGGCGGTTCTGGCGACTGAGGATCGACGTTTCTACGAGCACTACGGCATCGACTTTTACGGCACTTTCCGCGCGCTCGTGACCAACGCCAGAGCCGGCGGCGTCGTGCAAGGCGGCTCCACAATCACTCAGCAGCTTGCCAAGAACCTATTTCTTTCAAACGAGCGAACCATCGAACGCAAGATTAACGAAGCGTTCCTCGCGCTTTGGCTGGAAACCCGGCTTTCCAAAAAAGAAATTCTCAAGCTTTACCTCGACCGGGCGTACCTGGGCGGCGGCGCCTTCGGCGTCGACGGCGCGGCGCAATACTATTTCGGCAAGTCGGTCCGGGACGTGACCTTGCCGGAGGCGGCAATGCTCGCTGGCCTGTTCAAGGCACCGAGCAAATTCTCACCGCTGGTCAATCTGCCAGCCGCGCGCGCGCGGGCCAATGTCGTGCTCGACAATTTGGTTGATGCCGGATTCATGACCGAGGGTCAGGTTTACGGCGCGCGCCGCAACCCGGCCACCCCAATCGATCGCAAGCAAGAAAATTCGCCAAATTATTACCTCGATTGGGCCTTCGATGAGATGCGCAAGCTCGCGGACACGTTCCCGAAATCGGTCAACGAGAGCTTCTTCGTGGTGCGCACCGGACTCGATCCCAATTTGCAGCATTTCGCCGAGCGGGAGATCGAAACGGATTTGCGCACGTACGGCCACGATTACGGCGCCAGTCAGTCGGCGGTCGTGATCGCCGATTTGGACGGCGCGGTCCGCGCCATGGTCGGCGGGCGCGACTACGGCGCCAGCCAGTTCAATCGCGCGGTCGATGCGCTACGCCAACCCGGATCCTCATTCAAGCCGTACGTCTACGCCACCGCGCTGGCGAACGGCTTCACCCCAAGTTCGATTGTCGTAGATTCCCCGGTCTGTATTGGCAATTGGTGTCCGCACAATTATTCCGGAGGCTATTCCGGCTCGATCACGCTCACGCAAGCTATCACCAACTCGATTAATATTATTCCGGTCAAGCTTTCGATTGCGCTTGGTGACGGCAATCCAAAGCTCGGGCGAGCGAAGATCGTTCAGACCGCGCGCAATTTCGGCATTTGGACACCTTTGCCTGACACGCCATCACTGCCGATCGGAGCCGACGAGGTGAATGTTCTCGAGCACGCCGTGGCCTACGCCACGTTCCCCAATCTGGGCAAAGCGGTGACGCCGCATGCGGCACTCGAGGTACGTACCGGCAACGGCCAGCTCGTGTGGCGCTTCGACCGCGACGGCAAACGGCCCGAGCAAGTGATCTCGCCGCAGGTCGCGTTGGAAATGATCGGTATGATGAATTCAGTCGTGCAAAATGGCACCGGCCGGCGGGCGCAACTCGACGGCGTGCAAGTCGCGGGCAAGACCGGTACGACAAACGGTTACCGCGATGCCTGGTTCGTCGGCTACACGGGAAACTTCGTCGGCGCGGTATGGATGGGC
>Ga0335078_10015208_pt1 | contig 11421 bp, 10 predicted proteins | sample Lox_Sample_32_FD_206711 | JGI IMG/M metagenome (GOLD analysis project Ga0335078, IMG submission 206711) | Soil microbial communities from Loxahatchee National Wildlife Refuge, Florida, United States - Lox_Sample_3.2 | ecosystem: Environmental > Terrestrial > Soil > Wetlands | place: USA...
AAACGCCTTTCGTCCCGCGAACTGCGCCGCGCTGCCCAGGTTCTCTTCGATACGCAGCAACTGGTTGTACTTGGCGATGCGGTCGGTGCGGCTGGCCGAGCCGGTCTTGATCTGTCCGGCGTTGGTGCCCACCACCAGGTCCGCGATGAACGGATCCTCGGTCTCGCCGGAGCGGTGCGAAACCACCGAGGTGTAATGCGCCGCCGCAGCCATGTGCATGGTCTCCAGCGTTTCGGTGACCGTGCCAATCTGATTCAACTTGATCAGAATTGAGTTCGCGATGCCGCGCTCGATGCCGCGCTGGAAGATCTCCGGGTTGGTCACGAAAATGTCGTCGGCCACGAGCTGAATCTTTCCGCCCAGCGCCTCAGTCAGCGTCTGCCACCCATCCCAATCCTCTTCCGACATGCCGTCTTCGAGCGAAATGATGGCAGGATACTGCCGCACCCAATCCTCCCAGAACTCCACCATCTGCTCGGAAGTGCGCTCGCTCTTGTCGGATTTCTTAAAGACGTACTTGCCGTCCTGGAAGAATTCGCTGGCGGCGGGATCGATGCAGATGCCGATTTGCCCGCCGGGTTTGTATCCGGCCTGCACAATGCCCTCGTGCAGCACGTCGAGCGCTTCGACGTTGGATTTCAGATTCGGCGCAAAGCCCCCTTCATCGCCCACCGCCGTCGAATAGCCGCGCTTTTTCAGCACTTTCTTCAGGGTGTGAAAGACCTCCACGCCCATGCGGATCGCTTCGGAAAACTTCGCGGCGCCGAAGGGCGCGATCATAAACTCCTGCACATCCACGGAATTGTCCGCGTGCGCGCCGCCGTTGAGCACGTTCATCATCGGCACGGGCAGCAGGCGCGCGCCGGCGCCGCCCAGATAGCGGTACAGCGGTGTGCGCTCGGAGGCGGCCGCGGCCCGCGCGGCGGCCATCGAAACGGCCAAAATGGCGTTGGCGCCCAAGCGGCCCTTATTCGGCGTGCCATCCAGCTCGATCATCAGGCGATCGATATCCGCCTGTTGCGTCGCGTCCTTGCCATGCAGGCATTGCGCGATCTCGCCGTTCACGTGGCTGACCGCGTCTTGCGTGCCCTTTCCCATATAGCGCGTCGGGTCGCCGTCGCGCAGTTCCACGGCTTCGTGTTCTCCCGTGGAGGCGCCGGAGGGCACAGCCGCCCTACCCATGCTGCCGTTCGCCAAGTGAACATCCGCTTCCACGGTGGGGTTGCCACGCGAATCCAGGATTTCCCGGCCCGTTATTCGAACAATGGTGGTCATAGACTTTGAAATTATAAGGTAGCAGATGGCGGAAGGGGTCAGCAGTCAGCGGGGAACCACAACGGCACCGCCACCCTCGGAACCGGTGAAAAGGGCCCGCCCATCAAATCATAGCCCTGGCAATGCGACGCCACCTCCCACACCCTGTTAGAATTGTCCGCTTGAAGACTTGCGTCACGGAGTTGGCGCGCATCGCCATGACAACCGCCCCTCTCAGACCGCTGCCCGCCGCCGCGCTGTGTGAGATGCTTCTCCGCCAGGGCCCCGGCTGCGCCTGGTTGCTCGACCGCGCGGGAGCCTTCCATGCCGTCTATGGCGACTCCCGGCGCGTATTTGGTCGCGCAGCCGCGGAGTTGCGGAGCCTGAACTTCATCGATGTTTCCGTGCCGCCGGCGCGCTCGTTATGGATCGGCCGCCTGGAGCGCGTCTTCCAGGGCGAGACGATGGCCGCTTCCGGCCGGTTTGGCGAAGGCGCCCCCGCCTATTCCATCGCCCTGTTTCCCGTGCGGTGGCCGCATGGCGAAGTCGCTTTTGCCGGATGCATGGCGCACGAGATGCCGGACGCCGCCATCGTCCTGCGCACGCTCGAAGCCCTGGAAATCGATCGCGCGCGGCTCTCCCGGCTCTTGCACGATTACGTCGGACAGAGTCTCAGCGCCGCCGGCTTGCAACTCGATCTCTTGCGCATGGACATGGCGGAGAGCGCCCTTCCTATTCCCCAGCGCATCGGCGAAATCCAAGCCACGCTAGAGGCCGTGATGGAACTGGTCCGCGACCTTAACCGCGAGTTGAATCCGGTGGTCGCCGAGCGCCTCGGATTACGCGCCGCCTTGGATCTCCTGGCAGGGCATCTGCGCGCCGATTTCAAAGGCAGCGTGCGGGTATTCACGGATTCCACGGCGCAACCCGCGCCCGAAGCCACAACCGCCCTGTACCGCATCGCGCAGGAGGCGGCCGGCTATGCGGCGCAACGCGCGGGTTGCTCCACCATCGAGATACTGTTAAAGTCGTTGCGAAGTGGACCTGCGCTGGAAATTAGGGACAACGGGCCAGGGTTCGATGCGCATAGGGCTCTCCAGGAAGGCGGGCTGGAGTTTCTGGTGATGCGGTATGTTGCGGATCGGGCGGGCATTGAGCTGCAAATCGACAGCGCACCCGGCGCCGGAACGGTGGTCCGCGCCCTTTGTAGTCCGCGAATCGCATCCCCGCGGCCCAGCCCCAAGGGTAAGCGAGCGGTCCGCAAGAACGGTTAAGCTGCCTATGGCCTACGATCTCCTGCTGGTGGACGACCATAAAATGATGCGCGACGGCCTCCGCGCGATTCTCGAGCGCACGGCCGAATTCCACGTCGTCGGCGAGGCCGACAACGGCGCCGAGGCGGTGCGCTTCTGCAAGAAGTTTCGTCCCGACCTGGTCGTCATGGATATCGGCTTGCCTGGTCTGAATGGGATTGAAGCCACTATTGAAATCCTACGCTACGCGCCGCAAACCCGCGTGGTGATGCTGTCCATATACGACGACGAGAATTCCGTGGTGACCGCCATCCGCGCGGGCGCGCGCGCCTTCGTCCTCAAACGGGCCTCCTCGGCGGATCTGATCGACGCCCTGCGCATCGTGGCTCGCGGCGGGTCGTATCTCAGCTCGCAGGTCTCCGACAGCCTGTTGACCCGCATCCAAAGCGGCGATCTGCGAACCACCACCAGCCGAACCCCCCTGGACACGCTTTCGCCGCGCGAATTGCAGGTGCTGCGCCTGGTCGCCGAAGGCAAGACCAGTAAGGACATCGCCGTGCTGCTCGATCTCGGGTTGCAAACCGTGCGCGGTTATCGCAAGGGGCTGATGAAGAAGTTGGGCGTCAACAACGTGGCCGGCGTCACCCAAATGGCTTTGGCGGCCGGCCTTCTGCACTGGAACAAGCCGGATGCTGACTCCGTGGGGTGACTTCGCTGTCTGTGACGCGCACGTTCACTTCTTTTCGCCCGCGTTTTTCGCGCTGCTGGCGGCTGAACGGGGCCAGACCGTTGCAGAAATAGGCCGCACCCTGGAATGGCGCATACCGTCTTCCTGCGCGGATCTCGCCGCGGCCTGGAAACAGGAACTGGACGAATCGAGCGTGGCTCGGGCCGCGCTCATCGCCAGCATCCCGGGAGACGAAGACTCGGTGGCTGCGGCCGTGGAACTCTATCCTGACCGCTTCTGGGGCTACTTCATGGCCAATCCGGCCGCGCCCGATGGCGTGGAACGCGTGCAAAACGCCCTGGTGGGTGGCCGCATGCAAGGCGTTTGTCTGTTTCCCGCCATGCATCGTTACTCGGTTGCCGACCCGCGCGTGCGCCCGGTCTTCGAAGCCGCCGCCGCGCATCCCGGCGCCCTCGTCTTCGTGCATTGCGGCGTCCTCACGGTGGGCGTCCGGCGCAAGCTGGGCCTCGCTTCGCGGTTCGACATGCGCTATTCCAATCCGCTCGACCTGCATGCCGTCGCCATGGAGTTTCCCCGCCTGAATTTCGTGGTCCCGCATTTCGGCGCGGGTTACTTTCGCGAGGCTCTCATGCTCTGCGACCTGTGCCCCAACGTCTACCTGGATACTTCCAGCAGTAACAGTTGGGTGCGCTACCTGCCTGCCAGCCTCACTCTCAAAGACGTCTTCGGCAAGGCGTTGGAAGTGGCCGGGCCGCATCGGTTGTTGTTCGGTTCCGACTCGTCGTTCTTCCCCCGCGGATGGCACGCGCAGGTTTTTCAGACACAGGTTCAGGCGCTGTGCTCGATCGAGCTCTCCGCGAATCATGCGAGTCTGATTCTGGGCGGCAATCTCGAGCGCCTGTTGGCGCGCTGAGTGGCTAGCGCGGTGCGTCCTGCAACGTATCCAACGATTCCAATACCCGCTCCAGCAACTCATCGGTCTGGGAAACCGTAGCCTGCAACGTCTCAATGGACCGCGCCTGCGCCGTCAAGCGTCCCTCCAATCCCGACATCGCCTGGGTGAGCAATTCGTCCATGGCCGAAACGATCTGCGCCGTGGATGGCATTTCTTTCAGCTTGGCCTCGTGTGCCTCGGATCGCGCTTCCAGGCGGCTCAACCGGTAATCGTGCGCCCGCACCTGCGCCTTCCACTCTCGGGAGAGCCTGTTCTGCGAGCGCTGCGAAGAACCCATATCCGGCGCTTGCCAGCGCCGCACAACCGCACCCGCCGTGAAACCTCCGATCAACACTGCCAATCGCTGCAAGAACATTCGATATACCGGACACTCCCAAGTTAATCTTCCGCATTTATCGCATCAAGTACTAAGATGCTCACTGAGGTACTAAGTACATATGGGATTGCGTCTCCCCCATCTTACTTGTCATTCTAGATTAGGTGATTCCTTTAAAACAGGTCCGAAAATAGGAAGGATCGACCAAACTTGGCCTCAGGGTTTTTCGACAATAGCTCAGGTGACAGTGTACGCCGGTTACAGCAAATGGCGCTTGTGGACGCCGGTCCGGCCGCCGCGGACCCCTTGCTTTCCAGCCAAGGGTTACAGCATCTCGCGTCTATGCAGCACCGGGTGTCGCGCAATTACTTCCGCTTGCTCGAAGCGGAGCGCCACCTGCGCTCGCGCGCCCGCGGCGTCCCGAAAACCATCGGCGCCATGCTGGCGGATTCGCTGGAAGCCGAGCGCCAGCGGCTCGGCCGTGAGTTGCATACCGGCGTGGGACAGGCACTGGCTGGTATCCAGGTTCACGTCGGCCTGTTGGAGGCCGCATTGCCGGATCCGCCCGAGCCGGTGCACCTAAGCCTGAACCGGATACAGGCGCTGGCCCAAGTCGCTTTGGACCAGGTTCGTGGCGTTTCGCGGCGGTTGTATGTGCCGGACTGGCAGGCGCAACCGCTGGCTGAAGCGCTGCGTAATCTCTGGGAAGCTTCGGGAATATCCGAGAAGTTTGTGGCATCGCTCGACCTGTGCGAACTTTCCGCCGAGCCGCCGCCGGAGGTGCGCCGCGCCATTTATCTGGTCGCACAAGAGGGCATCTCCAACGTCATTCAGCATGCCGATGCCCGCCGCGTGCGCATGTCGTTGCGCCAGGAAGACGGCCGCCTGACGCTCCAGGTGGCCGACGACGGATCCGGTTTTCGCGCCCCGGCGGCATCGGCCGGCATTGGTTTGCATTCCATGCGCGATCTTGCGCGCCAGCTTGGCGGCGACCTGCAGACACAGAGCACCCCCGCAGGCGCCCAATTGACCCTTTCTTTTCCGGTGATCCATGAATAACCCCAAACCAACGACGGTCGTAATCGCGGAGGATCAAGCCATCATCCGCGAAGGCCTGGTGCTGATTTGCCAGACACGGGACTTGCAGGTGCTCGGGCAATGCGCCGACGGCCTGACGGCCACCGAAATGATTCGCGCACTCAAGCCGGAGTTCGCCCTGCTCGACTTGAATATGCCTAAGCTATCGGGCGTGGAGGTGGTGCGCAAGATCCGCGAGGCTGAGATTCCCACGCGATGCATCATTCTCACCATCAGCCGCGAGGAGAGCGCCATTCGCGAGGCCTTCAAGGCCGGTGCCGACGGCTACCTGTTGAAGGACGGCGATCCCCGCCATCTCACCGATGCCATCAACTATATCCGCGATGGTGGCGTGTACGTGTCGCCGCTGCTGAAAGTGGCGGGCCTGTTTCCATCCGCGCACGAGGCGCGCGAGGACGATCCCCTGGCGCACCTCAGCCGGCGCGAGCACGATGTGTTTTTCCACCTGGTCAACGGTCTGCGCGCCAAGGAGATTGCCAATCTGCTGGACATTAGCCCCAAGACGGTGGATACCTACCGCGCCAGCCTGATGCGCAAGCTCAACATTCACGATTTGGTGGGACTGGTCAAGTTCGCCATCGAGCACCACCTCACCTCCACGAATTGAGTAGGGCAGGCGGGCAGCCGAGTGCCCGAGTGCCCGTGGGGGAGCTTGAATCCTGGAGAATGATGCTATCCTGCCGGCAGGAAGCCTGAGATGAAATATCTGAATTCGAAGTGGCCGTTTCGATCGCCGGCGGCGGTCGCGCTGGCGGTCTCGATAGTGCTCGCCTCGGCGCTCGGCATCGGCCGAATGTGCGCCCAACCCAGCCGTCCACCGGCCGGTGATCTCGCGAGCTTTTCCGCCCTGGCGCCGATTGACGCGCACGTGCACCTGTACAAGGACGACCCGGCGTTCGGCGTGCTCTTGCGGCGCCTCAACCTGCGCATTCTGGACATTTGCGTGATTGACGATCGCGACCGTTACGGCAAGCGGCTGGAGCCGCAGCGCGGCGACGTGCTCAGGGTGGTCCACCGCACTGGAGGCGGCGCCGTTCTGTGTACCACTTTCAGCCCTTACGAGTTCGAAGAGCCGGGATTCGCCCGGTCGACCATCCGCCAGCTCGACGACGACTTCGCCGCGGGGGCCATCGCGGTGAAGATTTACAAGGTCATGGGGATGGAGATGAGGTCGAAGGATGGGAAATATGTGATGCCGGACGATCCCACCTTCGAGCCCATCTATCGGGACATCGCCGCCCACGGCCGCACAGTGGTCGCGCACCTCGCGGAGCCGGATTCCTGCTGGCAACCGCCCAACCCCGCCAGCCCCGACTATGAATACTACCAGCAGCACCGGCAGGAGTACGCCTACGTCCATCCCGAATGGCCTTCCAAAGCAGCTATCCTCGCGGCTCGCGATCGCCTCTTGGCCCAGAACCCCAAGCTACGCGTAGTTGGCGCGCACCTGGGCAGCATGGAAGCAGACGTGAATGAGATCGCCCGGCGTCTGGATCGCTACCCCAATTTTGCGGTCGACACCGCCGCGCGCGTTCCCTACTTTATGCTCCAGTCGCGCGACAAGGTGCGGGCCTTCCTAATCGCATACCAGGACCGCATCCTCTATGCCACCGACCTGGTGGTGATGCCGAACGACGATACCGAAAAGGCGCTCGCGACTTGGAGCAGCAGTTATGAGCGCGATTGGAGATTCTTCGCCACGGACCAAAACGTCGTGTACAGAGGGCGCTACTACCAGGGTCTGGCGCTGCCCGAACCTGTTCTGCGCAAGATCTTCCACGACAATGCCGTCCACTGGCTGCCGGGGATTATCGGGAAACCATAGCGCCGGCGGGACTAGAAAGAGCCCCTATCGCTCGATCTTGAAGCCAATCTTCACGGTCACCTGAAATTCTTGTACTTTATCTTCCGCGATCCGGCCGCGCTGTTCGACGACCTCGAACCAAGCCATGTGACGGACGGTATGGGCTGCCTCGGCAACCGCCGCTCTTACGGCTTCGGCGAAGCTGACCGGGGACGTGCCTACGACCTCTGTGACCTTGTATGTGCCAGGCATTCGTGCGCTCCTTGAATCAAATGTCCGGCACATCTTATCATACGGCGCGGAATTCCTAAGCCGGTTTGTAGCGCAACGCGAGCAGACCTGTAGCCTCGGCCATATCGATGTCCGCGATGAGCAGCCCGGGCTTGCCGTAGGGCTGATAGCTCAGCAGCGTCCCGTCGGGCCGCACCACCGCGGAAGTGGTCGGCGACCCAACGCTCGCATAGTTTACAGTTCCGAAAAAGCAGGTATTCTCGGCGGCCCGGCACAAGGCAGCTTTCTCATGAAACGAGTTGGCGGGATCGGCGAACGTCGCGGGCGCGTAACTGCCGGGCGCGGCTTCGTGGAAATGCGGATGAAAAACGATGTGCGCGCCGCGTCGCGCGGCCCAGCGGACCGTTTCAGGATATCGCCAGCCTTCATGGCAAATCGCGACACCGAATTTCAGCGGGCCGGCCTGGAACACGCGCCTTCCAGAACCGGGCGAATAGGTGCCCTCCTCGGAGGGGTCGATCTGCACTTTGTCCTGGAAGCCGGCCACCGTCCCATCCCGATTGATGACCATTGCGGTGATCAACAGCGCACCGTCGACAACGCGTTCGGTGCCCAGAACGACCGCGACATTCGCCTTAGCCGCAACCGTGGCGACGACCGACCAGGCTCGGGCGAGGAATGCCGGATCAGGGGACGGCACGCTTTTGCCCACTCCCCGGTAGCCGGGGATAAAGCATTCCGGAAAGCAGAGAATGCCGGCACGCTCGCTGGCCGCCTGAGCGATGGCCTGTTCGGCTAACGTGACCGACTCCTCGGGAGTCGCCGGAAAACGGAGGTTGGCGAGCGCGATTCGAAAAACGCTCATTCGGCGAGGACCTCCTCCAGGTTCGCCCGGGGCGGCCGGTAAACCCGGATCGCGCGGATCGCCGGCGGATTCGGGCCGCGCGCAATCAGTTCTAGCTTGTGTTTCGTGCCGGCCAGCCCCAGCGCCAGCGTAGTAGCCTGCTCGCGGGTGCGGTCCTCCAGCGGCGTCGCGCGATACACATCCACGAACATGGGAACCACGCTCCACGTGACCTCGAAGCCTGCGGGCGTCGGGCGGTGTACCAGCGTGAAAGACCGCGCGAAACTCCAGTCCGCCGGTTCGATCACCACCCGGCCGGACCTGGATACGAAGCGTTCCGTGCTCACGCCGCCGCCATCCGGGCCGGTACGTGACCCGGCCACCTCGAAGCGCACCCGCGATTCGTCCGCGTTCACTTCCAGGATTCTCAGCGTCCAATTCTCGACCAGCAGCGGCTTCCCCGCGCCGATCCGGTTCACGCCCGGCCAGTCCACGCTGAAGGTATCGGTGGGCCGCGTGATGTGATACAGTTCGGGCCGTTCCGAAGGGCGCTGGCCGTCGATGCGGACCTCCGCCTCGCCTCCATAGTAAGGGTCGGCCCAGCCTGCGATGGCGTCCACGCGATTGCCTTCAAATTCCAGCTCCAGCTTGCCCTTCACCCATCCGACATCGCGCCCGATTTCGTAGGTGCGGACCAGCTTCTCCCAAGTCTTGCGCGGCACAGCGGGATCGTAGCGCAGGTGGCGCCCGGTCAGTTCCGCGATCACAGAGTCGCCCTGAAAGTTGAAGTGCGCACCGTCACTCAGCACATCGGCCGGCTTCAGGCCGTGTTCTTTCAGGTATGCGAGAAAAGGCCCGCGCACGTCGGCGATCTCGCATTCATAGCGCGCGGCCAGCGCGGGGAGCCACTCGGCGTTGTGCCGGTTCATCCACCGGTAGCCGCTCAGTTTCTTCGGATCGACAGGCTCGGGTCCCACGGTGAGCGCATCAGGCCGGTCGTTCTGAATCAGAATCTCGGCCGTCGTATGCCGCCGGATCTGGTCGATAATGTGCTCGTAGTCGGGCTCCCCGCCGAAATCGTGGAAGATGATCAGGTCGGGATAGAACGCGAACACGTCGTGCGGCAGCGTGCGCTTCAGAAGAGGGGAAGCATAGCCTCCGATGGCGCGGTTGGCGAATGTGATATCGGCATACGGAAATCGCGCGCGCAAGTCGTCGGCGATCGTCCGCGTCCACTCCTGCTTGGTCAGCGACTGCCCGTAGAACAGGATGCGCACGGCGTTGTGCCGCTCCGGCGTGCTCGAAGCCAGCAGCGTCATGGTGCGCTGGATGCCCGCGCCGAAGTGGGAAGCGTTCGGATCGGGGGCCACCGCGGGGAACGCGGGCTTCTCCACGTGCAGGGGTACGTTGGCGGTTGCGGCGTTGCCGTGCCCGTCGTGCACGTAAGCGAAGAGCCGGTAATTGCCCTCCGCCTCCGGCAGGCGGAATCGCGCGCGATTCCCGGTCGCGCCCAGCACCAGGCCGTCGATTGGCGGCGTCGGCTCCTCGCGGTCGCCGCCCACTTTAGGGTCGCCGCTCACGTCCAGCCGCAGGTCCCAACTATAGCGGAGCTCGTCGCCGTCCGGATCGGATGCGTCAAGATGGCAGTCGAACACGGCACCCGGTGGCAGAATCGAGGGGCCTTCGGCCGCGCCGTTCTCCGAGCGGATATGGATCGGAGCCGGGCCCAGACGCGGGCTGCGGTTGGGCGGCCAACGGCCGCTCCAGAGATAGGTCATGACGTCCACCGCTTCGGTCCGGCTGCCGTCTTCGAGAAACATGCCGTACCAGGTGTGGGTCTTTTCGTGGTGCTGCGCCCAATGGAAAACGTAGGAGCCCAGGCACTGTGGCCGGCCTTCGACGGCGTGCTCGTACGCCTTGCGGTAGAACTCCGCTTTCTCTGTGCTGGAGTCCTCTATGGGCAGCTTCCACGCCGTGCGCGGCGCCTGCCAGTGCCCGCGTGGACCGAACTCCGTCACCCAGTAGGGACGCGTCCAGCCCTCGCGCCGGATGTCTTCCGGCAAAGTGAGCATGTCGGCATACGAGTTCAGACCCACCGCGTCCAGGCTGGGGCAGTATTGATTCAGCTCGTGCAGCATCTCCTTGTACTGGCCGCCCACTACGGTGATGACCGGATGATTGGGGTCGATGCCGTGGATCATGCGCGCCACCGCACCGATCTCCCGCCACAGCGCCGCCCGCTGCCCGGCGCTGGTGCGGATTTCCAGCTCGTTGCCCAGCGCCCAAGCCAGGACGGCGGGATGGTTCTTGTGCTGCTCCACAATGGCCCGCAACTGTTCGCGCTGCTGTTTAACGGCGGCCGGATCTCCGTAATTGAAGCCCCAGCGCGGCTTGCCGAAAGGCAGGTCGACAAGCACGCTCAGGCCCAGCGCCTGGGCGCGGTCGAGCGCCGTCACACCGGCGCGGATCGAGTTGCCACCGGCCGCAACAAGTTCTTCCAGATGCACCGCGCCCACCGCGCCTTTCACGTAATACGGCTGGCCGTTTCGGAGCAGCGCATAGCCATCACCCTGGTGCAGGATGCTTACCGTGGACCCGGCCAGCGCCGCGCCCGCGGTCATAAGAAGCAAAAGAGGAATCCACAAACGCATGATCGAGTACTATTCTAAGCGGGATCTGCTACAACTGACTCATGAAAGTTCTCTTCATCGGCGGCACCGGCATCATCAGCACAGCGTGTACCCAACTGGCGATCGAGCGCGGCATAGACCTGACGCTTCTGAATCGCGGCCGTCACTCGGCCACTCCGCCCCCCGAAGCCAACACCTTGGCCGTGGACATCGAAGACGGCCCCGCCGTATCCCGCGCACTGGCCGGAGCGGCCTTCGATGCTGTAGTCGATTGGATCGCCTTCGAACCGGCGCACGTAGAGCGCGACATCGCCCTATTCCGCGGCCGGACGCGCCACTACATCTTCA
>Ga0335078_10015209_pt1 | contig 11421 bp, 12 predicted proteins | sample Lox_Sample_32_FD_206711 | JGI IMG/M metagenome (GOLD analysis project Ga0335078, IMG submission 206711) | Soil microbial communities from Loxahatchee National Wildlife Refuge, Florida, United States - Lox_Sample_3.2 | ecosystem: Environmental > Terrestrial > Soil > Wetlands | place: USA...
CAGATTGAACTTAGGGCATAGGCGAGGTTCGTGTCAAAGGGTACGACAGAAGCGGAGCGGTTCCTCAACGAAACCATCATCGACGCTCAAGAGCTGAATGAGAAGATGGATCGGGCTTTCCCCGGAGTTATTCAGCCACTTCCCGCAGCGACTCCCGGCAAACGGATCTCGCTGGAAAGGGCGAACGACAACGAAGAGTACGACTTCAAGCTCTGCTCAAAACTCATTCATCCAAGTTCCTTAATGCTGAACCATCCTGAGGTCACGATAGATAATAAGGACCACAAAGCGTACCTTGCTGTGCAGGTCCTCTTGTATGCGTGGGTAATCGTCACGACCTTCCATGACATTAATTGGACGCCTTGAAGTCGTGTGAGTGCCTCGGCCTGGGCTATTGAACTGTTAGCGACCTAAATTAAGATAGCCTCTCGCGATCAACGCCCCGCAGCAGCACTTCAACCGCCAAATCCTCGTCAATGAGCGGCCAGTGGATCCTGTAACCGGAAGGCGAAAGTTCCGCCCGGCTTCGCTCGATCGAAGACGCGCGTGCAAGCCGCTCGGAGCACCTCTCCCAGAGGACCGAAACAACACCGGCTTCGGTGGTCGCAATGAGCGCCTCGAATGTGGTCTCGATTGCTCTTGCCAGAACCGCCTTCGTCCCGTTTTCCACGCCTTCACCCTACTTCCTGGCCGGTGCCGTCTCATCGCCCTCTCGCGGCTTCTTCCCCCCACGCCGGCGCATGATCCTGTCAAACGCCGCAAAATCCGCCCTTGCTTTCCGGTCCGCGAAAAACTTCGCCGTTTGCATTGCCGAGACCTTTTCCGCCACCGCGGTGGCCACAAACTGGTTGATGCTGGTTCGATCCTCGCGGCTGATCCGCTCCACCGCCTCCTTTAGCGATCTCGGCAGCCGCAGCGGGTACGTCCGGCTTTCCTTCATGTCCTCATCCTCCCAATCGCCTCGCGCGGCAGTAGCAGCTCCACGCCGAATCGCGCGGGTACATCCCCATAGTCCCGCACCTTGAATGTCACCAGCGCGTCAGCCCGGCCGTTCACCGCCGCCTCCAGAACCATTTCATCTCCCGGATCGCGGAGCTGTGGACGCCACAGGAAACGGGACCGCACCGGCTCCGCCATGGCAATCACAGCGGTCACGAAAATATCCACCTGACGTTCACTCAAACCGGCAGCCAGTCGCTGCTCGGCCTGCTGGCACACTGCTTCATACTCCATCGCGAGAGGCACGCTCAACAGCAAAGTGGCCCCTCCTTCACGGATGCAGCGCAGGATCGCAGCCGAGGCGCCGGACGGACTACGCATCGCTGCCACGACCACGTCCGTGTCCAGAACCACTCTCACATCATATACGATATCATATCGTCGCCGATATTACAAAGGGATGTCTTGCGCCACCAGCCGTTCGCGGGTCCACAACAAGTGGTAGACTCAATACGAATCCCGACCAGCCCTGCCCGCGGCCCGATGTGTTGTTGTCATGTCGCACGTCCCCGTATTCCACCGCCGTCCCCGCGCCGCCATTCTGGCCCTGATCGTCCTCCCTGCCAGCCAACTCGCGGCGGCCCAGCGCGCGGGCGGCGCGCCGTCGGAGTCGTCTTTCCGGCAAGCCATCGTCATCGGCTTCGTCGGGGGATTTGTCGCGCACAACGACACCGCTCATCGCGAGGTCCAGCTCGCCGCGGGCCTGCGCACGGACTACCCCACGGGCGTCGACGTCAGCGTGTTCGCGAACCACAATGGACGGCAGGCCTGTGACCGGATTCTGCGCGTGCTCGATGCGCGCCACCACAACGCTCGCATCATCCTCTATGGTCATAGCTGGGGTGCTTCGGAGGCCATTCGGGTGGCCCGAATACTTCAGAAGGACGGCGTGCCCGTGTCGCTCACCATTCAGGTGGACAGCGTCCGGAAACCAGGCGGCGACGACAGATTCATTCCGGCCAACGTCGCCAGTGCCGTCAATTTCTACCAGCTCAACGGCTTTTTCCATGGCCAGCGGCGAATTGTGGCCATCGATCCCACGCGCACCCGCATTCTGGGGAATTTCCAATCCGATTACAGAAAAGAACCCATCGATTGCGCCGGCTATCCATGGTATGCGCGGCTCTTCATGAAGCCGCACATCGAGATTGAATCCGATCCCCGCGTATGGAGCCGCGTGGATACTCTGATCCGCTCGGAACTGCCGCCGGCCACGCCCGGCCGCTAACACCGTTCCCCGCCGTGAGGATTCCGCGCAGCCTCGCCCCCTACGGGTGCCGGTGCAGCACGTGTGTCGCAATGTCCGGCCAGAACTCGCGGAAGACGTTCGTGTAGGCGTCGCGCCCCAGCGCGTACACATACCTCTGCGCGATCGCGCCCAGCGTCCTGTCGCGGCTCGGATAGTACGCCGTCGAGATGCCCTGCGCCCCGCCGCGTCCCAGCAGTTCCGCGCCGTTGATCGTGTTGTGCCCGTCATAGTTGGGCGTGATCAGAACGCGCGAGGCCGCGTAGACGGCGCGTTTGAAGAACCCTCCCTTGCCCATGGCATAGAAGCGCTCGTCCTCGTGAAACACCGTCGGCAGCGCGAAAATCACCAGGTAATTGCCGTCGGTCCTGTCGACGAAGCCTCGCCAGTAATACCTGCCGTAGCCTTTCAGTCCTTCACCCAGCGCCGGGTGCGTCTTCCCCGCAAATGCCTCCAGCGTTGTGAGGCCCGTAAACACGAATGCCGAATAATCGAAGCTGTTCAGCGTGGCGATTCTGAGCGCCTCCCGTGGTGTCGGCGGCGGCGGAATGGTGTCCGCGCTCACCGCCCGGTAATTGGGCATCAGACCAAGGATGCGTTTGGGCTGCTGTTTCGACGCCGGCGTGCCGGGCTGAATCCTGGCCTGGCTCGAATCCTGCGAACTCGCCGCCGGTTTGTCGGATGACGAGACCGCCGCCGATGAATCCCCCTGCTGACCAAACGCACAAACCGCACTGACAGCGATTGCCATTACCGTGGTGAAACGCAGAAACGCCTCCAGAAGCCCCTGCTGGACCGATACTCAATCATCGCAGATCCGGCCCCCCCGCGCGCGCCGTCGCCGAGCTGAAAACGCGGCAGGGGAAGCAGCCTCCGCGTGCTTCCCCGTACGCTCCGCTTCCTCCCGGTAATCCTACTCGCCTGCCCGCCGCGCTACCACTGCGGCGCGCCCACCGCCACGCAGCTGCCGGCCTCCTGAGAAGTGAAGGTCAGCCCGCTCTCGAAGCAGGTCATTCCGTTCGGCATCAGATCGCGGAAGCGGATCACCTCTCCGTTCAACGTGAAGAATTGGCTCCACTGCAGAGTTGCCGTGAAGATGAAGCTGTCGGTAGCCAGGCCATCGGGGCTCGCCACCATTCCAGGTTCACGAATGAATGTCGCTACCGGAATGCCCCATGTGCTACGGTCCTTCAGGTCCGCGGTAAAGATGCGCGACGTGGGATTGGGATTGAAATAGATGGTGGCCGTGCCGGCGGGAGCCAGAATCGGCGTCCATGACTGGTTGTTGGGCAACTGTACGACGCTGAAGTCGGACACCCAGATGAGGTAGGCGTGCGCCCTGTCCGCCTGCGACGGGTCGCTGAACAGTGCCGGGGTGCCGGAGGACGTCACCCCCAGCTTGCCCAGCAGCGGAATGTACCAGAGGCAGGTTCCGGTTCCTGGTTTGTCCGGGTGCCAGATCGACCCGCCCGTAAACCCCATGACTACCTGAGAGCCGCCCGCCGGCCCCTCCATCGCGCTGGCGAAGGACGCCGCCAGCACAATCGTCAGCGCCATGATCATTGCACGTCTCACGAAAGCCTCCTTAAGGCTGGAATTGATGCGCCTGCGGTAGTAGAATTCGTGCAACACCACAGAAAACGCATCCGGGAATAGTATTGGCGGCGTGCCGCGCGTAAGTCTTTGCGGAAAGTTGGCGATTTCTTGAAGAAAGCTCATCGCCCATCGCGGGGGTTGCCGATTGAAGTGACCGCGCCCTCGGGCCTGAAGGTGCCCGAGCACACCGAGGTTCGGGCTTATGGATTCGGCCCGTGGCGCCTCGTGCCCGCCGAGCGCATTCTGCGCCGCGGCGGCGAAATCATCCATCTCCCGCCCAAAGCCTTTGAAACGCTGCTCCTGCTCGTCCGGCATGCCGGCCACCTGCTGCGTAAGGAAGACCTCATGAAAGCCCTCTGGCCGGACACTTTCGTCGAGGAGGTGAACCTGGCCAACAAAATCTCCCTGCTGCGCAGGGTTCTGGGCGATACCGGGCGGGAATCGGTGTCGATCCAGACGGTCTCGAAACAGGGCTACCGCTTTCTTCCGGCGGTAACTCGCATCCTGGCGGCGGGGCCCTCGCCTGCCGGGGCCGCCCTCGCGTCGCCCGTCGATCCGGAGCGCGCCGTCCGCTTCATCGCCCTTCCCTTCGCCGTAACGCCCGGCGATGAGAACATTGCCTTTCTCGGACACAGTCTTCCCGAGGCGATTGCGGCTTCGCTCGCATCATTGCGTTCCATCACCGTGCGATCCAGTCTGCTGGCCGCGCGCCTGGCCGAAGAGCTGAAGGATCCGCGGCAGATCGCTCAGGAAGCCGACGTCGACATGCTGCTTACCGGGAGGATCATGTGCGACGGCCCCGAGTTGCGCGTCACCGCCGAGCTGGTGCACGCGCCCAGCGCCGGCGTCACCGGCGCCTGGCTTTGCCAGACCGGGCTGCAGGACGTTTTCGAAATCCAGGACAACCTCGTGCACCGCATCGTCGAGCAGCTCGCTCCCCGGCTCAGCGAGCGTGAGCGCCGCACCCTGGCTCACGACGTTCCGTCCTCCGCCCGCGCCTACGAGTTCTATCTGCGCGGCACGCATGTGGAGCGCGACCGGACCTTCGACAACATCTCGATGGCCCGCGACCTCTATCGCCAGTGTCTCGACGAGGATCCCGACTACGCTCCCGCGTGGGCCCATCTCGGCCGCTGTTATCGCTTTCTCGAGAAATTCGATCCACAGGGACCCAACAATCCCGAACTGACCCGCTGGGCGTTCCACCGCGCCTTCGCGCTCAACCCGGATCTGCCCATCGCCCACGACCACTACACCCAGATCGAAGCGGATTCCGGCCACGCCATGCAGGCCATGGTGCGGCTTCTTCGACAGGCCGAAAAGCACCCCAACGCCCCCGAGCTCTTCACCGGACTGGTCCAGGCCACCCGGTACTGCGGCCTGCTGGAGGAGTCGCTGCGGGCGCACCATCGCGCGCGGCTTCTGGATTCACATGCAGTCACCAGCGTCGCCCATACATACTTCCTGCTTGCGGACTACGCCGGTGCCCTCCAATGGTATCCGCCCGGTCTCCGCTTTTATATGGATGCCGCCGCCCTGGCCGCGGCGGGACGTGAGAACGAAGCGGCCGAGCTTCTGCGCCACCGCCCTTTCAGCGCGCCCATGGTCGATTCCCTTCGCGATTACCTCGAAGGCGATCTGGCGAAAAGCATCGGCGTGATCCGGAACGCGCTTCATCCCGGCGTCACCGCGGATCCTGAGATCAGATTCTACCTGGCCCGCCAGCTCGCGCGAGACGGCGCCGGAGCTGAGGCGCTCGAAGCCATCCGCCTTGTTGCCGGCGAGGGTTTCTTCTGCTCCACCGCGCTTCGGCGCGATCCCTGGCTGCAGGTCCTTTCCTGCCTCCCGGGTTTTACGGAAGTCCTGAGTGCGGTGCTATCGCGCGAAGGCGAAGCTCGAGAGGCGTTCCGGGGCGCCTCCGGAGAACTGGTCCTGGGCTGAATCGTTCACATCCCATCTTCCCCTTGTCTTCAACTAATTCCCGCCTCCACGCTGCACGCGCGCGTTAACTTCCCCATCAAGAGTTCGCCGCTCTGTCGTCGGAGAGGCGGATCGCGCGGCGTGGAGCTCCGCGGCTCCTTCACGCAACGTCATGAGCGACGAATCGTCACCTATGCGTTAATAGCTCCGCTCCGTTTCGGATAACATACGGACTCTTCGCCGCCAGGGTTAAAGGCGGCTCGGGAGCGCTCCTTAAAATCGCGAATCGCCACGCCAACGAACATGACGGCTTAGAATAGGCACGGTGCCCATCGACCCGATCCTTGCGGCCGACCCGCGCGCGCTGGCCCGCGCCACCACCATGGTCGAAAACCGCACGCCCGCCGCCGAGCCACTTCTTCGCAAGCTTTTTCCCCACACCGGCCGCGCCACCATCATCGGTATCACCGGCGCCCCCGGGTCCGGAAAGAGCACGCTGGTCGATCACCTCATTCGCCGCCTGCGCGACGACGATCAGCGCGTCGCGGTCGTCGCCGTCGATCCCACCAGCCCGTTCTCGGGCGGCGCAATCCTCGGCGACCGCATCCGCATGCAGCGCCACCACGACGACCCCGGCGTGTTCATCCGCTCCATGGCCACTCGCGGCGCGCTGGGCGGTCTCGCCCGTGCCACCACCGATCTCACCGTCCTCCTCGACGCCGCCGGCTTCGAAACAATTCTCATCGAAACTGTTGGCGTCGGCCAGGACGAAGTGGAGGTCGCGCGCCTCGCCGACGCCACCGCGGTTCTCCTCGTGCCCGGTCTCGGCGACGATGTTCAGGCTCTCAAGGCGGGTATCATGGAAATCGCCGACGTTTTCGTGCTCAACAAGGCGGACCTCCCAGGCGCGGACCGTCTCGCCGGCGAATTGAAAGCGGCTCTGGCGCTGGCAACGCGGCCTGACGGATGGACGCCGCCCATCGTTCGTGCCGTGGCCAGCGAAGGGCAGGGCGTGAATGAAGCGCTCAGAGCGATTCGCGAATATCTGGCGCGCGAGGGGCGCGAAGAGCGATCCAGGACGAACTGGGCAATACGGTTGCGGGCCATGCTGCGCGATCGCGTCCTCGACGATCTGGCGAACGTCGATTTCGCAGGTGCGAGCGAACAGGTGGCCGCGCGCCGTCGCGACCCGTGGTCATTTATAGAGGAGTGTGTTCAAACAAATAAAAAATGACGCCGCGAATTGGAATCATCGGAGGAAGCGGGCTCTATCAAATGCCCGGCTTCGAAGCGCAGCTCGAAGTCAACGTCAACACGCCGTGGGGCAGCCCGTCCGACGGCTACATCGTCGGCAAACTGGCCGGCCACGAGGTCGCCTTTCTCGCGCGTCACGGGCGCGGCCATCGCATCTCGCCCTCGGAGCTGAACTTCCGCGCCAATATCTACGGCTTCAAATCCCTCGGCGTGGAGCGCATTATCTCGCTCAGCGCCGTTGGCTCGCTGAAGGAAGAACATCGCCCGCTCGATTTCGTCATCCCCGATCAGTTCTTCGACCGCACCCGCGGCCGCGTCTCCACTTTCTTCGGCGATGGCCTCGTAGCGCACATCAGCTTCGCCGATCCCGTCTGTCCGCATATGTCGAAGCTGCTGTATGCCGCCTGCCAGCGCGCCGGCGTGAATGCGAAACTCGGCGGCACCTACCTGTGCATGGAAGGCCCGGCGTTCTCGACGAAAGCGGAATCGAACGTCTACCGGAGCTGGGGCATGGACATCATCGGCATGACCAATCTGCAGGAGGCGAAACTCGCGCTCGAGGCCGAGCTCTGCTACGTCACCGTCGCCATGGTCACCGATTACGATTGCTGGCATCCGCACCACGACGCCGTCACCGTCGCCGACATCATCGCCAACCTCACGAAAAACGCCGAGAACGCCTGCAAAGTGGTGGCCGAGGCCGTCGCCGCGATGCCCGCCGAGCGCGAGTGCGCCTGCGGATCGGCGCTCAAACACGCGCTGATTACCGACCCGAAGACCATCCCCGCGGCCACACGCGAAAAACTGGAGCTGCTGGTTGGCAAATATCTCGGCTGATTATTTCCGTGACGTTGTCGAACCCTTAGCTGACCGGTTTGAGCCCGGGCTGTGCGATGAGTATGTCCGCGTCTTTGTCCCGATCATTGAAGCGGCCTGCCCCAATCTGCGCGGTCTTGCCGAACGATATTCCCGCCTCCGCCGCGCGCGCCCGATCACCGCGCAACCGAAGTGCGTGTTCGTCCTCTCGCGCGTCACCATCGGCGCCGATGTCGCCATCACCAGCGTGATTCTCGATGCCGCGAAGAAACGGTGGCCAGCCGCCGAGATCGTTTTTGTGGGGCCGGCGAAAAACTACGAGGTGTTCGCCGCCGATCCGCGCATTGGCCGGTTCATTATCCGCGCACCGGCATGCTCGAAGAGCGCCTCGCCGTGCGCGACTCGCTGCGCTTCGAGGAACCCGGCAGCATCGTCATCGATCCCGATTCGCGTCTCACCCAGCTCGGCCTGATTCCCGTCTGCCCCGACGACCGTTATTACTTCTTCGAGAGCCGCTCGTACGGCGGCGACTCTTCAGACTCTCTGGTTGCGCTCACGAAGCGCTGGGCCGCCGAGATCGTCGGCGTCGGCGACGCCCGTGCCTTCATCGCCACGCCACCCGCCCCCACAAAACCGGACGTCACCGTTAGCCTCGGAGTCGGCGAGAATCCCGCCAAACGTCTTGCGGATCCCTTCGAAGCCGACCTCCTCCGCCTGCTCACTTCGCGCTATGAGAATGTTCTCGTCGATTCCGGCGGAGGCGGCGAAGAAGCCGATCGCGTTCGTGCCGCCGTCGCCGCTTCTGGTAATCGTGCACAGATCTTCACCGGCTCATTCGCCGAATTTGCCGCGCACATTGCGAACTCGCGTCTCTACGTCGGCTACGATTCCGCCGGCGGTCACGTCGCCGCCGCCTGCGGCACGCCGCTCGTCAGCATCTTCGCCGGCTTCCCCACCGAGCGCATGCTCCAGCGCTGGCGTCCCGACGGCCCCGGCCCCGCGCACCTTCTCCGCTCCGACACCGACACGCCTGCCGCCATCCTCACGGCCATCTCCGATTCCTGTAAGCTCAACCCATGAGCATCTCCCGCCGCGAATTCCTCGGCAGCGCCGCCGCCGGCGCTATTGTCACCACCGCGATCAGCGCCGCTCCACCGTCGCCACCGACTCCGCTTCCCACTCGCGTCCTCGGCCGCACCGGCGCGCGCGTTTCCATCCTCGCGTTCGGCAGCGGCTCGCGATTCCTCATGTACGACAAGGAAGCCGGCATCGCCGCGCTCAACCACGCGCTCGATCTCGGCATCACCTACGTGGACACCGCCTATTCCTACGGCGACGGCGAAAGCGAATCGAGGGTCGGCGAGGTCATGAAGACGCGCCGCAATCAGGTGTGGCTTGCCACCAAAGTCCAGGTTCGCGACGGCGACGGCGCGATGCGCATCATCGAGGGCTCGCTGAACCGCCTGCAAACCGATCATCTCGATCTCCTCCACTGCCACTCGCTCGGCGGCTCGGATGATCTGGCGAAGATTGAAGCGCCCAACGGCGTTCTGAAGCGCCTCTATGAGCTCCGCGATCAGAAGGTCACCCGCGCCATCGGCGTCACCAGCCACACCGACCCGGCCGTGCTGCGCACCGCTCTCGAGCGCAACGATTTCGATTGCACCCAGATGGCCCTCAACGCCGCGCGCAACGGCATGGCTCAGCCCGAACACGACCCGCATGGCAGCTTCGAAACGCTGGCGCTGCCCATGGCCCGCCAGAAGAACATGGGCGTCATCGCGATGAAGGTGTTCGCGCAGGAGCGGCTCGTCGGCAAAGCGCCGGTGGACAAACTGGTGCGCTACTCGATGTCGCTGCCGGTGACGGCGGTGGTCATCGGCATGCCGAAGGTCGAATATATCGAGCACAATATCGCGCTGGCGCGGGCGTTCACGCCCATGCCCGACGACGAGATGAAGCGCATGTCCGAGGAACTGGCCGGCGCATACAAGGCATCTCTCGACCGCTATTTCGCAAATCACATCGACTGCTGAATCGACGCCGCAACGCCGCCGCCTTGTTGTACGTCTCCCTGGTCGGAGGCTTCATGAAAGCGCTTATTTGCGCAGTTTCCTGTGTTTCGTTCTTCGCGATTGGAGCGACCGCGGCCGAGCCTGGGGCCGATATCCCTCAGGCTCCCCTGCCCGCCCAGATTCTCAGCGCGAAGAGGGTCTTCATCGCTTATTCCGGCGCGGAAAATCTGAGCCTTCCGCTGATGACCGTGTTCAGCGGAAAATCAGATCGGGTCTACAACGAGTTCTATGCGCTGATGAAGGACTGGGGCCGCTATGATCTGGTCTCGAGTCCCGCCCAGGCGGATCTGGTCTTCACGATCGGCCAGGAGTTCAGCGGTCTGAGAGCGCCGGAGATCGGGCGAGTCCGCCTGGACATTCGGGATCCGCGCAGCAACGTGCTGCTCTGGTCGCTGCACGAGTATGTGCAGGCCGCCATTTTTCAAGGACATCGCGATAAGAACCTGGATAAAGCCATGGCCGTGATTGTGGACGGCGTCAAGGATCTGGCCGCTCCACCCGCTGCCACGCCGTAGGCGCCTGCGCAGCGGCGCTAATCGCCGAGCTCGAAATTGATTTCGATCTGCGTGCTGACTTCCACCGGCCGGCCATCGAGCATCGTGGGCCGGTAGACCCACTTCCGCACGGCGTCGGCCGCCGACTGCTCCAGCACCCGCGGTCCGCTGACGAACTTCAGGTCCTTCACCTGGCCATTCTTCCCGATCACCGCCTGGAACCGCACGATGCCGTGAATCCGCATCGCCCTGGCCATCTGCGGGTAAACGGGGGCCACCTTCTTCAGCAGCATCGCCGACTGCAACTTGCCGCCCACTACCACGCGCTGCTCGGAAACAGGCGGAGGCGCCGCCCCGGGCGCCGCGGGCGGAGGAGGTATGATGTCCACCTTCCCCGGCAACAGCGCGCCAACGGGAGCAGCCGCGCCACCCGTGGACAGGGCCGGCGCGGGCTCCAGAAGCGTAAGTCTCCCTTCCTGCGCGACGCTTGGCTTTGGCAGGCTCGGCGGCGTGAATGCCCGCGGCGCCGGCTGCGTCATTGAAGGCGTAGCGGGCGGATTCACGGCCGTGGGCGCGGGGACCGGTGCGGCCGATGTGGCCGGCGTGGCCGCCGCGGACACTGTGGCTCCCGTCTGAACCGGCGCAGGCTCGGGTTTCTGACCCGCGACCACCGATTCATGGACGGTTTCGCCTGACTTCTCCACTACTTCAAGATCGAACTGGACCCGCTCTGCCGACGACTCGTAGAACAGGTGCCCGGCGCTCAATTGAGCCGCGTTCATGGGCACCGTCCGCGGCGGCTTCTGCTCTTCCGTGATTCTGAGCCGGCCCTCGCGCGCCTGCGTCACGGGGGCGCTGGCGGCATTCCAGCGCAGGCTGATCAACCCGTTATCCTGGGACTCCACCCCGAGCTGCAGAGCCGTTGCTGCCGCGGATGAAGCCGGCTGCGGCAGCCATAGCCCCCGGTAGAACACCGCCAGCAGCCCGACGACAGCCAGCATCACAGTCAGGACAATCCACT
>Ga0335078_10015210_pt1 | contig 11421 bp, 4 predicted proteins | sample Lox_Sample_32_FD_206711 | JGI IMG/M metagenome (GOLD analysis project Ga0335078, IMG submission 206711) | Soil microbial communities from Loxahatchee National Wildlife Refuge, Florida, United States - Lox_Sample_3.2 | ecosystem: Environmental > Terrestrial > Soil > Wetlands | place: USA: Florida...
ACGCAACTGCGAGAGGCGCTTGAAAAGTTGCGGCTTAACGATGCCTCGTTCTTTTTTGAGCCGGAGAGCTCGGTCGCCCTCGGGTTTGGCTTCCGCTGCGGCTTTCTCGGCCTTCTGCACATGGAAATCATTCAGGAACGGCTGGAGCGTGAATTCAACCTGGACCTGATCACCACGGCTCCGGGGGTGCGTTACCTGATCACCAAAACGAGCGGTGAAATCGTCGCCGTGGATAATCCTTCGCGCTGGCTGGCGCAGAGCGAAATTGCCAAGGTGGAGGAGCCGGTGATCCTGGCAACCATTCTGACCAATGAAGAATATGTCGGGGGGATTCTGGCTTTGGTCGAAGAGAAGCGGGGCAAACAAAAGAGCTTCGAATACGTGAGCTCGGCACGGGTCATGCTGCAGTATGAGCTTCCTCTCAACGAAATCGTTTTGGACTTCTACGATCGCCTCAAGTCCGTGTCGCGCGGCTACGCTTCACTCGATTACCACCTCTCGGGCTATTGGGAGTCGCCCATGGTCAAGCTTGATGTCCTGGTGGCCGGGGAACCGGTGGATGCTTTGTCGGTGATCGTGCACCGGGACTTTGCCTACGAACGCGGCCGGGCCCTGACGGCCAAGATGAAGGAGCTCATTCCCAGGCAGATGTTTGAAGTGGCGATTCAGGCCTCGGTGGGAGCAAAGATCATCGCGCGGGAAACCGTGCCCGCGATGCGCAAGAATGTCTTGGCCAAGTGTTACGGGGGCGACATCACTCGCAAACGCAAGCTACTGGAGAAGCAAAAGGAAGGCAAGAAGAGGATGAAGCGAATCGGGCGGGTGGACATTCCCCAAGAAGCATTCTTGGCCGTGCTTAAAGTGGGCGAGGAAAGCTAACTCTTGCTCTCTTGCTCGATGTTCGCGAAATGCCTGGGCCTTTCCTCCGCTCTCAGCCAACCAGACAACGACTGAAAGTCAGTCCCGCGACAATCGCATTCAGCTGGGATCGGCAATCCTTGGCCCAAACCCTCAGCCGCTTCTGAGACCCGACGTTACCAAGGTTTTGGGTGTGGGGAACCCGCGTTCACTAACATGCTATTGTGACTTTAGGCTATGGGCTGGGCTTCTGAGCCACTCCCTGGTCGAGGTTTCCTATGGCAAAAGCCCTTCCGGCTATTCATTTTTCCCCGTCCGGCTACGGCCTAATCCTTTTCTTGACGATGACACGCTTGTTCTGGAGTTCTTGCGGGTCTGCTCCAAGTCCTAATCGTGGTTCCAACCCTGGCGTTCCTGCTCCTAACTCGACCATCGATGTGGTTACCTATCACAACGATCTGTCGCGCACCGGCCAGAACCTCGCGGAAACGGTTCTAACCCCGAGCAATCTAAACTCTTCTAGCTTCGGAAGGCTTTTCACCATGACCGTAGACGGGGTCATTGATGCCGAGCCCCTGTACCTTTCCCGTGTCTCGCTGCCCAGCCAGGGTACGCACAATGTGTTGTACGCGGTCACGGAGAACGACAGTGTCTATGCCTTCGACGCCGACACGGGCACCCAGTTGTGGAAGGTTTCGCTTCTGAAGTCCGGCGAAAGCCCTTCCGGTGATTTTGGATGCTCCCAGATCACTCCGCAAATTGGCATTACGTCCACACCCGTGATAGACCGCCACAGCGGCCCGAATGGCGCGATTTATGTCGTTGCCATGAGCACGACATCGTCTACTTATTTTCAAAGGATTCATGCCCTCGATATAACCACCGGGCAGGAACTGTTCGGCGGTCCGGTCACCATACAAGCCAGCTTTCCCGGTGGCGGCGACAATAGCCAAAACGGCTCGGTGGTCTTTGACCCCAAGCAATATGCCGAACGCCAAGGCCTGCTGTTGCTCAATCAAGTGGTTTATACCGCCTGGACCTCGCACTGCGATTACCGTCCCTACACGGGTTGGGTGATGGGCTACAACGAGGGCACATTGGCCCAAACCAGCGTGCTGAATGTAACTCCGAATGGTGAAGAGGGCTCGATTTGGCAGAGCGGAGCAGGCATGGCCTCCGACGGAAGCTATCTCTACTTTCTGGACGCGAACGGAACCTTTGACACAACGCTGAATGGCAGCGGTTTCCCGCAAAACGGCGATTTCGGACAGGCCTTTCTCAAGGTCTCGACGGCTAACAATCACCTCTCCGTGGCCGACTATTTCGAGATGTCCAATGGTCCTTCGGAATCGGCGGGTGACACTGATTTCGGCTCCGGTGGTGCTCTCCTGTTGCCGGCAATGCAAGATTCCGGTGGAACGACGCATAATCTTGCCGTGGGCGCGGGCAAGGATTCCAATATCTATATTGTCGACTGCTCCAATCTGGGGAAATTCCATGCCTCCGGGAACCAGATCTATCAGGAAATTGACGGGGCGCTCAGTGGAGGCATGTGGGCCATGCCGGCCTTCTTCGGCAACAGCCTGTATTTCGGCTCCGTGGGCAATAACCTGCAGCAGTTCAACTTTTCTCAGGCCAAGCTTTCGACCTCGCCGGCTTCGAAGAGCTCGAACTCCTTCCAATATCCCGGAACCACCCCAAGTATCTCCGCCAATACTTCGACGAACGCGATCGTGTGGGCTATCGAACACAGCGACCCTAATGATGTTCTGCATGCCTACGACGCCACCAACCTGGGCAAGGAGCTTTACAATTCGTCTCAGGCGAGTGGCCAGCGAGATCAGTTCGGGCAAGCCAGTCACTTCGGCACTCCGATGATCGCGAACGGCAAGGTTTACGTCGGAACCACCACCAGCGTCACGGCCTTCGGCCTGCTGGCAAAATAGGCCAGCGGCGATGGCGGAGTTACCGGACGGACGCGAGAAACTCGACGGAAGAATCAGCTGAGTCAGGGTGCCATGAACTCGCTAATCGAGTCGCCCTTCAGCGGCGTGGGCTTAGACGAGCACGGGACGGGCAACTGCGGCGAAGCGGCGTGATTTTTGGTCATAAAACTACCCGCTAAGAAGCGGTTCCGAGGCCGGCAAAATCCTTGCCTCGTGCCCTCTCGAATGTGCAAATCTCGCGAAGTGTCCGTCACTCTGCGCAAGAGTGTAAAAATCCTGCACTCCGATTATAACTAGCCATAACCTCAAGCAAAAAGGATAGTTAGGTTGTAACAATTATGCATTACCAAACCGACCGGACGGTTTGCAGCCGATCATTGCTCGCGAGCAAAGATCGCTTCCACAGCATTTTCCACAGAAAAAAGCGCGGCTGGTGGCTGGCTTTTCCCGCGCGAGCCGCCTACTCTTCGAAGTTCGCGGCATCGTCGACGAGCGACTCGAATCGAGTCAAGTTCTTGAGGAAGGCGAGGTTCAGTTTCCCGGTTGGGCCGTTGCGCTGTTTCGCGATGATGAGCTCGGCCTTACCCTGCAGCTGGGGATCGTCCGGTTTGTAGACTTCCTCGCGAAAGATGAAAGCCACGACATCGGCGTCCTGCTCGATGGAGCCCGATTCCCGCAGATCAGCCAGTTGCGGACGGTGATCGCCCCCCCGGCTCTCCGGAGCACGGCTCAACTGGGAAAGGGCAATCAAGGGAACGGTCAATTCCTTGGCCAGGGCTTTCAGTCCTCGCGAGATGGCGGAGACTTCCTGGGTTCGGTTTTCGTAGCGCTTGCCGCCTCCCGACATGAGCTGCATGTAATCCACGATGATCAGATCGAGCTTCCCCTGCGCTTGCATCAGGCGACGCGCCTTGGCGCGCATTTCGCCCAAAGCCAGGCCGGGCGTGTCGTCGATGAAAATCGAGGCTTGCACGAGATCGCCCATGGCATGGACGAGTTTCGTCATGTCGTCTTTCCACAAGGATCCGGTGCGCATTTTGTGCGAATCGACCCGAGCCCGGGAACACAGCAGACGCAGCAGCAAGGCCTCGCGTGACATCTCGAGTGAGAAGACGCCCACGACTTTTTGGTCTTCGAGAGCGGCATTTTCCGCGATATTCAGGGCGAAGGCCGTTTTGCCCATCGATGGGCGGGCCGCAATGATGATCAGGTCGGATTTCTGCAGTCCGCTGGTCATCTCGTCGAGGTCGCTGTAGTGGGTCGCCAACCCGGTGATGCGCTGGCCTCTTTGCAGCAAGGCATCAATCGAACCGAACGACTCCTTGACGATCTCTTGCACGCCCATGAAGCCGCGCCCGATACGTTTCTCGGAAAGCTGGAAGATGGCCGCTTCGGCGTCGTTCAGGATCTCTTCGGCTGGGTCGCTCTGTTCTGCGGCCCGCGCCATGGCGGCGTTGGCCGCATGCATGAGACCGCGCAGCAGGGCCTTATCGCGCACGATTTTGAGGTAATGCTCAATGCTGGGCCGATCCGGAACGCCGTCCAGAAGTCGCGAGAGGTAACCGACATCGCCTACGGCTTCCAGTTCTTTGCGCCGCTCGAGCTCCTCAACCAGCGTGATCATGTCGATCGGCCGGGAGGATTCGGCCAGGTCGACCATGCGAGAGTAAATGCGGCGATGCGAGTCGAGAGAGAAGTCTTCCGGTTTCAGGTGTTCGGCCGCTTGGCTATAGGCTTGATTGTCGAGCAAGATTGCCCCGAGAATCGAGCGTTCGGCTTCAACATTGGCCGGCAGGTTGCGGGCGAGACTGGAATCGGTGGTGGCCAACGTCCTAATGACCTCGAACAGGTGCGCGCAGCGCGAAGCCGATCCTACTCACAAATAGGTTGTGCATGGACTGCGGCGGCTTAGGAAAAGACAGCCGCAAGAACATTTTCATGGCTCCGTACATGCTGCTCACAGTTTAGGGGAACAAAAGGCGAACAACAAGAAGGGGCGGGATCTTGATCATCACTGCCTGGGTCGGAAGCCTCGACCGGAAGATGCTGACAAACATACGGCCCGGGTCCAGCCACCCGGGCCGTTATGCGCGTGAAATGCTTCGGCTTGCCAGGTCACCGCCTGACGGCAAGCTGCACGCTTTGAAACCGCGTTCTGCAAGGTTGAATCTTTGGGGTCCATCCCGCCGCTCAAGATTGCAGGCAGTGCTTCCGCCAACGGCGCAGTCCTTCCGGTGAGCAGGACACCTAAAAGGCCGCAACCCCGGGTCTGAGAAATGCTATCCCTTGCCGGTGGATACCCGCCGACAGGTCGCCTCGAGACTCCCGGAAACCGCAGCCGTTCAGTCAGTCGTGGCAGCGCTTGAAAGCATCTCACGCGTGCACTGCCGGTACTTTGCTTGAACACCCCGGGGAGGGCAACAAAAAATTGCGCCCGGGTTGTGCAGAACCTGTGGAGGATCCCACTTCTTTGTGGAAACACAAGGAAAACCGGGGAGGAAAACTTGCTCAACCTTCCGCGTCAGACCCAAGTTCAAATCACTCAACTAGGTGCGGCGGGTCAGTCCCTGACTCCGTCCATAAAGGCCCGCAATTTCCTCGAGCGCGAGGGATGCCGCAGCTTGCGCAGCGCTTTGGCTTCGATCTGCCGGATACGCTCGCGGGTTACGGCGAACGACTGGCCTACTTCTTCGAGAGTGTGCTCGCTGCCGTCTTCCAACCCGAACCGCATCTTGATGACCTTCTCCTCGCGCGGGGTCAAGGTACGCAACACCTGCGAAGTCTGGTCCTTCAAGTTCACGTTGATCACGGCCTCGGCGGGCGAGACCACGGCGCGGTCCTCGATAAAGTCTCCGAGATGCGAATCCTCTTCCTCTCCGATCGGGGTTTCGAGAGAAATCGGTTCCTGTGCGATCTTCAAGACCTTGCGAACCTTGGCCACCGGAATATCCATCCGCTTGGCGATCTCCTCCGAGGTAGGCTCCCGCCCCAGTTCCTGCACCAATTGCCGTGAGGTTCGGATCAACTTGTTGATGGTCTCGATCATGTGCACCGGAATACGGATGGTGCGAGCCTGATCGGCGATGGCGCGGGTGATGGCCTGCCGGATCCACCAGGTGGCGTAGGTCGAGAACTTGTAACCGCGGCGGTATTCGAACTTATCGACGGCCTTCATCAATCCGATGTTCCCTTCCTGAATCAGATCCAGGAATTGCAGGCCGCGGTTGGTATACTTCTTGGCGATCGAGACCACCAAACGCAGGTTGGCCTCGATCAGCTCGCGCTTGGCCTGCTCGGCATCCATGTCCCCCTGGATGATTTCTCGCTGCGTGCGCTTGAGCTCCTGAAAGGCCACGCCCACTTCGACTTCGAGCTTTTCCAGCTCTCCGTGAATGGCGCGCGCCTGACGACGGTATTCCTTGCGTTGTTCCTCGCTGCGGGTGGCGTCCGCTTTTTTGTCCAGGTTTTGCGACTGGCGGTCGAGCGACCGCATGCCGTCGACGGTCTTGTTGACCCGGTCGATCAGCCGCTTGCGCTCGGTATTGGTGAAGCCCAAATTGCGAACGCAGCAAGAGACATTGACGATCGAGCGCGCCAGCGCCAGGCGATAGCGGCGGAAATCCTTGAGCCGCTTTTTCTGGTTCACGGCGGTGAATTTCTCAAGCAGCAGATTGGCCTTTTTGTAAGCCTTGGCCAACTCGTCGATCTTTCCGGTAAATTCCTTCAGGCGGTTTTGCAGGATCTCATCGGTGATCTCTTCCTCATCGAAGGTCACCACCTCCTTGATCGAGCGCACGCCTTTCTTCAGATCTTCGCCCATCGCCAACAACTCGGCGATCACAATGGGGGACCGCGAGAGCGCCTTCAAAACCCGCAGCTGTCCACGCTCAATCCGCTTGGCGATCTCCACTTCGCCCTCGCGGGTAAGCAGGGGCACTGTCCCCATTTCGCGCAAATACATGCGGACGGGGTCATTGGTCTTTTCCAGAGCACCGGGGGTCAGATCGAGTTCGACATCCTCGCCCAGCTCTTCGTCTTCGAACTTCTTCTCGAGCGCCGCCGAGGGTAGCTTCGGCCCCTCGAGCACGTCGATTCCTTGCGTGCCAATGGTGGTGAGCAGATCATCGAGGTCTTCGGGAGAGTGCACATCGTGCGGAATCAGGTCATTGACCTGATCGTAGGTGAGATAGCCCTTCTCTTTTCCCGTGTCGATCAGCTTTTTTATGTCGTCGTACTTGTCATCAAGAGCCAAAACGAATCATCCTCAACGCGTCCTGCAGGAGGACAGCAGCGTTTTCCGTAAATTGGTGGGAACCTAAGGTAGCGGGGAGCGCCGACACAAACCCCCAGTATACATCAGCAAACGTCGGGAGTATACCATGAATCCCCGAACCCGCCCCAGTTACTTGTGGTGGCAAGCTTTAACCCCGCTGCTTTGATCCCTGTCCCGGCTGCCTATGTTTCACACCGTTAACCAGTTAGATGCGGGAAGTGGAATCGAAGTTTCGCTTTCCGCGCTAGGCTGCCCCGGAACTCGAACCTTGTTCCTGTAACCCCGGATCCATCAATGCCCGCTTGAGGCGCACTTTCTGCTCGAGCAGAGCCCGCCGGCGGCCGGGATCTTGGCTGCCCGCGGCCTGCAAGGCGCTCTGAATCTCCTCGAGCTTGCGCCGCAACTGAATCCGGCGTAATGCCCGCACCGCCCCTTCCAGCCTCTGCGCCGTCATCTCCTCATCCTCTTTCATCAGGATCGAAGCCAGCAGCTTGCGATCGGCCTCGCCCAGGGGCAGCGACATGATGTCCGCAGCTGCCGGGGCGTTCAGCAAGACTTCGAGGATCGACTCGCTGGTCAGTCCCAGGTGAAGACACTCGCTCGCCAAGCGAAACCGCGCCTCCCGGGCGGGATTGAATTCCTTTTCGGCTCCGCTCGAACCATGGGTCCCAGCCGCTGCGGTCTCCTGCCCTGAACTCAAAGCCCGAATCACGATCTTCTCGGCATCGGAGACTTCGACGGCGAGCGAAGCCTTCAGGGAAGTCGAGGAGCGGGTCGCGGCAACATGCTTCAGTTCCTGACGCAGCACAGCCGAGTCGACGCTCAGCTTCTGGGCGATCTCGCCCGCCAGTTCATCGCGGATGATGCGGCTGGGCACCCGCTGGATATGAGGCAAGAGATAGTTCACGGCCTTCACCTTGCCTTCCGCACTGCGAATAGGAAACTGGATTCGGGCGCGATCGATGAGATAGTCGAAGTAGCGCTTGGCATTGCGCAGCGCCTCGGCATAGGCATTCTTGCCCTTGCGCCGCACGAACAAGTCCGGGTCAAATCCTGGATCTAAGCTGACGACCTTGAGCTGGAACTCCTCTTCGACCAGCAGAGCCAGGGTGCGCTCGGTGGCCTTGGCGCCCGCCGTATCGGGATCAAAGTTTACCACCACGTTCTTGCTGAAACGGGCGAGCAGTTTTGCCTGCAATTCGGTGAATGCCGTTCCCGAGCTGGCAATCACATTGTGGAAGCCGGCAGCGTAGACGGAAATCGAATCCATTTGGCCTTCCACCAGGATCGCATAATCCAGCTTGCGGATGGCTTCTTTTGCCCGATCCAGATTGAATAGGACCCGCGACTTCGAGTAAATGGCAGTCTCCGGGGAATTCAGGTACTTGGGACCGGCCTTCTCGTCGCTCGACAACGTGCGCCCGGTAAAGGCGATCACCCTCCCGGCTTCGTTGGTAATGGGAAACATCACCCGGTTGCGGAATTTGGCGTACATGGCGGCCGAGGGCGCCCGCTCCGCCCTGTCATCGCCGGCCGAAGCCGAGACCTCCTCCTGCGCATCGGCGGCGGAAGCTGGGAATTCGCGGCTGGACCGAGCCCCTTCTTTCCAGGAAAACAAGCCGCTCTCCCGAAGCAAGTCCTCGTCGAACTGGGCGCGCAGCCGATCGCGCAGCCAGAAGCCCGAATCGGGCGCATAGCCGATGTGGAAGACCCGGATCATGTCTTCACCCAGGCCGCGGCCCGCCAGATATTCCCGCGCGTGGGCACCTTCGGGCCGCCGCAGGTACTCCTCGAAGAAGCTAGAGGCCCGCTCGTGAATCTCAAGGAGTACGGCTCTGCGGCTCGCCTCCCGTGCCTCCGCCGGACTGCCATAGCTGGCTTTGGGCAAGGGGATGTTCAGCTTTTGCGCCACCGTCCGCAGGGCTTCGGGAAAGCTCGTGTTCTCGATCTTTTGCACGAAGCTGAAGACGTCGCCCGAGGCACCGCAGCCGAAGCAGTGGTAGAACTGGCGAGTGGCATGGACGGAAAACGAAGGCGTTTTTTCCTTGTGAAACGGGCACAGCCCGGAATAATTCTGCGCACCGGCTTTCTTCAGCTTGACGTAGTCGCCCACAATGCGAACGATATCCGCCTGCTGCTTAACGAGCTCTTTGAAATCGCCGGCTTCTGTCATCGACTGGGACCGTCGTCAGGGTTTGGGCAATTGTCGAGGAAAGCACCGCCGAAAGGAATAGCGGCAAGTGAACGGCCTGTGGAGAAATTGTGCAAGCTTGGCCGAAATCGGTTAACCACCGAGGAAAACCCAACCGCAATGGCTCGGGCGGGAAAGGGCAGAGCCCGTTGGCAGGGTGGTGGTGGGTAGGCGAAGGCATTGCGCTGGCTAAACTCTCAGATCCACCACCGTGGCGCCCCCTCCTCCTTGGTTCTGTGGAGGTTCGGCAATCGATTGAACGTGCGGGTGCTTTTCCAAGAACTGGCGGAGGGCCTTGCGCAAAATCCCCATTCCAGAGCCGTGCACCACCCGAATCCTGGTCAAGCCGGCCAAGAAGGCCCGGTCCACAAACCGTTCCACTTCCCGCGTCGCATCCTCCACCGTCCGCCCAATGACGTTGATCTCGGCCGGAACATTCTGGCTTTCGCTCTGGAGGCTAACGGAGATTCCGCGGGCCCGAGCCGCGGCCACGGGAGAGTCTGCGCCGCGCGCTACAACTTCGGCGACATCGTCACTCGCGATCTTCATCTTCATCTGGCCGATCTCGACCTCAAAATGATGATCATCGATGCGGCGTGTGATCCGCGCCGTCCGGCCCATCGACTTCAGCTTGACTGTGTCCCCTACGGATGCTTCGACCCGACGATCCTGGGCGGAGGGATCGCCCTGATCCGCCCCGGTGGTGTGGGCGACGACGGTGGCATCGAATTGTTCGCGAAACTCGCGGCGCATTTTGGCGATCCGCCGCTCCGCCTCTTTCGAGAGCTTTTGGGCGGCTGCTCGATCCGCAAGCGACTCGACCGCCTCGCGGGCGTGATACTCAAAATCGCGCAACAGACCGTCCAGCTTTCTCTCCATCTCTTTGACCTTCGATTGCAGATCGCGCTTGCCCTCGGCCGCTAGATAGGCTTTCTCGCGCGCCAGTTCCTCCCGCACACGATCGAGTTCGAAGCGTTCCGTTTCGGTCTCCCGCAGTTCGGCATGCAAGCGGCTGAGAAGCTGACCAACATCGCTTGCCTGCGAGCCGAGCCTGGCACGGGCCGCTTCGATGATGGAGGGAGTCAGGCCTAACCTCTGAGCAATATTGATCCCCGCCGAAGCCCCCGGGACACCCATCTTCAGCTCGTAGGTCGGTTGCAGAGTGGCTTCGTCGAATCCCACCGCGGCATTCAGCACGCCTTCGGTGTTGGCGGCGAAGACCTTAAGCGAGGTGTGATGCGCCGATACGACCGTGACCGAGCCGATGCGGCGAAAATATTCCGCGATCGCCACCGCCAAGGCTGCACCTTCCTCGGGATCGGTCGATGAACCGAGCTCATCGAGCAGCACCAGCGAGCGCGCGGTCGCGGTGCGCGCGATTCTTTCAATGTTGGTGACGTGGGCGGAAAAGGTGGAGAGATTCTGCTCGATCGACTGGTAGTCTCCGATATCGGCCAGCACGGCATCGAAGATCGGTAATTCTGCCCGGTCGGCTGGAATCAGCAGGCCGGATTGTGCCATCAGTGCCAGCAGTCCGAGCGTCTTCAGGGCGACGGTCTTTCCTCCCGTGTTCGGACCGGTGACGATGAGCTCGCGGTGATTTCGATCGAGCTCCATCGTGATCGGAATGACGGCGAGCCCCTCGAGCCGGAGGCGCCGTTCGAGCAGGGGATGACGGGCCTTCTCGAGAGCCACGCGAGGGCTGTCGTCCGCCGACAAGACCACCGGGACGCAGTGATAATCCTCGGCGAAGCGCACCTTGGCGAACTGCAATTCGAGCTCGCCGAGGACATCGCAGGCTCGGAGAATGGCCTCGCCCTGCTCGGCGATGCGATCGGTCATCTCCACCAGAATGCGCTGGACCTCGGCCTGTTCTTCCTCGAGCAGACGCACCAGCTCGTTGTTCTGCTCGATGGTTTCTAGAGGCTCCACGAACACCGTCTGACCGCTCGAGCTGGCGCCATGCACCACGCCTTGGACCCTCCGCTTCTGCTCGGTCTTGATGGGAATTACGAAGCGCTCACCACGAATGGTGATCAGATCGTCCTGGGCGGCGCCATCTTCGGTCAGCCTCCGCAGATAGCTTCGCAGCGAGTCTTGAATGAACCGCCGCTGCTTTTCCATCTCGCGACGAATGCGGGCCAGTTCGGGGG
>Ga0335078_10015211_pt1 | contig 11421 bp, 7 predicted proteins | sample Lox_Sample_32_FD_206711 | JGI IMG/M metagenome (GOLD analysis project Ga0335078, IMG submission 206711) | Soil microbial communities from Loxahatchee National Wildlife Refuge, Florida, United States - Lox_Sample_3.2 | ecosystem: Environmental > Terrestrial > Soil > Wetlands | place: USA: Florida...
TTGTTGATCGTGCCGTCAGCCGCTTCGTTGGCCAGCTGCTGCATCGTGGTCAGCGCGTTGCTGATGTTGGCCAGGGCGCCATCGGCGGTCTGAAGCATTCCGCTCGCGTTGCTGGCGTTGGTCGACGACTGGTTGAGTGCCCCGAGCAGACCGTTGATTTCAGTCGAAATCGCGAGACCCGCCGGATCATCCGCAGCGCTCACGATTCGTTTGCCGCTGGACAACTGGGCGATCGATTGGTTCAGCGAAGTCTGGTTGTTCGCGACCGCATTTGCAGCAACTTGTGCTGCCGAGTTGGTGATAATACTTAAAGCCATTTCCTTCTCCTCTCTTCTTCCACATCCACCGGCTTGCCGGGGTTTGTCTTGGTTCTATCTAGAAACTGGCGCGATCGGGGTTCGTGCGGTCGGAATTTAAGTCGAGAAGGAAATGTATTTGCCTGGCGTATGGTTGCGCACGCGCAACATCACTCGCGATCGCGATGACGAATCGCACGTCCTTGCGAGCTTGGCCTTCCATATACATCAATTTGATTGGTCCGGATTTTTCCGGCACGAAGTGTTCGCGCGAATGCAGGGCTCGTGAAGAAGCGGATCGTAATCAGACTGAGAACCCATCGAAGGGGCGGCATTGTCGCCGCCCCTCCCGTGCGCAGCCACTAGCCGCGCGCGTCCTCCGCCCCATCCGCCTATTGGAACAGCGCCAGCAATTGCTGCGGCGCCTGGTCCGCCTGTTTCAGGACCGAGACTCCGGCCTGCTCCAACACCAGTTGCTTGGTGAAGGTCGCGAAAGTCGACGCCACGTTCGCGTCCTGGATATTGGACAGCGCCGAAGTCAGGTTCTGCTGCTGCGATTGCAAATTCGCAGATATCGTCGAGAGCTGTTGCTCGCTGGCGCCCACCGACCCCCGAATCGTCGCCAGGTTCGCCAGTGCATTGGTGGTCTGCGTGATCTGGCTTTGCGCCGCCGCCTGGGTGGCGAGACTGCCCGACGCACCCGCCGCGCCAAACACGATCGTAATCTGGTCTCCAGCTTTATAAGTGTTACCGGCGCCGAACAGGTAATCAGCACCCGTGCCGTCGAGATTTTTGATCACGGTGTTCGCCGCGGTGATCGTGATCGGCGATGACGTCACGCCGTTGGAATCTTTCATCACGAAGGTGATGTTGTCAGTGCCCACGGCACCCGTTCCGCTTACGTTGCTAGTGCCGGTTACGGTCAGGGTGATCGAGTTGGGCGGCGTGCCGCTGAGCTGCGCGTCGAGTGTGCCGACGGCGGCCGTAGCGGCCACCGTGTTGGCCGCAGTGCCGGTATCGGAGGCGGCAGCCGTGCCGACCGCAAAGGTGTTGGTGCCTGGCGCCGTGACCGTCGCGTTGGTGCCCTCAACGATCGCGGTTCCGGTTCCCGGCAGTGCCACGCCGAGCAGACCGGCAGCGGTCAGCGACGGCAATCCGATCGAGAGCTGATCGTTGGTGTTGTTGTTGGCACCGACCTGGAAGGTGACGTTGCCACCCTGCAGCAGGTTGATCCCGTTGAACTGCGCTCCCGAAGCGATGTTGTTAATCTCGCCAAACAGCGCTTGATACTGGGTATCGAGCGCCGCGCGCTGAGTGTTGTTGATCGTGCCGTCGGCCGCTTCGTTGGCCAACTGCTGCATCGTGGTCAGCGCGTTGCTGATGTTGGCCAGGGCGCCGTCAGCGGTCTGAAGCATCCCGCTTGCGTTGCTGGCGTTGGTCGACGACTGGTTGAGTGCGCCGAGCAGACCGTTGATTTCAGTCGAAATCGCCAGACCCGCCGGATCGTCCGCGGCACTCACGATTCGTTTGCCGCTGGACAACTGTGCGATCGATTGGTTCAGCGAAGTCTGGTTGTTCGCAACGGAATTTGCAGCAAGCTGCGCCGCCGTGTTGGTAATAATACTTAAAGCCATATTCCTCTCCTTTTCTGGCTCTGTTTCGGCCTCGCAGGAATCGCTTCCGGCTGCCGAGTTTCTATCAACAGACTGGCTGGATCGCCGCCGCCGGACCCGCCTTCGATACAGGAAAGGAAATCGCTTTGCCTGTTGTTCCCGGAGGCGTGACGCATCCGGCTAACCTTTTGGGCTGAATCTTGCCCGGGATAGGTCGGCAAAGGATTGCTTGGGAAAATTGCGCCCAGCCGAATCTTTCCGGGCTTGAAGCTGTCGTCCCGAACTACGTCACGAAGCGACGAGTCCGAGCGATTGACCTCAGCGCACGTAATCGCGATCGTAAGAAAGCGATTGCGCCGTTGGCGGCCAAGGCCGCGGCGCTTCGGCTACCCGGATCTTGGGCTCTTCGATACGCCTTGCAGGCTCGAGCGACGGCATCCTGCTGGACGGCTCCAGCGAGATGCCGTGACTGGCCAGCATCCGATAGAAAGTCGAGCGCGAAACGCCCAGCATCTGCGCCGCACGGCGGCGATTACCGGCGCTCTTCTGCAGCGCGTTGAGTAACGCATTCCTTACGATCGATTTGAGCGTAGCCGATTCGGGCTGCAGGCCTTCATCGGCAACCGCTGGCATCGTCTCGGCGATCGGATCGATCGAGCCGGCACCGTTATCGCTGACGCGCTCCATGATTTCGATTGCCGCAGTCGGCAGATCCTCGAGACCGATGCGATCGTCAGGCGTCGCCAGGATAGCGTTCTCCGTCGCGTGGGCAAGTTCGCGCGCGTTTCCCGGCCATGAGCGCCGCCGCAATGCCGCGAGCGCGTCCGCGGAGATGAATTCTACTCGTTTGTTGAGGACCTGGTTGTAACGGCGGATAAAATGCGCGAGCAGCACCTCGAGGTCGGCGCTTCGCTCCCTTAGCGGGGTCAAAAAGACAGTTGTGGCGCACAGCCGATAGTAGAGGTCGGCGCGAAATTGGCGCCCCCGCACCATCGCGGCCAAATCCCGATTCGTTGCCGCCACCAGTCTCAGATCGACTCGTATATTCTGCGTCGAACCTACCGGCTGAATCTCGCAGGTCTCGACCGCACGCAACAATTTGCCTTGCAAGCCGAGCGGCAAATCGCCGATTTCATCGAGCAGCAAGGTTCCGCAATTCGCGGCGCGGAAACAACCCTGCGATTCCTGGCTGGCGTCGGTAAACGCGCCCTTCACATGGCCGAAAAGCTGCGACTCGGCCAGCGCTTCGACGAAATTGCAGCAATTGAAAACGACGAATTGCCCTCTCGCGTAAGGGCCGCGTTTATGAAGTGCGCGCGCAACCAATTCCTTGCCGGTGCCGGTTTCGCCGGTGACGAGGATCGGAGATCGGTACGGCCTGAGCCGCTCGACCGCAGTGAACACCGTGCGCAACTGGCGCGACCGCGCCACCATCCCTTCCATCGTTTCGCAGCCAGCGCTCAATTCCGCGACACTGATCCATTCGATCCTCGGATCGCGGCGGCGATTCAGTTCGCGTAACTGCCCGCCGCCCTCAAAGTTATCGCCCACAGAAACGAATTCTTGTTGTGCGCTCATCGCCTCCCCCCTTCCAGGCGTCGCTCGGCCATACCTGCAAACCCGCTTCGCCAGTTCCAAAGCTGCAACTTAGTGGCTGCTAACTTGCAACGTCCCCCCTCTAAATCCCGACTCTGCACACGCGACGTGTCCTATGAGCAAGCGCGATACCAATACCAATTCCGCCCCAGTGGGGTCGCGAGCGTCCGATGCAATCGATGTCCATGCTCCGCGATCAGTGCGGATCGACTCGAATACTTAGACACATGTGTCGATTCCGTCACGTTGGAGGAAAAGACGATCGCGGCACGATCCATGCTCCAGCCACATCGTCGATGTCCCGACAAAAAATTCTGCTGTGAGGTTCCTCCGATGGTGAGAGACTGCACTAAATGCTGGTTCAAAGCTGCGGGGATTGGCTGCCGCGAGAATCCTGACCTCTGCTTTGGCTTCGATATCATCGAATCCCACGATGGTGCGCCGCTTTTGCGGATCTGCTCCGGCTCCAATTCCGCGGATGACGATTCCGCCGAAGAACTACTCGAAGCGATCGACCTGATGCTCGATTACGTCCTCGGCGAAAATTCCTCGCAATCGCGAGGCTTGCTTCATTGAGATTTTCTCGGACAGATTACTGAAGGTGAACGCGTGCGATAGTCGATTCGCAAATCTGAATCACAAACGGCGTCTGGAGATCACACCTTACGCGATCACTCCTCGCCTGACGGTGGGTCTTCGTTCGTCTCATGCATCGCGCTCAGATGCAGCGATCTGAGTTGCGACATTTTTTTGCTCTGATGCGCCTGCATCCGCCGCAAAATATCATCGAGCACGCGCACCGCTTCGACCATGTGCGGACCCTTGTTGAGCATCACGCATTCGGCGCGCTCACCCATCGCGGCGTCGGTGATTTCGGCGCGTGACGGTTGGCCTTTTTTGGCGAGCGTCTCGAGCACCTGGGTCGCCCAGATAACCGGCATGTGCGCCGCCTCACAAATCCACAACATTTCTTCCTGTACTTCGGCGAGCCGCTCGTAGCCGCACTCGACCGCGAGGTCCCCGCGCGCGATCATCACGCCGGCGGTATGGTGCCGCATTACCGCCAGCACCAGGTTCGGAAGTCGCTCGAAGGCCTGACGGGTCTCGATCTTGAGCACGATACCGAGGTCTTGCCCTCCCAACTCTTCCAATTTCGCTCGGAGACTGAAGACGTCGCTCGGGTCGCGCACGAAGGACATACCAACCAGATCGGCGCGCGCCGCGATAAACGACAGGTCCTGCAGATCCTTGTCCGTCAGCGCCGGCAGACGCAATCTGCTGTCGGGCAGGTTGATGCCCTTGTCGGCCCTGAGCTTCTCGCCTTTTTCCTTCGCCTGCGTGATTTCGACTCGAAGCTGATCCCGGCTCACATGCCGGATCAGCCCGCCGATTTTTCCGTCGTCAAACCAAATTCGCTCACCCGCGCGCACCTGCGAAAAGACCTCGGGCAGCGTGCACGAAATTCTCGCGGCAGTGAGCAGGCGCCCGCTGCTGTCATAGACGGCCGGCCTTCCGGCAAGCGGCGCCGCGGTCAGCACCAGCGTATCGCCCTTCTTGAGCGCGATGAACTGTTCGAGCGGCGGCAAATTGCCGACGACCGCGGCTTCGCTGCTGGCGCCCGACGTCGCGACCAGCGCCAGCGACGTTCCCGGCACAACGTAGGCTGTCTGATCGCACTCCGCCCAGCGGCCATCGCCCGCCTCCGCCGTGACGCGCAACGAGCGCGTCGCGCCGCGCGCGTCGACGAAATCGATTCGGTCGCCGGTTGTAACCGCCGAAAGCCATTGTTTCGGCGCCGACAGGCATGCGTCCGCTGCCATCGGCGGCGCAGTGTGCTCGAGCGCCGGCGTCAACCAGATCCGCGCATTCGCGGTGACCTCGCCGATAACGTTGCGCTGCGGGCGCCATCGAACCACCTGCGGACCGGGTTCGAGCGGGCCGGTGCGCAACTTGGGCCCCGCCATATCCATCAGGATGCGGCATTCGCGAGCTAGTTCCCGTTTGGCGCGCTCGAGATGCGTGACCATGCTGGACCACGCCGCCGCATCATCATGCGCGCAGTTGATCCTCATGCAGTTCATGCCCTGCGCAAGCAGATCGCGCACCAGCAGATAATCCTCGGCGGCTTCACTCGGCATCGTCACCATCACGCGCACTCTGCGACTGGTGTGATTGGCGCCGAGGAGCTGACGTGTGTGCGCGTCGAGCAGTTCCTTACCCTCTTTGAAACCCACGCATTTCGAGTATTCCGGCGACATTTCCCACGGGCGATTGTCGAGATGATGAAGTATCTTAACGACCGCGTTGACGGTGGCCATCACGTGCGCCTCGGTGCGCCCCAGCGAAGAGAGGCCGAGCGAAGCGAGCTCTTCCTGAAGCTCACGGACATCGTGGCGGCGGAGCGCCAGGTAGTGAAGAAGATTCGCCGCGCTCCTGCGATATGACGGATTCGAGAGCGCGAGTTGATCGGCAAAATCGCTTTCCAGCCCCAGCATATCGGCGCGAATTCCGCTAAGCCGTTTAATCAGGGCATCAAACTTGGGTGCGTTCTCGTGATTTGTTACCGAATCGTTTTTCATATACTGAACGCGAGCGGCACTTATAGCATTCCCTATGTTACTGCGATGTGACACTGGCCTGATAGGAAAATTTTGAAGATCGACACGCATACCGTAACCGTCACGCTGCGGCTCCTCGATTAAATTTGCGAGTCCGCGACGTAATCGTCCAGCGCCCCCGTGTTCTGCTGGTCGGCATCAATCCCGGCAACGACTCCGGAAGATTGGGACATCATTTCGCCGGGCGCCGGAATCCGTTCTGGAAACTTCTCTCCGCTTGCGGACTGATTCCGATCGCTCTTACAGCGGAAGAGGAGCATCGTCTGGCCGAATTTGGGATGGCATTGACCAACGTTTGCGATCGCACTACTGCCAGCGCATCGGAACTTACTCGCGAAGAAATCGGGCACGGGATGCGCCGCCTTAGGCGGAAAATTCGCCGCTTCCAACCTCGTGTCGTCGCCTTCGTCGGATTGGATATCTATCGCGGCTTCTTCGGTCACAAGGTCAGCGGTGGTGCCGGGATCAAACCCGAAATTTTTGCAGGAGCACGGATCTTCGCGCTGCCGAATCCCAGCGGCATCAACGCGAACTTCCCTACCTTTGCCAGCAAGCTGATCTGGTTCGAACGTTTGAGTCAGTTCGTGAAGGAATTGGAGGAGCCGGCGGTCACGATTGAATCGCTATCGTCCGAACGCCGCAGGCATTCTGCGATCGACCTTAGTGACGACGATGGATGAAACCGATGGGCCAGCGGCTTCGCACATCCGATTCCTCAGAACGCCGCCCGCTTTCGACACCGTAATCACAATTTTTCTCGCGGTCGCCGGATGGCACGTCGGCTTCTCGCAAATCTCCGACAATTCCTTTCTCTGCCATCTGGGCACCGGCCGATGGATTCTCGATCATGGCATCCCGCATGCGGACCCGTTTTCCTTCACCGCCGCGGGAACACCTTGGGTAGCGGAATCGTGGCTCGCCGACTTGATCTATGGCGTGCTCGATCGATGGTTCGGGCTTGCAGGCGTGCTCACTTTAAACGCCGCCGCCGGCGCCGCGATTGCAACGCTTTGGTATCGGCTCGCGTTACGCATCAGCCGCGATCGGATACGAGCACTCGCGATCACACTCGTATCGCTGGGAGCGTCGTTCACGATGTGGTCGCCTCGACCGCTACTGCTCGGAATTCTCGCGTTCCTGATATTGGTCTGGATCGTCGAAGCGCCGGATACCGCCGCCGGCCGGCGGCCACTTCTCATGGTCCCGCTGCTCATCTGGATTTGGTCAAACCTCCACGGAAGTTTCGTCCTGGGATTCATCTATCTCGGGTTGAACTTCATTGGCAGTCGACTCGACGGCACGACCGCGCGAGCGCGCCACGAGCAGCAACTGATTTTGGCGTCGATCGTGGCTTTCGCGCTCTGCTTCGCAAATCCATACGGCGGACGGCTGCTGGTTGCTCCGATGCACCTGATTGCTCGCCGCTACGCGCTGAGCAACGTTACCGAATGGCTTCCTCCCGCCGCACTGAGCGCGCAGGCTCTGATATACACAGCGTGGGTGTTGACCTTCGCATGTGCTGTGATTTTCCGATTCGGCCGTACGAGGCTGCGCGGACTCGTAGTCGGAGTGCCTTTTTTGATTCTCGCCTTTTGGGCCGAGCGCAATATCGCAATCGCGCCTATCGTCACATTCCCGATCGCGGCGCGCGCCTTTGCAGCAACCGAAAAACGTCCGGCGGTGAATCTCGCGTTCAATTGGCTGGCCGCTTTTTTGGCGTTGGCGGTGGCCGTGAATTGGACCGTGCGTGGATGGATTCATCCGACGCTCGATTTGCGTGAATATCCAGTGGCCGCGATGCGCGCGGTGCAGTCGCAGGGTCTGCTCGGACACCGCCTCCTCACCACCGACTCGTGGGGCGATTTCATCATTATGCGATACGGCTCACGCCAGCCGGTTTTCATGGACGATCGTTACGACGTATATCCGGCGAGCGTCACCAACGATCTCGAGGCGCTGTTGAATCGCCGCGGCAATTGGATCGAACTCACGCGCAAGTACAAGATCGAGGTCGTCGTGTGGCCGAGCCGCGATCCGTCAGCTCGAATGCTTGAGCTGGCGCAGGGTTTCCAGAATCGTTACGAAGATGCGCTAGCCGTCGTGCTGGTACGCCCGCACATCGTCGCTGATCGGAGCGGCGGCAAACGGTAATGTTCGGCTCAATTGCGACGCTGGCGTAACTGCTTGAGCGGGCGAGTGTTAAGCACATCACTCGCTTCGATCCATCCGCGCCGCGCCTGGTTCAAGCCATAATCGACGAAAGCGAAATCGTGCGGATGATGCGAATCGGTTGAAAGCACCAGCTTGACGCCAGCGCGCTTGGCGGCCAGGCATGCACCGTCGATCAGATCGAGGCGATCGGGCTGCGAGTTTATCTCCATCGCGCAGCCTTCCTCGCGCGCTACGCGCAAAACCTGAGCAAGATCGAACTCACTCGGATCGCGGCGGTTGATCAGACGGCCGCTCGGATGGCCAATCACGTCGACATTCGGATTCCGTATCGCTGTGATCAGCCTTTGCGTCATCTCGGCCGAGCTCTGATTCAGCTTGTAATGCACCGATGCGACCACCCAATCGAGTTCTTCCAAAGTTTCGTCGGGCAGATCGAGTCCGCCATCCTCTAGAATGTCGACTTCGATCCCGCGCAGGAGCCGGATGCTGCCGAGATTCTTTTCGACCTTTTCAATCTCGCGCCACTGCTCCGCCAAGCGCTTCGGATCGAGTCCGCGCGTCATCGCGAGCCGCTGCGAGTGGTCGGTGATCGCGATGTACTCGAGGCCGCGGGCGCGAGCGGCTTTGGCCATCTGCTCAACCGACGCACGGCCGTCGGTGTAGGTCGTATGCGTATGCAGGTCACCGCGCAGGTCGCCGCGTTCGATCAACAGGGGCAACTTGTCCGCTTCTGCCGCTTCGATCTCGCCGCGGTCCTCGCGCAACTCTGGTGGAATCCACTTGAGTCCGAGCGCCGAATAAACCTCGTCTTCGCTGGCTCCCGCGATCGAGGTGCCGTCGCGATAAAGACCGTATTCATTCAGCAGAAGGCCACGCTTTATCGCGATACGGCGCAGATGAACGCAATGCGCCTGCGAGCCGGTGAAGTAAACCATCGCGGCGCCGTGACTTTCCCGTGCAACCACGCGCAGATCGGTTTGCAATCCGGCGTGGAGCGTGACGCTGGTCTTGGTCTCCCCGCGTGCGACGACCTCCGCGATCCCTGGCAACGCAAGCAAATGCTCCATCGCCTGCGCGGGCTTGGCGGAGATCGCCAGCAGATCGAGATCGCCGACGGTATCACGGCGTCGCCGGAAACTGCCCGCGAGCTCGACGCTCTCGATCACGCGGCATTTGCGCATATGTGCGATCAGCTTCTCGACTACCTCAGCCGCATCGGAGTACATCGTGCGCGTTGCGGGGCGGCGTTCGAGCTGCGCCAGCGATTGAATGATCTGCTCCTGCATCTTTGCGCCGAAGCCGCGAATCGACGCCACCGCGCCGGTCTGCGCCGCCTGCTTGAGATCATTCAAATCGCGGATCTTGAGCTGCTCCGCCAGCGTCCTGGCGCGCTTCGGCCCCAGTCCGGGCACACGCAGTAGCGCGATAATTCCCGGCGGGACTTTTTGCTGGAGCTCGCGATGCAACGGGAGCTCGCCGGTTTTCAAAATGACGCCGATCTTTTTCGAAATTTCCGCGCCGATTCCAGGCATCCTGGGAATCGCGTCGGGATTCATCTCAGCCAGCGGTGCGCAATCGCGAATCGTGCGCGCGGCGTTGCGATAGGCGCGCACGCGGAAGAAGTTGTCCTCGCTGACCTCGATCATGTCGGCAACTTCGTCGAAGATTTTCGCGATTTCGTGGTTCTGCATCGGTGGCCGGGATTCTGCTGTGATCCCGAACGTCCACAACAAGTTTCGCGGTTTCACGAGAATGAAGTCAATCGAGCTCGCGGCGCGTCGCGCGATTTGCCTTCGTCGACGTCGCCACTTGCCTGAGATAAAAAGATTGGACCTTGAACCAGGTTTCCGACCACGGCGGTCATCCAAGTTGGATGACGGAAAGAACCAGCGCGTTAATACTCGCGGCCGCACTGGCATCTGGCGCGATGCTACGCTTCGCCGGCCTCGGCGCCAGGGAAATGTCGGCGGATGAGGGCGCGTCGTGGGCCGCGGCTTCCGCGCCGACCATTAACGAGGTGCTGCGCCTACAGGCGCAATTCAACGCAGGCAAGCTCGCCCTGCACGACGTCGCGTTGCATTTCTGGATCGGCCCGTTCGGCGACGGGCTGTTCGCGATGCGCGCGATGTCTGCGGCACTCGGCGTCGTCGCGATCGCGATGGTCTACCTGGTCAGCCGCGAGTTGATGCTGGTGTCGACAAACTCCGCGGTCGAATATCCGCCGCACGAATCGCCGATGGTCGCGCCGGTCGCCGCTCTGATATTCGCACTCAGCACGGTTCCGATCGGCTATTCGCGCGAGGCGCGCATGTATCCACTTCTGCTAGTCGCGATCCTCGCCCAGGTCTGGATGCTTCTGCGCGCGGCCCGGATTGGCGGGATAGGAAATTACTTCGGCGTCGGCACCTTCACCGCGATCGCGGTCGCCGCACATTTCACGGCGCTGTGCGTGCTGGCGAGCGAGGGAGTGTGGCTCGCCTACCTGATTTTTTCGACGGGCAGAAGAAACTTCGCTACTGAGCAGTCATCGAAGATGTATCGAATCAGCGATCGGACGGCGCCCTGGAAGCTCGCCGGATCAATTGGCCTGGGCGTCGTGGTCATCGCGCCCGTGATGCGTGGTGGAATCGAGGTCAGCGCGGCGGCGGTCGAGGCTGGCGCGATCAACTGGATTCCGCGACCGACGATATTGAGCGCCGTCACGATCTTCAAAAGCGGCGCCGGCGGTTTCATCCTGCTGATCGCAGCGCTGATTGGTGCGGTCCTCGGATGGCGTCGCGCGCGCGGAGCGGTTTTGTTCGCGCTGATTTGGATGTGGGTGCCGGTGGTTTTTTTGTTGCTCGTCTCGTACGCGCTGACCCCAATTTTGGTCGAACGATACGTGCTATCGTCCTTCGTTGGCCTCTGTTTTCTGATCGCTTTGGCGATCTGTACGCTCAAGCCACGCTGCGCGACTATCGCGCTCGTTATCGTCGCTATCCTCGCGCTGGGCCAGGATCTTCGCTTCTTCGCGCATCACCACAACGATGCGCAGTGGCGCGAGGCAACGGTCGAGGCGATTTCGAACACCAATCCGGGACAATCGATCGGCGTTGTGCCCGCCTATGCCGCCAATGTAGTAAGATA
>Ga0335078_10015212_pt1 | contig 11420 bp, 13 predicted proteins | sample Lox_Sample_32_FD_206711 | JGI IMG/M metagenome (GOLD analysis project Ga0335078, IMG submission 206711) | Soil microbial communities from Loxahatchee National Wildlife Refuge, Florida, United States - Lox_Sample_3.2 | ecosystem: Environmental > Terrestrial > Soil > Wetlands | place: USA...
TAGGCCAACGAAAGGATTCGCTCGTTAGGAGGTTTCCCATCTGCCCTGGGTTTTCCAATGAGCACAATCGTGTCTCCTGAGAGCACTTTCATTAATATCATTCAAATACACCAGAGAGTACCTGATTTTACTCTTGCTTGCAAAAGTTGGGGCATTTTTAATGGGAATATGCGAAAGAAAATGTGATTAGAACTTTTGGTTAAATGATGAGGTGGTTGAAATTGGAGGTTTGGTGAGTGGTGATTTTGCGTGGAGAACTTTACACGTTGGCAGGGGAATTTGCGTGGGGGTTTCAATGTTGCGCCTTAGGGCCAAACTCAACTCATCTCATCTCATCCACCAAAATTGAACACAATAAACAAAACAGTTTTTCTCGTCCCCGGTTTCATCTTAGGGTCATATATCAGTTGCCAGAATCCCTTCTTTTAAGCTAAAAGACGTACGGACATATTGTATTATGTGGTGACTGGTCATCTCATTGACTTATGGGCGCGATATGACCTTCATTCCTTCAAAAGCCTCTATTATTTGGACTTCTTACATTGCTACATTCATTAAATGTTTAATAACCGTAATTAATCAAACAGATTATGCGAAAACATAGACTTTTTCCACTTCTATGCTTTCTCAACGTCCCCGCTCCAGCCAGGTCCGTCTGCCTGCCAACAAAATCCAACGCAGGCAAAGTTATCAATGCTATTGATACTTCCACCCTGTCCATCAAGCATCTGAACAGAGACGACAGTTGTGGTTACGGTCAAGGTGCTTGTGCCGATGGTTACCATTGCTTGAAAGTCTGGCCCGTAGAAGTCGCTCAATCTTACATGTGCGGAAAACCAGATCTGTCAGGTTTCGACCCTACGAATATACCATCGGAATACTCTCTCCCTACCAATAACAGTATCTGGGCCTGCTCGATCGATTCCATCTGTTATCCTACCTGCGGTTATCTCAGTGCTTTCTTCGATCCTGGGGACCGAAATTGCGCAAATCCTGGCAATAATGCGATGTGGGAATGTAAAAACGACAATGGCAGTATTGCGATGAGCTCTGCAGCTGGAAACTCGGGTGTTTCATGTAAGATGGTCTGTCAACCTGGTTATGGGATGGACGCGGATGGTAATTGTATCGATATCCTCACGGATAGCGCCAATTGCGGTCAAGTCGGATATGACTGTTCATTTGGATACTCGGGATATTATGCGGCTACGCCAGCATGCCCGATAGGCCAATGTGTTGACTTGTGCCCTGCTGGTTCTACGTCTATGTCGAACTTATGTTTCAATTATCTTACGGATACGTACAATTGTGGATCATTTGGGAATCAGTGTAATGTTGCGAATCAGGAAGTTTGTAAAAGTGGGGCATGTGTACAATGTTATGGATGTTATGGGAGCATCTAAATAGATAGACACAGAAACGTTGTCATATAATGCGATTGATTCATAAACCAACATCAATTAAGGCCTCCTCTAGTCTAAATCCCCGAAACACTTTGTAAAGCTCTATCCCGATCCCAATCATTTTCTAATCCCTGAACGTATTGCCATCCCTCTAATCTCTTTCGTTCAATTTCATCATCTCCAGCGTATCCACAAATTTTCAAAACTTCAGGCACAGGAAACGTCTCTTTCGTCAGCCGCTTAAACACATATCGTCCATAGATGACAGCGCATATTGCTTCACCATTCGTCGTAGTCGGAGATCCCTGAACAGGTGTCGACGTCCCTGAATCCACCATGGGATCGACCAGATTTATCCCAGTAGTTGGCAACTTTTTATTCGGCCGTGCTTTTTGTTTCGCAGGTAAGGTGAACACGCCTTGGACATATAACCATTTCCCCTTGGGTGACCAACTTATTATCCTTGCGTAGACATTGTACTTTGCAAACATGGGTATCTCACGAATAAACACTACACTTGTCCCCCCAAATGCAATTGCCATTTGCAACCTTTTCATATCGTACATGACATCCGGGAATGTTTTACACATCAAGTCCGTTCGAACGTAGTCAAAGACTTTGTTGTACACGCTTCATTAATTTCACTTAGAAAGGACATACGAATTGGACATGTGCCAGAAAAAATCGCTGTCGTCTAGGAGATTGCGATAGGTGCGTTTATGGACTTTGAAAAGGGCATCGCTTGGTTTCTTCGGTTTCGGAAGGGCAAAGAGGGTCGTTCGACCGAGAAATCGATAGTAGAGACCGGTGCGGAATATGTGACCGAGTACATGATAGTGCCATACCTGACATTAGGGTTAAAGATATTGGACGTTACGAATGGAAGAGACTAGATTATTTCAAAAACACGGAAAGGGGTACCTTGAAATTGGCGGCGAGGATCAAGATCGCGAGATACTTGATTGTCTTTAACAGTCTAGGCAGGGATAACGACATGATGAAGTGTAGGATGAGCCCGAGAACAATGACTTGTATCGTTACTCTCGGTACAATACTCATAAGCGAGAGAGTTTATATTAGTTGCGCTGGCATGGAGAAAGAATTAAGCGAATTTCCGCGGGACGATCCGGCATTTACGCGTAAAAGGTCAGCACTGCTCTCTGATTGGCTGAAATCTACAAGCTGGTTGAAAGAGGAAGGAGCTTTAAACTCTGCAAAAAACGCCGATCGTTAAAGTTTTCCCTGCGACGTTGTCCCTCATGTTAAGAAGCAATATTGCGCGACTTCAAACGTCGTCAAAACAATGGCTTTGTCTTAATTGTCAGCTACGACGGCAACATGCTGCCCCAGAGCCAAGGCAACCGGAGAGAAGACCTCATGTCGAAGGATACAGACAAGGTCGAGTACCCGGTAAACATCCCCCAAGAGCACCTCGGACGTACGTCTCTCGAGATCGACAGGAGGAGAAGAAGCCTACAATTCAACTGGAGTTTATGAAAGCAGGAGGTCCCCGGCCTCAACCCCCTGAACGGAGAGAGGAGCTGCCTCAAGAAAAAGAGCTCAAAAAAGAGCGAGCGGTAATTGATCTCATGCTCAGGGGACGGAGAGAGGATATCATGGTTGTTGCGGAGGTACATGGAAAGCGGACTTGGGCTGATAAATTTAGACTATTGGAATGCGACCTGCGGTTATAACAGGAATGAGTAAATTCCTCAATCAACCATTTGTGCCTACCGAAGCCCAGCAAAAGTTATTATTGTCATTAAAGAAAGAGGAAGAGCATGTCTTTTTTCGGGCAGAGACTGGATCCGGAAAGTCCTTTATATTGGCGATGCATGCACTCAATCGGCCAAGGAGTCTCGACGCCAGTGCTCATCCAAGGACGAGCATCCTGATTCTGGTTCCCAACCCAGATTTAGCGATCCAATACTACTACTGGATCACACAAGTATTAGGAACCTCAGTCGGTGACTCTGACCGGGCGGCAAAGATCGTCCAAGCATTCTTCCGAACAGAAGAAACCGAGGAGAAAGCACAAGAGGAGAGATTGGAGAAACACCCGGTTCCACATATTGTCATCTCAACGCCAACTAGAATGCTCGATATGATTGCCTCTAATCCAAATGCATTTGACTTCTCCTGTTTAACAAATATAATTCTCGATGAAGCAGACGACATTGTTGTGCCAAGAGAACAGACTTCATCGAAAAAAATCCAACATCGCGCACCAGGCGAGATTTTACTCGACTACCTCTTCGAAAAGCACAGAACTCAACCATCTACAGAATTCCTCCGACTTATCGCAACTTCAGCAACTCTCTCAACCACCTTTGCTAGTTTCATCGAACAGAAAGAATGGGTATCAGACCCCGTCGTCACCTTTACCCTCGCTGCTCCCTCAAAAGTCTACTACACGCCGTCCAACACCGAACAACACGCTCTCATGGTCTCCCTCGTTAAATCACCCACCCCTGAACTCGTCCCCGACCGTTTCCGGATTAAACCCGCATTCCTCCCTTACGTCACATTACACCATAAGATCCGGACGAATCCGCCTAAAAATCCAGAGCCACCACTTCAAACGGACTATCCACCCAATTACCTCTCAATATCCGCGATTCAGCATATTCTGCGTAAAACCGGCATAAATAAAGCTGTTGCATTAATTCCTCATGGCGGGTCAAAGGCTGACTTTGTTTGGGCCTGTCACTATTTCGGTCTCTCAGGAGCCAGACAACTTCGATTTTCCTTTTCAGAGGCAGAAAAGGGATATCTGGAACCAAAACCGATTGATGCAGGCGGACCGATCCTATACGTCTCACATCCCAAGGATATTAGAGGGGTTGATTTGAAGAACATTGGCATTGTATTTGTCATGGGTGAATTTGGCTCTGTGGAAGATTATGTCCATGTCATCGGACGGACGGGTCGTCTTCGACAGTACGGCAAGGTGATTACGCTGCTGGAGGACACGATGGAAAATCTCGAGCAAAGAATGACGAATGTGGCTGTCAAGATGGTCAGAAGTGGTGCCAAGAAAACGGACAGCAAGCTTTTTGAGACGGAAAAGGATTTGAAAGCTCTTCCTGGAGATGAACATGAGGAAATTCGACGGGAGAAGGGAATTATTACGATTACGGATGAGGTTTTGCAGAAGCAGGATCGTGAGAGAAGGGCTATTGATGACCGTGAGAAGTGGCTTTCTATGTCACAGGGAAAGGCGAGAGGGCCTGCATTCGAGAGTGAGGAAGAGGAAGAAGTTGAGCTTGAGCGACCAGCCTCCTTTGGGATGAGCGCTCCTACTTGGACCCCAGAAGAGACTCAAGAGGATGAGCCGAAGAGTTCCGTGGAGAGAAACAGTTCTCCATCATCGGTGCCAGCGGTTGATTGGCGAGTTGCGCTCGCTCAAGCGCTACAAGAGTATCCCAACCCCAACCCACCTACCAGCGCCATCGATGAACCTCTCCAGTATGAGCCAATATCAACGAAACCAACGACGAGCGGTGCAAAGCTAAAGAAGGTTCATGAAGATGCAGTGTTCTTAAATCCAGCTACTTCTACTCCTAAAGCTACTGTACAACAAGTCAACCCGTCACCGTTCCCAGCAAAGCCATCGTTTCCGCTCCAACAATATCGCGAAGCATGGAAAGGGGTTAAAGAATATTATGCCAAAAATAAGGAAGGCATTTCTCCAACAGACGAGTCGAAGGCCACCGAAATCGCGCAAGCATCAAATTTACCAAATGAAGCTGTACACGGACGCGATGACTCGCCTATTGTCCCTTCAGATATTTCTTTATCAACAGAAAATCCCGATGGCGTGAAGAATGCGCTGCAAGGAGAGAGCTTGCGTCAAGCTGAGTTAAGTGAGTTGATTGCTTCTAAGAAGCGGGGAAGGAAACCAAAGGCTGTGATACCAAAGCAGGAAGGAGTTATTAAGAGGCCGCGAGGACGACCGAGGAAAAACAACACTTAGCATAGCGTTGCATGGTGGATGAATGAATGACACTCCAATGCCCATGTGCAACTTTCCCCGACGCCAATGGTGTAGTATTTTGTACAAAACGATTAAATATCCGGCGGCTAGAATTTCCTATGGTGCTCCACCTCGCATTAATGAGACGGAAATAGGGTGTATCCGCATTGCATCCGCATGCAGTGCGTGGTTACTTATTTGATCATTGTTCGATGCTGGTTGGTGCGCTATAGCCGCATACCTGGTTCAAGCGTCGATTTTCATGTGATCTTGGAACTCTGATTCGCCGTTAAATTTAGTTTCGCTTATCCGCCCTGTGACACAGACTGCATGAAGAAACGGAGACAGAAAATTTCCCGATCCCCGCATTGGGAACACAAGTACAAAAAGGAGAGGACCTTTCCTTGACAATTTCTTGAGATCTCTGATTTCAAGATATAGAAATCATCTGAAATGTTCCGTCAAATCATCGCTCTCGCCGTCACTGGACTCGCATCCCTAGTCTTTGCATCAGATCCAACGACCCCTCAGCTTCTCCGCGCAAAGTCCAATTCCACTTCATTGGCGTATGAGGGATTCTATCTGGCCACCTATCACCAAGGTGCCGGACTTGCCGATGCTACCCTCGTCAGCAACCTATCCAACGCCATCGGAGGAGCATTCCTCAATGCTACGGACAACACGACCATCTCCGGATATTACTTGGACTTCAATACTTCCATCCCAATCGGCACGAACGGTCCTCCTCTTTACTACCATGCCAATTTCCTTGGATTAGGAGCCTATAGCAGCTTGCAACTCCTTACTATCAATATCGCAGAAGCACCTGTCTCAGGATTTACGTTTGATGGCGAAGGAAGGCTTGCATGGCAAAATGCAACGACCTGGGCAGCATGCGAGTTTGTGCATACGGCATATACTCTCATGACTTCGATTACTAATGATAGCCTGGATATCCCTCCATCTTCTGGGTGGTTCCTGAGTACGCGAATCTTACACCATTGCCGTGTGGATGTACTGAGATCGAGTTGATGAGGGCGGATCAGTATTTGTAAATTATCTTATGTCTGAATGGCACAACTTGCTTCACAAGCACCTCTATTTGATTCTTTGTATTGCACTGCATTAAAATAGTAATAATAATCACGCTATGCAATTAAATACTTTGCCGCCGTGATAATCTTGGTCCGTTCCTCTTCCTGTCTCCGGTCCCTTTCAAACTCCCGCTGAGCAAATTCTCCAATTTTCCCTCCCGTCTAAGTTCTTCTAGAAGTCCCTTGCAATAATGATAACCAACGTCGTAAATCTCATCAAACTTTCCAAAGTCTAATGTGCCGTATTGTTGAACTGGTGGTTGCATGTAAATGACTCCCGGGGATGCCTTGGCCTTCTCCAAGGCGGCCACAGATGTGGCATAGGCAAGTCGAGATTGGATATCTGATAAGGTCGGAACATCAGGTATTTTCGAAAAGGGATTATAATGGTTGAATAATGCCCATATTCCTGATAAAGAATCGCCGTAGCGTTGGGGGGTGTCGTCACTGATACTGCCAACATCGACAGCGAAGATAACATCCGCACCCATATCCTTCATCGCAGCGACCTAACAATTAGTCCGTGACGAGAGAGATGAGATACCGTCAAGTTATCCATATATCCTCCATCGACTAACATATTCCCCTCATCATCCGTCATAGGTGGAAGAAACCCAGTAAGTGTCATACTAGCCCGAATATACCGCCAAGCATACCCAGTCGTATGAATTTCCATCCTGAACTTCAAAATATTCGCCGAATTGCAATAATAGGAAAGCCAGAAATCCTCAATATGGGTATCTCCAAATGTCTTCCAAATTCCACGATTAAACTCATGTCCAGTCGTGTAACTCGTCGTAGGCCAAGTCAAATCCGTCGCAAGTCTCCAGAGACTCGCCATTCGTCCCGCAAATTTCTTCGCGCGACCATAAATAGGGACAGAATCTGCGTCCTTGGCATACAACCCAGCATTGAACGCCCCAATACTCGTTCCGCCGACAATGTCAATGGGTATTCCTGCTTCCTCAAGAGCACGGATGACACCAACTTGGGCGATCCCACGGGCACCCCCGCCACCGAGAACGAGACCGATACTTTTACCACAGAGATGGCGTGCGAGGCGAGCAAAGTCGGAGCGACGGTGTGATGTTGTATCCTCTGAATCAATGGAACTTGTATATGAGAGTGCTGATCGTCCACGACGAGATGTGTATTTCGAGAGGTCTGATTGTATTGTCTGGAGCTTGTTTTTGACGAAAGTGAGGGTTCTTCTTGCACGAGGAGGCATTTCGACTGCGACTCGGGTCGGACTGGAGCGGAAATTCATTTGGACATGATGATGTTGATGAACCCAAATTCGATTCTGAAGTTAACAAAGTACTTATATGAAGGATACCTTCAGCCATTCTCGTGTAGTGCCGGATTTGACGGACTGGTCTGGATGTAGGATGACAAGCTCCTTACGAGCGGTCGTCTTACTTCCGACCAAGAAGCGCTCGTATTCGCCAATGGAAGGGTCGTCATTGGCTAAACCGACAAGAAGAATACAATCCGCCTGACTGATGCACGTTTGCGTCCAAGGTGAATTGACTCCGGTATCTGCCACATAAAGGACCATATCCCATCTCTCCTCCAATTCACTTAACCAGCCTGACAATTTCAATTTTCCCATTCGATTGAATGCATGCCGTCCTAAAGTCTCCAAAACACGCTCTTGGTTGAGTAATTGACATCCTACACCAACACCGGCTGCGATCCCACGCTGAAGGTTCTTTGCAAATTCCATAATTGGTATTCCTTGACGAACAGGCAAAATACCCACCGTCCTCAAATTCATAGTACTCTTCGCAGTTGCGAGTGCTTTCGGAGGTTTCATCCTATTTGCAATCATCTTGTATATCTGCATTGATATTCTAGGATGTTCTAAAGCCAAAGTATTGAATAACGTCTTTGGAAATTTGGCAAGTTCTGTATCTCTTATTGCATGTAACGTCGACGGGCGTTTTTGATCGGTCAGGACCTCGAGTTCACCAATACTCTCTCCCCGACCATATTCCCCGACAACTTCGTGTTTCTCAGTAATCGTGCGAACTCGGCCGTTGAGAACGATATAAATGGCATCAGCCGGGTCGTTTTCATGATAAATGACTTGGCCAGCGTTCACTTGAAGCCATTCTAACGCAAAATCGATATGTAGCACCAATGGGGACAATAAAGATATGAGACGTTTTGCCATGGTAAGGAGAACCATAGGTTGCCTCTCCATGATCCGTTCCAAACTCGATCGCGGGAGAAATCCAACAAGTACATCAGTCTTTGCCCGGATTCCACAAAATGAAGGAAATCCTGAGATCGAGCCGAGATATCCAGCCAATCCTCCCGGTTTCACAAGGAAGAGAGACTGTGTACGGCAACCGTTCTCCTCAGATGGAGAACGTACTTCCTGTTTAATCCCACCCGCGCTAGTTTCTGTGGAGTTCTCCGGCTTTTCCTCTTCGAGGACAAGACACGTTTCAAGAAATCCATCAATGACATAGTATAAACCTGGTGTCCGTTCTTCTTGTTCAACGAGGACTGTTCCGGCCTTAAAGAAAACTATTTCCACGTCGTTCTCGAGTTCACTTTGAATAGATTGGAGACTACTTGCCGTTGATCTTTCTTCATCATCTATCGCAGAGGATTGTGAACCATTACCACGGGATAGGAATTGATGTTGACCGAACGCAGGCAAGAGTGGTGCGGAGGCATGCGTGAATACGGCTTTCTGGCTTACGGAATCATAGGATACGAGACGAGGGGAAGCGGGAACTGAGCCTGGTTGAGGCGGGTTGAGAGTATTATCAAGACTTGATAACCCAATGGCCTTGAACATGCAATCTAAAACCGCATCTCTAAATTCACTTTCCTCGCCTTCAATAGATTGGAGGGAATGGGTGCGAGAATGTGGTGGTGGTGTAACTGATGGTCCTTGCATAGGAGACGTCGGCGACTGTCGACCAGTGGTTGATCCCATGTGCAGTGGAACGGAAGAGAGGATATCTCCTGGTGCCGCTTCCTTTCGAGCAGGAGGTTCTCCAGCTCTCCTCGCAATATTTGCTATGATACTATAATGGGCTGGCGTCTTGAAGATAGGCCACGGTCGTTGACCTCCGAGATGCGATCTTCGTCGTCCGTTAACTCGCGCATGTGTCACAATCAACCCTTCCTCTCCGACATTCTCATTTTCTTCTGCCAAGTATCGCTCCTTAAGCTTTTCAAGTACTCCACGTCTCAGAATATTAGGAAGTTCATAGTTTCCTTTCGTGTTCAGTAACTTCTCCGTCTTTAGGATTTCAGCCGTAAGACCGAGATATTTATGTCCAGTCAAGAAAGTAACGCGTTGAAATCTGGTGAGGATGACTTGTACGATATGAGATGATGCTTTGGGATATATTTTAACGAGCCGTCTGAAGGCTTCTGCGGGAATGACGGCGATGGTACTGTCTACCACTGCGCGTCCGACGATGTCTGGATGCATGGACGTTGACTGTCTTCTCGGCGGCGAGGGTGACGCAGGATCGTTGAGATTAAAAGCGGGAGGATTTTCATAAGGGACCAACTCCGAAGAGATCTGGTCGGGGATATGGTGGTCCATTGATCCAGTAGGAGTGGGTAAAACGATATCTTCGGTGAATAGGGCGAGGATAGAGAATAAGCTGGAAAGCGGAGCTGCCGTTAGCTGTGATGATCGCGGACGTACCTCCATTCTTCGCTTCTGTGAGCAGTTGATACCCTTGTCCCCCTTCCCATTCCTCTTCGTCATTCCCTTGTGCGACACCAGGTGGAGATTTCACAAATACTTGTACCAAACCATCCACAACGATACAGAACGATTTCTCCTCCTCTAGTAGAAGAGTATCCCCCGCGATGAGCTGGCGGGTTTGCATATGCCGCGCGAGTTCATGGAAAACAGGTCTTTCTAGATACCCAAAGATCTTTATCGCACTCAAGAACTAAAATAAGCACAGCAGTCAAACAAAACTAACCTCATCGAAGTAATTTTGTAGGCCTGGTTTAGCGTCACCCTCCTGACTATCAGGAAATAAATCAACTTGAGGTTCCTTCCTCGGTGGTTCAGGGGGAAGTCTCGAATACTCAGTAAGATAACGATATCGAAGAATCCAGTAACCGATAGATAAAATGATAAAAGTGAGGAAAAAACTGAATAAGTCCATGTCAAAGGAAGGAGAGCATACAGTGAGCTAAAGTTTAGCGTCAACGTGAAACTGATACTGAGGATTTTGAATATAAGTGTTGGAATTGTTATAGTGCAAAAGCTCAGTATCCAGAAGAAAATCCTTGTCGCTCCAACTATGCAAGACGCGATGAAATAAAACATCCAGTTTATAAGTCCGGGTGAAGGCGGCGGGACATCGGGGATGGTGGTTGATGAACCCGCTGCGGTTAATGCCGTGGGCGTGCTAACGGCTTTGGCCAGGATACTAGGAGATAAGGAGGATAACGATTCTGTTAGAGTTTCTGTCATGGCCATTTATGCGTGACAGTGATTGGCCTTCGACGTGTTGTTGGCCAGGAACACTCTGGGGACATACGTAAAACGTTCCGTTGTGGAGATCCCCGAGGGAGAGTGACGTCGAGTACGAGTACCGCCAGTCAAGATTTAAATCCAGTACAGATCAGAGAGTACCATCACAAGAATAAGTCACGACTGTGCAAGAAGTTTTTCATCGTCACCACACTATTTATTGCTCAGAGAAACTTTTCATTTCAGTTTTGGCACTCTTTCTTTCACCAAACCTTGATAAGACTATTTTTATTCAAAACAAGAAATCGGAGTGGTTACTGGTACATTTTTTTTTTCAGATTAACTAATCCTCACAAAAGTAGAATATGAAAGAAATTCTGGAGGACATATATATGTGTTCACGATTGATTATCAGCCCAGCGGAAGCAGTTCTGCCTCCCGCTCTCCTCATGGATACAGTCTATGTCCAGACCAATGGAGAC
>Ga0335078_10015214_pt1 | contig 11420 bp, 6 predicted proteins | sample Lox_Sample_32_FD_206711 | JGI IMG/M metagenome (GOLD analysis project Ga0335078, IMG submission 206711) | Soil microbial communities from Loxahatchee National Wildlife Refuge, Florida, United States - Lox_Sample_3.2 | ecosystem: Environmental > Terrestrial > Soil > Wetlands | place: USA: Florida...
GTCAGTTTCCTGCGGTAGTTGAGGTATCCTCTGGCCAACTCCAGCGCCAGCGGCAGCCCGCCAACCCGATCGACCAGTGCGGCCGCGTCGCGGCCGAACTTTCTTTCTCCCGAGTTAAGCAGCCGCACGCCTTCTTCGGTTGTCAGGGTGTTCAGCCTCACCGAAGCATGGTGGAGGTCCTGCCGCCTGGTGGTGATGAGCGTGTGCACGCGTCCACCGACCGGCAGGTACGGTTGAAGCGGGTCGTTCTCGGGGAAATTGTCGAGGATCACGAGTGACGGGCCAGGCAGCCGATTCAGGCCGCGCCAGATCTGCTCCACCTGGTGCGCTTCTTCGGCCTTCTTATCCACCTCAATGCCGGCGGCGTCGCCCACTTGGGAGATGAGAGTGGAAAGGCCCTGGTCGGCATCCACCCAATAGACGCCGCCCGTATATACAGACCCAAACCGGTGTGTGTATTCGATGGCGAGCTGCGTCTTCCCAAGGCCGCCCGTGCCCACCACAACCACTTCGCCCGCCAGGATGGTTGTGCCGTCGCGGAAGAGCGAATCATGGAGGTTCCAGAACTGGTCCACCCGCCCGATGAACTTCTCGCCCAGCGAGCGGTAGGGCATGCGATGTTTCTCGGGCAGCGCACTCGCCGGGGGCAGCTTCGTCCTGTCGGCGAAGGCGGCATCCTGGCGCGGTATGCCGCCGAGCTCCTGGCAAATGCGGGGGTAGTGCGCTTCAAGGTTGGCGTTGGTGGAGACATCGATGGCCTGCACGTGGCGGAGAAAACGGGGAAAGGTGGGGAGGTCCCGGCAGGGCCGCCGCATCAGCGGCCGTACCTTGCGTTTGAGTCCGGCGGGATCGTCGGCGATGCTGCTGGTTCGCTCCACCTCCACCCACTCGGAGTTGCAGAAATCCGGCGACAGGACGAAGACCACAAACTCGCACTCGTCCAGCGCACGCTCGAGAGCTTTAACCCAGTTCTCGCCCCATCCGATGGACTCAATGTCAAAAAAACACGACACGCCGTCGCGAGTGAGGCGGCGATAAAGTTCCCTTACGAAATCCTTGTCCTTGCCGCTGTGACTGAGGAAGACACGATAGGCCGGGGCCATAGGCTAAATGCTAACCCAAGCCTGCGAGAAATTCGAGGAATGGGCGTAAGACCTCAAAGAAATGCCGCGGACTTCAAACAGCGGAAGTCCGCGCTACAGCCCGCTCATCTACTCGATATTCTGCGCACGTCAATAGAGCCCGCGCCTGAAATAGCAGCGCGTAAGAACATCGCTGAGGCAGTCCCAATCGCACCAGGCGCGGCCGGCCGGCGCCGAACGGAATTTCGCAACCGCATCGCCTTTGTGTGATCTGCGCCTATAGGGCGCGCCCGCGGTGAATGTCGAATAAGTGTTGGCGCAGACGGTCGAGCACCTCGTCTCGCTTCCCTTCGGCCATCTCTTTTTCGAGCTCAAACAGGGCGAAATGGACGATATCGTGATGATGAAGTTCCAGCGGCTGCACCTCGTTGCTGAAATCGAGCCAAATGGAATGCAGCAGGTCGATTTCTTTCTTGGTCAGGCGAGGCGCGTGAGGCCCCAGGTAAGAAACGTATTCCTTGCCCCCGTCGGGAGAGCGAATCTCGAGGGTGAGCTGCGGGCGCGGGGTGGGAAGCCGCTCCCAGGCCAAACCTGCCAGTCGCGCTTCCTCGGCGGCCGAGGTCTTGGGCGAGAGCCCCAGAACAATATCCGACGACTCCAGAGCTTGGGCCGAGCGCAGGACGGCGTCCCAAATATCTGTGGCTGCGACCAAAACCAGCTTCACGCTCTTGCCGTTTTTTTCGGCCAGCTTGAGCGCATTGGAGAACATCTGCTGCTCGGCATGCGCGAAAAACTGGTCCGGCTCCAAGGGGTGTTCACCGGATCCGGCTCGCCCCACCTGATAGGCATGTAAAACCACCACATCCTGCTTCCGCGGATCCAGACGCTTCAAGGTGCCCTCAAGGTTGTAGAGCGTATTGCAATCGCGGATTGGCACCAGGACGTTGCCGCTGCGGCAGCCCACCGATTGCGGCGAGATCTCCTCGCCGGCCGCCAAGTGAAACTCGTCGAGCTCCGGCTGCGCCAGACCGCGACGGTGCCACATTTTCTCCGACGCCGTGAAGATGCCGAAGAAAATCAGGGTGAAAGCCACACCCGAGACGGTGGCGACTTGTTTGGTGAAGAGGTTGATGATGGCGGTCGCGAAAAGCACCAGCGTAATTAAGCCGAGGCCGATCGGAATTTCCAGGCGGCCCAACTTCAGGTTGAGCGGAACTCGAAATTCGCGCGGGCCGGGTTCGGTATAGCGGAGCACGAGTACGGCCAGCCCCTTCATCGCGAAACTCCAGATGACGCCGAAGGCATAGGCCTCGCCGAGCAGAATGACGTTGCCGCGACTCAGAAAAATGGTGAGAAGCTGGAGTCCCACTACCAGATTGATGATGCGGTGAGAGGTGCCGTAGCGAGGGTGCGGATGGCGAAACCAGGGCGCTAGAACACCATCCTCGGACACGCGGTTCAGCACGCCGTTGGAGCCAACGATCGCGGTGTTGACAGCTCCCGCCAGGATCATGATTCCGACCACCACCACAAAGGCATGAAACGCCAGCCGCAGGGGAAAGGAGCCCACCACATTCATCGCCAGACCGCCAATCAGGTTGTCGGCGTATTCCAGGCGCGTCTGCTGGTTAGGAATGATCATGAACGCGAAAAACGAAACCAGCGAGGTAAAGAGCATGCTGTAAATGAACACCACAAAGGCCGTTTTCTTGAGATTCGGCAGTTTCGGATGCTGGATCTCCCGGTAAACCTGGGCCAGCGTCTCGAGGCCGCTCATGGCCAGCACTGAGTGACCGAAGGCCACCAGGATGCCGATCACGCCAATCATTTCCGGCACGTGGTGCAACCATCCCAGCGCTTCCGGCGAAAAGTGCAGGTTAGCGGGAGAGGGAGCAGGCGGCAGGTGTCCGCCCCTCACCCAAAGCGTATAGCCGCACCAGCCAATCATGAGAACCACCATCAGGGTGGTGAACTCCATGATGCGCGCCGCCTTTTCGCTCGACTCCTGAATACCCTTGACGTTCTCGCGCCAGAAGTAAATCGTCACGCCCGCCGCAAAGACGGCCGCGGTACCGTTGGGAGGGAGCACGAGATTGATTTTGGCGTAGCGCAGGAGATCGTTGAGGAAGCCTGCCAGGTACAGACCCGCCGACACTCCGCTGATCGGTCCGGTGAGGATGTAGTCAAACATCAGGGCCGAGACCGAGAACTTGGCGAGCGTGCCGCCCATCGCTTCCTTAACGACGCGGTAAACGCCGCCTCGCACGAACATGCTGCAGCTCTCGACATACATTTGGCAGACGGCGTAGGCGAAAAGCATCACCGCCAGAATGAACCAGGGCGCCGACGGCCCAATCGCCTTTTCGGCAATGCCGCCCGCATAGAAGGCCGAGGACGCCAGGTCATTCAGGACCACGGCGGCCGCGCGCCAGAAGGAAATAAAGGTCAGCATGGCGGTGGTGGCGAGCACCACTTGAGGAATGCGAGTATTCCTCTCACCCGCAGGGGAGGTTGAGGTTGGGGCGGACATGTTGTCTCTTACGTCATGAGCATCATACTTCGAATTGCGAAGAATGAGAAGGAGAGCACCCGCGCCTCCCTGCGCCTCTGCGCTCCTGAGAACTCTGACTTCGGGTACAGTCCCGATTCTGGACGCCTTCTGGGGTACTGTCCTAATTTGAATCTGCCGTTGTTGGGCCACCCACTCGGACAAATGTCATCCTGAGCGCAAGCGAAGGATCTGCTTTTAACTCAACAGCAGATTCTTCGTCGCCTCCGGCTCCTCAGAATGACGGTGCTGGAGGGTAGGGGAGACTAGTCAAATTAGGACACCACCCCTTCTGGCGGTTTCTTCCCCCTCCCTCGCTGCCTCGGCTACAATAAACTTATGGCCTTCAGTCTGTTCGGCAAGGGTGAAAAGAAGACGGGTTTCTTCGACCGCCTCAAGCAGGCGGTGTCTTCGACCAAAGCCCAACTTGTCGAGAAAATTGAAGCCATTACCGAAGGGCGCGAAACCATCGACGAGTCGGCGTTGGATGGTCTGGAGACGGCCCTGATTGCGGCCGATCTGGGCGTGAAGACCACGGGCGTGATCATCGACAAGCTCCGCGAGCGGGTCAGGAAGCGCGAAATTCGGGCCGCCGGCGACCTGAGACCTGCCATCGAGGAAGAAATCTTTGCTATCCTACAGAGCCCGAACGGCGCCCGCCGTGCGGAGGCGCGCAAGCCGCCGGCAGGTTCGCCCGAGGTGATCTTTATGGTGGGCGTCAATGGCGTGGGCAAGACCACGACGATCGCCAAGCTGGCGCGGCACTATCTGGATGAGAACGCGCGCCCGTTGCTGGCCGCCGCCGATACCTTCCGCGCCGCTGCCGGAGAGCAACTCGAGATTTGGGCGCACCGGCTGGGCGTGCCGATGGTGGCGCTGAAGTCCGGCGCCGACCCGGCTGCGGTCCTCTACGACGCCTTGGCGAAGGCCAAGAAGGGACATGACAGCCCGGTGATCGTGGACACCGCCGGCCGGCTGCACACCAAGTACAACCTGATGACGGAACTTGAGAAGATGTGCCGCATCGCGGGACGCGAAGTGCCAGGCGCGCCGCATCAGGTGCTGCTGGTGATCGACGCCACCACGGGACAGAACGGGCTGCAGCAGGCCCGTCAGTTCACGGAAAAAGCGGGGGTCACGGGGATTGTCCTGAGCAAGCTTGACGGCACGGCGAAAGGCGGAGTGGTCGTTTCCATTGCGCACGACCTGGGGCTGCCCATTCAGTTTGTGGGCGTGGGCGAGAAGATCGGGGATCTGCTGCCGTTCAATGCGCGCGAGTTCGTGGCGTCGATTTTCGAGGCGTGAGATTGAGGGCGTCGCTCTAAGGACGTCAGCCTGGCGCAGCTTGGATGCGCAACCATAAGAGGAATTTCACCACAGAGATCACGGAGGCCAAAGAGGTCTTCTCCGTGTTCTCTGTGCCCTCGGTGAGGCTTTGTGCAACTCGGAGGACAGCGAATGGCGAGCTTTGACGTACCGCTGAAAAATGGCGGATTCGGCCGGACGGCCCGGCGCGACCTTTGGTGGGTGACACCCCTGGCCGTCTTCCTGGGACTGGGCGGGTTCATCGTGTACGCAACTTGGGCCGCGCTTCAGGGCGCACACTACCGATTCGGACCGTACATCTCGCCTCTCTACTCCCCGGAGTTATTCGGAGACCCCGCTACCGCCTGGTTCGGCGCCCGGCCCTGGTGGTATCCGAGCTGGCTGTTGTTCTCGCCGGCCTTTTTTATCCTGTGGGCTCCCGGCGGCTTCCGGGTGACCTGCTATTACTATCGCGGCGCGTACTACAAGGCCTTCTGGGCCGACCCGCCGTCCTGCACAGTCGGTGAGCCGCGCAAGGTCTACCGCGGCGAGCATTCTTTCCCGCTTGTCTTGCAAAATATACATCGCTACTTTCTCTATCTGGCGCTGGTGTTCATCGTGATTCTGGCGCACGATGCCTGGGACGGCTTCTGGTTCGACGGTCACTTTGGCGTGCGCGTGGGCTCGCTGGTGCTGCTCACCAACGTCATCCTGCTCGGCGGATATACCTTCGGTTGCCACTCGTTGCGTCATCGGGTGGGCGGAGTTCTCGACCGCCTCTCTGGATCGCCGATTCGCAGGACCGCTTATCGCTGCGTCAGCTACTGCAACTCGCGGCATATGATGTGGGCGTGGTTCAGCCTCTGTTGGGTGGCCTTTACGGATCTTTACGTGAGGCTGTGCTCGATGGGCATTTGGACGGACTGGAGAATCTTCTGATGGCGGAATACGAGACCTACCAGCACGACGTGCTCGTGATCGGCGCCGGAGGTGCGGGGCTGCGCGCCGCCATTGAGGCCTCGGCGGCGGGCGTATCGGTGGGCGTGGTGTCGAAGTCGCTGCTGGGTAAAGCGCACACGGTGATGGCCGAAGGCGGCATCGCGGCGGCGCTCGGCAACGTGGATAATCGCGACAACTGGAAGGTCCACTTTGCAGACACCATGCGCGGCGGCCAGTATCTGAATCATCCGCGCATGGCGCAGCTGCACGCGCAGGAGGCGCCGGCACGCGTCAAGGAGCTTGAGGCCTGGGGCGCGCTCTTTGACCGAACGGAAGACGGTCGCATTCTCCAGCGCCACTTCGGCGGACACAAATACAGCCGCCTGGCCCACGTGGGCGACCGGACCGGCCTCGAGATGATTCGCACTTTGCAGGATCACGGCATTCATTGCGGCATCGAGTTCTACATGGAGTTCACCATTCTGAAGCTGCTCAAGGATGGCGACCGCGTGGTGGGCGCTTTTGGCTACGACCGCGAGCGCGGGCGATTCCGCCTGTTTCAGGCCAAGGCCATCGTGCTCGCCACGGGAGGCCTCGGCCGCGCCTACCAGATCACCAGCAACAGCTGGGAGTACACGGGTGACGGCATGGCGCTCGCGTACGACGCCGGGGCCGCGCTTAAGGATATGGAGTTCGTCCAGTTTCACCCGACGGGCATGGTGTGGCCGCCGGGCGTGCGGGGCATTCTGGTGACCGAGGGCGTCCGCGGCGAAGGCGGCGTGCTCAGGAACAAGGAAGGGCGCCGCTTCCTGTTTGACGACATTCCGCCCCTCTATCGCGACCAGACTGCCGACAACGAAGAAGAGGGCTGGCGCTATACCCAAGGCGACAAGAACGCGCGGCGGCCGCCCGAACTGCTGACGCGCGATCATGTGGCGCGCTGCATCATGCGCGAGGTTCGCGAGGGCCGAGGCAGTCCTCACGGAGGCGTGTTTCTCGACATCGCCTGGATCAAGCAGCGGCTTCCCAACGGCGCCGAGCACATCAAGAAGAAATTGCCCAGCATGTACCATCAGTTCAAGCAACTGGCGGACATCGATATCACCGAAGAGCCCATGGAAATTGGGCCCACTGTTCATTACGTGATGGGCGGCGTGAGCGTCGATCCTGACTCGCAGATGTCAGAGGTTCCCGGACTCTTTGCCGCCGGCGAGGTGGCGGCAGGCTTGCACGGCGCCAACCGGCTCGGGGGCAACTCGCTCTCTGACCTGTTGGTGTTTGGCAAGAGGGCAGGTGAATACGCGGCCATGTTCGCCAAAGAACACCGCGCCGGTACTATCAATAGCGATGAGGTTGAGGCTGCCGCACGCCGGGCGATCGAGCCCTTCGAGCGTGATTCGGGCGAGGGGCCGTACCAAGTGCAACGCGATCTTCAGAAGACGATGCAGGAATGGGTGGGCATCGTTCGTCGCCAGGAGGATTTGGAGAAGGCGCTCGAGGCGATCCCGGCATTGCGGGAACGCGCCGGCCACGCCTCCGTCGGCGGCAATCGCGAATACAACCCCGGCTGGCACACGTCCATTGATCTGCGTAGCCTTCTCACCGTGTCCGAAGCGATCATCCGGTCGGCCATCGAGCGCAAGGAGAGCCGGGGCGGTCACTTTCGCGATGACTTTCCCGCCAAGGACGAGGCTTGGGGCAAAGTGAACACGATCATTCGCAAGGGAGCCGGCGGCGACATGCGGCTAACTCACGAGCCCGTGCCCGAAATGTCGGACGAGCTGCGGGAAATCGTCAAGGAGATGAAGTAATGGCGCAGGCGACGTTCAGAATCTGGCGCGGCGAAGGCGGCCAGGGTGAGTTCAAGGACTATGCCACCGAGGTCGGCCCGGGGATGGTGGTGCTCGATGCCATCCATGAGATTCAGGCGACGCAGGCGAACGACCTGGCCGTGCGCTGGAATTGCAAGGCCGGCAAGTGCGGGTCGTGTTCCGCAGAAATCAACGGCATGCCCAAACTCATGTGCATGACGCGTATGAGCCAGCTTCCACTCGACAAGCCCATCACTGTCGAGCCTATGCGCACCTTTCCTCGAGTGAAGGACCTGGTGACCGACGTTTCCTGGAACTTTCGCGCCAAGAAAGCCCTTAAGCCATTCAAACCGCGGAAAGCTGACCGGTCCGACGGAACCTGGACCATCGCTCAGCAGGACGTGGAGCGCGTGCAGGAGTTCCGCAAGTGCATCGAGTGCTTCCTCTGTCAGGACGTCTGCCACGTGCTGCGCGAGCATCAACTGCACGAGAAGTTCATTGGGCCCCGGCTGCTGGTGTACACGGCCGCGCTCGAAATGCACCCGCTCGACGCGGAAAACAGGTTGGCGGATTTGCGAAAGGCTAACGGCATAGGCTACTGCAACATCACCAAGTGCTGTACCAAGGTGTGTCCGGAAAGCATCACCATCACCGACAATGCCATCATTCCCCTCAAGGAGCGCGTCGTCGATCGCTTCTATGATCCGCTGACGCGGCTGTTCAGGGTGTTCCGGCCATCGACATGACGCGAGGAACTGCCCGGTGGCTCGCGCTTCCAGCCCTGCCCTGATGGGATGCACAGGACTTGATGGGCTCTGGTAGCGCAAGGTACAGAATCCTCTCCCTTCCGCGAAGATTTTTGTCTTTGTGCGCGGACCAAATTCTGATCTCGTCTTGCGGTATCTCCGTGTTCTCTGTGCCCCTCAAAGCCTTCAACACGGAGGCCACAGAGTCTCCGTGAACTCTGTGTTGAGACGCTCCCAGACACGGAGTTCACGGAGAACGAACCCTGGTTGGCTGCGGCTCTGCCGTGCTGGATGGCTAGTCGCCGTGCTTGTAGACCACGCCGTCCTTCATCACGAAATCGACGCGCTCCAGGACACTGATATCCGCTAGCGGATCTCCAGCAACAGCGACAATATCCGCGAGTTTGCCGGGCTCCACTGAACCGACCTCGTTCTGCATCCTGAGCAGTTGTGCCGCACTCACCGTCGCCGCGCGGATCGCTTCCGCCGGCGACATGCCGTATTGGACCATGAGCGGAAACTCATGCGCCGGATTGACCGTCCACTCGAAGCCGCCCACGTCAGTGCCGAAGGCGATCTTCACGCCGGCGCGACGGGCGCGTCGAAAGGTCTCGGCGTGAATTGCAGTGCCGCCCTCCCAGCCCTGAAAGCCGGCGGCGGTGTGAATCTGCTCGGCATAGACGAAGATGTAAAGCGTAGGAACGTAGTAGATGCCGCGCGCCACCATCGTTTTCAGGTCGTCGTCAGAGATGTAGACGCCGTGCTCGATGGAGTCCACACCGGCCTCGACCGCGTTGTGTACGCCTTCTAAGCCCATGGCGTGAGCAGCCACTTGATGCCGCTCGCGGTGCGCTTCGTCGACGATAGCGTTCAACTCTTCCGGCGTGAAGGTCGGCACGCTCTCCATGATGTTTCCGGGGCCCCGGTAAACGCGCTGGTCAGCGTATACCTTAATCCAGTCTGCGCCGTTCGAGATTTGTTCGCGAACCGCTTTGCGCGCCTCGTAGGGTCCATCGATCACCTGAACGCCGTGCGGCAGCGTCAGCGCAGGGTCGTACCCCAGCAGCGCATAGGCTCCGGTAACGTCGAGCGCCCGTGTGGCAACCTTCATGTGCGGTCCGGGAACGATGCCCTCGTTGATGGCGTCGCGCAAGGCGACGTCGGCGTAGTAGGCGCCCTCGGTCTCGAGATCCCGAATGGTGGTGAAGCCGTAATCCAGGGCGTGGCGTGCGGACTGTGTGGCCCGGATCGCTCGATAGGGCAGCGACCACTTCAGGATCTGCTCCTCGTACTGGCCCGGCTTCTGATCGCCCTGCAGCAGGGTGTGAGTGTGCGCGTCGATCAATCCGGGCAGACAGGTCTGCGAGCCGAGGTCGATCAGCGCCGCGCCTGCCGGTTTCGCAAAACCCGGAGAGTAATGGATGACCGACTCGATTTTGCCTCCCGACACCTTGATGAGCGCTTGCCTGACGGGGTCTGCGGACGCCTCGTCAATCAGCGTGCCGCAATGAATGTAAGTAACGGAGCTTGTGGTGCTCGGTCCGGCTTGTAAAGCCGCCCCTCCGGCCTCGCCCTTCGGGCTATCATCGAAATGAGCGGCGAACACGTCTCGGACGCCGGCGAAGCTCAAGAGCGAAATCACAACTGCGACAAGACCGATTGGCTTGCGAACCATGGCGAGACCTCTTTCAAGAATCGATTCGTGCGGCGCGAGTATATCAAAACCAAAGTCCGCCATGATGCCGCGAGAGATCGTAGCGAGAGGGCTTCGCGTAGCGAAACGGGCTCCAGGATCGGTGTCCCGCATATTACCATTGCATGAATTGACACATGGATTACTTCAACCTATAGTGGTTACTTGAGACCGAGCGGGGCGAGGGGAGACCAAAGGTTGACCCTTAGGTCGGCGTTGGCCGGGGCAAGCCCCAGCCCTACGTCCGGGGGCGAAGCCCTCGGCTGGTTAGGCCTCCCCTCGCCACCTTTTTGTGAAAGGGGGGCCGGGGGTGAGTGTGAGAATAGCGATTTTTATGAAAGACGACCAGTACCGGCGAGACTATCCGCCCTCCCATTCGTATCGACGGCGTTTGCAGCCCTTTTGACGCCTCGGAGGAGACCTCTACGAAGCCTCGGGTGAGAAAGATGAGATTGAGGGAAACCAGGTTCGTGACGAAACGACCCCCCTGGGGGCCCCCATGCCATCTGAAAACGAACCCAAACTTATATCCTATTGCTGGATAGTATGTTAGGTGACACCATGGGGGCTGTTTTTCAAACGAGTTCTACAAACGAACCCAAAACAATCAAACCGCAGATGCAAAAAGAGATAGGAGTGAAAAGGCGGCCAAATTCGGGTTCGAAAACGAACCCAAACGAACCCAGGTCTGGCCAGCTTAGCTGGGAAAGAAAGACGCAAAATCAGCGAACGAACCCAACGAACCCAAGAAACGAACCCAACATCCCTTTTAGATTCAACGAGATTCCCAATGGCCAATTCTGGGCCTTTAACGGGAGCAGCCACAGTGTGTGCAGGTTCTTTACAGTTTTCTCGGGGTCTCGTCAGGGCGGCTTTGTCGCTTCTCTGGTATACTGCTTTTTTATGCAATCGACCAACGTCACCCGTCATTTTCAGCGCCATCATCACCGATGCCTTCTGTCGAGACGGGCCTGACGCGCTAGCAATCCTTCGACAAGCCGGAAGTAGCGAGGCCCGCCGGAATGAAGGCGGGCGTTTTCGTTAGTGGAGCTTCTTGATGAATCTCGATTTCAGCAAACTCGATGGTCTTGTTGCCGCCGTAATCCAGGACTACATTTCGGGTCGTGTTCTGATGGTTGGTTTCATGAATGAGGCGGCTTTCCGCAAGACGGTCGAGACCGGCTACGCCACTTTCTTCAGCCGATCCCGGAACAAGATCTGGGTGAAGGGCGAGACTTCAGGACATCGTTTGCTTGTCAAGGAAATCCGCACCGACTGCGATCGCGACGCGCTTCT
>Ga0335078_10015215_pt1 | contig 11419 bp, 9 predicted proteins | sample Lox_Sample_32_FD_206711 | JGI IMG/M metagenome (GOLD analysis project Ga0335078, IMG submission 206711) | Soil microbial communities from Loxahatchee National Wildlife Refuge, Florida, United States - Lox_Sample_3.2 | ecosystem: Environmental > Terrestrial > Soil > Wetlands | place: USA: Florida...
AATCGGGACACTAGGCGCGCCAATTATTAACAGCCGGGCGGCGCCATCGCCGCGGCGAGTGGGGTCTGTTAGCTTTCCGCGTCAACTTGGAAAGCAGTCATGACCCCTTCGCGCGACATCGGCCGGTTGATCGAAATCATGGCGGCGCTGCGCACGCCCAAGACCGGCTGTCCGTGGGATCTCGAGCAGAACTTTGCGACCATTGCGCCCTACACGCTCGAAGAAGCTTATGAGGTCGCCGACGCTATTGCCCGCAACGATCTCGCCGATCTGAAGGACGAGTTAGGCGATCTGTTGCTGCAGGTGGTCTTTCACGCCCGCATGGCGCAGGAGCTGAGCGCCTTCGACTTCGGCGACGTCGTTGAGGCGATCACCGAAAAGCTCATCCGCCGGCATCCGCACGTTTTCGGGGATCATCGCGCCAACAATCCGGAGGCGGTCAAAGGCTTGTGGGAGGAGATAAAGGACCAGGAGAAGCGACGGAAACGAGCGAACGCGAGAGGCAATGGTCATTCAGAGCAGGGTGCCCTCGCCGGGGTGCCGATCGCCCTCCCCGCGCTGACCCGTGCGCTCAAGCTCCAGGCCAAAGCCGGCAAAGTCGGCTTCGACTGGAACGACCCGCGTGCAGTGTTGCGCAAAATTCGTGAAGAGGCCGACGAAATCGAGGCGGTTCTCGAAAGCGAAAAAGGCGCCGCCGCTGCGGAAGTCGGCGACTTACTCTTCGCGGCCGTCAACCTGGCCCGCCATTTGCACGCCGATCCCGAGGCGCTGCTCCGCCAAACCAACCAGAAATTCGAACGACGCTTCGCCGCGATCGAGCGTGCGCTTTCGGCTCGCGGCAAGGCGCCGCAGGATGCCTCACTTGCGGAGATGGATGCGCTCTGGGAGCAGGCAAAAGCGGACGAATGAAAAGCCTCTCGGCGCTGCGGCTAAGCGGCAACCCTGTGCATTGCGGATTTTTCACGGGCGCCGCGAATAACCTTGATCGACTTTTCAATTGCCGACCAAAGGCCGCCGATTTCGGCCTCCGAGCACGGGTCGCAATCGAGGTCCTTGACCCCCTCTCCGTCAGTCAACGCGAGCGAATAACAGGCTCTATGGGTGATTTGACCACCCCAGACCGGGACCTCGAGCCGCGCCAGGCACTGGCGGGCCGAGGCGACCGCCGAGGCTTCAACGCCTTGCCGTTTTGCCGGCGCGGCGTTGAGTATGACGGCGTAGGGCGTGCGCGCCTGCCGCGCGAACGCGATGGTGTCCTGCACGGCGTCGATGTCAAACAGACCGGGCCGGCACGGAATGATCACCAGCGTCGCCGCTTCGATCGCTTCAATGACGCTTGCCGAGCCATTCGACGGCGTATCGATCAAAGTCCATTCGACGCCATTTTTCTTTGCCTTCTTCACGATGTCGGCGATGCCCCGGTTGACGACTTTCAGCGGCAAGCCGTACTCGGCGCGCAGCTCATTCCACAAGGTCAGCGAGCCTTGCGGATCGTCGTCAACGAGCAAACAGCGCCGCGTTGTCCTGTGCACGTGCACGGCAAGGTGCGCGGCCAGGGTGCTCTTGCCGGCCCCTCCTTTGCGCGACGCAAAAGCAAGAACATTCATCGCGGCAATCCGCAACACTTCGGAGGGAAGGCGCGATCCCGGCAGGCGGAATCGCGCGCACGATCGCATTGGAGTTTCCGATAAGAAAATGAACAAGGCGTCTATGCGCGTGTCGCAGCCGTGTCGCACAACTGTCACAATCAGGACAATGCGATCAGAGGCGAAACTTCACGTCGCGATGCGCTGCACGGATGATGAAAACCGCTCGCGCACGGCGTTGGCCCTTCCCGGGTCGGTTCGCACCGTCATCGCGACGCGCCCCGACTCCTCGTTGATCGCCTTGCGAATGACTTCGGTATGGCGATGCAGCCAGCTTACGCCCGCGCCGTCGGCGGCATCGAGGGTGAGCTCGATGAGGACGCGGCCCGCGGCAAGCCGCGTCTCGATTGCTTCGCCGAGCGCGGCCATCCCCTCCCCGCTGATTGCCGAGACGAGCACCGGCCGCTCGCCGACGGGCCGGCGGCTGGCGAGATTTTCGAGGCGCTCGCGCGCCTCGGGATCGAGCCGGTCGATCTTGTTCCAGACTTCGATTAGTGCGGGTTTTTCGTCCGCTTTGCGCGCCGGATCGATGCCGAGCTGACCCAAGATTTGTTCCACGTCGTGCAACTGAGCCGCGGCATTTTCGTGCGACAAATCGCGGACGTGGAGAATGACATCAGCCTCGGTCACTTCCTCAAGCGTCGCGCGAAAGGCCGCGATCAGCATCGTCGGCAGGTCGGAGATGAAACCGACCGTGTCGGATAGGATGACGCGCGCGCCATGCGGCAGGTCCACGGCGCGGAGCGTGGGATCCAGCGTCGAGAACAGCATATCCGCAGACAGCACGCGCGCCTGCGTCATCCGGTTGAACAGCGTTGATTTGCCGGCGTTGGTGTAGCCGACGAGCGCTGCGATCGGATACGGCACCCGGCGGCGGCTGTCGCGGTGTAGCGCCCGCGTACGTTTGACCTTGGCAAGCTCGGCCTCGATCTTGGCGAGGCGTTCCTCGATCATACGCCGGTCGGTCTCGAGTTGCGTTTCGCCGGGGCCGCCGAGAAAGCCGAAACCGCCGCGCTGACGCTCGAGGTGGGTCCACGATCGCACCAGCCGGCTTTTTTGATAGGTCAGGTGCGCGTGCTCGACTTGCAGCGCGCCTTCGCGGGTGTGCGCGCGCCGGCCAAAAATTTCCAGGATCAGCCCGGTGCGATCGACCACCTTGGCGTTCCAAGCCTGCTCCAGATTGCGCTGCTGCACCGGCGTGAGCGCGCCGTCGATCACGACAATGCCGGCGTCGAGGGTTCGCAGAAGTCCGGCGATCTCGTCGACCTTGCCCCTGCCGAGCAGCGTTGCCGGGCGCAATGCATTGAGTGCAACGATCCCGGCCTGGGCAACATCGAGATCAATGGCTCGCGCAAGACCAACCGCTTCGTCGAGCTTCGCTGCCGGCGTGCGGTCGGCATTGCGATTGGCCGTCGGAGCCCGCCGCAGCACCGGCTCTATGACGAGCGCACGGCCGGTGGCCGAATCTGCGCCTGCCGGTGCCTCCCCTTGGCTGGCGGGGAAGTTGGACAGCGCGGAGCGCGTTTCGCGACGGCGCGGCTCCAATCAGACCTTTTCCCCGGCCGACGGCTCTTCGGCGCCCTCGAACAACTGCACGGGATGGCCCGGCATTATCGTCGAGATGGCGTGCTTGTAGACGAGCTGCGAATGCCCGTCGCGGCGCAACAGCACGCAGAAATTATCGAACCAGGTCACCACGCCCTGCAACTTGACGCCGTTCACCAGGAAGATGGTCAGCGGAATTTTGTTCTTGCGGACGTGATTGAGGAACGTGTCTTGCAGATTTTGTGCGCGGTCGGCTGCCATGGCCGTTGTTTCCGTTTTTGTACCGCGGGCCCCACCCCGCGGGTCTTTTCTTGCGCTTCCTTAAATAAGTCGGGTCGAGCAAAGCGGAACCCCAATACGCCCTTGCAATTTCCACAAAAGAGCCACGTTCTTGCTCGCCTCAGCCCGAAGTGCCGCCTCGGCCTGTCGGCTGTAACCGACGGTTGCCGGACAACTTGAATTAGACGGTACCCGGCCAGGGGATGCAAGCCCAAGTTGGCCGCGTTCGGCCGATTCTGCAGCGCCGATCCCCTCAGCCCGCTTCGGCATAACGGTGAAACGCGCGCCGCAGCGCGCTGGCGATCGGCCCCGGCTTGCCGTCGCCGATCATGTGCCCGTCAATGCGTACGACCGGCAACACGATTTGTGTCGCCGCGGTGACAAAGGCCTCACGGGCGGCGTAGGCCTCTTTCAGCGTGAACGGCCGCTCCTCGACGGCAAGCCCTTGTGCTTTGATGGCTTCGAACAGCACCGAGCGGGTAATTCCCTGCAAAATGGCTTGATCCGGAGCGCGGGTCACCACTTTCCCATCCGGGGTCGCAATCCAAGCATTGGTCGAGGCGCCTTCGGTGACACGGCCATCCTTGTCGACAAACCACGCGTCTCGCGCCCCCCGCTCGATGGCGGCCTGCCTTGCCAGCACATTGGGCAACAGTCCGATCGTCTTGATATCGACGCGGCCCCAGCGGTTGTCGGGTACGCTCACAACGGCGATGCCTTTGGCGGCCAGCGCTTCGTTGCGACTTTGATTTAGCGAGCGCGCGGTAACGACCAAGCTCGGCGCAACTTCTGGTGTCGGAAAGGCGTGGTCGCGCCGCGCCACGCCGCGGGTCACCTGCACGTAAACCAAGCCGTAGCCGATACGATTGCGGCTAACCACTTCGCGCATCACGATGCCAAGGGCGGCAAGCGGCATCGGCATGCGAATGCGCAGCTCACCGAGCGAGCGCACGAGCCGCTGCAGGTGGCGGCGCTGATCGATGAGCTTTCCGCCGCGCACCTCGCATACTTCGTAGACGCCGTCGGCAAACTGATAGCCGCGGTCTTCGACATGCACCTTGGCGTCGCGGAACGGCAGATAGCGGCCGTTGACATAGGCTATTCTGGACATCGGACGACAGAGGACAGACGACAGATGACGAATACGACAACCTCGGAGAATATGGACCTCATCCGTCCTCCGCGGTCCGTCCTCTGTCCTCCCATCTCAATCTATTCCGAGTGCTTTGAGCTTGCGGTGCAAAGCCGAACGCTCCATGCCGACAAATTCCGCAGTGCGCGAAATATTGCCGCCAAAGCGGTTGATCTGCGCCAAAAGGTATTCGCGCTCGAACACTTCGCGCGCCTCGCGCAAAGCCAAGCCCATCAGATGTTCACCGCCGTTGCCATTCGGCATGGACGGAATCATCGAGCCGACGTCCGGCGGCAACATTGACGCGGTGATGACCGCATCGGGTTCGCCGCCGGCAAGGATCATCAGCCGTTCGACATTATTGCGAAGCTGCCGCACATTGCCGGGCCAATCGTGCGACTGCAGCACCGCCAGCGCATCAGGGCCGATATTGCGCTTGGGCAGGCCGGTGGTCTGCGAGATTTGCGTCATGAAATACTCGACGAGTTCCGAAATGTCTTCGCGCCGCTCGGCCAGCGGCGGTACCCGGATCGGCACTACGGAAAGTCGATGGTAAAGATCCTCGCGGAACTTGCCCGCCGCGATGTCGGCCTCGATGTTGCGGCTGGTCGAGGAGACGATGCGTACGTCCACAGTGACTTTGGTGCTGCCGCCGACACGCTGAAAAGTCTGGTCGAGCAGCACGCGCAGAATCTTGTTTTGCGTCTCGCGCGGCATGTCGGCGATCTCGTCGATGAACAACGTGCCGCCATGGGCTTCTTCCAGCGCGCCGATCTTGCGCTGTTGCGTGCCGTTTCCAGCTTCGATGCCGAACAGTTCGGTCTCCATCTGCTCGGGCACGATCGCGGCGGCATTGATCACCACGAACGGCCCGTTCGCGCGCGCCGAAAGGGCATGAATGGTGCGCGCGGCGAGCTCTTTGCCGCTGCCGGAGGGGCCGACAATGAGTACGCGGCTATTGGTCGGACCTACTTTCTCGATCGTCTGCCGCAGCTGATTGGCGGCCGGCGAATGACCGACAAGGCTCGCGGCGAGCGGTCCGAGTTGGCGCAGTTCGCGGACCTCGCGCTTTAGCCTGGAATTCTCCAGCGTCCGCTCGGCGACCAACAAGAGCCGGTCGGCCTTAAACGGCTTCTCAATGAAGTCGTAGGCGCCGCGCTTAATCGCTGAAACGGCGGTCTCGATGTTGCCGTGGCCGGAAATCATCACGATGGGCAGGTCGGGGTGCTCCTGCTTGAGCGCGTCAAGGAGCTGTAACCCGTCGAGGCGGCTGCCCTGCAGCCAGATGTCGAGGAAGAGGAGATTGGGACGCCGCGCGACGACGGCGGCAAGCGCTTCGTCACTGTTGGCGGCAGTACGGGTACCGTGGCCCTCATCCTGGAGGATGCCCGCGACCAACTCGCGAATATCGGCCTCATCGTCCACGATCAAGATGTCGGATGCCATGGCTAGACCGTTGCTCGCATGCCGGCCGCCTCCGCCGCGGGATGGTCGATCGGCTCGGCGGCAAAGCGCAACTGCATCCAAGCGCCGCGCATGCCGGGGGTCTTCTCGGACGCATCCCGCAGTTCGATGCCGCCGCCGTGTTCCTCGAGGATGCGGCCGACAATGGCCAAGCCGAGGCCGGTGCCTTTCTCGCGTGTGGTGACGTAAGGCTCAAGCAACCGCGCGCGGTTCTCTTTGGGCAGCCCGATGCCGTTGTCGATCACATCGATGACAATATCCTTGCCGACGCGGCGCGCGCTAACGGCGATGCGGCCGCGGTACGCCGCCCGGCCCTGCCCCGTTGCGGCGCCGGTATCGGCCGCCAGCGGTACCGCGCCGATCGCCTCGGTTGAGTTTTTGATGATGTTGGTGAGCGCCTGCGAGATGAGCCGCCGATCGAAACGCGCCGGCATGCTCTCCGTCGGCAAGTCGACCTCGAAATCGATGTCCGGATGGCCGACCCGCATGAGAAAGACGACTTGACGCACCGTATCGGCCACGTCCTCCGCGGCAATGACCGGCTTGGGCATGCGCGCGAAGCGGGAAAATTCATCGACCATCCGTTTGATGTCGTCGACCTGACGCACGATGGTCTCGGTGCACTGCTCGAACACCGCGGAATCTTCGACGATGACCTTGCCGTACTTGCGGCGCAGCCGTTCGGCCGACAATTGGATCGGCGTGAGCGGGTTTTTGATTTCGTGCGCGATGCGACGGGCGATGTCGGCCCAGGCCGAGGAGCGTTGCGCCAGCACCAGTTCGGTAACGTCGTCGATGGTGATGACATAGCCGTGCTCGGATTCGGCCGCCTGCTCGCTGGTCACGCGCACGGAGAAATTTCGCTCCTGGCCGTTGCGCGTGACGGTGACTTGGCGTTGCACCAGGCGCTGACTGCCGTTCCTTGCGGCGGCGAAAACCTCCGCCAATTCCGGCGCCACTTCGGAGAGCGGCCGCCCAAGCGCTTCGCTCTCGGTCCGCGCGATGAGCCGCTCGGCTGACCGGTTGAGGATGGTGATGCGGCCGTCGGCATTCACACCGATCACGCCGGCACTGGCGCCGGCCAACACCGCTTCGGTGAAGCGCCGGCGGCTGTCGATCAGATCGCGCGCGCGGATAATGTCATCGTGCTGCGTGCGCAACTCTTGCGTCATCTTGTTGAAGGTTTCGCCGAGATGGGCGAGATCGCCTTCGGATCGGCGGATCGGCACGCGTACTTGCAGGTTGCCGGTAGAGACCACGTTGGCGGCGCCGATCAAGCGGCGAATCGGCGCCACCAGCCGGTTGGCAAAATCGAGCCCGATCCAGGCCGAAGACAAAAGTACGATCAGCGCGATAACCGCGAACATCAGCGCGAACGCGATTTGAATCCCGAGCCGGCGCGCTTCAAGATTGGCGAATTCGCCGACGTTTTCCTGCGTCGCGCGCAATTGCTCGACCACGCGCGGATCAAGCAGCCGCGCGGCGTAAAGATAGGTGTCGTCATATCCGTGCAGCTTCACCGCGGCGGCGACGTGATCGCCCTCGGGGATGAGCGCGATTTGCGGCTCGGTTTCGGTGATTTTCGCCAGCAGCTCCTTGGATGGCAGCACGATGGCCTTGTCCATCTTGACATCGGCGCGCTCGACGGTGGTGCCGTCGCCGTGGATCATCAGCGCCGCGGAGAGGCCGCGCGCGGTCGCCTGCGCCGTGAAAAATTTCTGGAAGCGATCGCGGTCGGAATCAAACATCGGCTTGGCGCGGCTGAGGTCGAAGGCCATGGCCATGAGTTCGCCGCGGATCGCCTGGGCGTGTTCGCTGACGTAAGCGTCGGCGACAATCAGCGACTGCTCGATCATCGAGCGGGTGCGGGTGGAGAAAAACCGGTCAAGGCCGCGGTCGAGGGTGGTCGAGGCGACAACGGCGACAAGGACGGTCGGGACCGCGGCGATAACGGCGAATAGGCCGACGATTTGCACGTGAAGCCGCGAACCGGCATAGCCGCGCCGCCGCGCTTGCACCACGCTCCAAACTTCGCGGCCAATAATGCCCAGCAGCAGCAGCCCGGTGGCCAGATTGCCGAGCAGAAGCTTGACCACGACCTCGTGCACCGGCGTGATCGGCGTCAGATTGGCAAGAACGAGAAAGGTCGCCGTGGCGGAGAGAAGCGCCAGCCCAACCGCGATCGCCCCGATCAGCCGGGAGGCCGCAGGCATCGGGGCTGCGGCGGCCGGATCTAGCGGGGCGACCTGATCGGCAGTCGTCATGGCCTAAAAGAACGCGGGACTGGGCCGGCTCGGAAAGGTCGACGGACGATGAATGGAGCCCCCGGCCATTCGCGCCTCAGATGTCGACAATGCTAGGCGATCGGGTGATGCTTTTATACAACAATGTTGCCGGATTGCGACAATTCCGGGGCGAAGCGCAAGCCAACGCTGGCTGGCCGCCGGCCGCGGATTGAAAGGTCAGCCGCCCGCAGTCCGGTAGACTTGGATTTCGAGGTCGCGGATCTTCTTGCGTAGGGTGTTCCGGTTGACCCCCAAAAGGTCGGCGGCGCGGATTTGATTGCCCCGGGTCGCCGCAAGGGCCGCGGTAAGCAGGGGCGCTTCCACCTCGCGCAACACGCGATGATAGAGACCGGGCGGCGGCAGGCCTTCGTCGAATCCGGAAAAATAGTGCGCGAGATAGCGCTCCACGGCGTTGGCCAGATTTTCGTCACCACGATAGTTCTCGCCGGGCGACAAAGTCGGCTGGGACAATTCGGCATCGATCACCGCCGACGTAATTGTTTCCTGCGGATAGAGTGCGGCGAGCCGGCGGGCCAAATTCTCCAATTCGCGGACGTTCCCGGGCCAACGATGCCGCTTGAGGCGCTCGAGCGCCGCCTGATCGATCTGCTTTGCCGGCAAACCCTCGCGCTCGATCTGCGCGAAAAAATGCCGGATCAGATCAGGGATATCCTCGGTGCGTTCGCGCAGCGGCGGCAGGCGCAGCGGCACGACGTTGAGGCGGAAAAAAAGGTCTTCGCGGAAAAGGCCCTGCTGAATGAGCTGGCGCAGATCTTTGTTGGTCGCGGCGATGATGCGCACGTCGGCTTTGATCGGCGTGCGGCCGCCGACCGTCGTATATTCGCCTTGTTGCAGCACGCGCAGAAGCCGCGTTTGTGCTTCCATCGGCATGTCGCCGATTTCGTCGAGAAAGAGAGTGCCGCCCTCGGCTTGCTCGAAACGCCCGGCGCTACGCGTGTTGGCGCCGGTGAAGGCGCCCTTCTCGTGGCCGAACAGTTCGGATTCGATGAGATCACGTGGGATCGCCGCCATGTTGATGGCGACAAACGGTCCGTTACGCCTTTTCCCGTAATCGTGCAGCGCCCGCGCCACCAGTTCTTTGCCGGTGCCGGATTCGCCCGAGATCATCACCGTCAAGTCTGTCAGCATCAGCCGCGCCAGCACCCGGTAGATTTCCTGCATCGCCGGCGAACGTCCGACCAGCGGGATCGACTCGAAATCGTCGACCTTGGCCGGCGCCCGCGGGCGTTCCTTCGGCTCGGACAGCGCCCGCCCGACGATGGCGGTCAGCTCCTTGAGATCGAAAGGCTTGGGCAAATATTCGTAGGCGCCACGCTCGGAAGCGCGGATAGCGGTCATGAACGTGTTTTGGGCGCTCATGATGATCACCGGCAGATCCGGCCGCGCCTTCTTGATACGCAACAACAGATCGAACGCGTTTTCGTCCGGCAGGACCACATCGGTGATGATGAGATCGCCGTCACCCTGATTGATCCAGCGCCAGAGCGTCGCGGCGTTGCCGGTCGAACGCACGTCGTATCCGGCGCGCGTCAGCGCCTGATTGAGTACGGTACGGATCGCCGCATCGTCGTCGGCAACGAGGATATTTCCTGCCGGCATCAAATAATCCCCCGGTTATCGGCTCTGGCCCGTGCGGCGCCGCCGAGCTCACCGCCCTCGACGCTGTACATCGGCATGAGCACGCGGAAGATGGTTCGCCGCGGCTGCGACTCGCATTCGATGATGCCGCCGTGGTCGCCGACGATCTTGGCGACCAATGCAAGCCCGAGGCCGGATCCAGTCGGCTTCGTGGTCACGAATGGATCGAACAGATGCGGCATCAATTCCTCGGGAACGCCCGGCCCATTGTCTCTGACGCAGAATTCGAGTGGCAGCGAGATGCGCGTCTTGGCGCCCGGGATGGAAAGACGCACGCCCGGACGGAATGCGGTCGACAGCGCGATCTCTCCGCCGGGATTGTCGCCGATGGACTCGGCTGCGTTCTTGATCAGATTAAAAAATACCTGCACGAGTTGATCGCGGTTGGCCAACACCGGCGGCAGCGACGGATCATACTCTTCGACGAAGCGGATCTGTCTGGCGACGCCGGATTGCGCCAGCCGCTTTACGTGTTCGAGCACGACGTGAATGTTGATTGGCTCGCGCTCGATCGGCCGCTCATCGGTAAACACCTCCATGCGGTCGACGAGCTTGACGATGCGATCGGCCTCATCACAGATCAACCGTGTGAGGGCGCGATCGTCATCGCCCACTGACTGCTCCAGCAACTGCGCCGCACCGCGGATACCGGACAGCGGATTTTTGATTTCATGCGCCAGCATAGCGGCGAGTGCAGTCACCGAGCGCGCGGCGCCGCGATGGGTGAGTTGGCGGTCCATCTTGTCGGCAATCGAGCGTTCCTGGAGCATGACCACGACGTAGTTCGGCTGTTCCGGCAGTGGTGCGACGTACAGGTCCACCGCGCGATCGCCGGGATTGCGCGGTGTGCCGAGGTCGACTTTGTACTCGTTGACCGCGGCGCCGGTCGCCCGCACTTGGTCGACCAGGGCCAAAAGAGGACTGCCGAAAGGCACGAGATCGTGCAGCAGGTGGCGGCGCAACAGCGGCAGCGAAACCTCGAAAAAAGCTTCAGCAGCGGCGTTGGCTTCGGCGACCTTGCCGTCGGCCGCCACCACAATCACCGGATGCGGTAATGCGTTAAGCACCGCTTCTGCTGCGGTAGAGATCGGCAGCAAGGATTGCGCGGCCGTCGCCATCTGATCCCCGCTAATCGTCCAAGCGGGCGAGCGCGGCGGCCCATTGTTGAGGGCGAGCCGGCGTTGCGCCCGTGAAGTTGCTAGTGATCTGCGTGCACACGAAATAGGCGATGCTTTCAATCTGCATATAGTTTAGCCAAAAGCCAGCCGCGCGCAAGTGTTGCAGTGCAATATAGTCAATTTGCGCACCGCAAGATGGCAGCAACGGTCATTGCCCAAGTACTTCGCGTATTTTCGTAACTGCGCTAAGGGTTGCCCGGCTGATGAGGCCCGGAGCCTGAGGCTTATGAC
>Ga0335078_10015217_pt1 | contig 11417 bp, 9 predicted proteins | sample Lox_Sample_32_FD_206711 | JGI IMG/M metagenome (GOLD analysis project Ga0335078, IMG submission 206711) | Soil microbial communities from Loxahatchee National Wildlife Refuge, Florida, United States - Lox_Sample_3.2 | ecosystem: Environmental > Terrestrial > Soil > Wetlands | place: USA: Florida...
CTCCAGCACCACCGGCTTGCCGAACGTCCCGGCCAGCTCGCACTGCCAGGCGGCCGCGTAGTGCTGCCGGATCTGGTCGTCGCCCACCGGGTACACGTGCGGGCCGAGGAAGTCGCAGAGCCGGGCGACGTCGGCGAGCCGGAACCCGTTCTCGCGGCCGCTGGCCTCGATGCCCCAGGCGCCGTCGCCGAGCGAGAACGGCTGGTGCCCTCCGGCCGCGCGCACCGCGTCCCTGATGATCTGGGCCCAGGCGGCGACGGTCTCCGGCGGCGCCTGGTCGCCGCCGTACAGCGGCATCTCGTTGGAGACCAGCCAGCCGGCCACGGCGCGGTGCGCGCCGAACCGGCGCACCATCTCCCCGGCGAACCAGGCCTGCCGGCCGACCAGCCAGACGTCGGCGTACAGGTCGCGGCCGGCCCGCCAGGACGGGTCCCAGTTCTGGCCCGACATGTGGCCGACGATGAGCGTGGGGACCGTGCTCATCTGCTGCTCGGCGTGCCGGTCGAGGAAGTCGCCGAACCGCGCGGCCATCTCCTCGTCGATGGCGTCCGGCTCGGGCATGAAGTCGGGCCAGTAGAAGAACGACCGGGTCATTGTCAGCCCATGCTCGCGCAGCACGCGCAGTTCCGCCCGGATGACGGCCGGATCGTAGCGCCGCCACATGAGCGGCCCGCCGGTCCGCGACCAGAAGTTCGCCCCGAGCCAGCTCACAGCCCGCCCGCCCGTGATGATCCTGGCGCTGTTCCTCCGCATGAATCGCGGCTCCTTTGCTCTATCTTCCCGCTCGCTCTACCTTCCCGGTCGCCTCCGGGCCGCTCTTGAGGCGGCTCCTTCCCTCGTCGCTCGTCGTTCGTTCCTCACTCCTCGCTCCTCAGTCCAGTCCCCGCCGCGGCCCTTCGGCTCGCGGGAGAGGGCGCCTCCTCCCTTTCCTTCCGCTCGTTCGTCGCTCCTCGGTCCAGGCGGCGCCGGCGCCCTTCGGCTCGCGGGGGGATGGCTCGTTCCTCGCTCGCCGCCGGGAAAGTCCGGCTCGATCGTGATAAGGTAACTATACCGGTTAAGTCCTGGTTATGCACTTATGAGCCGGGAGCCATAGGCTTGGCAGGCATGCGGGCGGACCTGCAGAATCGCCGTCCGGCGGGAGGGAAACGATGAGACGTCCGACTATTGCCGACATCGCGCGGCGCGCGGGCGTGACCAAGGCCGCGGTCTCCTTCGCCCTCAACGGCCAGCCCGGCGTATCGGCCGCGACCCGCGAGCGCATCCTGGCTATCGCCGCCGAGATCGGCTTCGAGCCCAACAGCGCCGCCCGCGCCCTGTCCGACGGCCGGGCCGGCGCGTTCGGCCTGATCATCGACCGCCCGGCGCGCACCCTGGGCAGCGAGGTCTTCTTCATGCAGCTCATCTCGGGCATCCAGGCGGAACTGGCACAAAATCATGTGACCCTGCTGTTCACCATGGCCGAGGACCAGGCCGAAGAGATCCGCATGTACCGCACCTGGTGGGCGCAGCGCAAGGTGGACGGCGTGTTCCTGGTCGACCTGCAGGTTCGCGACCGCCGGATCGGCGTGCTGGAGGAACTCAGCATGCCTGCCGTGGTGCTGGGCACCCCGCGCGGGGCGGGCCGCCTGCCCGCCGTCTGGCAGGACGACCGGGCCGCCACCGAGGCCGTGGCCGGCTACCTGGCCGGGCTCGGGCACCGGCGGATCGCCCGGGTCGGCGGCTTCACCAGGTACTGGCATTCCAGGCTGCGTACCGAAGCGCTCGCCGGGGCGGCCGTCGCGGCGGGCATCGAGGCGGTCTCGGTGGCCGCCGACTACACCGCCGAGCACGGCGCCGAGGCGACACGGGAGCTGCTCAAGCAGGCCGCGCCCCCCACCGCGATCTTGTACGACAACGACGTGATGGCGATGGCGGGGCTCGGCGCGGCGCAGCGGATGGGCGTGCGGGTGCCCGCGGACCTGTCCATCGTGGTCTGGGACGACAGCACGCTCTGCGAGCTCGTCCACCCGGCGTTCACCGCGCTGCGCCGCGACATCCCGGCCGCGGGCGTCCAGGCGGCCCGGATGCTCCGCGAGGCCGTCGCCGGCGGCCGGCCGGATCACTTCCAGGAGACCTCGCCCGTTCTCCTGGTGCGCGACAGCACGGGTCACCCGCCGGCCTAGCCGCCTCGCGGCGTGCCGCGGCGTGCCACGGCGTGCCGCGCCGTCCTCGGGGCTGCCGCACCATCCTTGCCGCGACCGCCCCGGAGTCGGCGGCCTGCCTATCCAGGCCATTTATCGGCTCGATACATTTTCGCGACTCATGCGATACAACTATACCGTTTTACCTGCCATCCGTACCGGAGAGTGCTTAACCGGTATAGCTGGTGACCAATGGCCTGCGAGAAAAGGGTCGTTCTGCTCTTTCCTGCCACTGGGTTCGGTGGCCGTATGGAAAGGCCTTCTGAGATCAAACACCAGCACTCCTTAGTGAGGAGGTAGGAGCAGGTGAGACGCACGACAAACACGACGTGGACGAGAACCAGGGCGGTACGGTGGGCTACCGTCGCCGTAGCCGCGGCCCTGACCCTGGCTACGGCAGCTGCCTGCACCAGTTCATCGTCCACCACTCCGCCGAAGGGCGTCACGGCGTCGCCGTCCTCGACGGCGTCCCCCTCGGGGACCCTGGCCGGATACCCCCGCAGCCAGACTCTGTACACCAGCGGCACGGCGTACACGCCGCCGTCGAACTGGAACCCGTTCAACGTGGGCAACTACGCCACGGGCGCCCAGGGGCTCGTCTACGAGCCGCTGTTCCTGTTCGACCCGATCAAGAACACCTACATCCCGTGGCTGGCGTCGAGCGGGACGTGGTCTGGCAACACGTACATCATCAAGGTCCGCGACAACGTGAAGTGGAGCAACGGGACGCCGCTCACCGGCGCTGACGTTGCCTTCTCCATCAACTTGTCCAGGACGAACGCGAACAGCCCCTATAACGCGAACGTCGCCACAGTGAAGAGCGCGACCGCGAGCGGCAATACGGTGACGGTCACGTTCAACGGCACGCCTGGATACAGCGAGTTCCAGGCCTACCTGTACCTGGCGCCGGTGGTGAACCAGGCGGTCTGGTCCAAGGTTGCCCCGGACCAGCTGATCAAATTCTCCAACACGCACCCGATCGGCACCGGGCCGATGCTGCTCGACCGCTACACCTCAACCGAGGAGGCCTACAAGATCAACCCGAACTGGTGGGGCACCAGCCAGCTGGGCCTGACCTTCAAGTTCAAGTACCTGGTCGACGTGGTCAACGGCTCCAACAACGTCGAGCTGTCCGCCCTTACGGCGGGCCAGATCGACTGGAGCAACAACTTCCTGCCAGGCATCAACACGCTGGTGAGCGGGCTCAACGGCGCCGGCGGGTACGGCATTTCGACCTTCTACAAGAACTCGCCGTACATGATCTCGGCCAACACCGTCTGGGTCGAGCCGAACACCACCAGGGCCCCGATGAACAACGTCAACTTCCGCAAGGCCCTCGCCTACGGGATCAACCCGGCGCACATCGTCAACTCGGTCTACAACGGCATCGTCAAGGCGGCCACCCCGACCGGGCTGCTGCCCACGCTGAACGCCTACATCGACCAGGGCGTGGTCGGCCAGTACGGGTTCTCCTACAACCCCACCCTGGCCAAGCAGTACCTGGCCAAGTCGGGTTACAACGGCCGGACCATCACGCTGGAGGTCCCGGACGGATGGACCGACTGGATGGCGGGCGCCCAGGTCATCGCCTCTGACCTGCAGGCGATCGGCATCCACGTCCAGCCCGCCTACCCGCAGTACACCGCCCGCCAGAACGACCTGATCAACGGCAACTACGACCTGGCTCTGGACAACAACGCCGCGCTGGCCTCCACCCCGTGGAGCTACTTCCAGCGGGTGTACCAGCTGCCGATCGCCAAGCAGCAGACGGCCCAGCTGAACTGGGAGCGGTTCAACTCGCCCAAGGACTGGTCCCTGGTCCAGCAGGCGGGCACCGTTCCGCTGACGGACACCGCCAAGCTGAAGACCATCTACAGCCAGCTGGAGTCGGACTTCCTCCAGCAGCTGCCGCAGATCCCGGTCTGGTACAACGGCGCCTGGTTCCAGGGCAACAAGGAGTACTGGACCAACTACCCGGCAAGCGGCACGAGCAACGAGGCTACGCCCGTCATGTGGCCGAACTACCTCGGCGCCATGACCAGCATCTACGCGCTGGCCAACCTCAAGGTCGCCCCGCCCGCCGCACCGTAACCGTTCCGGAAACTTCCACGAGATTCCATCCGGCCCGCTGTCCCGCCCGTGAGCTGGCGGGACAGCGGGCCACGGAACGAGCCCCTGGAGCCAGCCGTGCGACGCTATTTCACCCGCAAGGTACTCACGTACATGCTGGCCTTCTTCGTCGGCGTGACGATCGACTGGGCCATCCCGCACATGATGCCGGGTGATCCGGTCCAGCTGTACCTGTCGAACTTCAACCTCAAGCCGGCCGGGTACGCGGCCCTGTACAAGACGATGTCGCAGGCGTTCGGCACGAACCTGCCGCTGTGGGAGCAGTACCTGCATTACTGGAAGGGCCTGCTGACCGGGAACTGGGGCATCAGCTTCTGGGACTTCCCGGCCCAGGTATCCACGCTCATCTTCCAGGCCCTCCCGTACACGCTCGCGCTTCTCGTGCCCGCCATCGTGCTGTCCTACATCGTCGGCAACAGGCTCGGCGCGGCGGCGGCACGGCGGAAGATGCTGGACAACACGGTGCTCCCCATGGGCTACGTGTTCCAGGCGATTCCCTATCCCTGGCTGGCCCTGGCGCTGCCGTTCCTGCTCGGCGCGGTCTGGCACGTGTTCCCGATCTCCGGCGGGTACGACCCGGGCCTGATACCCGCGTTTTCCTGGACCTTCATATCGAGCCTGCTCTACCACTGGTTCTTGCCGTTCCTCACCGTGTTCCTGGTGAGCCTCGGCGGCTGGGCCATAGGCATGCGCAACCTGGTGATCTACGAGCTCGAGAACGACAGCTCGCGTTACCTGCGGGCGCTCGGCGCGAGCGAGCGCGTGGTCCGCAGGTACGCCTACCGCAGCGCCTCGCTGCCCCAGCTGTCCGGCCTCGCGCTGGCGCTCGGCATCGTCGTCGGCGGCAACATCGTCACGGAGTACGCCTTCTCGTATCCGGGCCTCGGGCACCTGATCTTCGAGGCGATCAGCAACCAGGACTACTTCCTGCTGCAGGGCATCTTCATCTTCATCATCATCGGGGTCCTGGTCGCCAACTTCGTCATCGACATCGTCTACGTCACGGTGGACCCGCGGACCCGCCTGTCCATGCAAGGAGCGTCGGCATGAGCGAGACGCTGAGCGGGAGCACGCCCGCCGAGAGAGCCGGCGAGGCCGGCCCGGCGCCGGTGACGACGCCCGCGGCCGGAACGACGATGGCGGCCGGCTCGGCGTCGCCGCACCGCGGCGGCGACCTGCTGTACTACGCGCTGCACAACAAGAAGCTGGTCTTCGGCGTGAGCCTCGAGGCGCTGCTCGTCCTGGTGGCCATCCTCGGGCCGATCATCGCGCCGCACAACATGACCGACTACTTCGCCTCGAACCAGCCGCCCTCGGCGCAGCACTGGCTGGGGACGGACAACCTGGGGCATGACCTGTTCGCCGAGGTGGTCAGCGGCATGCGGGTGAGCTACCTGGTGGGCGCGATCGGCGCGCTGTGCGCGGCGTTCGTGGGCATGGCGCTCGGCTTCACCGCGGGCTGGCGGGGCGGGATGCTCGACGAGATACTGCAGATGATCACCAACATCGTGGTGATGATGCCGGCCCTGGTCCTGCTCATCGTGATCGGCGCCTACCTGAAGACCCGCGGCATCACGTTCGAGGGGACATTCATCGGCCTGATCACGTGGCCGTGGGTGGCGAGGGCGGTGCGGGCGCAGACCTTCACCCTCAAGTCACGGGAGTTCGTCGATCTCGCCCGCCTGTCGGGCAAGCGCGGTTTCTCGATCGTGGTCAGGGAGATCGCCCCGAACATGGCGTCCTACCTGTTCCTCGTCGTCGTCCTGCTGTTCGGCAGCTCCATGCTGCTCGCGGCCAACTTCGACTTCCTCGGGCTCGGGCCGACCACCGGCACCTCACTCGGCAACATCATGAACCAGTCCACGCTCTGGAGCGCGCTGCAGCTGCACTACTGGTGGTGGTTCCTGCCGCCCGGGCTGCTGCTGACCGGCATGGTCGCCGCCCTGCTGATCGCCAACGTCGGCCTCGACGAAGTCTTCAACCCGAAGCTGAGGGAACAATGAGCCTCAAGGTGGAGAACCTCTCGGTCGCCTACCGCATGCGGGCGGGCGACTGCTGCCCCGTTGACGGCGTCACCTTCACCGTTGCCGACGGCGAGATCATGGGCCTGGCCGGCGAGTCCGGCTGCGGCAAGTCGACCCTCGGCAACAGCCTGATCTTCATGGAAGGCCGGATGAAGCTTCTCGGCGGCCGGGTCGTCCTCGACAGGCAGGAACTCCCGATCGCGGACTTCCGGGCCATGCAGCCCCTCCGGATGACCAAGGTCTCCCTCGTCCCGCAGTACGCGATGAACGCCCTCAGCCCCACCCGCCGGATCAGCAAGCTGACCACCGACCTGCTGCGCAGTCACGGCGTGCGGGAAGACAGCGTGCTCGAGGAGATGAAGCGGCGGCTCCGCCTCATCGGGCTCGGCCCGGACGTGCTCAGCAAGTACTCCTTCGAGTTGTCCGGCGGCATGCGCCAGCGCGTCACGATCATCCTGTCCACCCTGCTGAACCCCTCGCTCCTCATCGCGGACGAGGTCACCTCCGCCCTGGACGTCTCCACCCAGCGCGCCGTAGGCGAGATGCTGATGGAGTTCAGGGACCGCGGATTCGTCAAGAGCGTGATCGCGATCACCCACGACCTGTCGATCCTGGCCCAGATCGCCGACACCATCACGGTGATGTACGCGGGCCGGCTCGCGGAGAAGGCCGACGCCGGCACCGTCGTCAAGGCTCCGCTGCATCCGTACACGCAGATGCTGCTGGCGTCGCTGCCCGAGGTCGGGCTCCGCCACGATCAGACCACCCTGACCGGCATCCCCGGCCGCCCGCCGTCGCTCGTCAGCCCGCCGTCCGGCTGCCGCTTCGCCGGCCGCTGTCCGTTCGCCCGGGCGCAATGCGCCCAGGCGCCCCCGTTCGAGGAGGTGGCGCCCGGTCACCGGGTCGCCTGCTGGAAGGTGAGCCGGGGGTGGCCAGAGGGAGGCAGAGTATGAGCACGCTCCAGATCGACCAGGTTTCCAAGCTCTTCCGGGCCAGCGCGGGGGGCGGCCTGACGCCGGCGCTCCGCGGGGTCAGCTTCGACATCGGCCAGGGCGAGGTGGTGACGCTCATCGGCGAGAGCGGCAGCGGGAAGACGACCCTGGGGAAGATCATCCTGCGGCTGACGGCGGCCAGCAGCGGGAAGGTGATGTTCGAAGGAGACGACATCTCCGTCTTCTCCGGAAAGCGGCTGCGCGAGTACTACCGGCACGTCCAGGGCGTCTTCCAGGACCCGTTCAGCTCCTACAACCCCATCTACCGGGCCGACCGCGTCTTCGAGCTGATCCGCGGCGTGTACTTCCCGCACACGGGCCAGCGGGCGTGGGACGCCAAGATCGAGTCGGCGCTCCTGGCCGTCGCGCTCAATCCCGGCGACGTCCTGGGCAAGTACCCGCACCAGCTGTCCGGCGGCCAGCAGCAGCGCCTGCTGATCGCCCGGGCCCTGCTGCTTGACGTCAAGCTGCTCGTCGCCGACGAGATCATCAGCATGCTGGACGCCTCCACCCGTGTCGACATCCTCAACCTGCTCATCGGCCTGAAACGGTCCGGCCTGGCGATCCTGTTCGTCACCCATGACCTGTCGCTCGGCCACTACGTGAGCGACCGGACGATCATCTTGCGCCGGGGCGCGATCGTGGAAATGGGTGACACGATCAAGGTCTTCAGCCACCCGCAGCACCCTTATACGAGGGACCTCCTGGCCGCCGTACCCGAACTGCACAAGAAGTGGCAGCCGGCCGCCGGCGGGGCGGCGATCCCGCCCGATGACGTAGACGTCCTCACGGCGGCGGCCCCGGCCCGGGCCGGACATGGCCAGGCTCCCGGGCCGGCCGGGACGGACCGCCCGCCTCAGCCGATGGCCATGCTCGAGCCTCCGCCCCTGGTCGAGTACGAGAAAGACCATTTCGTCGCGGCCGCGGAATCCTAGCGCCCGGGGCCCGGACCGGGCCCGGGCCCGGGCGCTAGGCGTGCCCCGTCTGGCTCAGCCGCCGTTCATCAGCATCGAGTTGATGTTGAACGACGGGAACCCGATGAACTGCTGCATGACGCTGACTACGCGCGCCAGCCGGACCTTGTCCACGGTGCCGACCTGTCCGTCGCTGAACGGATAGCTGTCCAGCGCCAGGACGGCCGCGGTCTGCTTGGTCACGCTGAACGGCGCCGGCAGGTCCATCATCGCGTTCTCGACGGCGGCGCGGCTGGTGTCCGCGATCTGCTGGCCTTCTTCCAGCGCCTTGTAGAACGCGGCCAGCGTGTGCGGGTACTTCTGCGCCCACTGCTTGGTGACCACGTAGCCCGCGATCGGGAAGCTCGTGGTCGCGCCCTGGTCCATGTCGGCCAGCGGCAGGGCGCCCTCACCCATTTCCGCGCCGCTGGCGAACGGCTCGGGCAGCAGGGCCGCGCTGATCGCGCCGCTCTTGAGTTCGGCGGGCATCTGGGGGAACGGCACGTTGCTGACGAATTTCACCGACGCGGGGGACAGCCCGTGCTCGGCCAGGACCGACGCGGCCAGCAGGTACAGGATGTTCTTGGGCGCGTTGATGGCGACGGTCTTGCCCTTGAGGCCGGCCAGGTCCGTGATCTTCGAGTCCGGCATCGTGTAGATGCCCTGGGATCCCGGCTCCATCACCGATCCCTCGGCGAAGATGTACAGGTTCGCCTCGCCCCGCTGCTGCGCCTGGATATAGGAGACGTAGTTGCCGCCCGTAATGTCGTAAATACCCTTAGCCTGATCGGCGATCACCGTCTCGCTGCTGGTGGCCGGGGTGAAGTGAACGTTCAGCCCCTCCGCCTTGAACAGGCCCCCGTAAAGCGCGACGAAGAAGCCCGCCGAATCCAGGGCGGGAACCACGGCGACGTTCAGGTTCGGGTCTTCGATATAGGACGCGTTCGCCGACCCCATGCGACTCGAGCAGCCGGCGGCCAGGGCCAGTGCCAGCGCCGTCACCAGCAGTGCTCTGCCGCGCACCCTCCTGAATCTCATTTTCACAAACCTTCCGTGCGGCGGGGGAGGGGAGTTCGCTCACGGGTGGTACGTCCCCGTTCACTTCAGGGCGCGCGGATGCCAGCACGTCAGGACATGCGGGTACCAGGCCAGTCTGAGTCCCCCACCCCTATCCCTCGGGCAGCATAAAGCAATAGAACCGGTCCAATCAGGCAATTACCGAAAGTCAGACTTAGCAGGTAATGAGGTGCGACAGTGGGCGATGCTGTAGGAGAACGTGCGATAGGGGATAAGATCCCCCACGGCAGCATGACGAAACAGGCGGGGCCATCTCACTGAACCACGAGCTATGAGGCGCGTGAGAAGCAGCACGTCTCATGGTGGTGACGTGTCTCCATTGATCCTGGTAAACAGCAGTTGCGCGGCAGTGGCTCCGATTGCGGTCGGGCCCTGTGCGGCTACGGTTACTGGCGGTGTCTGCTTATCCGCGAGCGCGCTTCGCCGAAGCCGGCCAGCGCGACCCGGGCGCCGAGCCCGTTCCGCCGCCCGTCAGGCCCGCCGGAATGGTCTATGGCTGGCCCATAGCCCTCCGCGTCCTGAAGCCCGCCGCGCCCGGGCCGGGGCAGGCTGGATAATGCAACTCATCATGAAGGCGATGAGCGTGATCCCGGGCCGCCCCGGCTCGGCGCTGATCGCCGAGCGGCCCGAGCCGCCGCCCGCGGAAGGCTCGGTCCTGGCCGAGGGCCTGCTGGCCGGGATGTGCGGGACGGACCGCGAGATCCTGGACGGGGCCGGGCGGCCGCCGGACGGCGGGCCGCGGCTGGTGATCGGGCACGAGTCCCTCGGCCGGGTGCTCGAGGCCCCGCCCGGGGCGCCGGTCCGCCCCGGCGACCTGGTGGTCGGCGTGGTCCGCCGTCCCGATCCGGTGCCCTGCCCGGCCTGCGCGGCCGGCCAGTGGGACTTCTGCGCCAACGGCCGGTACGCCGAGCGCGGCATCACGGGCCTCGACGGCTACGGCGCCACCCGCTGGCGGGTCGCCCCGGGGTTCGCCGTCAAGGTCCCGGACCGGCTCGGCGACCTGGGCGTGCTCACCGAGCCGGGCAGCGTGGTGGCCAAGGCCTGGGAGCAGATCGACCTGATCGCGGCGCGCGCCGCCCGGCCGGACCGAAGGGTCCGGGTCGCCCTGGTGGCCGGGGCCGGCCCGATCGGCATGCTGGCGGCGCTGCTCGGCGTACAGCGCGGCTACCAGGTGCACGTCCTCGACCGGGTCGCGGCCGGCCCCAAGCCGGCCCTGGTCGCCGCGCTCGGCGCGACCTATCACCGCGGCCCGGTCAGCGACCTGCGCCCGGACGTGGTGCTCGAGTGCACCGGGGCCGGCTCGCTGGTCATCGAGCTGGCCGGCCGGCTCGCCCAGGCGGGCGTGATGTGCCTCATCGGCATCTCCTCCGCCCGGCGCCGCCTGCCGGTGGACATGAACCGGGTCGCCGCCTCGATGGTGCTGGAGAATTCGGTGATCTTCGGCACGGTGAGCGCGGCCCGCCGCCATTACGAGCAGGCCGTCGAGGCGCTGGCCCGGGCCGACCCGGCCTGGCTCGGTGGCCTGATCACCCGCCGCGTCCCGCTGTCGGTGTGGCATCAGGTGCTCACCAGGCAGCCAGGTGATGTCAAGGTCGCCGTGGACCTGACAAAATAAGTTCCTCATCCCGAACGGGCAGGGTGACAGCCCGGATCGAGCTTCACGACTGGCCAGGAACGGAGCATGTGATGGCGGACTCGGACACCGGCGCGAAACCCGTGAACCAGGCCGCGCTGGTGGCGGACATCGACCGCACCCGCGCGGAGCTGGCGCGCACCATCGACGCCATCTCCGACCGGGTGAGCCCGAGGAAGAACGTGGAGCGGGCCATGGGCGACGTCCGCAAGCGCGTCAGCCAGATCGACCCCGCGGTAGTCGGTGCCGCCGCCGCGGCCGTGGTCGTCGTGGTCGGCGTCACCGCCCTGCTCCTCCTGCGCCGCCGCAAGCGCTAGCACCGCGAGCGCCAGCGCCGCGAGCGCCAGCGCCGCGAGCGCCAGCGCCGCGAGCGCCAGCGCCGCGAGCGCCAGCGCCGCGAGCGCCAGCGCCGGCCGCCCGGTCCCTCA
>Ga0335078_10015218_pt1 | contig 11417 bp, 9 predicted proteins | sample Lox_Sample_32_FD_206711 | JGI IMG/M metagenome (GOLD analysis project Ga0335078, IMG submission 206711) | Soil microbial communities from Loxahatchee National Wildlife Refuge, Florida, United States - Lox_Sample_3.2 | ecosystem: Environmental > Terrestrial > Soil > Wetlands | place: USA: Florida...
ACCTCAACAACCTGGCAGAGCTCTATCGCGACCAGGGCAAGTACGCCGAGGCTGAGCCGCTTCACAGACGGTCGCTGGCCATTCGCGAGAAGGCCCTTGGGCCGGACCACCCCGACATGGCCAAGAGCCTCAACAACCTGGCCGCGCTCTATCGCGACCAAGGCAAGTATGCCGAGGCCGAGCCGCTTTACCAGCGCTCGCTGGCCATTCGGGAGAAGGCCTTGGGGCCGGACCACCCCTACGTGGCAGTGACGCTCGGGAATTATGCTGTGCTGCTGCGCCAGACCGGGCGCGAGAAACAGGCAGAAGAGATGGAAGCGCGCGCCAAGGCCATCCGGGCGAAGCAGACGTAGGCCAGCGGCTAGTCGTATGATTCGTCAGTGTCGCTATTCTCCCCCCTCACCCCCGGCCCCTCTCCCCCAAGGGGGCGAGGGGAGACGAGAGAATAGCGGTACTTACGAACAACACGACTAACGAAGTCTTCGACCTCAAACCGACGAGATACACTCGAATTTCAAGTATTTCAAATTCTATATTTGACATTCATCACTCGTCATTCATCGTTTCCGCCAGCTCCAGGCCAGCACAATCAACGTGGAGAGCGCGGCTCCCACGGTGTCAATCCCGCAATCGATGATCGACGGCGTGCGGCCCGGGACGAAAGACTGGTGGTACTCGTCGGTAAGCGAATAAATCCCGGCGATGATCACGCTGCGCAGCGCCAGGCGGGGATGCCACTCGAAGTCTTCGGCGTCAAGGAAGGCTGCATAGAGCAGCAAGCAAAAGACGGCGTACTCCGTCATATGAGCGGTTTTGCGCATCAAGTGGTGGAGCACCTCGAAAGTGCGGGGCGAAACTGCGGCGTGGAGCAGGCTCAGAATCTGGAGCAGAAGCCACTCGGTGAAGCCGATTCCGAAGCCCGAGGTTGAAAGGTAAAAGATAAGCCCGGCCCAGATCACCACCATGAACCAGCGAAACTTCGGGTGGTTGAGCCGCCAGCGGGCCGTAGCAGCCCTGGGAACGTCGGCCGCGCCGGCGCTACTCATATTTCTAGCGTTATTCAAGCCGATAGTTGGGCGCTTCTTTCGTAATAATCACATCATGAACATGGCTCTCGCGGAGACCGGCGCTGGTGATGCGCACAAAGCGGGCACGGCTCTGTAGTTCCTGGATGCTTTCGCAGCCGCAATAGCCCATTCCGGAGCGTAAGCCACCCACGAGCTGCGTTACCAGATCCGCCAGCGATCCCTTGTAAGGCACGCGTCCTTCGATGCCTTCGGCCACCATCTTAGAGACCTCTCGCTCTTGCGAGTAGCGGTCCGAGCCGGCAGCCATGGCGCCTATCGATCCCATGCCCCGATAGCTCTTGAAACTGCGGCCCTGGTAGAGGATCGTCTCGCCCGGGCTTTCCTCGGTGCCGGCAAACAGGCTGCCGATCATCACCGTGCTGGCCCCGGCCGCGATGGCCTTGGTCACGTCGCCCGAAAACTTCACGCCGCCGTCGGCCACCAGCGGAATGCCGGCGCTGCGAGCGGCCCGGGCGCATTCGGCGATGGCCGTGACCTGCGGGACGCCGGCGCCGGTCACGACGCGTGTGGTGCAGATGGAACCGGGGCCGATGCCTACCTTGATGCCGTCGAGGCCCAGTTGAACCAGATCGCACGCGCCCTCAAACGTGGCCACGTTTCCCGCCACCAGGTCCACATCCGGAAACGCTTCGCGCAGCTTGCGGACGGAATCGATCACCCGCTGAGAGTGGCCGTGCGCCGTGTCGACCACCAGGACATCCACCTGGCTGTTCACCAGTTCCTGGGCGCGCTCGAAGTAGTCGGCCGTCACGCCCACCGCGGCGCCCACCCGCAAGCGGCCCTGCGCGTCCTTGGCGGCGTTCGGGTAGTTGATCTTCTTCTGGATGTCCTTCACCGTGATCAGGCCCTTCAAGTTGAATGCCTCATCGACGATGAGCAGCTTTTCGACGCGATGCTGATGCAGGATGCGCTCCGCCTCGTCCAAGGTCGTACCGACCGCCACGGTGATGAGGTTTTCTCTGGTCATCACGTCCGCGACGGGAACGTCGGTGCGCGGCACGAAGCGCAGATCACGATTCGTCAAAATGCCTACCAGCTTGCCGTCCGACGAGGTTACAGGCACGCCGGAAATCTTAAAGTGCCGCATGATCTCCAGTGCTTCGGCCACCAGGCTCTCAGGACGCACCGTGACCGGATCCACGATCATGCCGCTCTCGGAACGCTTCACCTTGTCGATCTCGGAAGCCTGCCGCTCAATCGACATCGTGCGATGAATGATCCCGATGCCGCCTTGTTGCGCGAGCGCAATGGCCAGTCGCGATTCCGTCACCGTATCCATGGCGGCGCTCACCACGGGGATATTGAGGGCGATGTTGCGCGTGAATTGTGTCCGGGTGTCAACTTCGTTCGGCAGGACGCTGGAGCGCGCAGGGCGCAACAGAACGTCGTCAAAGGTCAAAGCCTCAGGGATGGGACCATCCAGCATAGCACCTCGGGGATTGTCAGATGACGTGAGCGCTACCTAAGTTCTAATTCTAAGGGCGGCATCCAGGACCGTCAAGCGTCGCTGCCTGCTGCGCAAGCTCCGAAGGAGCGATCTAGCACAGCCCAGGCTGGAGGCCTGGGCCTGCGCACCTTGTATCTCGAAGATCAAAGCCCCGAAGGGGCGCGCCAGCCGCGCAGGGCTCGGCTGCTCTTCCTTGATTGCTTTTCAAAGTCACGGGCGACAGTCCCGGAAGCCTGAGTCAACCCTAGGCCCTTGCAGGGCTTCGCTCTCGCAAAGACAGGATCACCTTGGGCGTTGCCCAAGGCTGAGTTCGGGCGGCCTTTCAGGCCTGTCAAATGTCGAGACTCAAGTCGGCGCTCATAGAGCGCCGCTACAACCCGCCAGCGCCCTCCTGACGGCTCCTCTTTGTGCGTATAATCAGAAACTGGAAGGGAAAAGGAAAATGGCAGGCAAAAGCTTCTGATGATTGTCGGCGGCTACGGTGAGGACTATGAAGCGACGGTCCCGTTTCAAGCTTTCCAGGCGGCGGGTCACACGGTGCACGCAGTGTGCCCGGGCAGGAAAGCCGGAGACTCGGTGGGCACGACCATTCACGATTTCGAAGGCGACCAGACCTATGGCGAGAAACGCGGCCATAATTTCTCACTGAATGCGACATTCGGCCAAGTCAATCCGGCGTCTAACGATGGCCTGTTGATTCCCGGCGGTCGCGCGCCTGAATACCTAAACTAAGGCTGAATGAAAAGGTACTCGAGACCGTACGCCATTTCCTCCACAACAAGAAGCCGGTGGCCGCTCTCTGTCGCGGCGCACAACTGCTGACCGCGGCCGGCGTGGCAAAAGGCAGGTCCATCAGCCCCTATCCGGCTGTCGGACCCGAAGTGACGGCGGCCGGAGGCACCTATGTCAGTGTCGGCATGAGCGAGGCGCAGGTTGACGGAAAACTGGTTACAGGTCCCGCTTGGCCTGCGCATCCGGCCTGGTTGGCGAAGTTTCTGCAGCTACTTGAGCATGGCGAATCGAAAACGGCGATGAATTATGCCTGACAGCTACTGGTTGGACGGAGCGCTGAATTATCGTCCCGGGAGCGCGAGGAAATCTACCTTGTAGAAGGAGAAACAACTGCAGCTGAGCGCCTCGACGATTGCCGGCACCTTTCTGATGTGTGCAGCCAGTGGACTGTTGGTCGCCGGAACCGGTCACTCCCCTCAAGCTCCGGAGCCGCCCACATTTTATCGCGACATACTGCCCATCCTCCAGGACCACTGCCAGCGCTGCCATCGCCCGCAGGGGATCGCGCCCATGCCGTTCGTCACCTACAGGGAGACAAAGCCGTGGGCGGGCGCGATTCGAAGGGCCACTCAGCTTCGAAGGATGCCGCCCTGGTTCGCCGACCCGCGCTACGGTCACTTCGCCAACGATCCTTCGTTGACCTCACAGCAGATCGCCACGCTCGCTTCGTGGGCTAGCAACGGGACGCCGGCGGGCGATCCGCATGATGCTCCAGCGCCCCCTCATCGGGCCGAGGGCTGGAATATCCCGCAGCCAGACCGGGTCTTCCAGATGCCGGCGCCGGTCGCACTTCCGGCCCGCGGCGACGTCGAATACACGTACGAAATCGTGCCTACGGAATTCACTGAAGACCGCTGGGTGCAGATGTCGCAAGTGCGCCCGTCCAGCCCGCAGCACGTGCACCACGCTGTGGTTTACATCCGGCCGCCGGACTCCCAGTGGCTGCGGCACGCGCCCGTCGGCGTACCCTTCACAGCCTCGACACTTGCCGTCGATCAAGACCGCCGCGACGCCACCTGGACCGACGCCGACATCCTGCTGGTCTATGCGCCGGGCAGTTCGCCCGACCAGTGGCCCGCCGGGCTGGCGAAGTTTATCCCTGCCGGTTCTGACCTTGTCTTTCAAATGCACTACACCACCAATGGTCACGCAGGCAGTGACCAGACGCGCCTGGGACTGGTCTTCGCCAAGCAGCCGCCCCAGAAGCGCGTGCTGACCCTGCAGTTGACCAACGATCGCTTCGTGATCCCGCCCGGCGTCGACGACTTTCGGGTCGAAGTGCACGGCACGCTGCCCAACGACTGCACGCTGCTGAGCTTTCTTCCCCACATGCACTTGCGCGGCAAGCGGTTTGAGTACAACATCGTGCACGCGGAAGGAAGCGTCGAGACCCTCTTGCGGGTAAACTGGGATTTTTACTGGCAACTGAGCTATCGCCTGGCTGAGCCGCGATTCCTCAAGGCCGGCACGGAGTTGCAAGCCGTCGCCTGGTTCGACAACTCGCGCAACAATCCTCACAATCCTGACCCCGACGCCGCTGTTCACTGGGGCGACCAGACCTACAACGAGATGATGGTAGGTTTCTTTGACGTCGCCGTGCCCGCTTCCGTGGACAAGTGGCATTTCTTCATCCGGCCCAAGAACCAGGCAAGATGACTGATCCCACGCACAACGGGCCTGAGAGGCCGAACGAACCCAGCCCCGAGCAACGCAGCACGGTGACAACGTACCCCGACTTGAGATAGATTCTTAAGCCGCCGCTACATCAGGAGGTCCTTCATGGCTGACGAACTTGTGGCAAGACCGCATGAGTCCGCGTTGGGAAGAGAGTATGTGGGGCTTGGGGGCATTATCGTCATCACCCTTTACCTGGTGTTGGCTTCGTTGTTTGACTTTTACGTGATGATCAAAATCTGGCCGCCCGATCCGTTACCGAACATGTCGACGACCACGTCGGGCGTGGGCGGCGGCGGAGCTCCATCCGCGCAACCAACCGTGACAGCGCCGGGCGCGGGAGGGAGCCCCGCTCCAACTCCACAACAAACTACGACGCGCGAGACAGTGAATGCACCCATCGTGTGGATTGTCAATTTCATCTGGTGCGACAACCAAAACGCCCAAACGGCCTGCTGGATCTCGCTCAGCACATCGTTGTTTCTGATTGCCATGCTTTCGGGCGCTCTCGGCAGCCTGCTGCACTCGCTCCGTTCCCTGTACTGGTATGCGGGCAACCGCAAGCTGGTATGGAGCTGGGCGATTATGTATATGCTGCTGCCCTTCAGCGGGGCGGTACTCTCCACGATTTTCTACATCATCATCCGCGCCGGGTTCTTGCCTTCGACCGGGACATCACCGAGCGTTCCCAGCACACCTTACGGCTTTGCCGCCCTGGGCGCCCTCGTTGGTCTATTCAGTGAGGAAGCCGTACTGAAACTGAAGCAAGTGGCGGAAACCGTCTTCTCCAGGACCCCCCCCGGAAAGGACCATGTGGCGCCGCCTCCGAAGGTGGCGTTGATCTCTCCGAACTCCGGACCGCCGGCAGGTGGAACGCCCGTGACTATCACCGGGGCGGACTTCACCGCCGGCGCCAAAGTGAATATCGGAGGCACCCCTGTGGCCTCGATCGTTTCGGTGAGCACGACTTCGATTAGCGTGACGACGCCTGCACACCCTCCGGGCCCAGCCGACGTCGAGGTGGTGAACCCGGATGATCAGAAGGGCGTTTTGACCGGCGGATTTAAGTACGTGTGATCCAGGTTAGGGCCTTGTTTACTTCGAAACGCTCGTGGACTCCAGCTTTCCGCAACTCTGCCGCATCACAGTCGCTGAGGACTGCCTTTGACAGTCGACGCAAAGTTCGTTTGAAGAGTGCCGATCCCGCCTGCACGGGAATGGCACCGCACGGCGAGCCTTGTCCAGAGCCTATGATAGCTAACTGGCTGGCGCCTTGTATCCTTCGGGATACACGCCTGTCAGCCGCGGTGTGCTCCCATCCGATGTAACGCTTTCCCCACGAAAAACACTAATCTTTGTCATTCTGTTGATTACCAGTCGGCTATATAAGCTGCGGGAAACGCGGCGTGATTTGGCGATTCCTGCATGGGTCGTCGCCGAATTCTCTTCCGCCTACCGGGAATCCCCTTTGGAGGCGGGCGCTTCGAGGCCGAGCAACCGCGGCGGCAAGAAGGAGGAAGCATGCGTCGCCACTTCGTCGGTCAAATAGGGCAAGGACTGCTGCTCTCGCTCCTGATCTGCGCTTCGATGGTGGCGCAAGAAGGCGCCACGTACCCTCATTATCCCGCGACGACCGGCGCCGGCCGGGGCGGCGGTTCGGGCACCGGCATCGCCATCGGTGCGGGCGTGGCCGCTGCCGGCGCGCTGACCTACTACGAATTGAAGCACCACTTGTCCACTATCACTGGATGCGTAGAACCCTCCGGTGATGGGATAGAGCTTGCGAACGACAAGGACCAGAAGGTGTACGCAATCCTGGGTGACAGCGGCGTCAGGCCACCGCTGGGCGAGCGGGTGGAGCTAAAGGGAAAGAAGAGGACCGAGGGAGGAAAGAGCACCTTTGAGGTGCGGAAGCTCACCCGGAATCTCGGGTCATGCTCCGAGGTCGCTTTTGATCCCTTCTCCCCTGACCAGCAGCTGAATGAGCCAACGCCGGCTCCGGATCCAGTCTGGAACACGCCCGAACGAGCGCAGGCAGTAGACCGTGGCGGCCCGCAATTCGCCAGTGTGCTGAGCATGTCGCACTTCCAGGTGGTGGCGTTCGTCCGTGGGAATTGGCCCATGGCACTTTACTACCAACTCGACCGGCCCGGAGCGGTTCAGGTGAGAGTCGAAGCCGACGGCGTGCAGCCGCTGTTTCTTCGCCTGGAGGCCCCCGACAGGGGCCGTCACATGGAGGTGCTGCGAATTCCCGAGCGTTTCGGAAGCCGCGCGATCGTGGCTCGATACTCGGTGGCCGTAGAAAGCGCGAAGGACGGCAGCGCTCCTCGCCTGCGTGTGTACGGATTCGGCGCCGGCAGCCGGGCCGTCGGATCGATCCATATCGACCGGCTGCGCTTCGAGCCTGGCGACATTCATCCAGCCCAGCACGAGGAGGCTGCTTACAGCTTTCACACCCTGGCGGATTTCAAGAAGGTCGCGGCCGAGTTCTTGAGAGTCGGTCTGGCAAACGGCGAAATCATGACGGTTCTTGCCAACGAAGATGTGATTGGCGATGGCCTTCATCGCGGAGCTTCAGAGAGCGGCAACTGGAGCGGGGAGGACCGGCACAACAGGATCTCCGTGGGTCAGCACCTGTTGCAGGTGCGCGCCTGGGAGAGTCTCGAGTCCAGTGGCGACGGTGGAGACTGGGTGGCTGCCTGGTCCGAAAGCGCGGTGCGCGTCGAGTGATCCGGCGGTCCCCGACATATATCGAATGAGGGCGCGGTTATGATCGCATATCTCGTCAGGCTCTATAGGCGCAATCGCACATTGCGCTGGGCAGTGGCATTTGCGGTGTTTGGGGCCGTGCTTGGCTTCGAGTACCTGCTCGCAGCCATTCCCTTTCTTCCCGTCGATCTCCAGGAGACCGGCCAATTCGCGCCGGCGGTCGCCCGCGCCGCGGAGCGCATGATGGTGATCGGACAACCCGTGTTGGAAGGTTCCTCGCCCGACTTGCTTTCTCACGACGGACGCTCCAACGAAGTGGTGGACGCCTATTTCGATCAGGCGCGGCTGGCCGATGAATCGCTCGCATTGCTCCAGGGCCTCGGACTCTCGCCGCCGGTTTCCAACGCGGCTGTTGATTACGTCACGGAGTCCTCAGGGAAAAAAGACGCCGACGGCCCCACGTGCCGGACGTCGCTGCAGGTTCTCGGGGATGCGGCCACGCCTCCCAGCAGCTTGAGCCTTTTCCAACACGAGTCGGCTTCATCAGATCGCTATCGGGGCGTGGAGATGAAGGCGAGCGGAGCGGAGGTGCGCGTTCGTTTGAACACCGTGATTCCCTTCCCTCCCAGTGCGTCGGCCGGCGCGCCCGCATGCCGCGTCCTCCTGAAGGTGGGCAACTGGGAGCAGCCGCTCGGCGGATCGCTACCGATCACGGTGGTGGCAGTCGCAGACTCGGACTTTCGGTTTCGCTTTGAGTCGCTCGCCAGAAAGGGTTTTTCACATGGTAACGACAACCTGTTCGAGCCCTTCGCGCTGGGAACCGGAGAGTTTCTCCGTGCCCGCGCGCTGCGGATTGACGACCTCAGTGGCGGCCGACCTCCTGCGTTGAGCGCCCAGGTTAGCGACGACAAGCCGCCTCTGCATCTCGATCACCTCAAGCTGGGACGCGATCAACTCCAGATTACTGCCTCGGGAAAGGCACGGGTCGCGGTTCGGGGCCACACCTGGACGGTGGACGTCCTCGATAAGCTCACCAAAGCGCCCCTGTTGGCAACCCTAATTGCGCTAGGGAACAGCGCGCTCTTCACTTGGCTGAAGAAGGTGCTCCATGGCGGTCGTCGCGCGCCGAAGCCTGATGCCGAGACCGCCCGTCCACAACGGCGGCGACGCCGGAGAGAAGCGGCGGTCGAAGAGGCCTAACCCCGCTACAACTGGTCGGCGGCGGCGAGGGGAACGGTTGCCGCCGGGCTCTCCGGGGATGGAGCAGCCACCTTCAAGTTGACCGCCCAACTGGAGAGACGTTTGAGACTGGGGTAGTCGGTGCGGTCCGCCTGCAGAGGAGTGATCGAGATCTCGTTCGCCATGATGGCCGAGTAGTCGGAGTCCAGCTCGACGTTTTCGTAGGCGACCGACTCATCCTGCCAGTAGTAGGGACGTCCGCGAGGGTCCTGTTTTTCGTGGATGATGTTTTGGGTTACCTTGCGGCTTTGGTGGGTGAATCGGACGCCGCGGGCGTCGCCGCGCGGCACATTCACGTTCAGCATCACGCCCGGTGGTAACCCTTCTCGCAGGACTTTTTCCGCGAGTTCGGCCGCGAACGCCGCCGCCACGGAAAAATCGAGGTTCTTCCGTGAAGCCAACGATACGGCCAGGGCGGGCACCCCGTGCAAGGTGGCTTCCAGAGCGGCGGCCACCGTGCCGGAGTAAATGAGGTTCTCGCCTAGATTCGCGCCTGCGTTGATGCCTGAAACCACCAGGGCCGGAGGCGTTTTCATCAACTGGTGAAGCGCCAGAATCACCGCGTCGGCCGGCGTGCCGGAGACGGCGTAGTGGCGCTCGTCGATCGCGTACACCCGCAAAGGAGAGTGAATCGTGATGGCCTGGCTGGTGGCACTCCGCTCGGAATCGGGGGCCACCACCAGGACGTCCCCGACGGCGGCAAGAGCCTGCTCCAGCGCCTTAAGCCCGGGAGCATGGATACCATCGTCATTGGTGACCAGAATGCGACTCATAAGAAAAAGTGACGAGTGGCCAGTGACGAGCAGAGAAGACAAGAGCCAAGAGGCCAAAGCCAATGACGCGAAAAGCAGTATTTCCACACAATACTCGCGTTGGCTGGTGTCTTGCTCTTTGCCTCTTGGCTCTTGGCCATTGGCTGTTACTAAAGATCAGTCTAACACGGCATTCGCTCATTCAGTTGGGCGAGATGCTGCCGTGTGGATCGATGACGAATTTCTTTGCCGCTCCCTTGTCAAAATCCTTGTAGCCTTTGGGACCGTCGTCCAGCCTGATGACGGTGACGTTGGTGGCCTTAGCGATTTTGATTTTGTCATACAGAATGGCCATCATCAGACCGCGGTTGTACTTCATCACGGGACACTGGCCGGTGGTGAAGTGGTGGGACTTCGCCCAGCCGAGGCCGATGCGAATCACCAGGTTGCCGCTCTTGGCGGCTTCATCGACGCCGCCCGGATCGTCGGTGACGTAGAGACCCGGAATGCCGATGGCCCCGGCCGCGCGCGTGACCTGCATCAGGGAATTGAGAACCGTGGCCGGCGCCTCCTTGGCAGCCCCAGCCCCGTGACCTCTGGCCTCAAAGCCGACGCAGTCCACCGCGCAATCGACTTCGGGCACGCCGAGAATCTGGGCGATCTGGTCGGCGATGGAAGCGCTCTTGGAAACATCGATGGTCTCGCAGCCGAAGCTCTTGGCCTGGGCGAGACGTTCGGGGATCATGTCGCCCACGATCACGCACGCCGCTCCCAGCAGGTGACAAGCCGCCGCGCAGGCAAGGCCCACCGGTCCCGCGCCCGCCACGTAGACCGTCGAGCCGGTGGTAACGCCGGCGGTGACGGCCCCGTGATACCCCGTGGGGAGAATATCTGAGAGGCACGTCAGGTCACGGATCTTCTCAAGCGCTTGAGCTTTGTCAGGGAACTTCAGCAAGTTGAAGTCCGCATACGGAACCATGACGTATTCCGCCTGTCCGCCTACCCATCCGCCCATATCGACGTAGCCGTAGGCCGCGCCGGGCCGGGCGGGGTTCACATTCAGGCAAACGCCCGTGGCCCGCTCCTTGCAATTGCGGCAGCGGCCGCAAGCGATATTGAAAGGCACCGAAACAAGGTCGCCGACGTTAATGAATTCAACGTCGCGACCCTTCTCGAGGACTTCACCGGTGATTTCATGGCCCAGAATCAGCCCTTTCGGTGCCGTGGTGCGGCCCCGGACCATATGCTGGTCACTGCCGCAGATGTTGGTGGAAACGATCTTCAGTATCACTCCGTGCTCGCACTTACGATTGCCCAGCGCCAGCTTCGGGTAGTCGATGCTCTGGACCTCAACGACGCCCGTACCCATATACGCCAGGCCACGATTGCTCGCCATGTGGATTAACCTCCCGATTGAATTGTGGAATGTTCCCCCCTGCGTCAGGCTCTCTCGATTGCGCGATCTTGCTCTCGTTTCCTCAGAATGCCGCCGCACCCGCTTCCGCCACAGCATGATCCTGCTCTCCCGAGCCCCCGCTGACGCCGATGGCGCCTACGACTTTGCCGTCGCGCTTCAGAGGAATACCCCCTGCAAAGATCATGATCTTGCCGTCATTTGAAGCGTGAATGCCGAAGAACTGAGATCCGGACTGGCTGTGCGGCGCCAGATCCTTGGTCGCGATGTCAAACGCTCGCGAGGTGTAGGCTTTCTTAATG
>Ga0335078_10015219_pt1 | contig 11416 bp, 7 predicted proteins | sample Lox_Sample_32_FD_206711 | JGI IMG/M metagenome (GOLD analysis project Ga0335078, IMG submission 206711) | Soil microbial communities from Loxahatchee National Wildlife Refuge, Florida, United States - Lox_Sample_3.2 | ecosystem: Environmental > Terrestrial > Soil > Wetlands | place: USA: Florida...
TCGGTTTGTTGATGTGGTGGGCCGAAGCCGCCGGAAAGCGTCAGCGGGATTTGGCGGCGTTGAATGGGCCGGACGCGATCGCCGTCGGCGCGGGACAGGCACTGGCGGTCGTGCCCGGTGTCTCGCGGAGCGGCATCACGATCAGCGCCGGCTTGTTCCGTGATTTATCGCGGGAAGCGGCGGCGCGGTTTTCGTTCCTGCTCTCGACGCCGGCCATTGGCGCCGCGGCGGCCAAGGACCTTTACGATATGCATAAGCACTCGGGATTGCACGCATTTGTGCAGCCGGACCTGTTGGTCGGCGTGCTGGTCAGTGCCGTCACCGGGTGTGCGGTGATTGCCTGGTTTCTGCGATACCTGCGGCGCAGCAGCCTGCTTCCGTTTGTGTACTATCGGGTTATTTTTGGCATAATAGTGCTTGCTCTGGCTTTCATCCGCCGGCCAGCGTGATGAAGCTCTTATCGCCGACGCAGCACCGCAGGCTCAACGAAGCTCTGGGGTTTCTGCTGCTGTCCCTCGGACTGATCCTCCTGTTGAGCCTGGTTTCCTATCATGTGCAGGACCCGTCGCTGGATACCGCAAGCGACGCCCATCCGTTGAATCTCATCGGCTACCCAGGGGCTTACCTCGCCGACCTCTGCCTGCAGACGTTCGGCGCGGCGGCCGGCCTGTTTCCGCTGCTCGTGTTCCTGTTGGCATGGAAATGGATCCGCTCGGAAGCCATCGAGGCCGGGGCGGTCAAGCTTGTTGGATGCGTGTTCCTGACCGCCAGTTTGTGCACGGCCCTGTCGTTTATCCCGGTGCAGATCATGGGCAATCTGCGCATCGGCGGTACCGCCGGCGACCAGCTCGCCAATGCCCTCGTGGATGCGATGAACATTGCGGGCGCGCTGCTGGTCACGCTAACCACCATGATTCTGTCCCTGTATCTGGTGTCGTCTTTCACCCTGCAGCGCCTTAGCGAATGGACCGCCGGACCGAGGGTCTGGGTTGCGAGGCGCCGCGAAGCCTGGGCCCGGTGGCGGCAGGAGATGCGCCTCAAAGCGATCGAGCACGCACAGCAGCGCGCGAAGCGGCGGATGGAGATTGCGGAGGCGAAGCGGGAAAAGAAACGCGCGCAGCAACAGCTCCGCGAAGAAGCCGAACCAGGACCGGATCCGGCATCAGGCCCGGTGGAAGCGGATGCCCCCGTCGAGGACGCTTTTGGCGAGGCCCCGCCCTGGGAATCACATGCGACTCATGTGGCGCCCCCGGTCGAGAATGTCCCGGAACCCGAACCGGATACGCCGGAACCCGAAGCCATCCCGATTTGCCAGCTGGAGGAACTGCCCCCGCTACCGCCGCCGATGCCCGAAACCGCATGGCACCGCACGCTGGACCCGGCCGCGCAGAAACGGCAGGCCATTTATCAACTGCCTCCCACCGACCTGCTGAACGAAGTGCCGGGGCGCAGCGCTTACGACGAGCAGGAGCTCAAGGACACGGCGGCGCGCATCAAATCCAAATTCGAGGAATTCAACGTCCTCGGCAATGTCGTGCAGATCAACCCCGGACCGGTGGTGACCACCTTCGAGTTCAAACCCGAAGCCGGTATCAAATACAGCCGCATTACCAATCTGACCGAAGATCTCTGCTTGGGATTACAGGCCGAATCAATCCTGATTGAACGTATCCCCGGCAAGCCGACCGTCGGAATCGAAGTGCCGAACACCCGGCGGGAGCTGATCGGTCTGCGCCAGATGTTCGAAAGCGAGGAGTTCGCGCAATCGCACTCGAACCTCACGATACCCCTCGGCAAGGATATCAACGGCCGCATCCGCGTGGCCGCGCTCGAAGCCATGCCGCACCTGCTGATTGCGGGATCAACCGGCTCCGGCAAAAGCGTGATGATCAACTCGATGATCATGTCGATTCTCTACAAAGCCACTCCCGACGAAGTGCGCATGATCATGGTGGATCCGAAGCGTGTCGAACTGGGGATGTACGAGAATATCCCCCACCTGCTGACTCCGGTCATCATCGACCCGAAGAAGGCCACCAACGCGCTGCGGAACGCGGTGCTCGAAATGGAGCGGCGCCTGCGCCTGCTGGCGGAGTGGGGTGTCCGCAATATCGATCAGTTCAATAAAAAGATACAAAAGAAGCAGGAAGAGCCGCGAAGCCTTTTCGACGAACAGGAAACGACTACCGAGGATTGGAGGCCGCTGCCCTACATCCTGATTCTGATCGACGAACTGGCGGACCTCATGATGATCGAAGGCCGCAACGTGGAGGAAAGCGTCACACGCCTCGCCCAGATGGCTCGCGCCGTAGGTATGCATCTGGTACTGGCCACGCAGCGTCCCAGCGTGGATGTGATCACTGGGCTGATCAAGGCCAACTTCCCGGCGCGCCTCAGTTTTCGGGTAGCGACCCGCGTGGATTCGCGGACCATTCTGGACGTAATGGGCGCCGAGCATCTATTGGGCAAAGGAGATATGCTCTTCCTGCCGCCCGGATCGTCGCGCCTTACACGTTTGCACGGCGCCTTCGTGACGGAAACCGAGATTAATCGAGTAACGGATTTCTGGAAGGCCCAGGCGAAACCGGAATACGATCAGTCGTTCCTGATCGCCCCGCCAAACGAAGAAGAAAGCGCCGAGGAAGAGCCGGTAAACCAAGCCCAGGACCCGATGTACGAAGAAGCCGTACGCCTGGTCCTGCAAATGGGAAAGGCATCCACCTCGACCCTGCAGCGACATTTGCGGCTTGGTTACGGCCGCGCCGCGCGGATTCTGGATATGATGCAGCGCGACGGCATTATCGGACCGCCTGACGGGAGTAAGCCGCGGGAGGTTCTGAAGCGCCCCGATTGGCTCCGGGAAGTGGAGACAAGATAGCTGCTTCCACAATCTTGTGCCCGGTTCCCCGCTCGGCACCGGGGTGATCCGGCGACAAGAATCGGTCCCTAAGTCCTTGCGTAAGTGCGTACTGTGCACTGGCACCCGCGTTTGCGGGGGTATGTGATCCCCGCATCAAACAGGACTTTTAAGATCCTTATGTATGTTATCGTGATAGTCTTCCGGCTGTGGCCGCCGACTCTTCCAAAGGCTTACTGATGGACTCGGACATCTCTCAGGATCAAATCGACGCCGTTCGGTTCCGCGCCCTTTTTGCTTCAACTTCGCAAGGCATCCTCGCCGTAGATCACCGGGGGATCATCCAAATGATCAACAGCAAGGCCGAATCCCTTTTCGGTTACCCCCGCGGCGAACTGTTGGGTCGGAATATCGGAGTGCTGATACCGGAACGTGTGCGCGCTATCCACGCCGAGGAGGTCCGGGAATACACCGGCAGTCCGCGTTCCCGGTCGATGGGCATCGGTGTGGATCTGCGTGGGCGGCGGCGCGACAATACCGAATTCCCGGTCGAAGTCAGCCTGAATACGGTTCAAGTCGGCCAACAAATGATGATCTTTGCGCTGGTGGTCGACGTGACCGAACGTGTCGAGATCGAGGAGCTCTCGCGGCGGGACCACACCATGGATGCGATCGCGCATTTTGCCACCGGCCTGGCATGGCAATTTGGAACGCTGATCGCGGACCTTTCCGGGCATGTGAGCGCGGCGCTGAAAAGATGCGAGGCTGATGTCGTGTCCCGCGACCTGCTCGATGCTGTTTCCATGCTGGCCGATAGGGGCGCGCAACTCAGGGACCAATTGTTCACCATCGGAGGCGCCCACGAAGTCCATCCCGAATGGTTCGACCCGAATCAGCGGCTGTCTCAAATGCAGGACCTCCTTGCCGAGGTGCTGGGACCCGGCATCGAGCTGGATTGCGTATTCGGGGAGGATCTGGGAGAGATCTTCACCGATCCGCGGCAGATGGAGCGAGCGATCGTGATCCTCGCCCGGAACGCCCGCCAAACGATGCCCAATGGCGGCGCCGTCACGATCGAGACCGCCGCCGTCGAAATCACTGAAGGGCAGAATGACTGGTTTCTGCCGGTGAATCCGGGTCCGCACATTATGCTGACAGTTTCCGAGACGGGCGCGGGGATTAAGCCGCTCGTGCCGTCGCACGTCTTTGAACCCTTCTTTGTTACCACTGAGCCGTCGGGGGACGGGAGCGGTCTCGGGCTCGCCACTCTTTATGGAATCGTAAAGAGTTGCGGCTGGAGCATCCGGGCCGTCGGCGAACAAAGCGTCCCCATGTTCCAGATCGTCTTTCCCCTGGTACAGGAAATCGACGATTAACCACTTTGTACGTAAAGAACCGTTAAGGCGCCAGTCTCTTTTGACGCTCAGGTTTTCTCCCGTTCCCGGCGATCCAATACCCTGGCTATAATTGATCCGCTACAGGAACACGTTCGGGAGGGGAAAAGTGGCGAGTCTGGCAACTTCAATCGAAGGATTCAGTTCGCACGGCATGGCGGAGATCCATGTCCGCCTGTTCAAGTCTTGTTTCAGTGGGCTACCTGAAGAACACGTTTTCGCGATATACAAGATCATCGCCAGTGGCGTTGTGGTATCGGAAGCGTGGTTGAACAACTGGTTGGGCATACTGGGTCAACTTCGCAAATGCCAATTCACCGGCCAGGCCATCTACGCGGAGTTAGCGTTTCTCGACATCACGCTGGACGGCAATCAGATTCTCCATCTTTTCACCAGCCTCAACGTCGGCGGATTGCAGTCGGTACACGCCGACACGACGCTGCGCCTGCTCACCCGTCTTCACACCGCCGGAACCACGGGTACGCAGATCCAAATCCTGCTTCACAACTGCCTTACGACCCTGACGCTGCTGCCGCATCAGACCGTGACCATCCTCGATGGTCTTATGGACAAGAAACTCAACGGCACGCAGATTTGCTCGGTGATCACCGCGCTGTGCGCCGGCGGTCTGGTAGCTTCCCGTACGCGCGCCAAGATTGTGAAGCTCATGGATTCCGTATTCATATCCACCGAAGCGAGGACCCATATCGTGTCCTTCTTTACGCTTGGCCAGGCGCCGCTCACGGCTGTCCAGGCGATCGAACTGTCGTTCGGCTTGTCCTTTGGCCGGCTGTGTTCCCTGCTGTTTACCGGCGGCGGACCCGCCGCCACGCTTGCGGGTCTCAACGCCTGCGTCACCATCGACCTGCTCCGGCTCATCCTCGAGCAGGCGGACACCAGCGAGGTTCCCATCGCCAGCCTCATCGTCCTCCTCAATGCGGTCACTCACGTGCCCGCCACCGCCATTGCGTTTGGCGAGCAGCAGGCGCACAATCGAACGGGGCGCGTCGTGAAGTTCATTTCGCTGGCCAAGGCTGCCTTGGCGGGTCACCAGGTGAACAACCGCGACTGGGCGGGCATGGTCGGCCTGTTTGCGACGTTTCGCGCCGCGAACCGTATGCCGCTGGGCGCGCTGGCCGCTCCCGGGCAGTGGACCCGCGTAGTCGACGGAGCGACCCTGAAATGTTCCGGCCAGCGGATCATCTACTTCCTGCGCGCCCATACGCTCCGGTTCTGCAGCTTCCGAATCGCCGACCGCACCAAGGACGACATCACATTCTTTGGCGGAAATGGACACTCACCCGCCATTTTGCAGGGCCTGGTTACGAATATGGCAACCAGCCAGCCCGGCGTTTTGAAAACCGTCATAGACAATGCGGACGAAGACATCACTCATCTTTCAGTTCAACTTGTCGGGAATTACGAGGCCGGAGTGGTGAAGAACCATGACGGCACCTACAGCTTGATCCACTTCATGCCCAATAACCTCTACCCGGGCGTGGTGGTGATCCACAAAGCTCTGCTGCTGGCCCTCGGATTTCTATTGGCGGACAACGCGGACGCGTAAACGGTTGTCCCCTCAGTCCTACTCGCAGTCCACTTGATCTGGCAGCGCCTGCCGCCGTCAAACTGATCTGCGGTCCGTACCAGGCGCCGCCCGAAGGTAGTAGTACTCAAAACCGTCGCGCCCGCGTTAGTAAATTCTCCTCCCGTTTCCGCTCTCCAGGGTGAGAACGATCGGATCTTAAAGATCCGGCTCGGAGGAGAATATGAAGACCGTTAGAAGAATTCTGTATTTTGCCGGCGCGTTTTTGAGCCTGGCCGCACTCGGTTACGGCGCGACAGGGGTCGCGGTCTGGAGCGCCCAGACCAACACCACGGCCTGGGATCAGGCCCTTCACGTCAAGTACACGCGCCAGGGCTGCAGCGACACCCCAACGCAGTGTATGTCGCTCATCGCCAGCGTGGCGTCCTCGGAAAATGTCAAGGCGACCCTTCACATACCCCTGAATCTGTCAACCACGGCCGCTTACTCACTGCAGTACAGCCAGCTCAGCCTGCAGGCGCCCTACCTTTTCGAGGTCGCAATCGACGATTTCGTCAGTCAGTACAAGGCGTTGTTCCGCGGCAGCGGGGCGCTGCCGTCCACCGTTGTGGCCACTGTCATCTCCAACTTGAAGTCCGCCAACACCAAATTGAAATTCGGCGCGACCATTTATGAAGACGACCTCTCCGGCGTCTACCTGCAGAATGCCAATCTGCCCGCCGCCGTGCGAGCCCGGTTCGACTACGTTCACCTGTTCATTCATTACCGTGAAGACGGCCCGAATTACGCCGCATACGTGGCACAAGCGAAAACTCTTTTTCCCCATGCCCGCATCATTGCCGGGTCCTACGCCTACGACCGGCGGGCGTTCCTGCCCTGCGCCCCGGGAGGTCAGGCATGTACCGAGCAGCAGGATTTCGATTTGTTCACACAGTCTCTCACCGTCCAGGCACAGGAAGTCGCCAGCGGTACCGTCGATCACATCGAGTTCTATCCGGGCTATTTCGGCGCCGAAGAGACCTGGCCGAGCTGGAGCAATCCGCGCGAATGCGATCCGACGGAAATCACCGAATGCATCGCCAATACCAAGGCGATGCGCCAGGCGGCTCTCGGTATCCTCGGCTCATCGGCGGCTGCAAAATGGATTCAACTGGCCGCCGGCGGTTCCGTACCCCCGGCGATGGACGGCGCTTCAGCCGCCATGGACTCGGCCGACAACATCATGATTGTCTTCGGCGGGACCACCAACTCCGGCCATACCAACGAGACTTGGATTCTGACCAGCGCCGACGGGCAAGTTGGAGCGCCGCAATGGCTCCTGATGGCCGCCTCCGGCAAACCGCCGCTGGCCGACTATTCGCAAGGCATGTACGATCCTTCGAGTAACCGCATGATCGTTTACGGCGGTCTACGATCCCGGGAGCAACCGCCTGATCGTGTTCGGCGGCTCTGCCGGCGGCAGCAATCTCAATGACTACTGGGTGCTGACGAATGCCAACGGTTCTGGCGGCGTCCCCGAGTGGATCGAGCTCGTGCCCGCAACCTCAAAACTGCCGGCCGCGCGCTCGGGGCACGTGGCTGTCTACGATACCCTGGAAGACGCCATGACGATTTTCGGCGGCATCGGGCAGCCTCCGGAGACATGGACGGCGTCTCACGCCAGCGGCGTTGCGGGATCGCCGGTCTGGACCGAAACCAACTTGGGCGCCGCGGGAATCAGCTCGCTGGCCGGTTGCTCGGCGGTGTTCGATACCGGCAGTCTCACCCTGGTCGTATTCGGCGGCGATAACACGAAGATCGTCAACTCGGTCTTCGCGCTGTTTCCGGTGCTGTAATCTCCCTTGGCCGGTTACGCGGATGCCCGCTCGTGATAGAATTTCCGCGACGGAGGGGACACGTGGACTCGGCCCCGCAGCTGGGACTTACCGGATTGCTCCAGGGCTGGAGCCGGGGCGATGCCGCTGCCTTTGACAGGATTGTCGACCAGGTATACCCGGAGCTGCGAAAAATTGCCCGCCGCTGTCTGAGTGGCGAGCGCCCGGGGCACACTCTTCAGGCGACCGCCCTCGTGAATGAAGCCTACCTCCGCCTGGTCGACATCCACCAGGTGGAATGGCGCGACCGCGCTCATTTCTTCGCCGTGGGCGCGAGAATCATGCGGCGGATCCTGGTCGATCACGCCAGGGCCAGGGGTTCGCAAAAACGGGGCGGGGAAGAGGTCCGCCTGGATTTGAACGAGGCTCTCGTCATCTCCCACCTGGCGGATCCGGACCTCATGCGCATGGATGAGGCGCTGACCCGGCTCTCAGCCTTCGATCCCCGCAAAGCCAGGATCGTCGAGATGCGCTATTTCGGCGGCTTGAATGCCGAAGAGATCGCCTCCGTCCTCGGAGTCTCCCCGCAGACCGTGAATCGCGATTGGAGTCTCGCCAAGGCGTGGCTGGCGCGGGAAATGAAGAACGGAGCGGCGGATTCCGCGAGTGCCGGGTGAACTCGATGGATCCGGAGCGTTGGCGGCAGATCGAACAGCTCTACCATGCCGCTCTCGAGAAAGAACCGGGCGAGCGTGCCCGTTTCGTGCGGGAGGCGTGCGGCTCCGACGCCTCGCTCCTGGCCGAACTCGAGTCGTTGCTGGCGGCCGCCGGAGATGCCGACGAATATTTGAGCGCGGCCGTCCGCGATGAGGTTCAGCGATCGGGGATCGATTCGCCCGGACCGGATGCGAATGCCGGCCATCCCGTTCCCGGCAAGCTCGGCCGTTACGAACTTCTGGGGGAAATCGGACGCGGTGGCATGGGAATCGTGTATCGGGCCCTGGACCCGGCCATCGGCCGCACGGTTGCGATCAAAACCATTCTTCTCGGCAGCCTCGGCGCTGAGGACAGTGCTCAAATGCGGAGCCGCCTGATCCGCGAATCGCAGGCCGCCGGCCAACTCTCCCACCCCAACATCGTCGCCGTTTACGACGTCAGCCAGGAGGGCAACACCGCCTACATCGTGATGGAACATGTCATTGGACAGACGCTCGAGCAGATGATCGCGGCCGGCTCCGCGCTCTACTCCATCGGCGAAATATGCCGCATTGTCGAGGGCTGCGCGGAAGCGCTGGACTACGCCCACTCTCGCGGCGTGATCCACCGCGATATCAAGCCGGCCAATGTCATGCTGCAGGCTGATGGAGCGGTCAAGATCACCGATTTCGGGATTGCCAGGTCCGCGCGTCTGTCACCGCTGACTCAAGCAGCCGTCATCGTCGGCTCGCCCCAGTACATGGCCCCCGAACAATGGATGAGTCAGGCGGTGACCGGCCGGACGGATCAGTATGCGCTGGCGGCGGTCGCCTATACCATGCTCACCGGGCGATGTCCGTTTCCCGGCGACTCGCTCGCCTCTTTGGCGGCTCAGGCGCTGCACGAAGAACCACCGCCCGCCGCCGGATTGAACCACGCGCTGCCTTCCGCCGTGGATGGCGTCCTGCGTAAAGCGCTCGCGAAGGACGCTGCGCGGCGTTACGAGACATGCAGCCGGTTTGCCGCCGCGCTCCGCGCCGCATGCCAGAACGCTACGTCTACCCACAGGTGGAAGCGCCCGGCTGCCGCGGCTGCCGTCGTGCTTGCTGTAGCAGCGGCGGGAGGCGGCGCCTGGCTGTACCAGCGGAGCACTCGTGCGTCGGCCTCCGCGGCCAAACGCGATCTGCCGAACCGGCCCGATTCGAGTCGCCCGGCGCAGTCCGTCCCGGTTCCCGCCCCGGACGCGGATCCCGCGAATCCCGCCGTCGCGAAGAAATCCGAACCCGGTTCCGGGGCTCATGCGGTGGTGACCGTCAAATCGCCGCCAACGCCTGTCCCCGACCCGTATGCGCGGGCAGCGGCGCTGGTGAAGAATGGCGCTTATGCCGAGGCATTGCCGTTTTTCACGCAGTCACTCCAGGCCGCGCCCGACTATCGCTCCTACGTCGGCCGGGCCGGCGCCTATCAGCATCTCGAACAGTGGCAAGAAGCCGTCGATGATTACACTCGGGCCATCGGTCTCAACCCGGCCGGTGCGATGGCGTATCATGAGCGCGCCGTGTGTTTCGCCCGCCTCAACCAGGATGATCGCGCTCTTGCCGATTACAGCCAGGCTCTGGATCTCGCGCCGGGTTTGGCGTTGTCCTTCAACGGACGCGGAATGATCTATCTTCGGCGGAAAGATTATCAGAAGGCCAATGCCGATTTCACCGAAGCCATCCGCCTCCGCCCCGATCTGTACCAGGCCTACAAGAACCGCGCCGCAACCCGCGCGGCGCTCGGAGACATCAGCGGCGCCAATGCCGATTTGCAGCAGGCAAAAGCCCTCAAACAGTAAGCCGCGCCCGCGCTGCCGCCGGCGTTATTTGCTGGCGCTCACCGGCTGCTCCCAGAGGAATTTATGCAGAAACGTGTCCATGCGGCCGAGCGTGTACATCCACCGGCTGTGCAGCAGCGATTCGTGGACGTCATCCGGAAAGACGATCAGCTCGAAGTAGACGTCGCGCTGCCGCAACAACTGCACCAGGCCGGTCATCTGCTGGAACGCCACATTGCGGTCGTCGTCTCCCTGAATGAGCAATACCGGCGATTTCCATCCGTCGATCGCCCCGATCGTCGAGGACTTGTACGACACCGATTCGGGATCGAGCGAACTGCCGAAAAGATGCACTCCCGCCAGGTCCACGCCCGCTTTGAAGATATCGGAGTTGCGCGCCAGGGCCTGCGACGTGAGCAGGCCGCCGTATGACAGGCCCCAGATACCAATCCGGTTTGGATCGACGTCGGGCCGCGTCTGCAGGTACTTGCCGCCGGCGACTACATCCTGGTATTCGCTGTTCCCCGCGCCGCCCGTGTTGGGGGCGGTGCGGAACGATCGGCCGTAGCCGATGCCGCTCCGGTAATTGATCGACATCACCACGTAACCCTCATTCGCCAGCCACTCGTTGATGGCGTAAGCCCAGTGGTAGAACTGCATGTAGTGGTAAGCCGGCATCATCTGCCGGACCGGGCCGCCGTGTACGAAGATGATGGCCGGACGCCGCTCTCCGGGTTTCAAATTGCTTGGCAGGAATAGCTGATTGTGGATCTCGAGTCCGTCGGCGGCCTTGGTGATCACGATCTCCGGTTTCACGTGCGCATCCACCGGAAAGCCGGGACGCGATGTCGGGAAAATGATTTTCTGCGGCGGCGCCGCGCCCCCCGATGTTTCGGCTGCCGCTCCCAGCTTCCACACGCCGAGTGATTGCGGCAGGTTCCAGTTGGCGCTCAGCGTCGCCATGTATTTGCCGGAGGCCAGCGGGGCCGGGTACGTCTCCACGCCGTCTCCGGTTGTGATCTGAACCGGTGTTCCGCCGGACGTGGGTACCGCCCAGATATGACGCCGCTCGATATCCTTGGCGTTGGTGCAGTAGTAGAATGTCTGGCCGTCGCCCGACAGGGCAACCGAAGTTTGATTTTCGATCAGCCCATCGGTGGTGGTCAGCAACATGGGACGCGCCGAGGGGTCCGTGATGTTCAGCGCATAGTAGCGGTCCCATTCATCCACCGGTCCTCGCGGTGCGGGTGGCGTCTCCGGCTCGGCGGCGGGCGCGCCGCCCGGACCTCCTCT
>Ga0335078_10015220_pt1 | contig 11416 bp, 9 predicted proteins | sample Lox_Sample_32_FD_206711 | JGI IMG/M metagenome (GOLD analysis project Ga0335078, IMG submission 206711) | Soil microbial communities from Loxahatchee National Wildlife Refuge, Florida, United States - Lox_Sample_3.2 | ecosystem: Environmental > Terrestrial > Soil > Wetlands | place: USA: Florida...
AGGACGGGCAGGCCCTACTTCCCCTTGGCAGTCGAGTACGTCCCGGAGATAGCCCGGACGGGAAGGCACTACAAGACGGCGTTCGTGATTGCCACGCAACTCGTCTCCGACCTCATGGGGCGGGGAGGCTCGACCGGCCCCGGGAGGGTGATCATCGAGAGCTGCTCCACGAAGATAGTGCTCAAGCAGGACCAGGCGGCGACGCAGGTCCTCAAGGAGGCGTTCAACCTGAGCGACGGCGAGGAGAAGTTCATCGTCAACGCGAAGACCGGGCAGGGCATACTGGTGACGCCGGAAGGAAGGATTCCCTTTTACAACTACCTGAGTGACATGGAGCGGCAACTCTTCACCACGAGACCGAGAGACATAACTGCATAGTCTGCCATCATTGAGTCGCCGTGACGACGGTCCGGTGCGTCGAGAACTGGAAGACGCCTCCTGCCGCGCCAACATATTCGACTTGGACGACCACCGTGTACTGGCCGCCCGGCACGACCGTCGCCACCGAGGCAGGCACCGCGATGGAGAAGGCCATGGTGCCGTTCGCCGGAATCGTCCCGTTGTAGAAGGTTATCCCTGAGTCGGGCGGAGGGTTGTTCCCCGGCGGGACAGTGCCGTTCTCGACGAAGGCCTCGAGGGGGCCCACGGGGTAGTAGCCGGCGTTCAAGACCGTCAGCGTCAGGTTCGCCGGGCCGCCTGGCGAGGAAGGGGCCTCCAAAGTCACGGAGGTGACGTTGGAAGAGCAGCACGTCTGGGTCAGCGCGCCGCCGGGCTTCGACGAAGAGGCGACCAGGTTCAGGACGTTGCCGTCGGTCACGTTGTCCCCCGACGCAGGATCGAGGTAGGTGACCAAGAGCTCGAAGCTCCCTGTCGCCCCCTGAGGCGCCGAGCTGTCGGCTGTCACCCGCAGGTCCACCGAGGCGTTCGAGTCGGGGGTGATTGCCCCCGACGGCGAGGACAGAGAGACTTCGAGCCAGCCAGGGATGGTGCTCTGCTTGGAGTCGGCGGGGAACGGGCCAATCGCGAACGACACCGGGATGCAGGCGCCGCCGGGAGACGAGGGGAGCCCCGACCATGGGTAGGTCACGGCCACGTCAATCGCGGAACTCGACCCGGCCGCGACAGTGAATCCCATCATGGGCCCCTGGAAGATGGAGCCGTTGAAGAACACGCCTATCCCGACAGGGTTTTCCAAGCCGTAACCCTGGGCTTCGCTAGAACTGGAGGTTGTCGAAGACTCGTTCGGACAAGAGACATGGCTCGTTTCAGGAAAGGACGATGAGGACGAGGTGGTCGACCGGGCGCCCGTCGTCGATGAAACGCCACCGCTGGTGTTGCTGCTGGTCTCGGGTGCGGCTGGAGCCAACTCGAGGATTAGGACGCCTGCGGCCCCGGCAATAAGCACGAGGACTAGGGCTGCAACCACGAAGCTGGTGACGCCGGCGGAGGCTTGGCTGCGGTGATTCATAGCGCACTCAGGGCGTGTCAAGCGACCCGACTTCCTCTCTCGTCAACCACCGTTCTGCTTGATTGTCGTTGCGGAAGTCGTCGTGGTGACGGTGCTACCCCCTTCGTTCGACGTGACAATGGTAACCACACCAGACGGCACAGACACCGTGACGTAGACGCTCGAATTGGGATTCACCTGAATCGAGGGGATCGTCGCCGTGTAACACGGTCCCTGGTTGTTGTAGCTGGCGACAAGGGTCACATTGTAGTAGCCACTCGTGACGTTGACGCTGCTCGCGAGAGGCACATAGCCTGTCCCGTTGGCGCCCCCAAGCGCGACCCGGTAACCGCTCGTATCGCCGTCGTTTTCGACCAGGTTCACGACGAGTGTCCCATTCGTGATGACCTTGCCCTGGTCCGTGACCACCTTCATGAAGTCGTTCCCTTCCCAAGTCCAGTTCAGCATCGTGTCGGGCGGCGCACCGCAGATGCCGGGGCTTCCGAAGGTCGTCGAGGTTGTAGTTGATGACCCAGTCGTGGAGGAGATCACCCATGCCGTCCCGTCTTGACAGGACACATACACGTCGCCGTTGGACCAGTCGAAAACGGAGTTGGGATAGTTGCATATTCCGACAGTTGCAACTATGGCGTTTGTCGTTCCCGAGATGACGGAAAGGGTGCTATTCAAGCGGCACACATCCGCTCGGCAGATATCCATCGTCATGATTGGCACGTAGATGTAGCCATTCATGGAATTGAAGAGTGGCGAAAGAGGCGGGCCACCGAGCTTCAAATTCGCAATCACGTCGTTCGTCGCACTCGATATGACCGATATGGCAACTCCGGTAGTGACATAGATGTTACCATTGGCAGTGTCCATTACGGGGGTCCCAGGGCCTCCGGTGTTAACCTCGATGGCACCAGAGCCCTCTGTTATGGCAGAGCTTCCGCCGACAACGACATTGGTGACCAGGGAATTCGTCGCGCCCGATATCACTGACGTCGTGTTCCCCCCGCCGTTGGATACGTAGATGTCCCCGTTCGCGGGGTCGAACAAGGGGGTCGAAGGCCCGTCATGGTATTGTGCGCACGTGAGGTTCCCAGGGACTTCGTCCATCCAGGGGCAGGATGAAGGTCCAAAATCGAGGGTGAGATTACCCACCACCGCGTTTGTCGCCCCGGAGATAGCCAAGACCACTCCCCCCTGTGGGCCGCCGGTGAGGTAGATGTCCCCGTTGGCGGGGTCGAAGGCCGCCCCGACAATGCCCGTCCCGACCGTGACGTTTGCTACGACCGTGTTTGTCGCCCCGGATATGACCGAGACAGAGCCGGAGGCATCCGTAGGAACGTAGATGTCCCCGTTTTGAGAGTCAAGGACAGGCGTCAAGGGGTCGCTTCCCGCAACACCCACGGGCAAAGTGGCGACGACCGTCTCCCCGGATATGATCACGACCGTGTTTTGGCTTTCGAGAGACACGAAAAGCTCTCCGTTGGCCGGATCTAGAATTGGCGCGGAGGGCGAACTCCACAAACTGCCCACGCGCAACACAGCAAGAACGGTGTTTGTACTGCTGGATATCACCGAGACCGTGCCGTTGCCTGCGTTTGCTACGTAGATGTCTCCATTGTTAGGGTCGAACGTTCCTGCCGGAGGATATGAAGTAGCTGGCATTGATTGGAATGTGGGGACCGCATTGCTCGATGAGCTGGAGGTCGTCGCCGAGGCAACGCTCGATGTGGAGGATGTCGAGTACGATGTGGAAGTCGGGTTCGTGCTCGTCGCGGACGTGCTTCCTCCGGTCGCGCTCGAACTTGGAGCACTGGTTGACGAAGTGGACGCGGCCTGCTTAGGCGAGAAAGAGATGTAGACGAAGGCCGCAACGAGTATCAGCAGGGCCACTGAGAGGGCAGCCACCGGCGCGCCCAAGCCTCTGCCGTTTGGGCTTCCAGTATTCTTCATCGGCAAAGCGTCTTTGAGCGTCCAAGTCCGAATTAAACGCTGTGATGCTATGGTCTACAACGCCAAAACGCCGAGGCACCCGAAGTAGTGGCTGGACGCAGGAGGGGCGGATGCCTTTCTATAACTTCATCAGCGATGAAGAGAGAAGGCTCTTCACCACCAAATCGAAGGAGGTTACTACCTAATTGGATTCTCCCCGGCGGAAGCGAAACTTAGCCTCATGTATGGCGAAGCCCTGTCCTTCGCCTTCCCCACTATCCTGATTGCTACGTTCAATAGTCACCGTACCCACATCGACATTCGAGGAACAATGAGGAAGGAGACCATCGCGGCGGTCATCGCGATTCTAGTTGTGGCCAGCCTCGGCATCGGCTATTTGTCCGGAAACGACACAAGGGCAACGAAGACAGTCACCTCCGTCAGTACCTCCACGGTCACATCCACTACTACCTCGATATCCATCTCGACCGCGGGCGTGGTTACTCAACTGGTGGCGGGCACGGCCGTAAACCATCAGGTGAGCGACCAGTTTGGAGGCGCCGGGGTCTCGTTCGGCCTCTATCAGACGATCCCCGTGACGGTCTACGCCTCGTCCCCCACCACCACCAGTCTGACCGCAGTGAGCGTTCCCCCAGATGCCTGGTTGTATTTTGGAGCGAACTCTGTCACGGCCACGCCAGCGGGCGCCACGGCGACCATTACGATGATGGGCACGGACGAGACCGACCCGAACTTGCCTGAGTCTCAGACCCTTGTAGTCGGCGCCGGATCAGGGAGCGCCTCGGGAGCGAACGCAACGTTCTACGTCAGGCCGAACGGCTTTCCCTTCGCAGCCATCGGCAACGCCTCGTCCACAGTCATCCCGAACGTCCCGAACCTAGGAGCGGTCGACGACAACCAATCAGCGACAGACCCGTGGACATTCGTCTACGACCCGAGCAACCCTGCGACCGCCCCCTCCTCGCTCAGCGTGAGCCTCCAGGTCCTGGGCCTGGAGGTGGACGGCTCGCTCCAGGCGATGCCGAGCTTCCTCAAGGTCGGGTTCCTGAACTCGACGTTCACGCTAGGCGAGTACCAGCCCGCTTTCGATGCGGTTCACGTCTGGAACAGCGTCGTACTCACGACCTTCGGCGCTCACGAGAACTATCAGGTAGCGGTCAAGGAGACAATAGACGGCTCGAGCCAGGTTGCCTACGTGCAGGTCGAGATCGTGGGGCCGTTAGGTGTCGCAGGGTAGACTCTCTCTTCTGCCAGAATGGCTCCGTTCCGAGAGCGGTTGCTGATTCGTCCCAAGAAATACAGCCCGACAATGAGGAACCCGAAGAAGGTCATCAGGAAGTACTCCTCGTCCGGCGGAGGAGGTATGTGGACGAGGTTGTCGTAGGTCTGGAAGACGCTGCTCACTCCCCAGGAGCTGGTGATGCCAAACTGGTATGTCCCGTTCACGCTCATCGGGAGCGACAGCTCGTAGAATCCGTAGTATCCGGCAGGAGAGGGCGGCTCCGTGTCAGGGGTCAGCGAGTCGTTGACAATCAGGTTCCCGTTCGGGTCCTTCACCCAGAGGCTCGTCACCCCTCCTGTCTGAGGCCCTATCATCGCTAGTGCCTGAAAGCTCCTTTGCTGTGTCTGCACGTTGACCAGGCTCCCGCCTCCCCCATCGAGGTTCGCGCAGATTGTGCTGTTACCACCAAAGACGAAGCCGTAGATTTGGCTCAGGTTTCCTGGCTCGTATGACACCGGCGAGACGAACGACTGAGCGGTGCCGTTCCCATAGTCCCACGCCACGAACGGGCTCGGCGAGGTGAAGCTGTAGTTCAGGGGAAGAGCAATCAGCTGCCTTTCCTGGTCCAGGTAGTAGCTGTCCACGTCGCCGAATGGCAGCTGAGGAATCAGGGTGCGGTTGATCTCGAACGACGAGAAGGCGACCGGCACGGAGTAAGAATAGCTGCCCGCCTGCCCCTGCACCGAGATGTAGAGGGTGGGCATCTGCGTCTCGTTCAGCGTGGCCACGTTGGTGTCGTTGAGAAGGAAGACCCACCTGCCTCCGGTGGAGTTCGCAGGCTTGAGGTTCGTCACAGTCGAATAGGCGGGAAAGAGGTCGTTCTGAAAGTCGTGGGTCACCTCCGGGTATTGTCCGAAGGTCTCGTTCAGCGCCGCGAGCAGGTGAGGGTCGAGGGGGTTCGGCGTGACCAGGGTCATGTTGACCGATGTCGAAGGGTCGAGCCCCGAAGGGCCGTAGGTGAGCACGGTGAGGTAGCCGCTGTAGTAGACCGGCTGGTAGAGGTAGGACGTGTTGAACAGAGAGTAGTCGCCTCCCGCAAAACCCTTGGAGAACGCCGACTCTGTCACGTTGAAGTATTCCAGGCCCTGACCGGCGTAGCCCTGGATCTTCCCGACGTCCGACGTGAAGTAGAACTTCACGACCCTCTGCTCGAACGTCAGGACGGGGTAGGTTGCGTTGGTGGTCCGGGTCCCCAGGCTGTCGGATGTCTGGTTCCAGAACGAGATGTCCTGGCCGATATCGCCCGAGGTGAGGTTCGCGTTCACGCCCCAGGCCAGCGTCGTGAAGTTGAAGGAGTTGATCAGGGCCCTCTCGCGGGTGTCGTTTACGGCGGTGATAGGAGCGGTGTTCGCGTCTCCCCCGTACGAATAGCCCGGGTCGTTCCCGTCGTACCGGACGAGCGTGACGAAGGGCCTCTCGTAGGCGCTCGCGTTCCTCGAGTCGTATTCCATGTACGTGAAATAGGTGAAGTAGGGCGCATAGTTCACGACGGCGAACGGCTGTGTCTTCGTTTTTGACCCCAGCAGCGCGCCCTGGTAGTTGAATGCCCTTGCTGTAATAGAAACCTCCGACGTCCCCGTGCGATTGTCCACCGTGAAGAGGAAGTATCCCGTCGAGCTGGAGTTCTCATAGGACGTGAGCTTGACATACTCCCGGTCGAACTGCGGCGCGACTACGACCTTGATGTCGGGTCGCTGTTGCATAAACAGGAAGCTGTACGTGTAGTTAAGGAAGAATTCGTCATCGTGAAAAAACGATCCGTCGGGGTTCCTGAGGACATGGTTGACGGCGTCCGTAAAGTTGCCCAGCTCGGTCTGGAGGGTCAGCGCGAATGCCCGAGTTTCCACCGACTGGCTGGTCGAGAGCAGGGAGTGGAGAGTCACCGTCGAGTTGCCGACCGGCTCCACCACGGTGAAGTTGGCCGTGATCGTCACCGAGTAGGTCCCGGTCACGTTTCCGGCGTCCTGGAACAGCCCACCCCCGAGCGCTACGAGAACGGCGGCGTCATAAGACCAGGCGAGCGAGTATGAGACTGTATTCGGACCGAGCGAGACCGAGGGGCTCACGACGAACTCGTCCCCGAGATAGAGCGAGTCGTCTGGGTTCGAGCGCAAGTAGCTGATGGAGGAGGAGATGCAGTTGCCGTAGCGGTCGCACGGGTCGGTTGGGACTGATGAGGCCGCAGGATGGACGATAAGCGGTAGGGCGGCGAGGACGAGGAAAGCTAGGGCGACGGACTCAACTTTCACAGCTTCTTCGAGGATGTTGGCCGGAATGGGCTAAAACGCCGGCCGGGGCAGACCCTTCACTAGAGACTTGGCACGTGGGCCGCTATCACATGTTTAGGCACAAGCTGGACATCGGCTTTTCCGACGCCTATTCCCTGTCGCGCGGAGCTTGCCCAAACTCGAAAGAATCCTCTGTCTACCTGCTGGTTTGGGCCGCTCGCGGTTTGGGCACTAATGTTGTCGTCGCGACTGGTAAAATGATTGAGGGGTCGAGGCATACAGACTAGAGACGGTCCGGAGGAACAAATCAGAATCTCTATTTCGCTGCCACTATGCTGTCGCCAGCGGAGATGGTGCCGTTTGATGACACAAGAAAGTACAGGAAAGCGACATCGCCCCACTCATCCCCGCCCATCACCGTATACAGCCCGGGAGAGAACTTTTCGAAGACAGAGTTCTCCGTCCAATAACCGCCGGTCGAGAGCGAGAGCACGACTGTATCTTTCCCGGCGAACTGGTTGTTTGCATATATGGTCATGTTGTCGCTCTGCGGCTGGAAGGCGTAGCTCGTGGTCGGGGGGGCACCCGAAGTGGTAATGCAAAGCAGTTGTTCCGGCTTGAAGAGCCCCAGGTCGTTCCCGAAGCCGAAGTCGCCAGAGTCGTAGTACCCGGAGAAGATGGCGAATCCCACGGGCTCGGGTATGCTACAACCGCCGACGGGGTTGAGTACCTGGTCCCCCGAAACGGTATAGCCGTGAGGGTAGAATGTCGGCCAGTCACCACCCTTTGAGACGCAATTGAGCGAGTCGAGCCGATTGACTCCCTGGACGGCTATGCTGATGCTCTGCCCGGATGAGTTGGGTTCGATATCCAGATCCAGGTTGAGCCCATTCTCATCGGCCAGCGATACGGACGAGGGACCGCTTGTGGTTCCATTGAGGACAGTAACGTGCAAGACAACCCCCTGCCCCCACTCGTCGCCAAGCGCCACCGTGTAGATACCCGGCGAGAATGGGGTAGGGTAGTCTGAGAAGCTCTCCAGAGGCACGAATGGAAAATCGGGTCCAAAGGACCCCACCGTGGACCCGTTGATATCCAAATGGTAGGGACCATAGATTTGCGTAACTTGTGTCAGGAGGAACGTTCCGTTGATTGTTACAATGTCGCTATTGGGTTGGAAGCTAAAGCTGTTTGCTGAAGTCGAGCCGCAGGTGCCCGCCGGAGGAGCGACGAGCGCAAGTTGTTGCAGGGTATAGTTTCCTGGAATGATTACAAAATCCGCCGGTTCAGGGTAAAAACAGTCCGGTGTCGTAAAATCGATCTCGTCGCTCGAGAATGGGAAGGACTCGGATGCATTTAGGACGTTAACTTTTGGAAGGACATTGGCGATGGACATGTTCACGAAGAGTCTTTCTCCCAGGCCAATCGTCGTCGCATTGACGCTCTCTGTTAGTTCGATTCCTGAGGACGACGTCGTCGAAGCGTTGATTTCCGGTTCGGGCGGTAGGACGCTGGTTATCGTGTTCGAAACATAACTGGTGCTTGACGCCTGGCTCTGGGATTGCGCGCCGCTTGTGAAGTTTGAGCACGGGTTTGAGCTTTGGGACTGATTTTCACTCGCCGTCATCTCAGTCGACGAGCTGCTTGACCCAGGAAGCGTCGCTGATGCAGAGGAGCTCCCAGTTGGGGACTTGTGTGTCTCGATGGATATAGTTATCCCGGTGGCCGCCAGGATGAGAACAACGATGAGGGCGAGGGCTATCGTAGACCCTCTGGCGCTTCCTCGAGAGACCATCAGGCTTCCGCTTAGACCTGTTATTTGCATTAATACTTTTGTCCGACAACGCGATACCGTCCGTCACGACGAGGTCACCTCTAGGGCACAATTGGGAATTTTACTCGCTAAGTGTTTTGTTCCCGCCCGAAACGTTTTGTCGCACCTGACAATCCAAGCAGCGACTGTTGATTCTGGCCCGGCTTCGAGTCCATTTCGCTGTCGTGAAATGCCCCTATTTGGTCCGATTGAATCTGATTCACGGTCGGGGCACTTCCGCCTTTTTATCATCACGGCACTATCATCGCATTGCCTGCACGCGGAAGCGGCCACAAGCGCACCCACGGCATAGAGTTCCACCGCCTCTTGGGAAGGTGGATCTGCGGGTGCGGCTGGAGGAGCGCTAGGACAAGCTCGCGAAAGCCTCGCCGGAACAGGAGAAGGTTGAAGGACGGAGAAGGCGAACCGGAGCAGCCAGCCCCTTGGCTCGAATGCAATGATTGGAGAACGAAGGGGCGAATCGGGAGCTTTGCCGAGTTGCATCCTTCCTGAAGGGGAAGACTCCTACCGGGGCCGCAGGAATCAAGGTCGAGGGCGAGAACAACTGGCTAACATTGATTCAAAATGCCTCAAGGTGGGAAAGTCATTCGGACAAAGGAATATAGCAATCTTGCTGAATGAAACCTGATCTTGGACAGGTCGTTAGTCCTAGCAGCGGTAGTCTTTCTCATGCTCGGACTCGGCTTTGGGTCGGTCTTCTTCCCCCAGACCGTCACCAAGACCTCCACTCAGATATCCACCCAGACCACGACAAAAGTGACTACGTTGACCATAACAACCAATTCCTCAATATCTACGGTGACAGCAACAGTGGTTATGATTCAGATATATCCGGTCCTTGCTACCTGCACCTCCGTTGATGGTGTGCAGTCGATTACCTTCATCCCGACCTTCGGCGAAATCACGTCGATAACAACGATATACCCTGCGAACCTCCCGAAGGAATTTTCGGTCACGCTTGTCACGTCTGGCTCGAACAGCTTCCAAACTTACACAAACTCTCCTGACGTTTGCCCATGAATCAGGTTGCAACTGCCGACGGTTGATGCCCTAACCCAGGTGCCGCAGAGTTAAGAGAGCACCTGCGCGTTTCTCGGCACGATTCTACTTATCGTGGGCAGTTAGGCGGCGAGTTGGGCTAGGCCTTTGCGCGCAGCTCCTTGAGCTGCTCTTCGACCACCGCCAGGCGCTGCGTCACGTCCGTCCGCTTGTCAAGGGCGTCGATCTTGTCGTCCAGCCTCCTTATCTCGGTGTGAACGGTCTTGAACTCGGCATCCATCCTGCCCTCCAGGCCGTCGATCCTGGAAGTCAGCTTCTGGTCTAGGCTGTCAATCCTTGATGTGAGCTTCTGGTCGAGGCCGTCTATCTTTTGATCCAGCCCATCGATTCTCGTGTTCACGACCTTGATCTCTCCCTTCAGCTCGTTGAGCTGGGGAAGGAGTATCCTCTCGAGCCAGCCCGGGACCTTCTCGGCCATCTCTCGAAATCAATAGGGCCGTGCGCCTATTTAACCCCCAACAGAAAGTGCCACCGGCTGCTAGAGATGTGGACAAATGCTGTCCACAAGTCTGAATCAGAGATGTGGACAAATGCTGTCCACAACTTTCCAGGGCCGCGAAGAGGCCGGGCGGATGCTCTGCCCTCTATTTCGAGGCCGCCGCCGTCCTGAGAACCCAGTGCTCCCTGAGCCGTGTCACGTATACCTGGAGCTCCTCCCTCGTCCAGCTCCCGATCCCGCAGATGTCAAAAATGGACAGGTCGGGATAGTGGACGAAGTTCCCGCGTGGCATCCCCTCGGTGATCTCGCGCCCCATCGCCTCGAGGAATGCGTCCGTGAAGAGATACTTCGCCCTCGTCGTCGACTTTCCTATCACGCCCGCGTCGAGCAGCGCGCGAATGGTCCTGGTCACCAGCCGCTTGCTCACGGGCAGGCCGTAGACGCTTTGCGCATCGAAATAGACCCCTTGAGCGAGCATCTCAAGCGCGATGATCGCGGCCACGGCCTCCCTCTTGAGCTTCGGCAGGCCAGGCTCACCGCTTTGATTTCCTTGGGGCGAGCTCCAGCGGGCCGGCGACCTCTCCGTCCTCTATCCTCTGCCAGGCGTTCTTTTCAAAGTCGAAGCGCAGGTCGGCGGCATCCACCCTCTCCTCCGGCTCCCTGAACTTCTCAGAGGTGGCCGAAGAGACGGCATACGTCTTGCCTTCCAGGTGCCTGGCGAAGACGTAGAACTCGCGCCCGCAGTGGGAGCAGTGGAAGGCCACCATGATGATGGCGTCCGCCACCTTCGTCTCCATCTCGCCTCCGGGGTCCCGGGACAGGTGCGTCACGTCAATCTCCCCCTGGATCCGGAGCATGTTCCCTCCGTCGCACTGAGGGCAGGCCGCCACGACGACGCCTTCTTCGTGGACCTCGAGCAGCTTGGTCGTGGAGATGTCCCAGCGCTCGTCTCCGGCCTCCTGCTTCGGCGCGAGCTCGGGCCTCTCCTGCTTGTAGTCCGGGAAGACCTTCGGGAACCATTCCAGGTGGTATGCGGCGTCCCGGCTCTTCTCAGCGACCTCGACGTCCTCCACGCCGAAGCCCGCCGCCGAGGCGGCCGTGGTGTAGAACTCCCTCTCGCCCTCCACGGCGCAGAGCGACTCCAGCTGCGACAGCCTGAACTTCG
>Ga0335078_10015223_pt1 | contig 11415 bp, 10 predicted proteins | sample Lox_Sample_32_FD_206711 | JGI IMG/M metagenome (GOLD analysis project Ga0335078, IMG submission 206711) | Soil microbial communities from Loxahatchee National Wildlife Refuge, Florida, United States - Lox_Sample_3.2 | ecosystem: Environmental > Terrestrial > Soil > Wetlands | place: USA...
ATGCCGCCGGTGTCGAAGCAGACGCCTTTACCGATGAAGGCGAGCGGCGCGTCGCCCTTCTTGCCGCCATTCCAGCGCATCACCACCACGCGGCCGTCGTGCGCGGAGCCTTGCGCGACGCCGAGCAGCGCGTTCATGCCGAGCTTTTTCATCGCCTTGACGTCGAGCACCTCGACCGCGACGCCAATTTTCTTCAGCGCACCGGCGCGGCGGGCGAATTCTTCCGGGTACAGCACGTTGGCCGGCTCGTTGACCAGGTCACGCGCCATCACGACGCCGCCGGCGATCGCTTCGCGCGTGGCGTAGGTCTTGCGAACAGCGGCCACATCGTCGACCGCGATGGTCATGCTGCGCTTTTCTGGTGGCTTCTCGTCCTCTTTGCGCTTGGTCTTGTAGCGGTCGAAGGCGTAGGCGCGCAGCACCACGCCGAGCGCGAGGTCGGCGGCCTGCTCGGCTTTCAGCGCGCCGCCCGGCAATTCGGCAAACACCATGCCTTCGCTCGCCGCGACCGGCAGTTTGCCCATGGCGAGCCCACCCAGCTTGAGCATGTCCTTCTGTTCAAGACCCGCCGTCTTGCCGGCGCCGATTACCACCAGTCGGGCGACCTGCAAACCCTCCGGCACGATCAATTCGAGCGCCGAGCCGCTCTTGCCGGTGAAGCGCTCGGCTTTGGCCGCGCGCGCCACGAAAGCGGCGGCCGGCGCAATCGCCTTGGTGGTGGCAGGGCCAAACCTGAGGCCGTCGCCGCAGAACACGATGAGAACGCCCGATGCACCGATTCCGGCTGGGGCGGCGAAGGGGGCAAACCCGAGCTTGAGGGCATCCGACATCGGCTCGTTTCCTTGGATCCTGGGAACCTTGTTGGGGGGCGGTCGCAAATCCCATATGGCCTGCCGTACCACCCTCTGCAAAGCCCCAAATCGCCCGATTTCCAGGCTTTTCGCCGCAGCCGGCTCAGCACCGCCGCAAAATCGGGGGTGCAGGCGGCCCGGCGCCGAAAAACGACCCTTGAAGGGCGGAGGCCCGGACCTGCGGGTTTTACTTTTTGTTGTGCATGTTCAAAGGCTTTGCCTTTGCACGGCCACTTTGTAGATGGATCAAGGTAACTCTGAATGGGCGGGAATAGGCTGGATATCCTGGTCGTCCGGTAGGGGTACTGGACGAGCGGTGGGGTTTGCCGGAATTGGGGACGCCGCGTCGGATGGGGTCGATCGGTCGCTATATTTTCCGCACGACGTTCGGTGCGTTCCTGGTCATTTTGGTCAGCCTGACCGCGGTGATCTGGGTCACCCAGGCGTTGCACGACATCGACCTCATGACGACGCAGGGTCAGTCGATCCTGATCTTCGTCAGCATCACCGGCATGATCATCCCGCTGCTGATCCTGGTGATCGCGCCGATCGCGCTGCTCATCGCGGTCGTCCACGTGCTCAACAAAATGTCCACCGATAGCGAAATCATCGTGATGAACGCCGCCGGCATGTCGCCGTGGGTCCTGTTCCGCGCTTTCATGACGGCGGCAGTGGTGGTGGCGATCGGCGTTACGGCGATCAGCGCCTATTTCGCGCCCAAGGGCCTGCGCATGCTGCGCGATTGGCTCACCGAAGTGAACGCCGACGTGGTGAGCAATCTGGTGCAGCCGGGCCGCTTCACCACCATTGCCAACGGCGTCACCATGCGCATCCGTGAGCGGCGCAGCAACGGGCAGATGCTCGGCATCTTCCTCGACGACCAGCGCGATCCGGCGCAACGCGTGACCGTGATTGCCGACGTCGGCGAACTGCTCAACGGCGCGAACGGCACCTACCTCGTGCTGCAGAACGGCATGGTTCAGCGTTTCGAGAGCAAGGAGCGCGATCCCACCATGGTCGTGTTCGACCGCTACGCCTTCGACCTCTCCTCGATGATCCCCGGCCAGGCCGCGATCCAATATTCGATCCGCGAACGCTATCTATGGCAGCTGCTGTTTCCCGATCCGAACGACAAGCTCTACCGCGAGGAGCCGAATCAGTTCCGCGCCGAGATGCACGATCGTCTCGTCGCGCCGATCTATCCGCTCGCCTTTACCGTGATTGCATTCGCCTATCTCGGCGCGCCGCGCACCAACCGGCAAAGCCGGGCGATATCCGTGTTCGGTGCCGTCGGCGGCGTGGCGCTGCTGCGCATGATCGGATTCGCCTCGAGCGTGTTCGGCGCCACCATCCCATGGATGCTGTCGCTGCAATACGTGGCGCTCCTCGTCGCATTCGCCGGCGGCCTGTTCGTGATCCACCGCGGGCTGATCCTGGAATTGCCCGCCGCGATCAACAATTGGCTGACCGTGCTGACCGAACGCGTGATGCGGCGCGTTGCCACGCAATGAGCGCGCCATGCAGATGATCGGTCGGACGCTTGGGCGTTATATCGGGCTGCGCTTCCTCAGCGCGGTGTCCCTGGTATTCGCCGGCATTTTCGTGCTGGTCGCGCTGGTCGACTACATCGAGACCATGCGCCGCGCGAGCGAAATTCCGCACGTCTCGGCGCTTCTGGCGGCGAAGACGTCGTTCTATCGCGTGCCGCAAATTATCGAGCGGGTCACGCCGTTCTGCGTGCTGATCGGCACGATGGTCTGCTACCTCAATCTGTCGCGCCGGCTGGAATTGGTGATCGCGCGGGCGGCCGGCGTATCGGCCTGGCAATTCATCTCGCCGGCGGTGATCGTCGCCTTCCTGCTCGGCGTCGTCGCCACCACCGCCTACAATCCGCTCTCGGCAATCATGCAGGAGCAGTCGAAGCGCTACGAAGCGATTTTGTTCGGCGAAAAATCGGCTGAGCTGCAAGGCCGCGGCCCGTTCTGGTCCAGCCAGCGCAGCAGCGAAGGCCAGGCGATCATCAACGCCAAAGCGAGCCGCGATCAGGGCGTCAACCTGGCCGGCGTGACGTTTTTCATGTTCGACAATGACGGCCGCTTCACGCAGCGAGTCGACGCGCGCTCGGCGACGCTGGAACCCGGCGTGTGGCGGCTCATCGATGCCCGGGTCAACAGACCGGGAACCCTGCCGGCCACGCATGCGGTCTTCGAGCTCAAGACCAGCCTGACGCCGGAGCAGGCGCGCGAGAGTTTTGCAACCCCGGAAACCGTACCTTTTTGGGATCTTCCAGCGTATATCACGATCGCCGACCACGCTGGTCTTGTCGCCGCAGGCTATAGATATCAATTCCAAAAGCTTATTGCGCAGCCTTTTTTGCTGGCGGCCATGGTATTTCTTGCCGCCTCTGTCAGCCTGCGTTTCTTCCGCTTCGGCGGCGTGCAAAAGATGATTTTAAGTGGCGTCGCAGCGGGCTTTCTGCTTTATGTCTTGTCGAAAGTGACTGAGGACATGACGAAGGCCGAGCTGATGCTCCCTGTGGCAGCGGCTTGGCTGCCCGTGCTTGCCGGGGGCCTGACGGGGTTTATTGCGTTGTTGTACCAGGAGGACGGGTGATGGCGGGGCCGCTTTGCGCTCGTCCACCTGTGCCCCGGCCGCTTTGCCGTGGCATCGCAAAAGTGATTGCCGTCCTCGCCGTGCTGGCTTGCGGCAGCGCGCTGACGTGCGCGCCCGCCATCGCCCAGCAACAAATCTTCAATTTCCCGCCGAGCCCGCCGGCCAAGCCGAAATCCGCCATCGCCATTGCGCGCGAAAATGCTGCCGCGCAGCAGATGCTCGTGAAAGCGGACGAGATCGATTACGACTACACCAATCACCGCGTTTCGGCGGTCGGCAACGTGCAGCTTTACTACCGCAATTCGACGCTCGAAGCCGACAAGGTGATCTACGACCAGACCAGCAAGCGTCTGCACGCCGAGGGCAACGTCCGGCTCACCGAAGCGGACGGCAAGATCACCTACGGCACCATCATGGACCTGTCGGACGATTACCGCGACGGCTTCGTCGATTCGCTGCGGCTTGATTCGCCCGATCAGACGCGCATGGCGGCCGCGCGCGCCGAGCGTTCGAAAGGCAATACCACCATCTTCCATAGCGGCGTCTATACCGCCTGTGCGCCGTGCAAGGACGATCCGAAGAAGCCGCCGCTGTGGCAGGTGAAAGCCGTGCGCATCATCCACGACCAGGGCGAAAAGATGCTCTATTTCGAGGACGCGCGCCTCGAATTCTTCGGCCAGCCGCTGGCCTGGCTGCCCTACTTCTCGGCACCCGATCCGACCGTCAAGCGCAAGACCGGCGTGCTGACGCCGTTCATCACGTCAAGCACCGTGTACGGACAGGCCATCGAGGTCCCCTACTACTGGGCGCTGGCGCCCGACTACGACGCGACCTTCTCGCCGATGGTCACGACCAAGCAAGGCGTGTTGCTGCAGGGCGAGTTCCGCCAGCGGCTGCTCACCGGGGCCTATTCGATCCGCGCCGCCGGCATCAACCAGCTCGACCGGTCCTATTTTGCGACCCTGGGCACGAATGCGCCCGGCGACCGCAACTTCCGCGGCAGCGTGGAAAGCGAGGGTCAGTTCGCCATCAATGATAAATGGGTGTGGGGTTGGGATGGCGTTCTGCTGACCGATAAGGCGTTCTTCTCGGACTACAATCCGCGTCTGTCGGCCTATCACTACAGCGACACGCTCGGCGCCGCCGCCAACTCGGGGCTTTCGCAACTCTATCTCTCCGGCAAGGGCGACCGCAGCTATTTCGACATCCGCTCGATCTATTACTACGGCTTCTCGACGGCCGACGTGCAGCAGCAGATCCCGGTCATCCATCCGGTGCTCGACTACGACTACACCTTCAATCACCCGATCATGGGCGGCGAACTCGGCTACAACATCAACTTCACCAGCCTGACGCGCAGCCAGGCCGAATTCGACGCCATCAATCAGACCGCGGCCAACGCCAACAGTTGTGCGAACACCGCAGATGTGGCGATGCTAAACTCTTCGAACTGCCTGCTGCGCGGCATTCCCGGCACCTACAGCCGCTTCACCGCGGAAGCCCATTGGCGCCGCACATTCACCGACTCTCTTGGCCAGCAGTTCACGCCGTTCGCGTCGCTGCGCGCCGACGCCGGCTCCATGCAGATCGACAACGATCCGGGCGTGTCCAATTACATCGCCACCGGCGATAGCAATCTGATGCGCGCGATGCCGACGGTCGGCCTGGAATATCGCTATCCGTTCATCAGCGTGCAGTCCTGGGGCACGCAGACCATCGAGCCGATCGCGCAGATCATCGCCCGGCCGAATGAGCCGCAGGTCGGCAAGTGGCCGAATGAGGATGCGCAGAGCCTGATCTTCGACGACACCAACCTGTTCAAGGTCGACAAGTTCTCCGGCTACGACCGCGTCGAGGGCGGCGGGCGCGCCAACTACGGCGTCACCTATACCGCGCAATTCAACCAGGGCGGCGCCTTCAACGCGCTGTTCGGCCAGTCCTATAGCCTATGGGATAATTCGTTCTCGCAGAGCAGTATCTCCAACGTCGGCCTCGACAGCGGGCTGGACACCACGCGGTCCGACTACGTGGCGCGTGCGTCGTTCCAGCCGAATGCGACCTACAAGTTCACCACGCGCTTCCGTTTCGACAACGACACCTTCGACGTCAAGCGGACCGAGGTCGAAGCCGCCGCGAACTTCGACCGCTGGACGGTCTCCCTGCTCTACGGCGATTATGCGGCCCAGCCCGATATCGGCTTCCTGACCCGCCGCCAGGGCGTGCTCGCCAGCGGCTCGGTCAAGCTCGACGCCAACTGGCTGGTGCGCGGCTCGGTGACCTTCGACCTGGAAACCAACCAGATCGCCCAGGATTCGATCGGCATCGCCTACGTCAACGATTGCCTAATTTTGGGCCTGAATTATATGACTAACTACGCCTACGGGACCGGCTCGCCGCAACTTAACAATACGATCATGGTGCAGTTGAGTCTGCGTACGCTCGGCGATACATCGGTGAGCCAGAACGTCGGCCCGAATGCGAATTCGCACTGACGGCAACCGTGGATGACGCATCGGACCGCCGGCTCCCGCCTGCTACAATGGATATCGCGATGCCGAGGATGAGCGTGAGGTTTGCTTCTGTCCGCGCCCGGCTCGCCGCCGCGTTGTTCGCCGCTGCCGTCATGGTGCCGGCGGCCGCGCGCGCGCAAGTCGTGGTGGTCGCCAACGGCTCGCCGATCACGGTTTACGACATCGAGCAGCGCACCAAGCTGATAGCGACCTCGACCCACAAGCCGCCGTCGCGCCAGGAAGTCATCCAGGACCTGATCGACGACCGCATCAAGATCGCCAAGGCCAAAAGCTATGGCTTCGAGATCAGCGACACGGAGGTCGACGAGTCCTATAACAACATGGCCAAAGCGCAGCATCTGACGCCGCAGCAGTTTTCGCAGATGATTGAGCGCTCCGGCATCGCACCCGGAACGATCAAAGCGCGCCTGCGCGCCGAGTTGACCTGGACCCAACTGGTGCGGGGCAAGTTCAGCTCCTCGCTGCAGGTCGGCGATTCCGACATCGCCAATGCGCTGCGCTCGCGCAACGCTGGCGACGCCGATGAGATCGGCTATATCTACACACTCTATCCGATCATGGTCCTGTTGCCGCCGAATTCGAGCCCGGCAGTAATCGAGGCCAAACGCCGCGATGCGGAGGCGCTGCGCGGCCGCTTCGCCTCGTGCAAGGAGGGCCTGCCGTTTGTTCGCGCGCTGCGCGACGTCGCGGTGCGTGAGCCGATCACGCGCAGCTCCGGCGACCTCCCGGAACAGCTGCGAACCGTGCTCGCCAGCATCCCGCTCGGCCACCTGACCGCACCGGAGCCGACCGCACAGGGCCTGCAAATGTTCGCGCTGTGCGACAAGAAGGAAAGCAAGACCGACTCGCCGCTCAAGCGCGAGGTGCGCCAGCAGCTGTTCGCCCAGCGCTACGATGTCGAATCCAAGCGGTTCCTCGACGAGATCCGCAAGCAGGCGATGATCGAATACAAATGAGCGCGCGCGCGCGGCCTCCGCTGGCGTTGACCCTGGGCGAGCCGGCCGGCATCGGGCCCGATCTGACGCTCGCCGTTTGGCAGCGCCGAAACGAGCTCAACCTGCCGCCTTTCTATCTGATCGGCGATGTGGATTTTCTCGGCCGCCGCGCGCGCCTCCTCGGCCTCGACGTGCCGCTCGCCGCCGTCACACCGGCCGAAGCTGCCGCCGCTTTCGCGCGCGCATTGCCCGTTGTGCCGCTCGACTTGGCCGTCACCGCCAACCCCGGCAAGCCCGATGCCGCGAGCGCGCCGGCGGCGATTGCCTCGATCCGCCGCGCCGTCGCCGACGTGCTGTCCGGCCGCGCCGGTGCGGTGGTCACCAATCCGGTCGCCAAGAACGTGCTTTACCGCTCCGGTTTCGCCGAGCCGGGCCATACCGAATTTCTCGCCAAGCTCGCCGCCGAAGCGACGGGAAAAGCCGCGCATCCCGTGATGATGCTGTGGTCCGCCGAGCTCGCCGTCGTTCCGGTGACCATCCATCTGCCCTTGCGCGAGGTCGTCTCGACGCTCACCGCTCCGCTCATCGTCGAGACCGGACGCATTGTCGCCCGCGATCTTCACGCCCGTTTCGGCATCGCGCGCCCGCGCCTTGCGGTCGCCGGCCTCAATCCGCATGCGGGCGAGGAAGGCGCGCTCGGCGAGGAGGACCGCGTCATCGTGGCGCCGGCCGTCCAGCAATTGCGCGCGGAGGGCATCGACGCCATCGGACCGCTGCCGGCCGACACGCTGTTTCACGCACGCGCGCGCGCGAACTACGACGTCGCGCTGTGCATGTATCACGACCAGGCGCTGATCCCGATCAAGACGCTCGCCTTCGATAATGCGGTCAACGTGACGCTCGGCCTGCCCTTCGTGCGCACCTCGCCCGATCACGGCACCGCCTTCGATATCGCCGGAACCGGCCGTGGCGATCCGTCGAGTCTGGTGGCGGCACTCGCGCTCGCCGCACGGCTTTTCGCGAATGCCCCGGCTCTGGTGCCGGCCAAATAATTCATGGCGCAGATCGACGACCTGCCGCCGTTGCGCGAGGTGATCCGCCGGCACGGCCTGTCGGCCAAAAAATCCCTCGGCCAGAATTTCCTGCTCGACCTCAATCTGACCGCCCGCATCGCGCGCGCCGGCGGTCCGCTGGACGGCGCCACCGTGGTCGAGGTCGGCCCCGGCCCGGGCGGGCTGACACGCGCGCTGCTGGCGGAAGGCGCCAGGCGCGTCATCGCCATCGAGCGCGACGACCGCGCCATCGCGGCGCTGGAGGAGATCGGCGCGCGCTATCCGGGCCGCCTCACCGTCGTGCCGGGCGATGCCTTGGAATTCGATGCGCGCGACGAGATCGGCCATGAGCGCGCGCGCGTGATCGCCAACCTGCCCTACAATATCGCAACCGCGCTGCTGATCGGCTGGCTGACCGGACCTTGGCCGCCCTGGTTCGACATGCTGGTGCTGATGTTCCAGCGTGAGGTGGCCGAGCGCATTACCGCCGCCCCAGGCAGCAAGTCCTACGGCCGGATGGCGGTGCTGGCGAACTGGCGCTGTGAGACCAAGATTCTGTTCGACGTGGCACCGTCGGCTTTCGTGCCGCCGCCCAAGGTGACGTCGTCGGTCGTGCGGCTCAGCCCGCGCGCGGCGCCGCTCGCCTGCGATGCCGGCGCTTTGCAGAAGGTTACCGAAGCGGCCTTCGGCCAGCGCCGTAAAATGCTGCGCCAGAGCCTCAAATCGCTCGGCGCCGATGCGCCGGCGCTGCTTGCGGCCGCGGGCATCGAACCAACCGCGCGGGCCGAGGAGATTCCGGTCGAGGGCTTCGTCGCGCTCGCCAATATTTTCGCTGGGCAGGTCCGACCCCGCGTGTAATGCTCGACGGATGCAAATGCACCGCCAATCCCTTACCGCCTATGGTGCGCCGCTGTGCGAGACCGTGGTGGACGCGCCCCAGCCGCAAGGAATGGAAGTGCTGGTGCGCATTTCGCGCTGCGGCGTCTGTCATTCCGACCTGCACATGCAGGACGGCTATTTCGTCCTCGGCGACGGCAAGCAGCTCGACGTGCGCGCGGGGCGCACACTGCCCTTCACGCTCGGCCACGAGATCGCCGGCGTCGTCGAAGCCGCTGGGCCGGACGCCGGCATCGCGCCGGGCACGAAGGGCGCGGTCTATCCTTGGATCGGCTGCGGCCAGTGCCCGGCCTGCAAAGTGGGCGACGAAAACATCTGCACTGCGCCGCGTCATCTCGGCATCACGGTCGACGGCGGCTATGCCACGCATGTGCTCATTCCGCACCGGCGCTATCTGATCGACACCACGCCGCTGTCTGCCTCTTACGCCGGCGCGCTCATGTGCTCCGGCCTCACCGCCTATGCCGCGCTCAGGCGGCTCGCCGACCGCGCTCCGCGCGCGCCGCTCCTGCTCGTCGGCATGGGCGGCGTCGGCATGATGGGGCTCGCGCTCACCAAGGCGATGTATGGCGCGCCTTTTGTCGCCGATATCGACGCCAAGAAGCGTGAGGCGGCGCTCGCGGCCGGCGCGAAAGCAGCGTTTGATCCATCAGATCCGGGCGCGCGCAAAGAAATATTGAAGGGGAGCGGCGGCATCTATGCGGCGGTCGACTTCGTCGGCTCCGACAAATCGTTGAATTTCGCCACCGGCACGCTGGCCAAAGGCGGCAAGGTGGTGATCACCGGCCTGCTCGGCGGCGGCTGGTCGACCGCGGTCGCCATGTTCTCGCTCAAGGCCATGGCAGTCGAGGGCATCCAGACCGGCACGCTCGCCGAAGCGCGTGAGCTGATCGATCTGGTGCGCGCAAAAAACATCGCACCGCCGCCCATCGCCGAGCGGCCGCTTGACCAGGCTTCGGCGACGCTCGACGACTTGCGCGCCGGAAAAATCGTCGGCCGCGTGATGCTGACGGCGTAATGCGACACGGTTTAACTAAGCCGTGGCCGGGAGGGTTGATTATGACAAACCCATCCGGCAAATATTCCATGCCATGGCCAAATTGCGCGCCCAATTGCGATCTTTGTCCCGACGCAAGGCCGCGCTGACCGGCGCGGAGTTTGCTTCTTTGAAAGAAGTCGGCAATAGACCGATGCAGCGCACGATCCCGGCTGCGCACCGAGACCGCCTGATTGCGGCCGGGTATGTCCGTGAAGTGGTGCGTCATTCCGGCGACGTTAGCGCGCTTGCGCTGACGGGAGCCGGGATAAGACGATTAGAATCCGGCGAATAACCCGCCTCTCTGCAGGGAAAGTCCGCGCGCGCCACCGCTTGTGACACTGCGCACGCGGGCCGCCGTAGAGACGTTTGCCTGCTTGATCGGCGTTAATGCTTCAATTGCTCCTTGAAGCCCTCTTCCAATTCCTCGATCTGCCGCATGATGATGTGCCGCTTTGGCTCATCGGTCGTTTGTGCCAGCTGCAGCCGAAGCTGACGCAGTTTTTCAGCTTGGCTGAAATGCTCGCTCGTTGGGTCCGTGGGGCGCATTGTCGTCTCCTTTCTGCAAAGCCGGATGCTTCGCGATCTGCAGACTTGCACGCCGCTTCGGCCGTTGCCCGTGGCCGCAGCCTCTATCGGTCGGCGGCTGCAGCGCGCCGACCATACTCGACAAACTCGGCACTCTATTTGCACGCGTACACGGTCGAAATATTCTCCCGTCTGGCGATTTCCTTGGCGGAATGGAGCGCAGCCGTGAACGAAAGGTCGCTCATGGCCATCGACGTTCCGTGCGGCACCGTAATGGTTAGGCCGAGAGGATCTCTTTGTTGCTCGCTCTTCTCGCCATAGGTGACCAACACATAATTTTCGCCTGGGGGAATCTCGGCGCGTGACAAGATGTGTTTGATGGTTGCCATTGTGTCACTCCCTGTGGTGTCCGCGCCAAAAATAGCGAAAGACAAGGAGAAAACGCATTGACGTGCGTCAACGCAAAGATGACGAGCGGAAAAAACTACACGATCCTGACAATGCTGAACGCTTCAGTCCCGCCGCACACAATTTGTGACAGTCGGATGAATTACGCCACGGTCGCCTTCGCAATTGAGTCCAGCAGCGCCGTCATCGCTTTGACCGCCGCCGCGCTTGCGCTGCCGAGGCCATGGCGTTGGGCGATCCAGGCCGGATCGTTGTGGGCGAGCCAGGCTTTGCCGTCGGCGTCTTCGAAGACCAGCGCCTTGAGCGGAAGGTCGATGCCGACCGACTGATGGTCCTGCATCAAAGCCGTGCCGCCCTTGGGATTGCCGAAAATCACCACGTCGGTCGGACGCAACGCCAATCCGACCGAGGCCGCGCCTGCAGCGTGATCGATACGAGCAAATACGGTGATCTGTCGTGCGGCGAGCGCCTTCAGCAGCCGGTCAAGCGTTTCGCGCGCGGAAACGCGGCTTGGCCAAGCCACGAGGCCGTTACCGGGCATTGATGACGTCCCGTTCAAAAGAC
>Ga0335078_10015224_pt1 | contig 11415 bp, 8 predicted proteins | sample Lox_Sample_32_FD_206711 | JGI IMG/M metagenome (GOLD analysis project Ga0335078, IMG submission 206711) | Soil microbial communities from Loxahatchee National Wildlife Refuge, Florida, United States - Lox_Sample_3.2 | ecosystem: Environmental > Terrestrial > Soil > Wetlands | place: USA: Florida...
AAGCAGGCTCGCGCGCCAGCGGCCGCGGCTGTAAAGAAGCCCCGCGAGAGTAGTGTAACTGGGCGCAAAGGGAAGGGTATCGCCCGCCAGCTGAATCGGCGATGTCATGTAGGAGTCCCGGAAGGTCGCGCGCATGAGACTCCCGTTCGCCACGATGGTGAGTCCGGCGCCGAGTCTCACATGTCCCTCGGCCTCGACGCCGCGGTAGAGAACCCCACCCGAATTCACATAGAGCGTATCCCCGCCTTGCTTGATGCTCGACACGTAGTTGTCGAAATCGATGCGATAGGCATCGAGCGCGATGGCGTAGCGCTCGCCCCGGTGCACGAGGCCTGCCTGCGTCGCCCACGCATTCTCGGCCGCGGCCTGATTTCCGCTCGCAGGATGTGCGGTGTAGAAAAATGCCTGACTCGGCGTCAGCGACCCGCGCGATAACTGCAGGTACACGTTGGTCCCGGAAGCGACTCGATACGTCGTATCGAAGCTCGGCAAGCTGCTGGACACCCGACGTGAAACGGTTCCGACCGTACCCGGGAGAAAGTTCTGGATCACGGACGCGTCGAAGTCCCGCGTCACTTCCCGCCATCTCATCCCGAAACGTATCTTCCAGTGCCGGTTCACTTGCCATTCGAGCTCGCCATACGGCTGATAGGCATGGAGGTGGGCATCGAAGTCGAAGTAGAACGGCGAGCCCATCGCGACATTGGCGTCATAGAGCGATCCGGTCGTAAGGTCGACGGCCGTGCGGCCCTCGGTCTGCCAGTTCTCCTCGGTCCATAGGCCCAGGGTCACGCTGCCCCGCGAGTCGGTGCAGCGCCAGCGTAGGTCATCGCCCACCGTTCGATACGCCTCCCTCGTGTCTCGTCCGGCAATATCGCTCGGTGAGAGCGGAGGGAAGCCGTAGCCTAACGGTGAGGCAGTCTGATCGCCATTGACGCTCAGGCCGTTGTTGCGGTACGAGTATGAGTAGGCGGTCTCCTCCAAGCTGGCCCGCATGCCGAGCGAGAGCTCGAGTCTCACGTAGCCGAAGTCGGACGAGCGGTACGTGCCTGCATAACGATAGTAGTTCGGGCTCGAGGGATCGTCGTCAAATCCATATCCCGAACCATAAATCGCGAGTGCCGTTGTGGTCACGCTTCCGGGGTTATAGAAGCCGTAGCGATCGTAGGCATAAAGCGCGGTGACGAGGGCGCCCCCGATCCTCGCCATCCCCTTAAGAAGAAGGTCATCCTTGTGACCGGGGCTGAGGTTCATGGCGCCGCTCGACTGCGCCTGCTGCAGCGTCACGAGCACACCGGCGTCCCCGGTAGCCGTGGGCGCCGCGGTGTTGAGCGTCATGCCGTAGAGGCTCGTGTCAAATGAGCCATAGCTTGCGAATGCCCTGGCCTGCGCCCGGCTCGGGATGATCTCGGAGAAGAGATTCACAGATCCGCCGAAGGAGGCGTAGCCCAGGTCGGTGGCGGCCCCGGGGCTGCGATCGACGATGAGCTGATCGAGTTCGGTCGCCGGGAAATACGCGGTCGTGTGATGCTGGAAGTTGTCCGGATCGGCGAACGGAATGCCGTCGAGGGTCACGTTGAACTGTCCATCGACGAAGCCCCGCAGGCTCTCATTCTTTGCCGCATCAAATCCCGGACCATTGGGCGCCGAGCTCACGAAGCTAGGGGTAAGGTCGGCGATCGTGCCATAGTCGCCGACCACCGAGACCATCTGCTCAATCGCCTGAGCGCTGACGATCGATGTCGGCGAGCCGGTGCCGAGTAGCGGCTCACTCGGCAGCGGAGCTTCCTTGGTCGTGGTGACCCATACATCGGAGAGGGTGCTGGCCGTGACGCCGCTCGCCTCCTCCGCCAGAGCGCAGCGGCCGAGGGCCGAAACCAAGAACACGGCGAGGATAAGCGGCGCCGGGCCACAGTAATGCGTCATGCCTCACGTATACGGACGCAGATGTTGGTGCGCGTGGTGGCGAGCGTTGCCGACATCGACCGGAATCGGGCGAAATTCCCCATGTCGCACACCCTTCTCGGCGATGATTCCCTCGGCAAAGGCCACCACGGCCTCGGTCGGGCCACGCAGGATCACGCTCTCGATGCAGTTATCATGGTCCAGATGGGCGTGCAACGTGGCGACCGTGACGTCGTGATGACCATGCTGAATCTGCGTGAGCCGCCGCGGCAGTTCGCGCTCGTGGTGATTGTAGATGTAGCTCAAGACTCCGACGCAGAACTTGGCAGCGCCGATCTCGAGACGCTTCTTATCGAGCGCGTCGCGAAGCAAATCCCGAAACGCCTCTGACCTGTTCTCGTAACCCTTCTCGGCCACCAGCCGATCGAAGGTATCCGCCAGCTCATCATCCACGGAAATCGTCAGTCGCCGCATATATGATGACTCTCCGCTCACAGGCCGGCCGGCCCGATACCACCAGCTCATTATGGCTCAGGTTGCGGGTATTACGTATTTCAAAATTGTCATACACTTGCTAAAAGCGCCGGAGCAATAACACGACTGCAATGAGGCATGCCTATGGGGATCTGCGGCGCGCTCGGGCGGGCGATTCGGGAGCCGGTAGCGTTCGCTGTCGCCAGCCTCGCAGTGACCTCAGTCTTGCCGACGGCGCAGGCGGCGCAGGTTGCCGGTCCTACCCCGAACGCCGGCGGTCCGGGCCGCAAGAACACCGCTCGGGCGGGCACGGATCAGCTCGAGGAGGTGACGATCACCGCGACGCGGCTGCGGCTCCTCGGGACGGCGGTGACCGCGAGTGAAGGGCTGATATCGGATCAGGAGGTTCAGCTCGCTCCGGTCTATCGACCGGGGCAGCTGCTCGAGACCGTCCCGGGCCTCATCGTCACCTCCCATAGCGGTGAGGGTAAGGCGAACCAGTACCTGATGCGCGGCTACAACTTGGATCACGGCACGGATCTCGCGACCTTCGTCGACGGGATGCCGATCAATCAGCCGACCCATGCTCACGGACAGGGGTATACCGACCTCAACTTCATGATCCCGGAGCTCGTCGATCGGGTGAGCTATACGAAGGGACCTTACTACGCCGATGTCGGCGATTTCGGCTCGGTCGGCTCGGTGCGCGTGGATTATCGGAACACCATTCCGGAGGAGGTCTCCCTCGGCGCGGGAACTTTCGGCTTCGAGCGCTTTGTTGCTGCTGGCTCCGGGGCGCTCGGCGCCGGGAACCTCTTGGGCGCCGTGGAGGGGCAGCACTATGGCTCCCCCTTCGACAATCCGGATGATCAACGCAAAGAGAATGCGGTGCTGCGCTACAGCGCTGGCGATGCGCGCAACGGCTACTCCCTGACCGGCATGTATTATCACGATCTGTGGAACAACACCACGGACATTCCCCTGCGCGCGATCAAGGAGGGCGTAGTGCCGAACCGCTTCGGCACCCTCGATCCGACGGACGGCGGGCGGGCCCAGCGGGCGAGCTTCTCGGCTCAGTACCATCGGACGCTCGGCGCCGGACAGCTCTCGACCGCGGGCTTCTTCATCTACAACGAGCTGCATCTCTACAACGATTTCACGCAGTACCTCGTCGATCCTGTCCACGGGGATCAGGAGGATCAGTTCGAGAATCGCCATGTCGTCGGCGGCACGGCGGACTACACGCTGCCGATGCCCTTAGGTTACGTCGAGAACGAGCTCGACGTGGGCGTTCTGACGCGCTATGACAAGCTTCGGGTCGGGCGCCTGCCGAGTGAGGATCGCGTGCCTTTGCCGGCAGAGAACGATCCGCCGTCCTTTTCCGACCTGGATCAGGTGTATCTCGTAAGCGGTGCTGCGTACATGCAGGCAACCACGCACTGGACGCCACGCTTCCGCTCGGTGCTGGGCGTGCGGGTCGACTATCAGCACGGCACGGACATCGACTATCTCGCCGCGCTTCATGAGACGGACGGCTACACCAATGGCGGCACGGACTCGCAGACCCTGACGCAGCCCAAGGCGAGCCTCATCTTCACTGCGACGCCGAGGCTCGAGTTCTACTTGAGTGGTGGCGAGGGTTTCCACAGCGCGGACCTGCGCGGCGTGAACCAGGACAAGAGCGTTGACCTGGGACTTCCCCATACGCCGCTGCTCGCGGCGCAGTGGGGCGAGGAGATCGGCATGCGGGCACAGCCGCACCCGAATTTTGCGTTCACGCTGGCGCTTTACACCCTGTGGCAGCAGTCGGAGACGATCATCGATCCGGATGTCGGCCAGGACTCGGCCGGGCCGCCGAGTCGCCGCTACGGACTCGAGCTCAACGTCACCTACCAGATCCGCCGCTGGCTCGAGCTCTACGGCGCCTACTCTCCCACCCACACCCGCTTTACGCGTCCCTTCGATGACGGTACCGGTCACCTCGGCACTTACATCACCGATGCGCCCGTCGCTACAGGCGATCTCGCTCTATACCTGATCGACCTCGGCCCCTGGAGCGGAGGCCTCGAGTACCGGTATCTCGGGAAGTATCCGCTCTCATCCGGACCCTGCGTCAACTCCGCAGCGGCGGCGGACTTTCCGGACGTCGCGAGCTCCTGCGCCAACGCGCCAACCGCTCCCGGGCAAGTCTGGGGCAAAGGCTTTGGGGAGCTGGATCTGATGAGTCGCTATGCCTGGCGCTCGGGGTGGGAGATCTCCGCCGGCATCTACAACCTGCTCGATACGCGCGCGCCTGCGGCGGAGTTCTGGTACGTCGATCGGCTGCAGTCGGAGATTGCCGAGTATCCCGATGGGCGCGCGGACATCCATGAGCACCCCCTCGAGCCGCTGATGGTCCGGTTGACGATCACGAAGGTGTTCGGTCACTGACCGTGGGGGGCTCATCAGCATGAGACTCCACCGCGGGCGATCAAGCCGGGGCTTGCGACACGCGTGATGCACGAGCTCGACTTCAACGCACTGCTCAGCCCGCTGAGCGCCGAGCACTTTCTGGCCGAGTACTGGGAGAGCAAGCCCATGCTGCTCAAGCGAGCCGACAATGCCTATTATGACTCGCTGCTGAAGCTCACCGATCTGGAGCACCATGTTTCGCGCGCGGGCACGCGCTATCCGGATATCCGTCTCGCCAAGGGCGGTGCATTCTTCCCACCGGAGGCCTATACGTACGACGTCAAGTACGGTGATGAGGTCTTTCGAGGTCTTTGCGATCTCGAGAAGCTCGTCACCGAGTACAGCAACGGCGCCACCTTGACCCTGCCGGCGCTGCATCTCGGCAGTACACCGCTCGGCAGGCTGTGCCGGCAGCTCCAGGCCGAGCTCGATCACGCCGTACACGCCAACGCCTATCTCACTGCGGCGAACGCGGACGGTTTCACGCCGCACTACGACACGCACGAAGTGTTTGCGCTGCAGATCGCGGGCGTCAAGCATTGGCGCATCTATCCGCCGGCAATGGACCTTCCTCACCGCAGCCAGCCGTTCTGCCCGGACCGCTACGCCCTGCCGTCAGCACCGCTGATGCAGTTCGATCTTGCCGCGGGAGATCTGCTGTATCTGCCCCGCGGCTACGTGCACACCACGGCGACAACCGAGTGCTTTTCGGCGCATGTCACGCTCGGCATTTCGGTCTACACCTGGATCGACCTGTTGTCGGAGCTGCTGCAAGGCGGAGTCGAGCTGCCAGAACTGCGGCGTGCGCTGCCGCCGGGTTTCGCGCATCGACAGGAGCTGGGTTGCGAGTTATCGCAGCAACTGACGGGACTGCTTGACCGCCTGGGCGCGACGCTCGATGCGGCCGCGGTTCGCGAACGGTTTTTCGAAAAGGTGCGTAGCGCAAGAACGCGGGCGGCGACCGAGTTTCGAGCCGACGCCTCTGTCATCGGTCCCGACACTCCGCTGCGCGTCGCCGCCACCGACTGCCGGCTCTCGCGCGAGCGCGACGGCCTCGTGCTGCAACTCCATGGGCGGCGCGTACGACTGCAGACTGCCGTATCGCCAATTCTCGAAGCCATGTGCCGGGCCACGCCCTTCACACTCCGTAGCCTGCCCGCCGACGTCAGCCTCGAGACTAGACTCGCACTGGGTCGATACCTTCACGGGCTCGGCTTTGTTCGACCACTCGACGAGACAGGCTGACACAGTTGGTCGCATTCACGCCCTTGGCGTGTCAACCGTGCAAAGCGCACGGGCGGACTCCTGACCTTCGTCAGACTTGCGGCCGTCGTGGCGGTGCCGGGATAGAAACCGGGTCAGAAGTGCTTGCTGAGCCCTGCCTGTTTCAGGACCCCGTTGGCTGTATGACGCGATCTAATCTTGCTATCGACAGGAAAGTGACGCTTGGACTTCGGGCTGAACCAGATCTCATGGTCGCCCTTGCCCGATCTGACAAAGTAGCAGCCTGCCTCCCGCAGTATCCGTTTGAGCTCGGGGACGAAGTCCGACACGGGGGCGTCGACTCAAGCGCGGGAAGCGAGTTCCTGTTTGCGCGCGATGAGTTCGAACGGAACATCTCCGGAGGGTCCGCCGGATTCGTTCAGTTCGACGAGTTCGGGCACCATGCGTAGCAGCTTCCGCTCCATTTCCTCGAGCGTTGCCGCCTCGGTTGCTAGACCCGGCACGTCGGTCTCCGCCACGTACCATACTTGGGCTTCGGCGTCCCACTGGCAAGCAACGGTATAGGATTTGGTGACCATGGAGTTCTGCTGACAAGAGCCGAGCATCGCGCGCTTGCGTAAAACTGTAGCATACATCGCGCTGGAACCGACCTGCGGCATAGAGTGGGCGTGATGGACTTGGCGCGGGCGAATTCGGCTTTACCGGTGCCCATGGGAGAGCGACCGCATCCTTCACCCGCACCGGCGGAACAGCGTGAATCCTCCTGTACCACCACGTATCACCGCAGCACACGATTTCAGGGATAGGATTGGGGGTAACTTGACGGAGGGCTGAAAAAAGAGGTTCTGGATCAGCGACTTACACGGCTGTTCGAATCCAACCCGGGGAGCCATTTCATTTATTTATCATGCGCTTGTAGAATATTTTTAATTCACATTCTATGATCTATTCTTCCCCTCCAACACCCGACCCAAGACGAACACCCGAAGCGATAATTTAAAGAGGAATCACGGGTCTGTCACGGCACGTTCAAAGCTCGACTGGCGCTAGTGGTCAACAATCCCATCATCACGGAGCTGTGACCGCCATGATGCACGTTCCAGGCAAGAGCTCGACCCTGCTTTAAGCCCGTCTTCACGCCTGATCCGGGAGTTCCGTGGATCATCTGCTGAGTCCGACTGTCTTCTTCGGCTCGCCCATCGCGGCATTCCATTACGCCCAGGCTTCCCAGTCGATCAGCGCGCTCGTCAGGGCGATTTTCGACTGGACAGCGCCCGTATGTCCGCGTGATCAAAGATCAGGCAGGTCGTCGTCGCATGGGCATAGAGCTTCGAATCCGGTCCCAGGATTCGCCCTTCGGCGGTTGCAACCTGCCGGCCACCGTGGACAAGGATTCCTTCGGCGCGCACGAGCGGTACCGCCTCGGTCAGCGGACGCACGATGTTCACCTTGAGTTCGAGAGTCGTGTATGCCCCGGCGGCGGGCAGCATCGAGTGCACAGCGCAGCCCATTGCTGAATCCAAAAGAGCGGTAAACCAGCCACCGTGAACTGTTCCCAGCGGATTGTAGTAGCGGGAATCGGGCGTGCCTTGGAAGATGGCGCGACCGCGCTCGACTCGGATCGGCACGAAACCGAGCGTATGGCCCATTGGCGGAGACGGGAACTCGCCAGCAAAAATCGCTTGCAGCGTCTCGAGACCACTGCGGCCATCCAATTGCTCCGGGCGCACATACCCGGTCGTCCGCGCCAGGCGCTCGCGGACCTTACTCTCTTGCGCGCGCCAGACGGCGAGTGTCTCCTCGGGGTTCATCCGGTCGATCTCCGCCAGGTAGTGTCAATGGGCGGCTGCGAAAGCGCGGCACGATGGCACGCTACTCGAGCGCAAAGACCTTGCGGAGCTGTCGGTCGACCGCTCCGGCCGGCATGAAGCGTCGCAGCCGGCCGACGAGCTTTGCCTGCGAGCCGACTGGCCGGCGCAGCCGGTACGGCGACTCGATGGCTTTCGCAATCTCCTCAGCCACGCTGCGCGCTTCCGGAGCCGCCTCGAAGTTGGCCGCCACAGCGGCTGCGACGCGCGAGCGCTCTTTCTCGTAGGCATCCAGGCGAGTCGCGGCGGCCACGCTGTGTGCTTCGAATCCCGTGCGAGTGAAACCTGGCTCCACCAGCACCACCCGGATGCCGAACTGCCGCACCTCGTGATCGAGCGACTCCGAGAGACCCTCGAGCGCGTGCTTGGTGCTGGAATAGACCGCGGCATAAGGGGCCGGAATGAATCCCTGCACGGAGCTCACGTTGACAATGAGTCCAGAGCCCCGTGCACGCATGTGCGGCAGCACGGCTTTGCTCGTGCGGATGACGCCGAAGACATTGGTGTCGAAAAGCGCCTGCGCCTGCTCGAGGGAAGTCTCCTCGAAAGCGCCGAATACACCGAGGCCCGCGTTGTTGACCAGCACGTCGATCCGTCCCGCCGCATCGAGCACTGCCTGCACGGCATGCGACACGGACGGCGCGAGCGTGACGTCCAGCGGCACCAGACTTACGCCCGGGATCGCGCTCGCCCTTTGCGGCGACCGCGCCGTGCCGAACACCCGGTACCCGCGGCTGACAAGATGCTCGGCCGTTGCGGAACCGATCCCGCTCGATACACCGGTGATGAGAACAACTTTCTGATCTGACATGAGAGTGCTCCGAAGATTCAGGTTGAGCGCGTCGCGACGATTTGGCCTCATCGCGCCGTCGCCGCAGGGATTTACGTATATGTATCTACATGTTATAAGGCGAGAATGACTGGCAAACGGCATCTCCTTATGACCCGGAGGCTATTCGGCTCGCAGCCAGATACGCCGCGTTCTTCAGGGCGATGGCTTGCGTCCTTCCTAGGCGCTTCTCGAATGCCTGCTGCGCCGCTTCCCATCGGGGTTTCAATTTTCGAAACTGCTCCCGCCCCTTGGAAGTCAGGTTCCAACGTCGCTGCCGGCGATCCTGCCCGACGGTATCGGTCGCCAGCCCGCTTCGCTTGATCAGTGCCAGAGTGCGGGTGGCAGTGGTCTGGTCGATCCCCATGAGCTCCGCCAGCTCGGTGGTGGTCAAGTTCGGAGCCGACTCGATCACCTGCAAGGCCGTGAATTGCGTCGCGTGCAAGCCATGCTCTGCGATCATCTCCTCGTAGAGAACCGTGACGGCCCGGGCGGCTTGCCGCAGCGTCGCGCAGTAGCACGGGAGCGAATGAATCTTCATAGAGCGATAGTATATGTAGCTACATACATTGTCAAGAATCTCTCCTCCGAGTGTCCTCCGAGCTGCCTCAGGTGGCCGGCTGCGCCTGGGCCGCCGGGATCTCGTCTTCCGCCGCCCGGATCCGGTACCAGATCGCGTAGAGCGCCGGGAGGAAGAGCAGGGTCAGGAACGTGCCACCGATCGTGCCGCCGATCAGCGTGACTGCCATCGATCCCCAGAAGACGTTGGTCGTCAATGGAATGAACGCCAGCACCGCGGCGAGTGCCGTGAGGATGACGGGGCGTGCGCGCTGCACCGTCGCCTCGATCACCGCGTGATAGGGGTCGAGGCCCTCCTCGAGGTTCACATGGATCTGCCCGATCAGGATGAGCGTGTTGCGCATGAGGATCCCCGACAGGCCGATCAGGCCCAGTATCGCGTTGAAGCCAAACGGCTGGTGCAGCAGGAGGAGGAACGGCACCGTACCCACCAGCCCCAACGGGGCCGTGAGGAAGACGATGGTCATCCCAGCCAACGATCGCGTCTGCAGCACGAGCACGAGGAGGGTCAGCAGGATCATGACGGGGAAGACCGGCGCGAGCGCGGAATTGGCCTTGGCGGAATCCTCGATGTTGCCGCCCATCTCGATCCTGTATCCCGCCGGGAGCTTCGCCACGATCGGCGCCAGCGCCTTTTGTATCTCCATGGAGACCTGCGGCGGCTGCAACGATTCATCGTAATCGCATTGCACAGTGATGGTTGGGGTGCGGTCGCGGCGCCTCAGGATCGGGTCCTCGGGCCTCAACTCGAAGTGACCCACCTGGCTCAAGGGGATGAGCCGGCCCTGACGATTGGTCAGGGTAAGATCGGTGAGCATGGCGGGATCCAGCCGCTCGGTACCTAAGCTGCGCGCCACCACCTCGACCGTGCGGATGCCTTCGCGGACCTGCGTGACCGGAAGTCCGGTCAGCAGGAACTGCAGCTGCTGTGCGACGTCGGTGGGACTCAGACCCAGGAGCTCGAGCCGGCTCTGATCGAGCACGAAGTGCTCCGTCGGAACGAGGTTTCCCCAGTCCTCATTCACCTGGCGCGTGTGGGGGTTCGCCCGCATCACCCGCTCGACTTCGGCCGCGATGGTGCGCAGCACGGTGGGATTCGGTCCCATCACACGGAAATTGACGAGGTAGTGCGGGAAGGGGCCAAAGATGAGCTGTGACACCCGAACCTGGGCCCCTGGCGCAAGGCCCTCGGCGATGCGCTGGCGGAGCCGCAGCTTGAGTCGGTCGCGCGCGGCCTCATCCGGCGTGAGCACGACGATCTTCGCGAAGGACGGATCGGGCAGCTCCGGGTGGTAGGAGAAGAAAAAGCGCGGGGCGCCCTGGCCGATATACGTCGTGACGATCTTCGCCTCGGGCTGCTTTCTCAGCCACGCCTCGACCTCGAGGGCTGCGGCTTCCGTCGCCTCGATCGCCGTACCTTCCGGCATCTGCACATCGACCAGGACTTCGGGTCGATCGGATGTCGGAAAGAACTGCTGCTTGACGAACGCCATGCCGACGCCGGCGAGCAGCAGAGCCGCGACGACCGCCGCGGCAACGACGAATTTGCGATCGACCGCCGCGCCGATCCATCGCCGCAGACGCTCATACCGGGGCGTTGCGTAGATCGCTTCCCGCCCGCCCCGTATCGGCTTGATGTCCGGCAGCAGCTTCACGCCGAGATAAGGCGTGAAGACGACGGCAACGAACCAGGAAGCGATCAGGGCGAAACCCACCATCCAGAAGATGTTTCCGGCGTACTCGCCTGCCGTCGATCGCGCGAAACCCACCGGCGTGAAGCCGATGACGGTGACCAGGGTGCCAGCCAGCATGGGAGCGGCGGTATGGCTCCACGCGTAAGCGGCCGCCTTGACGCGCTCGAAGCCCTCCTCGAGCTTCACCACCATGATTTCGGTGGCGATGATCGCATCGTCGACGAGGAGCCCGAGCGCGATGATGAGCGCGCCAAGGGTAATGCGGTCGAAGACGCGGCCGGTCATCATCATGATGACGAAGACCGCGGCCAGGGTGAGAGGCACTGCCGCCGCGACCACCACACCGACACGCCACCCGAGGCTCACCAGGCTCACGAGCATGATGACCCCG
>Ga0335078_10015225_pt1 | contig 11415 bp, 8 predicted proteins | sample Lox_Sample_32_FD_206711 | JGI IMG/M metagenome (GOLD analysis project Ga0335078, IMG submission 206711) | Soil microbial communities from Loxahatchee National Wildlife Refuge, Florida, United States - Lox_Sample_3.2 | ecosystem: Environmental > Terrestrial > Soil > Wetlands | place: USA: Florida...
ACGCTGTGACAAGCCCAAAGTCGGTGAGATTCATCGTCAATGCGGCTCAGTCGCAAATCTTCTACGGAACGCCCTTTGGCAATGCCGCCCGCAACAGCTTGCGCGATGCCTCCACCAACATCGCCAATTTCGCGGTGTACAAGACCATTAGAGCAACGGAGCGGGTGAAGATGCGCTTTGACGCGACGTTCAACAATGTGTTCAACCACCCGAACTTCAGTAGCGTCGATGCTTTTCTTGACGACGCCGGTCTGCTCCAGGAGAGGACCGGCTTCGCCCTCCCCAGTCTGTTCCCGGGGACGACACTCACCAACGGTCAAAGGCAGATCACGTTCGGTCTTCGTGTGGACTTCTAAATTCAGATCGAACTCGGTGTCCGACTCTGGTATCGGTGTTGCATTCTCGAACAGCGCAGAGCAATAAGCAACCAGGTGGGGTCCCTCGGGCCGGATTTCGAGGACTGGGCGGTTGGAGAGCGGATACCAGCCAGCATAAGCCTGGACGAATTCCCGGTTCATCGGAGCAGGGGACGGGGGAGTGCCTGGTCCACGGTAGCTCTTACCCAGGCAGCGTGATGGGGCAAAAAACGTCGGCCTGCTCCTTCCACTTGCCACCGATCTGACGCCAAAGGACGAAGTAGTCGCCCTGAAGCTCGGTCGGGCCGTCGGGCTCGGTCCATCGTTCGAGCCAAGTGCCTGTTTCATAGGCGTTATCCCTGCCCTCCAACGCTTCAACACGGACAGGCTTGCGCTCGAAGACCAGATCCGGACGAAGCTTGAGCAGCTTCACGAATGAGTCTTTGCGCTGGGCCGGGCCCTCAAGACGTCCCGAAGGACCAATCAGAGAGAAATCCGGGGTTGCAAGGTCGGCCAGTCTGGATCACGCGCGACAATGGCTTTGTTCCAGGCCTGACGGCGCGCCCGGATAGCACTCTTGACGTCCTGCTTCGCTTGAGCAAACGCGGGGCGGAGGGAAGGCACAAAGACGCCAAGGAGAAGTATCAGAAGCTGAAATCGTTTCATGAGAAAAGAGGTTAACACAAGGAGCAGGAAACGGCTAGCTGCGATAAGCTGCCAGATCCCGGATGGCTCTCTCAAAACTGATCCACGCAATGGAATGGCGTCAACTTATTTGTCTCCTACCGAATGAGAGCGGGGATCTGCGCAATCGACGGATGGCCCAGAGCCTGTCGCAGGAGGCTCTGGCCAAGCGCCTGAACTCCTCCGCCAGTCGCGCGTGGCCAAGATGGGAGCCCCCGATCCATCGGTATTGATCGACTTGCTGCTCCGTGGCCTTTCGCCCTCGGCGCCACGCCGCAAGACCTCGCCGACTGCATTCGCAAGAGCGCCTCGCGTTAGAACAGATCCGCATGGGTTCCGGTGCGGACCAGGTACAGGTCATTGCCGACCTTATAGATGAGCAACCAGTCCGGTTCGATGTGGCTATCGCGATGATGTTTCCAGATTCCGCTCAAAGGATGATCCTGGTAGCGCGGCGGCAACGGCTTGCCTTCAGCGAGTCGCAGGAGCAACTGCCGAAGTTTGGCCATGTCCCTGCCGCGCTTCACGGTCAGCTTGACGTCGCGCTTGAACTGAGCACCACGGACAAGATTGCGCACGTCAGATGCTCAGGTCCTTGAACAGCTCCCGGGGTTTGTGTTTCAAAGAAAGACTTGACTGTTGGATAACCCGCATGATAGGCTAGCCCTGCATGGAAAACAAAGGGTGCGCGCCCTGGTCCGCCAGGCGCGGCGGCAAAGCAAGATGGGAGATTCGAGATGCAGGATTTGAGATTCAAGAGACGGCCGGGAGGGAAGAGAACTTTCGCTGGCCGCGCTGGCGAGATTTAAAGATTCAAGGGAATTCAAGAAGACGGAACCATGCGGGAAATGGAAGGTAGAGACTGAGAATGGTGGAAAGAGATCGGGCCGGAAGCCAAGGGCCAGGTGTTTTCGGCTTGTTCAGCTTGTGCGGGCGACTGGCCAATCGTGGGGCTGACGGCGAAGTCATCCCTTGAGTCTGTCCGCGATCGTCGGCCTGTTGGACCCAGAGTCGCGGAAGAGCGGGCGGGACGCCCGCGCTCCCAGGGTTTTTGGGGTGGATTTCCAGGAGAAATCTTCGGTCGAAGCACGAATGTCACTTAAAATCATAAGGTTGAAAGGTAGTATTACGATTGCTGAATTGGGACGGGCACCGGTCTGGGAGGTCGAGGAGGGAGTGCAGCGGAAAGATTGAAGGGCATCCAGGTTGGCAAAATGAGCGCTTGGGGATGGCCAACGGCGGGAGCGAACGGTGACGGGGCCGGAGATCCATCCCGACAAGGTTTCAGACGGATTTGCCGGCAGGCGGCAACAGGTCGAAGTAGTGCAGTAGGCAGTGTCAGTTAAGTAGGCAGAGGGCGGCAGGAGTAGGCAGAAGGTAGTAGGCAGTATCAGTTAGGCAGGCAGAGGGCGGCAGGAGGCATCTCGAAAAGAGAAGCGACGGCTGGCGGGACCTCTGCCTGCTGCCTACTGTCTACCGCCTACTGCTTACCGCCCTCGCTCACCTTGACTCCCCTTCCTGCCTGGCATATGCTTGGCGGCTTCCGGAGGTCATGTCGGATGGGGACTCGTGTGCCGCCAGCCCAATGAAGTTCGGAAAAGCGACCTTTGAGCGCCGAAAAGCGGCGACGAGCGTGCGGCACCGAACGACGGCGGTGGGGATACCGGCGCCACAGGAATGTGAGCCATGAGTTTTGTTGTGTCACGCAGAAGGATCATGCAGGCGATGGGAGTGGCAGCCTTGTCGCAGGCCGTGGCTCCTGCGATGACCGCGCGGAGTGGGCTGCCCGAAGCTCGAGCGACGCCCAATATCTGCCTGCAACTTTCTTCGCGCCGCCTGGACGAAGTCGGCATGCGCCGCGTGAAGCAAATTGGCGTCGACCACGTCCTCATGGGCGGGCCGCCGATTCCCTGGCAGGAGAGCCAAATCCGGTCCCTCATGGAAAGCCTCAAGTCGGGCGGCCTGACTTTAGGGAACATGATGATCGGCGGGTTCCCCAACACCCTCTACGGCCGACCCGGGCGCGACGAAGAGATCGAAAAGGTGCGGCAGTCGATCCGCGCCGCCGGAAGGGCCGGCTTGCCGGTGATTGAATACAACTTCTACGCGCACCGCGCCACGGAGGGATACTACGCGGAAAGCGGGAGGGCCGGCGCCGGGTTGACGGCTTTCGATTACGCGCGCGTGAAGGGACTGCCGCCGCTGCCGGAAGAAGGCGCCCACACGCTCGACGAGATGTGGACCAACATCACGTATTTTTTGAAGGCAGTGGTTCCTGTGGCGGAGCAATCGGGCGTCCGGTTGGCTTTGCATCCCAACGACCCTCCGGCGCCCATCAGCCGGGGATCGCAACAGATCATGGGAACCGTTGAAGGATGGAAGCACCTGATCGAGATCGTGCCCAGCCCGGCGAACGGGATCACGTTTGACTGCGGAGTGACGCGGGAGATGGGTCAGGATCCGGTGGAGGTCTGCCGTTATTTCGGAAGCCGCGACCGCATCAATCATGTCCACTACCGCAACGTTCGCGTCGAGACGCCGAACGAGAAGTACACCGAAGTGTTCCTGGACGAAGGCCAGGTGAACATGTTCGCGGTGATGCAGGAACTGGTGCGGCAGAACTATCCCCGCCTGATCTTCCCCGAGCATCCGCGCGGTCTCGACGCCGACCGCGACCTTCCCGGCTTCTCGTCCGGCTATCCGGGGGGCGGCGCTTACACCGGTTACGTCTATAATGTAGGCTACACCAGGGCTATGCTTCAGGCGGCCTGCGACCTCCGGCCGCTGTAGGGGCGGTGTGCTCACCGCCGCCTTTCGGCCCAACTCATCCATGCCGGGCGACGTAGAGCAGCAGCGCGAAAATGACGACGGGAATCATCACCAGCATCGCGTAAAACAGGATTCTTTTCGGCCACGGTGAACGCCGCCGTTTCCAGTCGCGCATCTCGGGGCGCTCCGCCACCCCCACCTGGTCTTGATGCTCCAGATCCCAGGCGAATTCGCGGGCTCTGCCGTAGCGCTTGGTGGGATCACGTTCCAAAGCTCGATAGATGATCTCCTGGAGTTGGGGAGAGATTTCGGGATTGGCTTCACGTGGGGGAACAGGACTATTCAGCAGCCGGTCGTTCATAATGATGAAGGCGTTGGGCCCGGTAAACGGCACCTTGCCGGTCAGCATTTCGTACAACATGATCCCCGCCGCGTACAAGTCGCTGCGGGCGTCGCCGCGCTTTCCCTTCACCTGCTCGGGGGAGATGTAATCGGGCGTCCCCATCGTTTGCGAGAGCTTGGCGAAGGTCAGGCGCCGCGCTCCGACACTGGCGGCGATGCCGAAGTCAATGAGCTTGATTCGGTCCCCCGCGTCGACCACGATGTTCTCCGGCTTCAGGTCGCGGTGCACCACCCCGTGGCTGTGAATGTAGTCGAGCGCATCCAGGATACGAAGGGTCAGGCGCACGGCGCGATCGGGGCAGAGCTTCCCCTGTTGGTTGAGGATTTCCCGCAGCAACTGACCCTCAACCCACTCCATCACCATGTAGACCTGGCTGCGATCGTGGTCGGGCAGTACCTTCATCACACCGGGGTGATCGAGCCTTTGCCCGATTTCCCGCTCGCGATGGAACCGGTCGAAGAACACGGGATCGCTCTCCATCTCCGGATGCGGGACCTTGATGGCCACCTGGCGACCGGTGTTCAGGTCCGTGGCGCGGAAGATCGAGGCCATGCCGCTGCGTGCCGCCACGCCCTCAATGCGGTAATGGTCGAGTTGGTCGCCGATATGGAGGGAAGTCATCGAAGTCGTCGAAGTCAGGTTCGGAATCAGCTTCGCCGCAAAACGCCGAGGCCCGTGGTTGCCATCATCGCCCCCAGCATATTATGGCACCGCCCGCGATAATGAGCGAGCCGCCAATCAGTATCGGCCGCGTAGGGACTTCGCCAAAGCGCCACCAGGCCAACGTCTGAGCGACGACGAAGAAGAATACCACGTAGATGCCGAGCAGCTTGCCGAACTTCCAGGGCGCGATGTTCACCAACAGGCCGTAGAGAATCAATGCCAAAGCTCCGCCGAGCGCATACCAAGCCCGATCCAGGCCGACGCTCCGGTGCAGCCCCGACTGAAAGCAAGAATCGCCCAGCGCTTCCAGTGCGGCCGCCGAAAACAGGAGGACCAGCGCCCCGCCCGTGTTGCCGGTGAACTCATTAAGGATGGCTTTGATCATGGCTTTTGGTGCGCCCAGGACCTCCCGCGAAAGGGCGGCGTTCATCCGATGCAACGCCATTTCAGGATGCCAGAACTCGCATCAAAGCCCTATAAGGAATTCGTAAAGAAGTCATAAAGCGAGTGACGAGTGGCAAGTGGCGGGTAGCGAGCGGCCAGGGGCAGCGGGGGTAAGTGACAATTGCAGGTGGGAGTGACGGGTGGAATGGTTCTCTTGCTCGTCACTTGTCACCCGCCACGGGTCGCTGCCTTAGCGAAGCTTATAGGGCCGCCCCCGATACATTCCCACGCGTTCCACGTCCCGCACGCGGATGAGCTGGACGCTGATGTTATCGCCGCCGTCTCGCTCGTTGGCCAGAGCGACGAGCCGTTCTGCAGCCGCGTTCAGGTTACTGCTGTGGCCGACGGCGTGGGCCATATCAAGCGCGGTCACGGCGCCGTGGAGTCCGTCCGAGCAAAGCAACAGTACGTCGCCGCGCAGCACCTGGTGATCGCTGGCTTCTAGGTTGACGAACAGATTGCTTCCCATCGACCGGCTCAGCACGTGGCGGGTGTTTGCCTCAGCCGCTTCTCGGGCGGAAAGCAGTCCCAGGCTGGCCTGCTCGCTGGCGACGGTGTGGTCGCGAGTGAGAGCCGTGGCGCGCCCGCTACGCAGGAGATAGCAACGCGAGTCACCCACGTGGACGACGACCGCGCGATTGAACCTCAGGCCACAGGCGACGAGGGTGGTGGACATCCCTGCGCCGGCGGGCCCGGCCGCCAACCCGGTCTCGTACACATGCGCGTTGGCAGCCTGGACCAGGCGCGGCAATAGAGCCGTGTGCAGTTCGCCCCCGGTAGACGCGCGAAAGCCGGCGACCAGGCTTTCCACCGCGGCCCGTGAAGCAACCTCTCCCTGTGCGTGCCCGCCGACCCCGTCCGCCAGCGCAAACAACCAACCATGGCTGCGCACCTCCGCCGGCGTCTCCGGGAGCGAGTAGCCAAGATAATCCTCGTTGTGCTCCCGTACTCGTCCGCGATCGGAGAGTTGCGCGAACTCCACATCCAGCATTGAACTTGGCGGCGGGCGCAAGCCCCTCGCCGCGCTGCCGTCGCTCCTGGGAATCAGGCTTTGAGTGCTTCTGAACATCTTACCACCGTCATACCCGCGAAAAGAGCGGCCGGACCACTACACCACCTAGGCCTGCCCGTACCGCTCTCTCGTCCTCCCAATCGATCACACCACCGCCGGAGTAGTAGAGCGACTTTCCACCAGCGTGGTCCGTCCCGTCTTCTTGCTGACGCGCGTGAAGTAGATTCCTCCGTAGATAGCCCATACGAGCGCGACTCCCAGAGCCAGGAGCGGCTCCATCTTCGTGCCATAGCCCATAAACGGCCCGATGAGATAAAAGGCCATACAGGCCAGGTTGGCCACTAGACCCGCTACGGGGATGATCAGGTGACGAACCACCTTGAACTTCGGGTGGTTGTGAAAGCAGACCAGGCAAGTGATGCAACTCAGCCCGTAAAGCAAGAAGGTGCCGAAATTGGAAGCCAGGGTCACTGTCAGGAAGGAATTCGGCAGAGCCGCCATCTTGTCGTGGGTGGTGTAACCGAAGCTGGACCAGAAGCCATGGGGCAAGGCCTGGATGGCGGTGTCCGCCGGCGCACTGCCGTCGCCGAAGTACATGATCACCGTGAGGCACCCGAAGATGGCGGAGATGATTGCCAGAGTCCAGATGGCACGATGCGGCGTCAGATTCCTCTCATGCAGGATGCCGAGACGCCCCGAGAGTTCCTGGTCTTTGCCCATGGCGTACGTGACGCGCGCCCCGGTGTTCATACACGAGAGCGTGGTCCCGATCAGCGCCAGGAACACGGTCGTCGCCTCGCACAACATGAAGATTCGGCCGCGGCCGGGCCCCAGCAAGGCATCACCCACCATGATCATCATGTCGCCGATGGGCGCCGCCGACCCGGCCGCATTTTGCATGGTGTAGCCGCTGTTGAGGAAGTAGTTCGCGGCAAAATACTCGAACAAGTAGCAGAATGCCCCCTGCACCAGCAGCGAGACGATCACCGCGATAGGCACGTCGCGCTTAGCATTCTTCGCTTCCCCACCCATGGAGGTCACTGATTCGAATCCCACTAGAATCAAGATGGCGACCGTGGCCTGAATGAACATCCAGGCAAAATTATGCATTCCGGTCACCGAGCGTGCGCTGGAGTGCGAGGCGAAATTGCCGCTGGAGTCCTTCTCCGGGTAGCTTATGTGGTAAGGCACGGGCTTACCGGACGCGTCCATGGCGCACTGGGGATTCCCGCCGGCGTCGCGCACGATGGTGTCCGTGGCTTGCCCGTTCACCATCGTCTTGGTGGTGGCGAACTCGCAACTGAAGGCCGCGCTCGTTTGGGGGTCAAACTGCAAGGCCACGCTGCCCGGCGGATGATTCAAACGATATCCGAGAGCCAGGACGGAGAACACGATCAACGCCGAGATTTGGACGACGTTGATGCTGATGTTCACGGCGGTCGAACCGTTCACACCGCGGTGCGCGATATAGGCGACCCCAAAGGCGACCGCGACGGCCACCAGCATCATGAATGCCGGACCCGGATTGGTGGCGTTCATGAAGTTCGGCCAGAGGGTGCCCACCAGGTAGCCGGCGATGACGCCGGTGACGCCGACCATCACTCCCGGATAGATCCAGTAGTAGAGATGCGACGCCCAGCCGACGATGAACTTGGAAATCCGCGCGTAGCGCCACGCGGTATCGTGATTCAGAAAAGCTTGCTCGGCAAAGTAGTAGGAACTGCCGGTTCCGGGATACAACTTCGCCATTTCTGCGTAACAAACCGCCGTAGCCAGGCAGAGCAACAGCGCGAGCACGATGCCGCTCCACATCGCCGGCGAGGTCGAGCCTTCGGTGGCTTGAGTCACAAAAGTGAGCCAGAGGAAAGCGCCCGGCGCGATCAGCGCCATGGCGTTCATCGTCAGGCCGGTCAAGCCCAGAGTTTTTTTCATTTCAGGTGCGGTGGTCTCCGCCATGTACAATCTCCTTTTTTTGAATTAGTCGGCCTCCAGGCCCGGCTATCGCCAGAGCCCCCCAAGAACCCGCAGACAACTTGCGTTGGGAATCGCCCTTGGGCCTCGATCCCTAAGAGACGTGCCAGGCAAAGAGCAAACTCAGAGACACCGTCGACCAGCAAATTGACCATACGCAACCCTGCCGCCAAGGTCAAAGAAATAGATTTTGTGCTCAGGATAAAAATCGCTTGGCCAAGCAGAATCTCTCGCCGCCATAAGCGATTCCTTTGGCCGAGCGGCCTTGGGCCGCGGATAAGCTCGCCGCATGCGGCGGAAAGAACGGGCCGGGCGGCGGCACGGAAGGGTATCCGTTGGCATTTCTGCGGATCATAAAAAAAATCGATTGCATTGGACGGGCGCGGCTGCGAGCCTTGCGTTACAATAAGGCTTCTGATTCCTGCTTTCTCGTTTTCTGGCTTTTCGTCGATCGTCAATTCTTCGGCATCCAAGTCCGGAGTGAAGTCGTGAAGCTGGTAGGCTTGCTGCTGCTGCTGGCGGGGTGGGTTCTGGTTCTGGCTGCCGTGGTGCTGCTCGCAGCATCATCGGCGAGGGCGGCATTTGTCCTGGCTGGCACCGGTGTGGAAGGACTGGGACTGGCGCTGGTGTTCCGCTCTCATCTGGTTCTGCGAGGATCAAGAGATTGACCCCTCTCGCTGCGCCCGCCCTCTCCGAAGCCGCCAGCGTGCTGTGTATCGTCTGCATTCTTCTGGTTCCTTTGGCGGGCGCCGGGATTTCACTCATTAACACCGGGCTGGGGCGCTCGCGCAGCGCGGCGCATGCCATGCTGACGGCGCTGTGTCTCATGGCGCTGGCGGCGGTGGTGTACGTCGTATGCGGATTTGCCTGGCAAGGGTACCTCGGACGCCCGGCGCACGTGGTCCTCGTCGACGGCAAGGCGTGGAGTTGGATCGCGGCCGAGCCCCTGTTCTTGCGCCGGCTGCCCCTGGACGGCTCTCCCGCATCGTTGGCGGCCTGCTTCGGTATGCTCAGCGTCGGTCTGGCGGCGTTGATCCCTTTGGGCGCGGGTGCCGACCGCTGGCGACTGGGCGCCGCCTGCGCTTCCACCACGCTCCTGGCCGGCTGCACGTACCCGTGGTTCGCGCACTGGGTCTGGGGAGGCGGTTGGTTGGCCCAATTGGGGGCGAACTACGGGCTCGGGCACGGCTTTGTGGACGCCGGAGGCTCCAGCTCGATTCAAGCGGTGGGCGGGCTCACCGCCTTGGCCATTGCCTGGATTCTGGGCGCGCGCCGCGGCAAGTACGGGTCGGACGGCGCGCCCGCCGCGATCCCCGGCCACAACGCGGTGTACATCCTGTTCGGTTGTCTTCTGGCTTGGCTGGGATGGCTGGGATTGAATTCCGCCGGCGCCATCCTGTTCGCGGGCGCCGAAAGCGGACGCGCCGTTTTGATTGCGGTCGACACCACGCTGTCCGCGGCCGCCGCGGCCTTGGCCGCCGCCGTCATCACCCGCACCCGCTTCGGCAAGCCCGACGCGTCGCTCACTGCCAACGGTTGGGTGGGCGGGCTGGCGGCGAGTTCGGCGGCCTGTGCCTTCGTCGCCCCGGCTGCGGCCCTGATCATCGGCCTTGTTGCCGGTGCGGCGGTGCCTTTCGCCGTGGAAGCGTTTGAATTCTGGCTGGTGGTGGACGACCCCGGAGGCGCGGTTTCCGTCCATGCCGTGGGCGGGCTCTGGGGCGTACTGGCGCTGGGGCTCTTCGCTCGCTTCCCCGGCCAGTTGCCCAATGTGGTCAGCGACCCGTCGCGCGCTTCTGGCACTCCTGGCGGCGATTCGGGCCAGTGGCTGGCGCAACTGGTGGGTGTGGCCACCCTGCTCGGCTTTGTTTTGCCGTTGACCTACGGCCTCAACTGGCTGCTGAATCGCATTTACCCGCAGCGGGTCGCCGTCGACGGCGAGCGCGAAGGGATGGATCTCTACGAGTTGGGTGCCGGCGCCTATCCGGAATTCGCCACCCATACCGATGAGTTCATGCCACGATGAGGAGGCTGGAGCCCGAGCGACGTCTGGGCGGAATCTCTTCAATTCACCATGCACAATTCGGCCGCAAACGGGACTGCGAGCGGAAGAGTCCTCAAGGCTCCGGCCCGGGGTGTCGATAGAACTCCATGGGACACCCTAGGTCCCATTTGGCCGGGAGGTTGAGTCTTATGGATGCGAAAGCCATTGCGGCCCGTCAGCCCATTTTCGATGCTCACCAGCGAGTCTTTGGTTATGAACTGCTGTTCCGTTCCGGTTTTCAGAACTGTCTCACGTTCGCGGACGGCGACGTGGCCTCCTCTCGGGTCCTGGATTCCTCTCTGCTTCAGAGCCTGGAGACCCTGTGTGCCCACGAGAGGGCCTTCATCGAATTTACGGCCAGCGCCCTACTCCACGGTCTCCCCACGCTCCTGCCGGTCCAGACTCTCACGGTGGAGATCCTCGAGGATGTGGAGCCCGATCCGCCCATCGTCTCTGCCTGCCTCAAGCTGAAACAATTGGGATATCAGATCGCGGTCGACGCGGTGAGGTCGTCGGAAAGGCAAAAGCCGCTCCTGGACCTGGCAAACATCGCCAAGGTGGACTTTTCCCTTACCGACGCCAGCCAGCAGCGCGAGATCGCGCGCCGTCTCGGGCAGCGCCGGGTCAAAATCCTAGCCGAGAAAGTGGAGACCAGTGAACAATTCAAGCAGGCGGCAAGTTGGGGTTACCACTACTTTCAGGGCTTCTTCTTCTGCAAGCCGCAACTGATCTCTCCGCGCGAGATTCCCGCCTTCAAGGCCACCTACCTCCAACTTCTTCAGGCAGTCCACCGCCCGGAGTTGGACTTCCGGGAAATCGAGCGCGTGCTCCGGCACGACGTTTCGCTTTCCTATCGTCTCTTGAGGTATCTGAACTCGCCGCGCTTCGGCTTCCACGGTGAAATCCGATCGCACCGGCAGGCGATCTCGCTGCTCGGCGAGCAGTACGTCAGGCGCTGGGCGGTTCTGCTCTCCACCATGATGTTGGCGAGCGACAAGCCCGAGGAGTTGCTGATCACCTCTCTTATGCGCGCCCGGTTCTGCGAGCTCCTGGCGGGCCCGCTGTCAGGAAG
>Ga0335078_10015226_pt1 | contig 11414 bp, 9 predicted proteins | sample Lox_Sample_32_FD_206711 | JGI IMG/M metagenome (GOLD analysis project Ga0335078, IMG submission 206711) | Soil microbial communities from Loxahatchee National Wildlife Refuge, Florida, United States - Lox_Sample_3.2 | ecosystem: Environmental > Terrestrial > Soil > Wetlands | place: USA: Florida...
CCCGTTGCGCTGCTCGGTGCCGGCGAAGTACAGGTGCAGGCCGCTCGACGGGGTCTGCACCACGGCGTGGTAGCCGTCGACCAAGCCCTCGCGCTTGAGCCGGTTCAGCGCCGCGAACCCCGACCCGTTCTCGTGCACGTCGACGTCGACGACGTCCGGTCCGGGCGCGCCGGTGGCGATGCCGACGTTGCGGCCGGCATGGCCGCCGCCCCACCACTCGCGGATCTTGCCCGGGTCGGTGGTCGCGTCGTGGAAGCCGTGCCCGTCGCACCCGCACTCGCCCTGGCATGTCGCCCCGGCGGGATCGCCCGGCGGGTGCGCGGCCGGGAGTGCCGGGGCCTTGCCGCCCGGCGCGACGGGGAACACCGGCCACCCCGCGTCGGCGTAAGCGAGGGCCGCGTCCTGCGCGCTGCGCTCCGCGGCGGTCATGACGTGCTCGCCCACGGGTCGGCGCCGGTGAGGGCACCGGCGGAGAGGTGGTCGCAGCGCCCGGTTTCCTCGGCCATCAGCGCCACGGCGGCGGGAAGCAGCCGGGTGTGCCAGTCCGCCTCGGCGCTCAGCAGGCGCTCCGGTGCCAGGAAGATGACGGCATGTAGCTCGGAGAGCCAGGCCAGCTGGTAGAGGCACAGGTCGTGCTGCTCCCAGCACGGGCCGACCTGCCTGGCCAGGTGCCCGTAGCCGGGGCGGAACACCGTCTCGGTCCAGGCACGCAGCCGGGTAATCGCGTCGGCGCGCTCGCTGCCCTCCAGCTGCCACCACCGCGGCGCCGGGATCGGCTTGTAGCCCTCCTCCTCCGCGTCCTTCTTGCCGCCGCGCCGCTGCCCCGTGACCCGCTGCAGCGTCACCGTGAGGTCCGTGATCCGGGCCTGGTCGTCCGTGTGCGCGATCTCCAGGCGGGTGATCTTCTCCCGGAGGCCGGCAAGCTCCAGGAGCACCGCCTCGAGGGGGCCGCCCAAGCCCGGGCCCGGGGCGGTCACTGCTGGTCCCACGGGTATGAGATGCCAGCGCCCTTCCCGTTGCCGCTGGCGTGGCCGTTCCGGCCGCCGTTGCCATGCCCGTTGCCGTTCGCCGCGATGGCTGCCGGACCGGGCCGGCTGGCCAGCGCTGTCGCGAGGGCCACGTCCGCGGCCTCGGTGTCCGCGTTGCTCCACGCGGCGGCACGCACGGCCCTGACGGGCGCTGGCACCGCCATGGCCAGCGATGGTGCGGGGGTCAGCTGCGCGACGGCGCGGCCGCGCAGCTTCGCCCAGCGGTAGCGCCAGTCATTCCAGACCATCGGCAGGTGCGTGATCACGGGAGCGGGCATGCCGCCGCGCAGGACCAGCGCCCGGCGCTTCGGCAGGCTGCTGATCATGACCTTGGTCGCGACCGGGACCTCGGTCGTGCCGCCCTTGTCGCCGCGGGCGCGGTAGGTAGCGTGGCCGCACAGGTCGGACGCCATGGCCAGCGTGTCGGGGTCCTGGATCCCGGACACGTACATCTGGTTGCTGGTGTCCAGGACCGACCGCGAGGCCGGCTTGCCCCACCTCTCCTCGATCTGCGCCAGGCCCTGAGCGGCAAGGATCATCATGATCCCGCGGCCCCCGGAGTCGGCCAGAAGCGCCGGCGCCGGGATCGGGCAGATACGGGTGCACTCGTCGAGCTGCACCAGGAGCGGCGGGTCCACCCGCTCGCCGCGCATCCCGCCGGCGAGCTGGCAGGCGGTCCAGTGGACCTCAGCGACGAGGCACGCGAACAATGGCGCCACCGGCGAGATGTCGCTGCGCTGGTCGGCGATCAGGTACAGCGCGCCCTGCCGGCGCAGGAACGCCGGGATGTCGAACCCACCGCCTGGCGCCGGCAGCACGCACTCGGCGATGGCCGGGTCATCCATGAACTTCGTTGCGCTGTTGAGCACCATGCGGACGGTCGCCCCGGTCTTGTCGGCCGGCCCGCGCATCTGCGCCAGCGAGTCCGCCCAGTCCGGCCGCCCGTTCGCCCGCAGGATCCGCTCTGGCTCCCGGGTGTCCCCGCTGAGCGTCCACCGGCGCACGCTGCGCAGGTCAAGACTCTGCAGCGCCGCGGCGGACAGCAGTGCGGGCATCTGCGTGGCGGCCTGTTCGGACCAGAAGCCGTCGCTCTCGGTGCCCTTAGTGCGGACGGCGTCCGTCAGCGCCATGCCGCGGCGCATCGCGACCGCCGGGACCTCGCAGCCCGGCACCGGGTCGAAACGGATCGTGGATCTGGTCCGAACCCCGCCGATGCCCTGCGGGTCGAATGTGTCCACGGGGCGCCCCCAGCGGGCCCGCAGGCCGCTGGTCCGCAGGAACAGGTCCGGCTTGGTCGTCGCGGAGACGACGGCGCCGCGGAAGTGGACGATCACCCTGGCCAGCCACCCGGACTTGCCGCTGCGGCTCCGGCCGATGATCAGGATGTTCTGCTCGATCGCCTGCCACAGCCGGTGCCGGTACTGCGCCCTGCCGAGGCACACCGCGTGCGAGGACGGCCGGATGACCCGCTGGCGCAGCGGCAGGCCCGGGCGGACCCGGCCCGACCCGCGCAGCGCCGCCGACCGTGACCAGTGCAGCCACAGGCCCAGCAGGGAGATGAACCCGCGGCCCGGGTGCAGCCGCAGGTGCAGCCGCAGCCGCAGCGTGGCCACCCGGAACCACGGCACGTGCCGCCGGGGCACGAACGCCCAGTGCAGGAACACCAGCACCGCGAGCACGGAAACGAGGGCGATGGCGGCCTGGCCCGGGTCGGCGAGAAGGTGCCTGATCACCGGACATCACCCTCACCGTCGGGCAGCGCGGCCAGGACCCGGGACCGCAGTGCGGTGCGCGCGGCGCCGCAGTCGAGCCCGATCGTGGGCGCCAGCTCCGTGCAGATCGGGCTCACCCGGTCCTCGGCGATCGTGCTGAACTCGCCGTACTTGGCCCTGACCGCAGCCAGAAACCGGCTCGTCTTTGTGTCGCCACGCCCGGCGGAACGTGGCGCCTGGCGCCGCTCCCGGTGCTGCCCCACCGGCGAGGCCTCCGCGGTCGGCTCCGGAGAGGTCTCCGGGGCCGTCAGCTCGGCGGCCGCGGGCAGCGGGGCGGCCGCCAGGATGGCCCGGCGCACCCCGGAGCACGTACTCGGCGCCGCCACCAGGAACCGCAGCCCGTACAGCGCGGCCAGGCCAAGGACTCGCAGGCCGCGTGCGGCGGCAACCGCCAGGACCGACCACGGGGACCGGGCCTCGTTCATGCCCAAGACGTGGCGCTGAATCGTCCGCACGACCCGGTCGACCACGAAGGCCAGGAACACCGGCGGCATGCAGTAGGCGAGCACAGAGCGGGGGCTGGTGACGTCGGCGGCGGCGTAGTTCATAACCGCGCTGCCGATCGCGCAGCCGATCACCGCGGCCCGCTCGACCTTGGCGGACAGGCCGGCGCGGGCCAGGCCGAGTGCCAGCAGGGAGAAGATGATCAGGCCAACGTCAAGCGCGAATGCCTCGATCAGGGAGGCGACGTGCTGGTGCCGCTCGTGGAGGACGTACTGGTACTGGGCGGCGAAGGACACGGCTAGCAGGCCTGTGCCCAGCAGGAACAGCAGGACGGCCCCCGCAGAGATCAGGCGGGAGCCGGGGCGCGCCTGCCGGGTGTCTGCGGGCGGCCGCGGGGCGCCGAACAGCCCGGGCCAGAAATGCCGCGGGCGGGTGATCAGTGTCATGCCACGGGTATCCGCGTGGGCGCCGAGCACGTCGTGCCCGTTGAGGCGGCGGAAGTCGCGGTCAGTGCTGGTCGTCATCGGGCTCCCCGTTCTGCTGCACCAGCTCGGCCAGCTGCTTGTCCGTGGGGACCGCCTGGCAGACGACATCGCCCGCGGTATGGGCGACGGGCTGGCCGCGCAGCGCGGCCCACACGCGCAGTCGGCGGAAGACGTCGGCCGGCAGCTCCACGGCCACGCGCAGGCGGCCGGGTGCTGGTGCTTCGGTTGCTTGAGTCACGCGCTCCTCCTGGTCACTGAGGCGCTGGGATACCGAGTGCTTATTAATCTGAGTAGATACCACTTACCTAGATCAGTCAAGCTAGCTTTCGCTAGGTAAGTCGTTTGATCTAGACTTGTCCCGTGCCGGTCCCTGACTACGCCGACCCGCGGCCGCCCTACGTGCAGATCGCAGACGACCTGCGCCAGCAGATCGGCGACGGACGGTACGCACCCGGCGACCGGCTGCCGTCGAACGCGGTCCTGCGGGAGACCTACGGCAGCGCCGTCGAGACAGTGCGGCGGGCGCTCGCGCTGCTGCGGGAGGAGGGCCTGGTCGAGACGCACTCCACCAGGGGGACATTCGTCCTCAAGCCGCCCGGCGAGCCGGACCCGGACCCGCAGATCGCCAGGCTGGCGGCCGAGATCCGCGCGGTTGACGAGCGCCGCGGCGCCGAGATCGCGGAACTCCGCGAGGAACTCGAGTACATGCAGGCGCAGGTGATGGCACTCGGCGGGGGAGTGCCGCAGACGCGGCCTCCCGAGGACAGGGACGTGGGCGCATGGCCGCCAAGGTGATCTACCTTCACCCCCGGGGACGTCCAGCCGACCCGGCGGCGTTAGTCCGCCTCGCCCGCGGCGAGATGTCGCAGGAAGCGTTTGCCGCGGCGCTGACGGCCGCGGTGGGCTGGCGCGTCAAGCCCGGGATGATCCGGGCCTGGGAGGCCGGCGTCCTGGTGCCGCCCGCCGTCATGGACGCATGCCAGCCGGGGGCATTCGCCGGTGCTAGTGCGGCCGGGACGGTCAGCGCGCCCGGGCCCGGCGCTCCCGGTGACAGCGACGTGATCGTGCTCCCGGCCCGCGCTGCCGACGGAAGGATTACCTGGGTGTCTGTCCCTCGCCGCATGTTCCTCGCCGGCGGCCTGGGAGCCGCCGCCCTCACCGCCATAGGCGCGCCAGCCGCGGCGTCGGCGATAGCGCGGCTCCGCGCCGCCTCCGCGGACGGCCTGACGCCCGTCGAGCACCTGCGCCAGCTGCGCCGCGTCCTGGTCGACTCCGACAACATCCTGGGATCAGGCGCCGTGCTCCCCGCTGTCGGCGCCCAGATAGACGTGATCCAGTGCCTGCGCGCCGGGCGCCGCGGCGCCGACCACCAGGCACTGGTAACACTGCAGGCGCAGTACGCCGAGTTCGCCGGCTGGCTGCACCAGGACGCCCGCGACTTCCGCGGCGCGCAGTTGTGGCTGGACCGGGCACTGGAGTGGTCCCGCACCGCGGGCGACGGCGAGTTCGCCACGTACGTGATGGCGCGCAAGTCGCAGCTGGCCGGCGATATGGGCGACGCCTCCGCCGCCGTAGGCCTCGCCTCGGCTGCGGGCGGCATGGCGCGGGGGCGGACCCGGCTCAAGGCGACGGCGGCCACCTACGGGGCGCACGGCCATGCCCTCGCCGGGCAGCGCGGGGCGTGCCTGCGGGCGATCGGCAGCGCCCGCGAGACCGCCGGGCGTCTCGACGACGACCCCGCCTTGCCCTGGGCGTCCTGGCTGGATGCCTCGTATATCGAGGTCCAGCGCGGCCGGTGCCTGGCCATCCTCGGCGACCACGCGCAGGCAGCTTCGGTATTCCGCCAGGCGATCCGCGACCTGCCGCAGTCATTCCGGCGCGACCGCGGGGTATACCTCGCGAGGGAAGCCCTGGCCTACGCCGGGGCCCGGGAGCCCGAGCAAGCCGCCGGGGTGGGCATGCAGGCAGTCGCCATCGCGCAGGACACGCAGTCCGGCCGCGTCACTGACGAACTCGCCCGGGTCGGCGAGCGCCTCGCGCCCTGGTCGTCGCTGCCCGCTGTCGCCGACTTCCAGGACGCCCTGACCAGCGTGCTGCCGACCGAGAGGACAGGCTGATGGACCGCCCGTACGTGCTGCTGAGCTGCGCCATGTCGGTCGACGGGTTCATCGATGACACCACCGACAGGCGGCTCCTGCTATCCAACGAGGCCGACTTTGACCGCGTGGACCAGGTACGCGCAGAGTCCGACGCCATCATGATCGGCGCGGAGACGCTGCGGCGCGATAACCCGCGCCTGCTGGTCAACTCGCCCGAGCGCCGAGCGGCGCGGGAAGCCCGGGGCCTGCCGCCCTACCCGCTGAAGGTGACGCTCACCCGCAGTGGTGACCTTGACCCGGACCTGAAGTTCTGGCACCACGGCGGGGCCAAGGTCGTATACGCCCCCGCGGCGGCCGCGGATAAGCTGCGAGCCCGGCTCGGCGCCCTGGCGGACGTTGTCAGCACAGGGGAGACGCTGACCGTTGCCGACGTGCTGGCCGACCTCGCCGCCCGCGGGGTCGGCAGGCTCATGGTTGAGGGCGGCGGCACCGTGCACACGCAGTTTCTTGCCGCCGGGCTCGCCGACGAGCTCCAGCTGGCGGTAGCGCCGTTCTTTGTCGGCGACCCGCGCGCACCGAAGTTCGTCAACCCCGCGGTGTTCCCGGACGGCCCCGGCCGCAGGATGACGCTGGCCAGCGTGGAAGCTGTCGGCGACATGGCCGTGCTCCGCTACCTGCCAGCGTCGGGCGCTGCGGCCGCCTCCAGGCAGACAGCCGCCTGACCGGCGGCGGCGCCGCGGTCACGCCCAGCCCAGTGACTGTGCGATCGCGCACGCGGCGGCATCCTCGCTAGCACCGGTCGCCGCGGCGATCTTCCGCGCCAACGTCGGCAGGTCCTGAACCTCCATGATCCAGTGCCGGGGCTCGTAGTCGGCGCTGTCGGTGTTGCGCCACAATTGCGCGAACAGGCCGTAGGTGGCCTCCATGCGATCCAGGCCCCAGATGCTGCTGCGCTCCCAGCCGGCCAGGTTCAGCCCGTAGGGCCCCGTGATGATCGTTGCGCCAGGCATCGTGCTGTTCCTTCCCTCGGCGCCAGTATGCGCGGCGGGTCAGACACCGGCCTCGGCCTCGCGTTCGGCGAACGCCGGCGCGGGCGGCATCGCCGCGGCAGGCGGCTGCAGCACGGCGGCCGAGCGACGGCTGACCGGATCGGGGAAGGCCTCGCCGAGCGGCTCGTATTCCGGGTCCTCGGCCGGGACCATGACGCCCTGCCGGGCCTCGATCTGCTCGCGGAACTGTGCGCTGGCCGCCTCAAGGGATCCGACCCACTCCGGCACCTGGGCGCCCCGGGCCGCCTCGCCGCGCTCAGCGTCGCTGACCGGCTCCGGGGCTGCCGACCTGAGCGGCGGGATGCCGAGTTCGGGGTTCCGCTGGCGCAGCAGGCTGTCGGCGGCCGCGGCCAGGCGCAGCTGCGGCTCGATCGCGGCGAGGCCCTCGCGGTACTCGGCGTCGGCGCGCTCCAGGATCTGCTCCTGGGCGTGGTACACGCCGAGCCTGGCCCGGCTGGCCGCCGCGCGCGCCCGGTGCCGCTCAGCCGCCGCCTGGTCGCCTCGTTTCACGGCCGCCTCGGCCTCGGCGTCGCCGCGGACCGCTTCCATGGCCGCGTCGGCGCCCGACTGGCGGACCAGGCCGAGCGCGGGCGCGACGTACTTCGGCAGCCACGCGCTCTCTGCCTCGTAGGTGTCGCGCATGAGCCACAGCGACCCGTCGCTGTGGCCGCGCAGGTCGGTGCCCGGCACCGGGCCGAGCGCACGGATCGCGTCGTGCCAGGCCGCCCGCTTGTCCGGGCTCTCCCCGGCCGCAGGCTCGGGGCCGATCGCGTCGGACGGGTGGTCGTAGCCGTAGGTCTCCCGGTAGGCGCCAACCGCCGCGGCCCGCTGCTGCCAGTCCAGCCGCTCGCCGGGGTCGTCCGGCACGGGCCCGAGCGCCCCGGTCGCCCAGGGCAGCGCGACGGCGGCCGCGAACTCGCCGATCCGCTCCCGGCGGGCGTCCATGGCCTGCGCCAGGTCTTGCACGAACTGCTGCCGTGCCGGGTCGGCTATCGGCGGCACCTGCTGCGACCAGGAGGGTGCCGGCAGTGGGACAGCCCCGCCGATGTCGCGGCGTAGCCGTGCGTCGATCACGCTGGCCACGTCCCGGCTGCCCGCCAGGCTTCCCGCGCTGACCGCCTTGTCCAGCACGTCCTGCGGGTCCATGCCCGCCAGTTCCGCCGCCCGCAGCGTCCGGTGCAGCCAGCGCGCCTGCGGGCTGTCAGCCCGGTAGCCCTCCGGCAGCGCGGCCGCCACAATCGCCGCATACCGGCCGTCGCGGGCCGCCCAGACCTGGTCCTGCCACATCACGTTGAGCATGCCCAGGTGGTCGGCATCGCGGAGGCGCTGCTGCTGGTACTCCAGCGCGGACAGCTCGGCGCCGTCACGCTCGACGACATCGGCCAGCACCCCCAGGGCCGCCTCCTGCCGCTCATCCGACTGCGTGACGGACAGGCGCCCGTCACCGGTCAGCGCGCCATGCCCGTCGCGCTGGCTTTCCAGCCTGCGGGCCCGCTCAAGTTCCGGCGCGGGCCGGGCTCCCGGCTTCGGGTCGGCCACCTGCGGCGAGGGGATGGCGACGAAGGCCAGGTTCTCGGTGGTGCCCCGGGTCAGCCCGACCAGGCTCCCCTGCTTGTCCTCACCGCCGGTGACGACCTCCATGCCGCCCCAGACAGTCCGGGACTGCGCCGCGTGCGTAGTGACGGCATAGCCCAGGTCGAACACCGCGCGGCCGTTGTAGGTGAACACGTGATCGCTGTAGGTCCGCTCGCCGGTTGCCGGGTCGACGTGCAGGACCAGGCGCAGCGTGAGTCGGCCGCCGCTGGCGACGGACTCGACGCGGAAGAACTGCCCGTTGGCCAGGGTGAGACCATCGCCGACCGGCTGGCCCGGGTCGTTGCCGCCGCTGCCGCAGAACACCAGGTCACCGGCGCTGGCCCGCTGCCCGTCCCTGAGCGGCGCTGACCGGCCGTCGCCGACGATGCCGAGGTGACGCAGCTCGCCGCGGATGCGGCGGTTCAGTTCCCGCCGGGTTGCGTGGTCGCGGACGTTGAGCAGGACGTCGCGGCCTTCCAGTGCCCGGGCGACATAGGCTCTGGCCGTTACGTCCAGGATGTCCTCAAGGCTCCCGGCGCGGATCCGGCCGTGATCGGCGTACTCGGCCAGCACCGACGCATCGCCCTGCCGCAGCCGCACGCTGGCCGCGCGCTCCCACCGGGCCTTGAATCGCACCGGCTCAGTCAGGTGCGCGTAGCCCTGCTGGCCTGCTACCAGCCGCACTCCGCCGCCGTGCTCGACGGCCGTTAGCTGCTCGGTGTCGGCGAACGTCAGCATCTTGCTGTCCCGCGCGCGGACCACCTTGGCCGTGTCCAGCATGTCGGGGGTGCTGAACAGGCCACCCTCGTCGGCCACGACCAGGGTGCCGGGGCCGAACGGCACCGGGCCGAACTTGCCCCGCTGGTCCTTGGCGTGGCCGAGGAACTGGGCGAAGTTGAAGCTGCGCGGGATGCCCGCGGCGAGGGTGTTGCGGCTGGACTGGCTCGGCGTCACGCCCACCACCTCGCGGCCGAGGCTCTCCCAGATCCGGGCCGCCACGATCGCCGTGGTGGTCTTGCCCGACCCGGGAGCCGCGTTGATCACGATCATCCGCTGGTCGGACGTGAGCCCGTGGTACAGCGCCGCGGCCTGATCCAGGCGCAGACCGCAGGGCAGCGTCACGCCCGTGTCGGGTGCCCGCCCGGCCAGCGCCGCCTCCAGGTCCTCCACGGACGCGCCGAGCTTCTCCGCGACATACTCGCGCCCGGCCGCCGGCGCCCCGCGCTCGCCAGCGAGCCGTACCAGCTGCTCCTCGGCGTCCAGGCTGGTGCGCGTGGCGTACCGGGCGCTGCCGTGCCGGGTGTAGACCGACTGCCCGTCCTCGCGGATCAGATCCGGCGGCAGGCTCAGCAGCGACGGCGCCTCCAGGCAGACGACGGCGCCGAACTCTCCGGCGAGGGCCCGCTCGATCACCTGCTCAGCGAGCGTTGCCCGCTCCGCCGGGTCGCCGCCGGTGCGCGGCAGCATCCGGCCGACATGGCTCAGCAGGTCCGCCCTGGTCCACGACGCTTTCTCGGCCGAGGCCTTCGCTAGCGCCTTCTGCGCCGCCCGCGTGATAGCAGCCGGCGTGAGTTCCCCGAGTGTCGCACCCGCGTGCTCCTGCGTGACCACGCGGGCGACCGACGCGAGATCCACGCCGCAGGCCTGCGCCAGCTTGGCACGCCACCGTGCTTGCGTGGCGTCCCAGTCGATGACGCCCTCGGGCTTGTGGTCCCGCGTGGCCAGGTTCGCGTCCTGCTTGAGCGACGACAGCTCGGCCTGCGTGGGCGCCCGGCCGTAGGTGGCCTCGAAACGCGGTACCAGCTCCTCGCGCACGCGGCGCTCGATATCAGCGCGCCGCGAGCTGAATGCGTCCATCACGCGCTGGCTGACACCAGCGATCTCATAGCCCTGGCCGTCCGGCCGCTCCGCCCACTGCAAGCCGAACCGCCGGGTCAGCGCCTCCTCCAGGTGAATCGCCGCAACGGCGCTGGCAGCACGGGCATGGTCGTAGAACCCGTGGCTGTCCGGCGCCAGCCACTTGCCCGTTTCCCGGCACCGGGCCGAGTGCGCGACCTGGTTGTGAACGTGCAGCTGCGGATCCATGTCGCGCGAGGTGTGCTGGTACCAGGACGCGACAGCGAGGTCGGCCTCAAGCCACTTACCGCCTTCCTGGCCGTTAACGCGCGCCGCGTGCGCGCCGGGACGCACATAGCCCGCCTCACGCTGCATGTACGCAAGCGCCGCGTTGTTCGCGGCCATGATGTCCGCGTCCATTCCCTCAATGCACGCACGCCAGTACGCGGCATCTTTAGCGTCGCCGCGCGCGATAGCGTCACGCAGGTTTTCGCCGAGGCTCGCGTGAAAGACGCTGATGCTTTTCGACGGCGACACGGTCACGTCGTAATACAGCGGCGACTGGCGAACGCTGCGCTGCGCCTCCATCCGCAATTCCCGGCGCCGCCCTGGCAGTGCGCCCGGCTCGGCGGCCAGAAGCCGCTCGTACGCCTCGTGAGCCCGGGCGGCGCCGTCACCAGGTGCCCGCCGCAGCTTCGTCCCGTCCGGCGCCCGGCGCTGCCCGAACAGCAGATCGTGCTCCTTGTAACCGACCACGCTGCCCGGCTGCAGGCCCAGGGCCTGCGCTCCTGCGCCCCACCAGCGGCCCGCCGGCTCGCCTGCCTCGACGGCGGCCAGGTAGTACCCGCCGCCGTGCAGCTCGGCGCCCGCGCCGACCTGCCGCCACGGGTAGTCCTTGTCGTAGCCCTTGGCTACCGAGACCTTCACGTGCCGCCTGTCACCTTAACGATCTTGGTCTTAACGATCTTGACTAACCACTCTCAGTTGTTACTGCATAGGGTGTGAGAGCTTTTTACCGATAGCAGCAAGATAAAGGACAGCAGGCAGCAGAAGCAAACGCAACAAGAGGGAACGAGAATGGTACAGAGTAACGGAGGCACTAAGGCATAGAATAACTCAGGCACAC
>Ga0335078_10015229_pt1 | contig 11412 bp, 11 predicted proteins | sample Lox_Sample_32_FD_206711 | JGI IMG/M metagenome (GOLD analysis project Ga0335078, IMG submission 206711) | Soil microbial communities from Loxahatchee National Wildlife Refuge, Florida, United States - Lox_Sample_3.2 | ecosystem: Environmental > Terrestrial > Soil > Wetlands | place: USA...
GGGACCGTCGAGGATTGCAGAAGACTCCGGCTACTGGCGGACCATGCAACACAACCTCAAGAAGAGCACGACCACCATGCCCAGCCTGATGCGCATAGCGATGTGGGTCTCCTCGTCCTTGCAGTTGTCTGCGGCATTCTCTGGCTAGTGCTGATGTAAGGCCCACTGGGGCCTGCCCTCGTGGAGGCCCACGACAAAGGCGCTTTATCGTGGTGGTGCCGGTGCGACACGTTCACGAGCGGGATTCGGCAGAGACGAGGCGAGGTGAACGTGTCCCATCAACGCGGCCAAGGACTAGGGCCCATCGGCCCGCCCGAGAGAGGTGGGTGATAGCTCATGGGGCGACACGCCGCACATAGCGCCACCTGGAGCCGATCCCGGTCACTGCTACTGGGTGCGACGAGAAGTCGAGGCCAGGCATGTCCCGGCGGACGGCCTCCGAGATCGGGTGATAGAGCCCGGTCGGGCGGACGGCACCCTGCCCTCGTCGGGCGCCTCGTACCCGGCAATTGCGACTGGTTTGAGACGGGAAGCGATGGTTCGGCCAGGCGTCGTTGTGCGCTCTAGTCGGCCCCGCCACGATTTGTGATCGAGGCGATCGCGGTCCCGATGATCCAACTCTCGACTTCATCGGTAGTCCAGCCGTATTCCTGGCTGAGGGTGCGCCACGTAGCTGGCAGTGACAGGAGGCTCAAGATATCCCCAGCCCGGTTAGGCCGGACCGACTCCTTGAGCGCCCCGAGCGCGGCGATCCTGTCGACGGCCACACCGCACGCCGTGCGATGGATGACCAGTCCCTCCTCCCACGCTTCGGCGGCGATGGGCTCGAACGGTGCGGCTGACTCGATCGCATACATCAGCTCACCCGAGGTCTCGATCAGTCGCCTTACCCCCGCTGCCAGGCCGGAGATGACTTGGTGGGGGTCACTGGCCAGCTCGAAGGCGGCCCGCGCATCCTCCGTCACGCCGGCGAGGACCGGGATCCTCTTCCGCAACTCACCCAGGATCGCCGGCTTGGTGCCGACGCTGACGTACACCGTCGGCACCGCCACGCGAGCCGCGCCGGCGATATCGGCCACTGTCGTTCCCGCATAGCCCTTTTCGATGAAGAGGGCCCGTGCCGCGTCGAGGATTGCTTGGCGTGTCGCCTCGGCCTGTTCCTGCCGGCGCTCGGAGTGGTACTTGGCCCTTGACACTCCTCTTATCTTACAGCCACACTATTCATTAGATTAGTGTTCTTCTCATATGTGCGGATGGTGACAAATGGCTCGTTTCCTGATGGCGACCTACCCGAGCCCCGGGCACATCTCTCCTGCTGAGGCAGTGGCGAGGGAGCTGACCGAGCGTGGGCACGACGTGCGCTGGTACACCGGGCGACGCTTCGCCGAGAGGGTCGCAAGATCCGGTGCTCGTTTCTGTCCCATGCCCAAGAACCTCGACTGGGACTACACGCATTTGAACGACGCCTTCCCCGGTCGATCCAAGCTCAAGGGACTGAAGCAGGGCCAGTTCGACATCGCTGAAATCTTCGTACGACCTCTCCGTGAGCACCTACCCGCCCTCAAGGCACTCGTCGTAGAGGAACCCGCCGACGTATTCGTCTCCCACACCATCTTCTACGGCGGAGGGTGGCTCCACGAGATGGGGGGACCTCCGAACGCGACGCTCGGCGACACCTGCCTCACCTACCCGAGCCGGGACACTGCCCCATCCGGCATGGGATTGGCGCCCCGTGGCGGCTGGGTGGGCCATCTGCGAAACAAGAGTCTCCAAGCGATGGGTCGGGCCACGTTCTTCCCTCCGGTGGCCAAGGCGGCGCGAGAGGTCCGAAACGATCTCGGGCTTCCCCCCGTGCCCATACGAGACCTCGAGTTTGGGCTCTCCCGTTACCTGCACATCCAATTCTGTCCCTCTGGGTTCGAGTACCCGCGATCCGATCTCCCTCCCTACGTTCACTTCGTCGGTGCTCCTGAGGCATCGATGCCGGTCGAATTCGATCCACCGAGCTGGTGGCCCAGGCTCCTGGAGTCGAAGCGCGTAGTCCTCGTAACGCAGGGGACCATCGCCACCGATCCGGCCGAACTGCTCGCTCCAAGCCTCCATGGACTCGCAGCTTCTGACGTCTTCGTTGTGGCAACGACCGGCGGTGACGATCCTGCCGTCCTCGGGGACGCACTTCCGAACGCCGTCGTCGAGAGATTCGTGCCGTATGCAGCGCTCTTGCCGCACGTCGATGTCATGGTCTCGAACGGCGGCTTCGGGTCCGTGCAGCTGGCCATCGCGCACGGCGTCCCGATGGTCGTCGCCGGCACCAGTGAGGACAAGAAGGAGGTCACGGCCCACGTCGCTTGGTCAGGCGTGGGGATGAACCTACGCACAAGCCGTCCCTCGCCGACGGCGGTGGCCGACGGCGTGGCGCGGGTCTTGAGCGAAGGGAAGTTCCGAGAACGGACACTCGCTTTGAAATCCGAAATGGGAGACACGAACGCGGCTCAGAGGGCCTCCGACCTCCTCGAGGCTCTTGCAGTCAAAGCAGCGACTGGGATTCTTGGCGACAGCAAGACCAGCGCATAACCATAGATATGCCGGTGATCCTTAATGCTTTTCGGAGTCCGTCACACCGATGGGCTCTGAAAGGAAAGGAGCACCGCCTTGACTGGTCCCGGATCCACTGCATGGCCCGCCTCTCTCGGGCATCCCCAGCTCGATCGGCATCTTGAGTTCGTTGCCGCCAGAAGCCGTCCGAACACTGTCCTGGCAACGGCGTCGGATCTGAAGCTGTTCTTCGCCAGCGTCGGCAAGGAGCCGCTCGAGGTCACGACGGCCGACGTCATGGCGTTCATCGCCGCGCAGCGAGCGCCTCGTACCACCGGGAGGATCGTTCGCCTGGCGGACGGAGAGACTGGTCTGAGCGCCCACACGATCAAGCGACGATTGTCGAGCGTGTCGGGGTTCTACGCCTATCTCATGATGGTGGGCGAGCACGACCACAACCCGGTGCCGAGGGGACTGTCCACGCGGCGCCGGGTGCGGCGAGGAAGAGGGGCATTCACACCGCTCGTGCGCACACCCCGCACTCTGCCGAAGGTCCTCGAGCCGGCCGAAGTCGACAAGCTGGTGGCCGCTCTGCGCCACCACCGGGACCGCGCCATGGTCGAGGCCATGGTCCTCGGGGGCCTGCGACGTTGTGAGGTTCTCGGGCTGCGCCTCGGTGACCTGCACCCGGGTGAGCAGAAGGTGTTCGTGGCCAACGGCAAAGGCGGACACCAGCGCCTGGTGCCCATCTCGCGGCGGTTCTTCCGGTCCGTGGCCGCCTACATCGAGCACGAGCGCCCGACTGAGGCGATGACCGACACGCTGTTCGTGGCGCTCAAGGGGCGGCGCCGGGGACAGGCGCTTTCCGAAGACGGCCTCGACGAGATCGTGCGGGCCGCACGGCTACGAGCGGGCCTGGCGCACTGCACCTGCCACGAGCTGCGCCATACCTGTCTGACCCGCCTGCGGGAGGCGGGCATGGCCCTCGAAGCCGTCCAGGCCCAGGCCGGACACCGTTCCATCGAGTCGACCCGCCTGTATCTGCACCTGGCCAACGAGTGGCTGGCCGACGAGTACGCCCGTGCCGTCCAGACCTTCGACGGGCTCTTCATCGAGGCGGTGCAGAGGTGAGCCCCCTCGAGCAGGCCCTCGCGCACGAGGAACGTAACGGCGTCGGCGGTCCCTGGGACCCGATCGCCCTCGTCCGTCCGGAGCTGGCCGCCACCGCCGAGCGCTATCTGACACAGCTGTCGGTGTCGCTGCGTCCTGCCAGCGTGACGGTGGCCGGCATCGCCCTGCGGCAGTTCTGCCTCCACCTGATCGAGACGCATCCCGAGGTGCGCTGCTTCTCGCAGGTCGAGCGCCCTCACGCCGAGTCGTTCAAGGCCGAGCTGGCCCAGCGGCGGACGTTCGACGACAAGGGGCTCAAGCCCAACACCGTTCGACTGCGGCTCTTGTGCCTGCGCAGCTTCTTCGATCGGCTCATCGAGTGGGGATGGCCCGAGGCCCCCGCCCGTCCCCCGTTGTTCCTCACCGACGTGCCGCCCAAGGACGAGCCTTTTCCGAAGGCCCTCGACGACGCCGCCGCGGCGAGGTTCATGAAGGCGGCCGCCGAGGAGGAGGACCCCAGGCGCCAGCTCGTGGTGGAGCTGCTGGCCCGCACAGGCATGCGGGTGGGCGAGCTCTGTGCCCTTCGGGGCGATGCCATGGAGCACCGCGGCGGCCAGTGGTGGTTGCGGATCCCGCTCGGCAAGCTCCACACCGACCGCTATGTGCCGCTGCACCCGCGTCTGGTGGAACTCCTCACGGCGTGGCGCACACACCACGACGACGGCGGGACGGGGCTCCTTCTCACCAACGACGGCCGGGCGCTCAACCGCCACGTGGTGACGAGGATGGTGCGCCGGGTGGCCCGGGCGGCGGGCATCGGCCATGTCCATCCCCATCAGTTGCGCCACACCCTTGCCACCCAGGCCATCAACCGGGGCATGCGTCTGGAGGCCATCGGGCAGATGCTCGGACACCGGAGCCTCGAGATGACCGCCATCTATGCCCGCATCGCCGATCGGACCGTGGCCGACGAGTATCGATCGGTTTCCGAGCGGGTCGAGGCGCTCTACGCGCCTGAACCCTCTGCCGAGACCGTGGCGATGCGGCGACTGCGCCATGAGCATCGCCGGCTCCTCGGCAACGGCTGGTGCACTCGGCCCAGGGAGATGGACTGCAGCTTCGAGTCCGTCTGCGAGGGCTGTGGGTTCTTCGCCACCACGGTGGAGTTCAAGCCCACCTTGATCCGCCAGCGCGACCATGCCATCGCCCACGACCTGCGCGAGCGGGCGGCCGTCTTCGACGAACTGCTCGAGGGCCTCGCAGGAGGGGGGCTCGTGATGTAACGCTCCGAACACCGGCACCGGTGGGCCCTGCCTCCGAGGACTACGGTGGGGCCCACCGATCACCGGCATATCCCAGGGATACTTGACGCGATCACCGGCATAACCTCGATTATGGGTGCCTGGAGCGACCTTGGAGACGGATGCTGCCGTGTCCAACAGTTATGGCGCTGTGTCGTTGATGGCCAGGGTGTAGAGGTTCCGTATGTCCCCATCCACAGCCGCTTGCTTCAGGAAGGCGAACCCATGGTCGTGTCAATGATTGAATGTAATGCTTCCATCGTGAGCGCCAGAACGATTCCAAGGGAGCGCAATTTGAAGATTTGACCTTGTTCGGGGGGCTCACGCCCCGCATGCGTTGCGGTGTTCCCGTTCAAGCCATTCGAGCTCGGCATCTACTTGACGCCTGGTCATCTCCTTGCCGACCACATGTCCCTCGCAGTCGACAATGTTGAAGAGAGCACCGTCAACTTCGATGCGATGGCCGAGTGGCGCGCCGATGACCTTGGCGCGACTGCGTGCCTGCCTTAGAGGCGGCTGTCTCAGATGAAGGAAACTGGAAGAGTGACACGCCGTAGAACTTCGGCGCTTACACCTCATGACTTTAGCTATGGAGTTAGAGGGCTATGGCCTGGGTATTTTGGGGAATCTCATCGGATCGTGGCTCTTGCCCGGGAGCCCAAAGGCCCCCGGCACGGGGATCAGCAATGCGCTGGCGCCTCCATTGGTCACGCTCCTCTTGAAAAGTCTTGAGATCTTGCGTCAAGACCTTTAGGCCACCGCCAATGTCAGACCAGTCCTTCATGGTCGAACGAATGGCACCAACTTCGTCCACGAGGTCGACGAAGGTCTTCTCACCCACGTACTCCATGTTTCGGAGGATCTCGATATCCAGATCAAACGTGTCATCCCAGGGACCCGCGACCGCACCTACGCCTTGGTAACTCACACCCACTTCGTGATGGCGCGGCAAACTGTGCCCAGGTGCGTATCGCGTAAGTAACGAATCGAAGAGGGTCGAGAGGCGTTGACCGGGCGCTAGTGTAGGAATGCCAGACGTAAGGGGTGTCCATTGATTGATGCGAGCGGAGCTATTCGGGCCTATTGTTGAAGCCAATTGCGGCTGAATTTTGATCGCAATGTTGTGAGCGGCCGTGGCACCGATGTTTTCAATGGCGAGTTCGACCAAGAAGCGGCTGACTGAGTTGAGAGTAAGGTAGACGATCACGTACGGACGTGTCTGAGCGCGCCTCAGCTCTTTGGCTTCGTTCACCTGGCCACGCGCGTAGAGGACGGCGGCGGATAGAACGCCTAGCTGCCCCACCGCACCAATGGCCGTCAGCCAGTCTGCAAGAGAAGCGCTCACCAGGCCCGAATAGTACTTTGAAGGGGTTGCTGGATAGTGCTAATGATCGAGTGCGGCCACTGCCTGGACGCCGACTCGCTGCGGCACGATGGCCTTCGGCGATACGGCTTTGGGGTGGGTTGCACGTCTCCTCGCGCATCTGCGCCCAGGGAAGCCCACTCCGAGGCCTGACGGCAGGATTCTTGTCCTACTTTTTGTCCTACTTTTCCTGCCAAACGGTGTCTTCTGATGTCGTGGGCGATCTACATAGCCGCAGGTCAGAGCGCCTCACACCTTCCCACGCCAGGCGGTGTGGCGGCATGGACGTCATTAAGAGTCCCCTGCTCTACCCGATGAGCTAGCGGCCCTTCTGGCGTTCTAGCTGATCAATCCCCGCTTGTCCTAGTCCTGCCCCCCTTCTGGAGGTCAGGGACCAGGGCGACCGGGTCATCGTACGGGGCGGGGAGCATTCCGACCGCGAGGTTGTACCGCCCGCTCCCGGTGCTCCTCTTCCGGAGATCCCGTGGCCGCGACCTCGCGCCACGCGCCACCATGTCTTAGGACCGGGATCACCGGCGGTCGTTATGGGCGCGCCGCCCGTCTCTTGGGTTCGCTGGCGGGAACCCCGATGATACGCCACCTCAGGACCGGCAGGTCGACGACTCAAAGTCCTCGGTACCAACACTGACAGGCAGATCGACCCATGGAACAATGAGGCCGATGTCACACTCCACAGCAGTCGAGCAAAGCCTCACCGAACACTTCCCCGGTGCCCTGGCCGATACAGCACGAGAGCTTCTTCCCAATGATCAAGACGATCGGGTTCTGTTGGCGATCATTACGCTTTCCGACGGGGACCTCGAGCGACTCGCCCACTTCTGCGATCAAGCAACAGTGGACTTCCGCGATGTCCTCTACTGGGCGGAGACACCAACTGAAGGAAACGAGTCCAAGTCTTACGGGGAGCTACGATCGCGTCTGAATCTTCCGCCAGAAGCGCGCCCTTGACACTTCGACCGCGTTCGGGGACGCCGGGTACGAGAGACCCATGGTGGGCCCAGAGGCCATTCTGGCCTGGGCGGTACCACCCGGAGCCGGGTGGCTCGGGATCCCCGAATACGGGATGCCCCGTGGGTCGGCAGCCAGCCTGGCAGGTGACCGGAACGGGTCGTGGTCACGGAGTTGCCGCAGGGCATCCCACGCTTCCGGCCCCCATGGCGAGGATTGTCGGAACAGGTGAACCAGCCTCATTCGGGGGGGCGCCGAGATATCCGAAGAGCTGTCCTCCTTGCGTTGAAATCGACCAGCTTCCACCCTGGGCGAAGGAGGTCTGGAACTCAGCTCCGTAAAGCTGCTTGGCTCGCGTGATCGTGTCGCCGACTCGCAGGCCCACGGCCGTCTGGAAGTTCCCCCGGGGAACCGCTTCGCCGCCGACTGCCCATGTGCCGTAACCGACGAAGATTCCTTGATGAAAGTATGCAGTGAGGGTGGCCCATTGCTCTGCAGCATCGATGTCGCAGTTGCCATCCATGTTGACCGGTCCCTGCACTGGGTTACCCAGCGCTTGATCTAGTGCGTTTATGGCGGAGGATTCGGTCTGGTCAAAACGCGCACTCGCCACCCCATTGGCGGCGAGCTGGACGGGAGATCCGGATGGTTCAGGTTCAGTGGTAGTCGAGGTACCTGCTGGAGCAGTGGAAGTGGTTGAAGTCGTCGTTGCTACTGATGACGAGATCGACCTGGTTGCGCTCCTCTTTGCCAGAGAGCGACCCGCACAGGCGACACCGAGGAGGGCGACCGAGGCGAGCGCTGTGCACCGTGCAGCCCGTGTCCGCATGGCCAGAAGTATCCGCCTCGGAGAAAGGTTCGAGCAAGGGCAGGACGCCACCCCATAGCATGCGCTCGGACGACCTGAGCAAGATCACCCGGGAATCACCGGGCGCACGCCAGCCAACAGGGCGCACGGGCTCAGGCGGCTGGAAAAGGGCCGTTCGGGATTGGCTCAACGGGTCGATATCGATGTCAGCGAGTTGGGCGACCAGAGGATCTGGCGAAGGCGGGCTATGCGGTCGGGATCCCCGAATACTGGGCTGCCCATGAGGCTGACGTTGGTCGTGTCCGGAATGATCGAGATCACCTCTCCGCTACCCGCGCGTCTTCCACAGCCTTTCTCGGGTGGGATCTAGTGCCGCGTCAGGCAACGTTTGCGCGCTTTACCAGCTCACGTAGCTTCTCGTCGTGAGCGTGGCGGTTGCGCCAGATGATGATCGCCGGATCATCGAGTTCTGCTCTTCGTGGGAGCGGTGGTCGGTGCCGTCCAGGGTGAAGTAGCGCAGCGCCTGGAACTGCGCCTCGATGCGGTTCATCCAGCTGGCGTTGGTGGGCACGTAGGCGAGCTCGACGTTGTTGGCCTTCGCCCAGTCGCGGACCCGGGTGTCTCTCTTGGTGGACAGGTGGAGGCTGAAGTTGTCGAGCACGATGGCGATGCGGGTCTCGGGCGGGTGGAGACTGCGCAGGTAGCGGCAGAACTCGAGGAACCTGGTGCGGTTCTTCTTGGGCTTGATGTGACCGTAGAGCTTGTCCTGGCCGAGGTCGTAGGCGGCCATGAGGTGGCGCACCCCCTTGGTGCGGGTGAAGGTGGCCCGGCGACGCCGGCGACGGGGGCCCTCCGGCCCCGGCTCGCCCTTGAGGATCCTCGGCGCCCACTGGCGGCCCGGGCGGGGAAGGAGATTCAAGGGCCCGAACTCGTCCATGCAGAAGACCACGCTGGGGTCCCCACGCCTCGGTGCGGCCTTGCCGTCGGCGATGTCGTAGAGCTCGAGGACCCGGTTCTTCTTGGCCTCGAAGTCGGGGTCGGTCGAGGCCTTGAAGGTCTTGATCACTTGAAAGCTGACGCCCTCATCACGGAGGAGCACGCGCAGACCCTCGTGGCTGATGTCGTCGACCACCCCTCGGCGACCAGGAACTCTGCCAGCTTGGACAGGCTCCAGGTCGAGAAGGGCAGGCCGTGGTCGGCCGGCCGGGACAGGGCGACCTTCTTGATCTCGCGCCGCTCGGGCAGGGTGAAGGTGGGCGGCCGCCCCCCGCCATATTTGGGCACGAGGGAGTCGAAGCCATCCTCGTTGAAGTTGTGCAGCACCGCCCGGACCCGGTCGGGGGAGGTGAAGGCCACCTTGGCGATCTGAGCCACGTCCATCCCCTGGGCGCTGAGCAGCACCATCTGGGCTCTTCGCCAGGTCACGACCGATCCCGACGAGCGCCGGACGATCCGAAGCAGGCGGTTGCCCTCGTCGTTCGTGATCTCCCGGACGCGTATGCCTTGGCGCATTCGGACCTCCTCCTTCCGGAAGCCCAAATTCTGCGCGACCCTGATCTCAAAGGGGTGGACGCGGCCCTCCAACGTTGCCGGTCACGGCACTAGCGCTTGAATGAAAACATAACTGTGCCGGTTTCACTCGGGAGGCAGAAGGGAAAGGGCAGGTCAGCACAGCGCTCAGCACGCGATTCTTGCAAAGCAGGTGCTCTTCCAGCTGAGCTACGTCCCCGTTGTTTTTGGGTCTGACCTGGGAGTTTACCAGATTCCTCCCGATTGGCACCTCAGCACAGCACTCGAAGAGCACATGCTCGGAGCTGAAGTGAGAGGAGTCGATAGCGATGAACAGCGGTCAGGGGTTTGACCGATTGGCGAAGTCCTTCGAGCGCCACCTGAAGGCCGAGAACAAGGCGCCGAGGACCGTCCAGACTTATGGGGAGGCGGTGGCCCAGCTGGTGGCATTTCTCCAAGAGATTGGCGTTACAGACGCCCGGCTCATGGAGAAGCAGCACATCGAGACGTTCATGGTACGACTCCTGCACCGGTGCTCTGCCGCCACGGCGCACAACCGATACCGCGCATTGCAGCAGCTGACAAAGTGGCTCACCGCAGAAGGCTTTATCCCGGCTGATCCGATGATCGGAATGCGACCCCCGATGGTGCCTGAGCAGCCTCTTCCGCTTGTGTCAGAAGCCGATCTGAGAGCCCTACTGAAGACCTGCACCGGCAGGAGCTTCAACGACCGACGCGACGATGCGATGATCCGCATTCTGGTCGACTCAGGACTTCGCCGCGCTGAGCTACTTGATTCGCCACGGGTCTGATGGAGACTCCGGAGGAGTCAGACCACGACCCGCCGGCACCTCCCAGTGTCGTCTCCGGCACCGGTCAGCCCGGGGATCATGCTCACAGTCGAACGAATCCCCGACGGTGCCGATGGAGGGAACGGCCCCGAGCTCCTCGAGGCGCTCTCCGTAGCGAACGGACGTGAATTGACTGCCCGCATCCGAATGACAGCGCAGGCCCTCGAGCACCGTTCCACGCCGCCAGCGGGCCATCTCGAGGGCGTCGAGGACCATGTCGGTGCGCATGTTCGAGGCGACACGCCAGCCCACGATCATTCGGCTGAAGGCGTCGACGATGAAGCAGACGTAGGCGACGCCGGCCCAGGCCGGGACGTAGGTGAGGTCGGTCACCCAGAGCTGGTTCGGTGCCGTGGCGCTGAAGTCGCGTTTCACCAGGTCGGGCGATCGCTGCGCCTGGTCGTCACGTCTGGTGGTGATCACCCGCTTCGCTCGCTTGTGGCCACGAATGCCAGCGATCCGCATCAGGCGGGCGACCTGGTCCCGCCCGACGTCGTGGCCGGCCCGCCGTGCCGCCTTCCAGAGCTTGTGGGCCCCGTAGACGGAGTAGTTGGCTTTCCACAGGGCGACCAGGGCGCTGACCATCACGGCGTCCCGGACGGCTCGGGCCGACAGCGGACGGGCCTTTGCGGCGTAGTAGGTGCTCGGAGCCCACCTGCAGCTGCTCGCAGATGGGCTCGACTCCGAGATTGCGATTGGCGTCAATGAACTCGACGATCACCGATGTGGGCGGTCGAGCTCCGCCTGGGCGAAATACGCCGATGCCCGGCGCAGGATCTCGTTCGCCCGGCGAAGCTCTTTGACCTCCTGCTCGAGGTCCTTGATCCGCTTGGCGTCGGCGCTCGAGGTCCCGCCAACGACACCATCGTCGACGTCGGCCTGCGCCACCCACTTCCTCACGGACTCGACACCGTATCCGAGCTGGTTGGCGACCCGCTGGACCGTTCCGTATTCCGTCTTCAGCTC
>Ga0335078_10015231_pt1 | contig 11411 bp, 8 predicted proteins | sample Lox_Sample_32_FD_206711 | JGI IMG/M metagenome (GOLD analysis project Ga0335078, IMG submission 206711) | Soil microbial communities from Loxahatchee National Wildlife Refuge, Florida, United States - Lox_Sample_3.2 | ecosystem: Environmental > Terrestrial > Soil > Wetlands | place: USA: Florida...
CAAGGCGTTGACGTGGTTGACGGCGCTGGTGTTGTACAAGCCGGTCGCGGCGATCGTTTACGCGGCGGGGTTCAAGCTGGCCGGCACGTCGATGTGGGGGTCGGGGATCGTGTCGGTGATCTCGGGCATGATGATTCTGGTGCTGGCGGTGCTCGCGTTGCCGGCGCTGATGCGGTTCATCGCGCCGGCGACCGCGGCGATTTCGCAGCCGAGCGTGGCCGGGATCGCGGGCGCGGGGGCGGGGTTGGCGGCGGTCGGCGCGGGCTTGCCGACGGGCGCGGCGCCGCTGCTGGGCAGGGGCGGCCGGGGGCCGCTGCAGCCGCGGCCGGCCCTGGGCGCCGGCGGCGGCGGCGGCGCCGGCGGCGGGTCAGGTGGCGGGGGCGGGTCGGACGGTCCGGGTGGGTCGGACGGTCCGAGCGGAACGGGCGGCCAGTCGAGCGGCGGCGGATTCGGCAGCTCGCTGCGCTACGGGCTGGCAGGCGCGGGCGTGTATGGCGCGCGTCGGGCGTGGTCGGCCGCCGGCGGCGCGATCGAGAACGTGAGAGGCGGCACTGACGGTGGCGGCGGCAGCGGCGGGGGTCCGCCGGGCAACGGCCGTACCCCGGGTGGCGGTGGTGGGGGCGGAGGCCCGGAGCGGAACGGAGGCGCATCAGCGACGAATGGCGGGTCCGGGTCCTCGCCGACGGGCAGTCACGGCGCGCGGGCGAACTCGGCGTATCGGCGGGACGCGGCTGCCCGCGTGGCGGACAGAGCGGCGCGGGGTCTCGAGGACCTCGGCGACTCGGGGATGGACGGTCCGTCGGGCTCGAAGGGGCGGCGGTCGTGAGGTGGGTGGCGAGGGTGATCGGTGAACGAGTTGCCTCCCGCGTGGGCGGGCAGCGTGGTCGAGACGACGCGGGGGGTGTGTGATGGAGTCGGCTGAGCGGGTGGAGCGGACGTATGGCGCGTGGTGGCTGGCGAAGTCGTTCGGGTTGTTCGGGTTGCAGGCGTGGGGAACCGCGGCGCTGTTCGTCGCGCTTGTGGTGTGGATCCCGGTGATGATCTTCGCCGGGCTGCTGCCCGGCATGGCGCTGTTCCTGCTGGTGGTACCGCCGGTGTTGTGGGCAACCCGGCAGGACCGCTATCACCGCACGCGCGGCCATAAGCTGGCCGGGCGGGTCGCGCGGTCGCGCGGGCGGGCGAAGGGCAACTGGCCGTATCGGTCCGGGCCGGCAGGGCGGGTGCCGACGGGCCGGTTCACGCTGCCGGGGATCCTGGCGTCAACGACGCTGCACGAGTTCGAGGACGCGTACCGGCGCAAGGTGGCGGTGATCCACCATCCGTCGGTCGGGCACGCGACCGTGGTGATCCGCGCGCAGCCGGACGGCGCGTCGCTCGTGGACCCGGAGGTCGTTGACCGGAAGGTCACCGAGTACGGCGAGTTCCAATCGCGGATGTGCGAGGAGCCGGGCCTGGTCGCGTTTTCGGCCACGATCGACGTCGCGCCCGCGACCGCCTCGGCGCTGCAGGACGCGATGAACGGGCGCGTGCAGCCCGACGCGCCCGCGCCGGCGCGGCAGCTGGTTGCTGAGATCGTGGAGGACGCGCCCGTGGGCGCGGCGGAGCTGGCCGGCTGGGTAACGTTGACGTACACGCTGTCTGAGCATCGCCGCCGCGGCCTGGAGGACAGGCTGCGGGAGCTGGTTGAGCGCGTGCCGGTGATCACCGAGGAGCTGGAGAGGACGGGGGCGGGAATCGCCCGGCCCGCCAGCGCACAGCAACTGTGCGAGATGGTCAGAGTGGCGTACGACCCTGGGATCCAGGCGCCGCTTGAGGACGCGCGCGCCGCCGGCGCGCTGCCGACCTTGAGCTGGTCTGACGTCGGGCCGCACTACGCCGACGCGAAGCCGGGCTACTACCAGCACGACTCGGGCTACTCGATCACATGGGCGATGTCGGACGCGCCACGCTCGCACGTGACGCACACGGTTCTGGGGCGGCTGCTGGCAGCGCACCCGGCGCTGGACCGCAAACGGGTCACGCTTCTGTACCGGCCGCTGGATCCCGGCGAGGCTGCCCGCCAGGCCGAGCAGGACCTGAAGGCAGCGGCAGGGTACGCGCGATCCGAGGGGACGGCGGCGGGCGCGCTGCAGCTACAGGCCGCGCATCAGATCGCCAGCGAGCAGGCGCGCGGCGCCTCGATGGTCGACTTCGGGCTGCTCGTCACGGTCACCGTCACCGATCCGGAGCGGCTCGCTGACGCCCGCGACGCGATCAACTCAGCCCGCGGGCGGATCGTGCTGCGCGAGATGCGCGACGCGCAGCAGGCTGGGTTCGCGGCATCGCTGCCGCTCGGCGTCGTTCTCAACGGGCACCGGCGCACAACGAGCCTGAAGAACGCGATCCGGGTGCAGCTACCAGCCGCGCTGAAAGGCGACTTCTCATGAGGGTGCTTCGCCGCAGACGCAACAGGCGTGAGCCGGCGGCGGGCTCGAGCGAGCGCCGGCCGCCCGCGGCGCAGGCGGCGCGACTGCCCGGGCCGCGCGGGTACACCGGCGCCGGCTGCGGCGCGGACCTGTTCATCGACACGCCCGTGATGTGGCGGGGCTCGACGTTTCAGGTCTGCGGCCTGTGGCCGTGGCTGCTGGGGTCCAGCTCGCCGCGCAACGCGGCTCCACTCGGCCGGCACATGGTCACCCACGAGATGGTGTGCGCCGACCCGCTGAGCTACTTCAAGGGCGGACTCATCACCAACCCGAGCCTGATCCTGCTCGGCCTCAACGGCTATGGAAAGAGCAGCCTGTTGAGGCGGATCGCGGCGGCCGTAACCGCGTTCGGCGCGGTTCCGCTGATCCTTGGAGATCTCAAGGGCGAGTTCGTGCCCATGATCCGCGCCCTGTCGGGGCAGGTCGTGCGGCTGGGCCCGGGCCGCGGGTGTCTGAACCTGCTGGACATCGCGGATGTTGTCCAGGCCGCGCAGCGGCTTCCCCGCCGCGTGCGGGAGGAGGTCGTGTCGCACGCGATCGCCAACCGCCAAGACATCCTGTTGTCACTGATTCAACTGCGCCGCGGCGAGGCGCCGACGGAGACAGAGGAGAACATCATCGCCGAGGCGCTCGCGATCCTGGACGAGGGAACCGGCGACACCGGCACACCATCGGTCCTCAGCGACCTCGTGACTGTCATCGAGCAAGCGCCGGAGCGGCTGCGGAAGGTCGCCCGCGACCGCGGCGAGCTCGGCCGCTACCAGGACCGCACCGACGGGCTAATCGAATCGCTGAACAGAGTCATCAACGACCGCGAGCTCGGCCCTACGTTCAACGGGCAGACAACCGAGACGCTGCTGGTCGACCGGCCCGCGGTGATCGACGTGTCCTACTTCGAGGACTCGCCACTGCGGGTCCAGGGGACGGTCTTGACGGCCTGTTGGGGGATAGCGATGAGCTTGGTGGACCTCGCGCAAGCATTGGCCGACGAAGGCGTCGAGCGGCGGATCCACCAGCTGGTGATCATGGATGAGCTGTGGCGGCCGATGCGCGCCGCGCCGCGGATGGTTCAGCGGATCGACTCGCTCACGCGGTTGAACCGCACCAAGGGCGCGGGCACGATGAAGTGCACGCACACGATGAGCGACTTCCTCGCGCTGGGCACCGAGGAGGAACGGCAGATCGCGATCGGGTTCCTCGAGCGTGCCGGGATCGTGCTCTGCGCCGCGCTGCCGGCGCGGGAGTTCCCACTGTTGGAGCAGGCGATCGACCTCTCGCGCGCCGAGCAGGCGCTGCTGGAGTCCTGGCAGCAGCCGCCGACGATGGACGCAAGCTCGCTGGACAAGGTGAGCTTTGACGACAGCGACCAGGGCCGGGAATGGCTTGGTGACGGGTGGGAGCGCCCGACCGGCGGCGACCAGCACACAGCGCCGCACAAGATCCACCCCGGCGTCGGCAACTTCCTGCTCAAGCCCCGCGGCCGGCCGGGATTGCCGTTCTGCATGACGCTGTATCCGGCCGAGGAGACGTGGCATGACACCAGCCAGCGCTGGCACGAGCCGACCACCAAGACGCGCGTCCACCACGACGAGCAGCCCGCCAATGGCAACCGACCCGAACCAGAGCTCGCAAGCTGAGCCGCGCCACGAGGAGCCGATCGATGCGGAGATCGTTCGGTCTCGTGATGCTGCGATCGTGATCGCGGTCGTTGTCGCTCTCCTGGCTGTGGTCGCCCGAGGGGATTGTTCTTGGCGTCCTGGGGCCGCCGGCGACATCACCCGATCCCGCGTGACCGGAGAGGTTGCATGAGCGTCACCAACCCCAACGTCCGGGGGCACAACACGGCGGCGGAGGCCGTCTGGGTGTGGCTTCTCGCGGCCGTGCTCGTAATCCCGGCGCTGGTCGTGTGGGCCGCGGCCGGGCTGGCCGTAAGCGCGGCCGGCGGGCGCGAGAAGGTGCCGGACAACCCGTGGACGTTCGCGATCGAGCTGATCTTCGGCAAGGCTGCCTGGCCCCGGTACGCAACAGCAATCGCGGTCGCGATCCTGCTAGCGCTCTTGACGGCTGGCGCGGCGATTGCGCGAGCGTGTCGTGGGAGACGGCCGAACCGTCACCGTATCGACCGGGCAGCGAGGTACATGGCGGCCGGGCGGGAGATCGCACCGCTGACCGTGAACGGCAGCGCCGGCCAGCTCGCGAATCGGCTGGGCTTGCAGACAGCTGGGCTGCCGGTGTGCAAGCACCGGCAAAGTGGCGTGCAGCTGTACGCCTCCTGGGAGGACGTCGGGGTCCTGATCGCCGGGCAGCGGACCGGCAAGACCACGGGGCCAGCGACCGCGTGGCTGGTGAGCGCGCCCGGCGGCGCGTACGGCACATCGAACAAGCCTGATCTGGTGGAGCTCACGCGCGGGGTGCGCGAGCAGCACGGCCGCGTGTGGGTGTTCGACCCGCAGAGCATCAACGGCGAGGAGCCGTGGTTTCGCTGGGATCCGCTCGCCTACATCACCGACGAGCGCACCGCCCGGCGGGTCGCGGCGATCTTCGCCGAGGCCAGCCGCCAGCGCGGCGCCACGATCGACGGGTACTTCGAGCCGTCCGGCAAAACCTTGGTGGCGGCCTACCTGCTCGCGGCCGCGCTCGAGCGGCGCACGCTGCTTGACGTGCAGCACTGGATCAGCGACTACGTCAACGACGAGCCGGCCGAGATCCTCAAGGACCACGGGTTCCGCGAGTGGGAGGTGTGGGTGCGGGCGAAGATGGCCGCCGCCGAGGAGGAGAAGTCCGGGCTGTACGGCACCGGGCAGACGTTCTGCGCCTGGATGCTCGACCAGCCGGCGATGCGGTGGGTCGTCCCACAGGGCGAGGCGGACGACCGGCCGCTGTTCGATCCGCACGCGTTCGCGCGCAGCGGCACCGACACGCTGTACTCGCTCTCCCAGGAAGGTCCGGCGAGCTGCGCCGCGCTCGTGACCTGGCTGACCGTCGCGATCTTCGACGCGGCCGAGAAGTACGCGCTGGAGCAAGGCGGCCGGCTGCCGGTCCCGTTCGTCGCCGTCCTCGACGAGGCCGCAAACACCGTGCTGTGGGACGAGCTCCCAGCGAAGTACAGCCATTACGGCTCGAAGGGGATCTGCGTGCTGACGATCCTGCAGTCCTACACGCAAGGCGAGGCCCGGTGGGGAGCGGAGGGCATCGGCACGATGTGGGGCTCGGCGAACGTCAAGCTGTACGGCGGCGGGTCCGCCGACGCCCGCTTCCTGCGCGACCTGCAAGAGCTGATCGGCACCGTCTACATCAGACAGGGGTCGCTCACCCACAACACCGGCGGCGCCGGCCCCGCGTCGCGCTCCTACAGCCAGAGCGTCCACCAGGTCCCGATCCTCGACGTCTCCGACCTCACCTCGCTGCCGAAGGGATACGTGGTGCTGTTCTCAAGCGGCGTGCGCGCCACGCTCGGCACATTCACCGGCTGGTGGACCCAACCCTACGCCGAGCAGGTCCAGGCGTCCCTGGACCGCTACGGCGTCGCCGCACGATCGCGGCGCGACACGTCGCGCGCTGAGCCGCCGGCGACGCGCGAGCTCCCGAACCCGTGGATCAAAGCGGCATGACGACGGCGAGCGCCGAGAGCTTGCAGCAGCGGCTGACCGCCGCGATCCGCGCGCAGTTGGAGAACCACGCCCGCGAGCTGCCCGACGTGGACGTCGACCAGGTCGCCGACCAGGCCGTCGCGGCCGCCCTCAACGGTCAGGAGCCTCGGCCCGAGTTCGCCTCGCTGTGGGACTTCGTGTCGCAATGGCTGCTTCCCACCTACCGGCGGATCAGCGATCACCCGAACTTCGCGTGGTGCCCGCAGTGGTGGCGCCACCCCGAGGTCGTCGTGCGCCTCGACGCGCTATGGCGCTCCTGGGAGCACCTGCGACTGCAGCCGGGCACCGGCATGAGCGTCTGGCTGAAAGACCACCTCGATCACCACATGGCCGTGCTGCTCTCCCAGGACGGGCCGATGCACCGGTGCAAGCCAACCGGCCACCACGAACGGGCGCTGGAACCGATCCCGAGCGACACGCCGCCGGCGAGCTGGATCACCGGCGACGTCGCCGCATAAGAGAGGGGCCCGGTCCGCGATGAACGGATCGTTTCTCATCGGCGGCCTGGTGATGCTCGGGTTGGGAGCGGGACTGGCGCGTACGGGGATCCTGGTGCTCCGCGCCGGCGGGGATCGTCTGCGCTCAGCCCGTGCCCGGGCGATCGCCGAGGCCGGCACGGGCGGCATGTTCGCCCTGCTCGGCGTCACGGCGGTGATCCTTGCCTTCGTCGGCAACCGGAGACTGCCCACGGCGCTTGGGACCGTGCTCGCCCTGATGCTGGTTGCGCTGTTCGCCGCCGCTGGGGTGGCGTACGCCGCGGGGCGCCTGGCAGCGTGGTCCGAGCGCCGTCACGCCAGTCGAGTGAACCGCGAGCTGGGAATCCCCGCGCCGCGCCCGCTGTGGTCGGTGACAGCGATCGCCGTGATGTGGGCGATCGCGTTCATCGTCGCGTTCCTGGTCTGGGGGATAACGTGGGCGGTGACGCAGAGCGGCGCGCGTTATCCGCGCGGCCCGTCCCAGCATGCTGTCGGCGTGGCAATGGTGGTCCTGCTGGCGGTGATCGGGCCGCTGGCCCTCCTGCACATGGCGCTGCAGCGTGTGCGCAGACACAACCGCGCCCGCCAGCTCGCACAGCCCGCGGTGGGAGCCCGCGGAGCTGCTGCCGTGCAGCTCGTGTCGGAGCTGCCACGCCCGCCGTTGTGGTGCTCGGGACAACACAACTGGGTACGGCGCATCAACTGGCAGCGCGCCGTGCGCGCGCCGCTCGTCAGGCTCGCTCGCGCCGGCGTCAGTCCGGCCGTCGCCGCGCCGCCGCTGCCAGCCTGGATAACCCGCGCGTGGATCGCGGATGCGTCGAGATGGAGCGTCGCGATCTGGCGCACGGACCTGGCATCCGGCGATACATGCATCCAGACGATCGTGGTGGCGCGGCCGGGGAACACCGGTGCGCTGGTGGTGATGCGCGCCGCCGCTCGCCACCCAGCGTTCGCCGGCCTGGGGCTGCTCGCGGGGGCCATCGCGGCATATGTGGCGTGGCGGCCAGCAGTGGTCATCTACGTGGTCGTGGTCGGCGGGTTGCTGTCCGTTGGAGGTCTGCTCGTCCCAGTGCTCCGAGGGAACCGCCGTACCGCCGCGGGCGAGCAGCTGGGCAAGCGCGGAGAGCGCGCGCTGGCAGATCTCAGTACCAGCGGCGAGAACCCCGACGCGTGGCGACGCCTGTGGACAGCGTTGCCCGTGCCGCCGGCAGCGCCCTGAGTGGGCGTGCGCCGACGCGAAGCGTGCTCCGTCGCGGCTCGTGACACGGTTCTTAACAGCACCCACACGGCCACGGCTGCGGACGACCAGCCGCTGCCGGCGACGGTGCGGGTCAGCGCCGCCGCTGTTGCTTTCGCGCGACCCGGCGAGCGGTCGGGGCTTTGCTGGCGCGCGGCGCGCGACGCGGCGCGATGGCGGCGTTGGGTGTGTCGGGCTGCGCGACGGCGCCCAGAACCTGGGCCTGCACCTCGTCGTCCTGGAGACCGGCGCCGGCGAGCCGGCCGGCGAGCTCGTCGCGACGCTCATGTGCGCCGGCGGCTGCGGCGAGGACGGTCGCGGCGCGGTCGTCGCGGCGGGCGGCTTGCTCTCGTGCGACGGCGTTGTCGGGGTGGCGGGAGACCGCCCGGTCGGCGAGGTCCTGGAGCTCCCGGATTTCCTGAACGCGCGCGGCGAGTCGCTCGACGTCAGCGGCCGCCGCGGGCACGTCGCCCTTGGCTTGCGCGTCGCGGAGACGCTGCTCAGCCTGGCGCTGTTCGGCGGCGAGCTGCGCGTGTAGCGCGCGGATCTCGTCGGGGGTGAGCGTTGCCTGGGCGGAAGCTGGCGTGGTGTGGCCGGGTGCGGGGAGCTCGTGCTGGCGGCCGAACGCGGCGGGGTCGACGTCGATGACGTCGAGGCCGTACCGGATCTTGAGCTCGTCGGCGATCCTCCACACGGCGTTGGCGGCGCGGGGATCCTCGGCCTGCCACTCGCGCGCGGCAAGCCACGCCCCGCGGATGTTCGCGGCGTCGGCGTGATCCCACCACGCCGCGTGTTGCACGCCGTCGAGCGCCCGCAGCGACTGCCGGCGGAGCGCGTGCTGGCGCTCGAGCTCGGCGCGCGCGGTCTCGACGGTCTCTCTCGCGGCCTGGCGCAGCTGCTCGGCGCGGCGCTCGCCGCGGCGGCGGGCGAGCTGCCCGCCGATCATGATCATCCCGCGCAGGACCTCGTCGAGGACCTCGCCGACGCCATCGGGCTCGTGCACTGACATGCGCTCCTACCTCTTTCGCTTCGGGGACTGTGACTGGCTCGGGGGCCGGGTGGGCGCCGGCGACGGGGCTGGCGGCGTCGGCGACGGTCGCGCGCCCGCGGGCGGGCGGGCGCGCCGGGCGAGGGCGAGGGCCTGCTGTTCGCTGGCCCACGCGGGGTCCTCCGCGGCGCGCTGGCGCGCGAGCTCCTCGCGCAGGGGTGCGAGCTCGGCGACCGCGTGGGCGAGTGCGCGGGCCTGCTGCAGCTCGCCGACCGCCTGGTGCGCTCGCGCGAGCGCGTCGAGCAGACCGCCCATCAGTTGCGCCAGCGCCATCATCTGGACCGTCCGGTTCTTCGGCTGGCCGGCGGCGAGCAGCAGCAGCGCCGCGTCGCGCGGGCGGGGCAGCGGCGCCGCGAGCCGGGCTTCGGCCGCGCGGATCTGAGCGGACAGCGCGAGTCGTTGCGCCGTGTCGCGCAGCGCCGCTTGATGATCGCCCTCGAGCGACGCCCACCCGTGGAAGACCGCCGCGGCGGTACCGGCAAGCTGCGCCCGCTCGCCGGCCGACGCGCCGGGCAGGTCGCGGGCGGCGTCCCGGAGCGCCTCCAGCTCGGCCAGCGCCTGGTCCCACGTGGGGGAGGGGCGCAGCCACGGATCGCTCTCGGGGCCGTTGGACGACTCCAGCCCGTCGCGGGCGCGCTGCCATTCGCCGATCGCGTCCGGATCGTCGGCCCGCCACTCGTGGGTGGCGCGCAACCGGGGGAGCGTGAGGTCCTTGGCCAGCTTGCCGCCCGCGTGCGGCACGATCGGCTTGCCCTCCGCGGGGGTGAGCGCGACCGAGTAGCCGACAACGCGGTCGTCGCGTCCGGCCTCGAACCGCGGCCGCACGATCACACCTCCGCTTCGGAGCCGGCGGACGAACTCGCCCTCGGCCGCGCTCGCGGCGGCCGACTGGCGCACCGCCCGCTCGAGCAGCTCGCGGTCCGGCTCAGGTGACGGGGGAGACGCCTGCTCGCGCTGGGCGGCCTGCTCGTGCTGGCGCTCGGCCCGGTAGCGCTGCCGGTAGCTGGTCGCCCGGGCGCCGCGCTTGGCTTGGCGGCCCTCGACCGGCCGCAGCCCGTGGCGCTGCTCGAGCTGCCGGCAGTTCTCCTGCGCCCGTGGCCGGTCGTTGTGCACGTTCGCGGCGCGGCCGGTCTCGCCGACGAGCTGCACCACGACGTGGACATGGTCGTTCCCGCCGGCGGACGCGCCGTGCCTCAGCGCAAGCCACCGGCATCGCTGCTGGTCGAACCCCATGCCCTGCACGAACTCCTCGGCAATCGTCCGCCACTGCTGATCGGACAGCGCCGCCTCGTCAGGGTGCAAAGACAGCGAGCAGTGCCACACGTGCGCATCAACCCGCTGCGGGGCCGCGCGCTCGTCGGTCAGCACATTCCCGCCGTCGTCTTTGCGGCGGACCGTGACACGCGTGCCCGACCGCAGCCGCGGCTGATCCAGCCACGCGGCGATCTGATCCGCAGCCGACGGGTTGTACCTGGGCGACAGGTCGTAGCCCGCCCACTCGGCCATCAGCCGCTCGCTGCCCGCGACCAGCCGCGGGTTGGCGTGCAGCTCGACCCGCTGATCCTCGCCCGGCTTGACCGCCTGCTCGGGCCGGGTGAGATACCGCAGGAGGCCACGTGTCCGCCCGCCGCGGGTCACGTTCGGGATCACGCGGGCGTCTCCTCGTCCCGGGGCAGTCGCGGCAGTCCGCGCAGCAGCCGCTCGGCGTCGACCACTACTCCGCGCACCTCGCGCAGGCGTTCGTGCCACTCGCCGAGCGCCCGGTCGAGCTTCTCGGTCGCGCGGAGCTCCCGGCTGATGTTGGCGCCGTGTGCCATCTGATTGAGGTTGTTCCCGACCCGCACCAGCTGCTCATCCAGCGCGTCCAACCGCCCCACCAGCTCCGCGAGCTGTTCCCGGCTGCGCTCGTCCACCGGCGACCGCGCCGCCGGCAACGGCAGCTCGAGCGCCCCGTCAACCAGCAGCCGGGTCACGCTCAAACCCCGCGCCCGCGCCCGCTCGACGAGCTCCTCGCGCTCCCGGCCATTCAGCCTGATGCTCAGCCGCAAGCTCCGCTCCTCTCCCCGCTGGCGCCGTTGCTCCACCGCCTCGAACGACTCGCCGGCCGCCTGGGCCGCCGTCGATGATCCGCGCTCAGCCGGGTCGACCGGCTGCGCGAGCGCCGCGTCGACCAGCAGCCGGGTCACGCTCAAACCCCCCGCCCGCGCCCGCTGGCGCAGATCCCTGAGCTCGCGGTCGTTGAGCCGCACGCTCAGCCGCGCGGTACGCCGCTCACCTCGGCGGCGGCGCTGACCCGGTGACTCACTCACCCGCCACCCCCCGGCCCCGCCGCCCGTCGTTGCCTGAGCGCGCCCCCGGCGCGCAACTGAGGCGAGCGCGACAGCGAGCCTCGCCCCGGCTGGCCGAGCGCGACAGCGAGGCAGCCCGGTGGCCGGTGTCCGCGTGATAGCGGCGACGACACGGCACCGGAGTCCGGTGCGGCAGAGCGTGTGAGCATCCCTTCGGGATGCTCACACTATAGCTCGCTCCCCGCCG